>PJEL010000057.1_pt1 | contig 114072 bp, 150 predicted proteins | sample 1853271 | NCBI WGS metagenome assembly PJEL01 (sample SAMN08108733, study PRJNA415343) | Invertebrate metagenome, whole genome shotgun sequencing project. | host: Globobulimina | place: Sweden: Gullmar Fjord | collected 2015-08 | reverse complement strand
GTTGTTTTGAGAAGATGGTTTTTGTTGCTTATTTTAGGAATCCTCCTGATGATTTGATTTTGAGGGTTAAGGATGGAAGGTTTTTTTAGATGGGTGCCCGAAGGGCTTAAGTTCTCTTAAAGCTGCCTCAGGCAACTTTAAGCACCTTTCTCAAAATAATAGAAGCAACAATACTATATCCCAAATAATACCAAATCCAGCCACTAAGAATCGGCTCATAAACTCCCCTTAACCACCAAAACAAAATCAAAAACGGAATCATCGTCACAAACATCGGCTTCATCGAACTCTTAAACATAACCCCAGTCAACTGCAACATTTCACTATTCAGTTCCTGCATAACACTAGGGTCCTTCGCCTTCTTAATCTCAGCCTGAATTTCTTTTTGTCTTTTCTTCAAACTTTTCAAATGTTCCTGATCAGTAAAATGTTTTTGAGCCAAAGTTGAAATCAAAGTAACAACAATAGAAAATATAGCAATAGAATATTTAGGACTAGCACTCATCATCTCCACAATTGTCATAAAATAAATTGTTCCCCTATCTATATAAACCTAATCCCTCAAAATACTCCAACTCACGTCGAGCCAACTCCTCATAACCATCCTTCATTAACCCCTCCAAAATAATAGGAACACTAACACCCGCCCTCAAAACCTTCTCAATAGCATCCTTGTTCCCAGAAATACAAACAGGAAAATGATGAAATATTCCACCCCCTTCCCCGCTAACATGCATGTGAGAAAGTTTATCCCCTGCCATCTCAATAAATTCAAAAGCCATATTCATCTTAAAATCTGCCTCATAAACATGCTACAAATCCAAAACAAATTTCAAATTAGGGTACTTGTCTCTAAGCTCCCTAAGCTCCTCAACACTCTTACCACAAGCTTTATCCTGATCCATATTCTCAATAGCAAAAGGCAGTCCAGAAGAATTCAAAATCTCAAAATCCTCAACCCTATCATAATGAACAACAATAGATTTAACGCCAATTCTTTCCACAAGGTCCCTCAATTTTCCAAAAACTTTATCTTGCTCACTATCCTCGAAACTAGGAACATGAACAGAAATAAAATCAAACCCCTTAAAAACATCCTCATTAATTTCATACTCAAGCAACCCCTTAGTCGAATGAAATCCAATCTCAACAGCATTGGTCCCAAGTTCAGAGAAAAACAAAACCTTCTCATCTAGCGTCTCATTCAAATAATACAAATCACTAGTAGAAAACCCAATAATATTTTTATCCATAAAATAAAAATAATTGCAGCAAATATAAACTTAACTCGCTTCAACTTCAAATTTCTCATAAATAAATCCACTCAGCCCAAAATAACAAAACACCAACAATTTTGATTATGCTCCTAGTAATTATTTGAAAAATAATTCGGGGTACTATGCCGCAATTAAGGTTGCAAAGTTTAGACGAGGCAGATGAATGTGCAGCGCACATGCGTACGTAATCATTCATCTAAAGAAATATTACAAGCAAGAATCAAAATCAAGCTCCGAAGAATCCTTTCAAAGCCGGATTCATGTCGACTGCATGCTGTTGCGCAATATTCTGATACAACTGGTACAAAATCATAACAGCCAAAAGAATAGCAGTTCCACCAACCAAAGCTCCAAGTAAATCAGCAATACTAGCTAAAAGGCCAATAGCAACACCACCCATGATAGTCAAAGGGCCAACATACCTCTTCAAAATAGATTCCAAAACCCTCTCATCCTTCCTAAATCCAGGCATGCTCATTCCACTATTCACAATCTTTTTCGCCTGACTTCGTGCATCCATACCACTAGTGCTAACCCAAAAGAAAGCAAACACAACAGAGAAGAAAGCATAAAATAATACATGGAAAAAAGCCTGAGCAGCATAAATCCATCTAAAGCTTCCAGTAATTATAGTCTCCAAAATAGGAGTAGATCCAATCCAAAAAGCAAGGCCACTAACAGCCTGACCACCACTGCCAAACCCACCCAAAAAGCTAGCGTGACCCAACCAATTCTGAATTAAAGAAGCAAACAGTTGTAAGTTAGCAGTTAAAGCAGAAACCAAAATAACAGGAATAACACCAGCATAAAAAAACTGCAAGGGCCACTTAACAGAATGTCCACGAACTCTATCAAAAGCCAACGGAATTTCAACCTTCAAACTTTGTGCAAAAACAACAGCCAAAAATAAAGCAGCAGTAGTCACAATCGGAAAAAACGAACTAGCAACACCAGTCCCGTCGCCTACTATAACAGAAGCAATAATAGCCCAAACCTTACCAGTAGCTTCCAGGGCACCAGTAGGACCAACAAACTGAAACAACTGACTAAAGAGTCTCCATCCAATACCAGCAGCAATAAACAAACTAACACCACTGCCAAAACCCCACTTTTGAATAACCTCATCCATAAAAATAATCAAAAAACCACCAATACACATCTGCGTAATAACAAGACCAGTAAACCCGGGTTCAGCAGCAATCCCCTTCATTAAAACATAAACCATAGCCTCAAAAATTACAAATGCAAAAGCCAATAACTTTTGTAATCCCTGAAAAAACTTCTTCCCTTCACTAGTATTAGTATCAATACTCAAAATCTGCGCACCATTCAAAAGCTGCAAAATAATCGAAGCCATAACAATGGGACCGATACCAAGAGTAATAATAGAACCAAATGATGTACCAAGTAAAATAGCCAAATATTCAAATCTGGAAAGACTCCCCTCTGTGATTCCAAATAAAGGAATATTCGACAATACAAAATAACCAACCAAAATAACAAGAGTCCATTTCAACTTAACGTTAAAACTAACCTTCTTCTCTGTCGGCGCCCTCACTTCAGGCAAATTCTTCAATAAATCTCTCAAAGCCATATTTCATCAACATAAAAATGTTTTATAAAACTTGTCATGCTCAATTTGAACTATTCTTTATATGGAAAATTCTTTCTTTCTTTCCCGCATAAGCTGTTTATAAAAATTTTCAATTTCTTTATTGAACCACTTTCGCCCTTCTTTTTCATTTTCTTTTTGCGATTTTATTATATCTTCATAAAATTCCTCAGGATCCATTTTCATAAATTTTCTTACAATACCAAATCCTTTTTTGCTTGCAGACCACATAAAATCAAAATTTGTAAAAATTTTCAATACTGGTTCATTTGCAAAATTATCTCCAAAAGCCCAATTATCATGCTTTAGAATTAATTTTTTAATTTCATTAATTTTATCTTCAGAATAATTTAACTCCTTAAGAATTTTTTCTGCGATTTTTGCACCTTCTTCTGAATGCAATCTTCGAATATCCAAATCAAAACAATTAGATTTTCTAGATATTTTTGAATACCCAACATCATGAAGAAGAATAACTGGGATTAAAATATCATAATCAATTTCTGATTTGTCAATATATTTTGTAATAATTCTTGATAGCCATTTGATATGTTCAACATCTCCCACCCTTCCTTTTTTATATAGAGGAAGAGCTTTTTCTAAGATTTTTTTATATTTTTTTTCCATTGTAGATAGTGATATGATTTTTTAGTATATAGTTTTTATGAGCAGGGTTTATTAAAATTAATTATTTATCTAAAAATATAATTAAATCCACAAGAAAGCATGTGCGTTTGTCGAAGACAAATGTCATGATTTTTTGTGGAAACAATCTAGTTGTAAAATAAACATCTCAAAACAACCCAAATATCTTCCCCATATAAAGAACATAAGCAAGCAACAAAATAATTCCTTCCCACATAGTTATTTCTCTATCCTGTATCATAAACAAGAACAAGAAACTAGATCCAATCATAACCGGAATACTTAACGCAATCATTGTAGAAGGAATAACTAAAGAACCAAAGAAAGCCGACACCCCTAAAACAGCAAACGAATTAAAAATATTAGAACCCAAAACATTACCAAATGCCATACCAGCATTTCCTTTTCTAGCCGCTTGCACCCCTACCATCAACTCTGGAAGCGAAGTACCAATAGCAACAGCACTAACAGCAATAAGATCTTTCGCAATATTAAAAATAGTAGAAAGTTCCACCACAGAACTAACAACATATTTAGCGCTCAAGAAAATAAAAAATCCACTAATAAACAAGATAACAAATTGAATAAAAAGCCCCTGTTTTTTCAACTCCTTCCTTTCTCTCTCAGCTCTTTTATCTCCAATCTTTTCCGTTGAAGAAGAGGTTGCCGCAAAAATCAAATAAGTAACAATTCCACAAAGACCAATGAGTCCTTCCCACACATTAAACACACCATCAAAACAAGTTATCAAAACAAACAACATAGAAGCAAAAAAGATTGGCAAATCAACCTTCCAAATTTCATACTTGGTTTCTATTTTTCTAGCAAAAATAGCAACAACTCCTAAAACAAGAAAAATATTAGCAATATTGGAACCCAAAACATTTCCAATAACAATCTCAGAATTCCCAGAAGTAACAGCAAAAATAGAAGAAATCAATTCCGGAAGCGAAGTTCCAACAGCAACAATTGTAACGCCGATAATAAAAGAAGGAAGCCCCAAAACAAGACCGATCTTTTCAGCAGCATTGGTAAAATAATCACTAGCTTTCAAAAGAGCAACTAGACTAATAATAAATACCCCAATCCAAATAAAAGAGATCATTTCCATTTATATTAATTAAAAAAAATTATATTTAAACCTTGTTTTTATTTTTTCTTTCTCAGTTTTTTTAGTGAAATCAATTAATCCTTCAAATACATATCTCTAGTCTCCCTAATCAAAAAATCCTCATGTAGCTTAACCTTATTGATATATGCACCTTTTTTCAAAACATCTCTACATCTAATAAAAGACCAATTAATCTGATCTCCTTTGTACTTAGGATTATTACTATAAACAATTCCATCAACCCCAGCCCAAATAGCAGCAGACGCACAAAGAGGACAAGGCTCAAATAAAGAATAAAGCCAATACCCCTTAAGAGAATTAACCTTCAGCTTCCGACAAGCTTTCCTTATAGCATCAACCTCAGAATGAGCAATGGGATCAATGCATTTTTCAGGAGGCCAGGTCTTCCCCTTAGAGATAGAAACAATCTCACCACTCTTATCCACGATAGCAGCGACAATACAACCCTTGGGAGCCCAGCCAATCAACTCCCTCATTATTTTTTTATTGGGATGCCTCATAAATAAAACAAGGCTTTGATGTTTATTAAAATATCTAATACAAACAATCATCCATAAGAAATGCGTGCCAGAGGCGCGCAATTTTTTATGGAACAAAATATCACAACAAAAAAATTCAAATCAGACAGCAAGTAAATCTACTTCTTCTTCTCTTTAGCCTTCTTCTCTACAACAACATGCTGCTTAACCGGAGTCTTAACCTCTGGCAAAACAATCTTTCCACCAGCTTTCTCCATCTTCTCAATGGCCAACTTAGAAGCCTCTTTAGCAACAATTTCAGCCTTAAATCCATCTCCAGAACCAAGAATCTTATACTTACTCATATCAATCTTCTGTCCATCCTTAACAAGCATATTCTGCTTGATATCATACAGATTAACCCTTTTCCTAGTATCTCGAGCAGTTCCTCGAGAAGTCAAACCCTGCTTACCAAAGTATCTCTTCTTCTTTCGAGTATCGCTTTCCAAAGCTCTCTGTTTATCATGGTCGCCTCGCTTCCCAGTTCCAGCTTTACCAAAACCACCTTTGTTACCATGACCCTTATGTTTCTGCCTAAAGCCCCATCCAACAGTCCTAGCTCCACGAATCCTAGAATTCTTTGGCCTCTTGTGAACCTTCATTGCCATTACAACATCCTCCCAACAAGTTTAACAAAATCTTCATGATATCCCAATATACCCTTAGGTGTTGGTAATCTAGAACTCTTTTTAAATCCGCCCCGCGGAGGATGCAAAAAGTGAACACCTTCCTTAGCAGGCCTTTTCTCATTAAGCTCTTTCAAAAATTCATCACTAACCTTTCCATAAGCAACTTTCTTGTCAAGACTCTTAACCATTCCCATTCTAACCTTGTCATCCTCTTCAACTAAGATAGCAGCAAATTTCTTCCTAATCTTTAATCGATTCATAGTCTCATTTTGAGTTTTCAAGTTCTTAACCTGTCCAGCAATCCTTACAACAAAATATGCCATTACATTCGTACCTCCCCAATCTTATTCAAAGCAGCCATGCAGGCCTTTGCAGTATTAAATGTAGTTCTAATCTTCCCAGAACACTTACTATAAACATCCTTAATACCAACCATTCTCAAAATCTTCTTCAATTCGTCATTAACAACTAATCCAGTTCCTTGAGGAGCAGGCATTAGTTTAACTATAACAGAAGAGCATTTCCCCTCAACTGCCACCGGAATACTATGCGGTTCATCACAAGAACAATCAAAAGAAGCACATCCAAGCTTAATCTTGGTTAAATTCAACTTAGCCTTTCTAAATGCCTTCTCCTTAGCTGGCAAAGTCTCTCCAGCTCTACCATATCCAATTCCAACATGACCCTTTCCATCCCCAACAACAGCCATAACACCAAAAGTTAAAGCACTTCCTTCCTTAGTTTGTTTCTGAGTCTGTCTAAATGGTCTTCTCTTTCCACCACCAAACTTACCCTTAGCTTGTCCAATAAACAAAGTATCAATCTTTAATCCAGGAATCAATAAATCAACAATCTCTGGTTCCATAATTTTTCGACCCTCACTTAAAACAGTATCAATATCCGTAACAGTACCAGCCCTAACAGCCCTACCAAGCTCAGTCTTAGGAACCCATCTTTCTAGCTTCTCCTTTTGTTCACGAGCAATCTTATCCTCAAAACTCTCTCTTGGACCATTGTTTCGTCCACCATATCCACCACGCTTCTCTGCAACCTTAGCTTTAGCATCAAATTCCTTGGAAACTTTTTCATCTTCCTTCTTCTCTTTCTCTGCAACAACTTCAACCATTTCCTTCAATTGCTTCTCTGCATCGGCTACCATTTACTTCAACCCTCCCTTAACTTTAGCAACCATATCCCTCAAATCACAATGTTCTCCCATTAATCTATCCTCACCAGGAAAAACTTTATCATTAGCAGGAATGTCAAGTCCACCCTCAACCAAACCAGCAACAGCAGCAAAAACCCTTCCACCTTTTCGAGTTCGAGCCATTCCAAGATCCATAATATACTTACCCTTCCCTAATTTCTTAGCCATAAGTAATCCAGTCAAGTATCCAGCAGAAATTCCCTTCAAGCTTCCCTTCTTCTTCTCATCCCACCCATTCTTCAATAAATCCTTGGAAGTGATAGTGGTAACAACCTTGTCTTGCGATTCATGAGATTCAATAGCTTGCAAGATGAAATATTTGTTAGTCATTCTAACAGCAATCCTAGGCAAACCAGAAGTAAGCAAAGTTCGACGAGATTTATAATCCGTCCTGTTCTCCCTTCTTCTACGCTTCATTGTTCTAAGTCCCATATTAATTATTCTCCAAATGCTCCTTTAACTGTCTTTTGCTTTTGAATTTTCGAGATCGAATTTGCTTTCTAATTTCCCTTTTCTCCTCGACACCAATCTTTCCAGTTCTAAAAAGACCACGAACATAGGTCCTTAATTTCCTAGTAATTATAACATACTCAGCCTTTCGGTTGTTAACATTTTGTTTAATCTTTCCAACTCTTCTTCTGTTCTTTCTCTTAACGAGCTTCTTTCTACCCTTAACTTCCTTAATTGTAATTGCTCCGTTCTTTTGTAGATCTAGAATATCCATTCTGCTAATAGCTTCCTTAATCTCATTAAGTCTACTTTCTGAGAAAACAATCCTTCCCTTTCCAACCTTCAAAACTTTAGCCGCAAGTTCTTTCTTCTTAGCTAGCTGCATTATACTTGAGCCTCCTTTTTCTTGTACCTATTCATAACACTTATTCCCATTTCCTTAGCTTTCTCTAAAATAGTAATTCTTTTTCTAGCTCCAACCCTTCCAACAATAATCCCACTTCCCTTCTTGATGTTTTCAAGTTCCTTCAAGTTCTCAACCCTAACAGTTTCAACCCCGCTAATAAATCCCTTAGTGTCATTAGTAGCTCCCCATCCAACCTTTGGTCTTTGAGCTCTACCTTTTCTTCCAAGTCTAAACTTATTTTGTCTCCCCTTAGCTCCATGCCATTTCTGATTCTTCTTAACTCCCTTACCAAGCCTAATCTTCTTGTGCCAATCAGTTCTCAAAAACTTTGGCTTATTTCGCTTTACTATTTTTTTTATTTCTGCCATATTAAATAATCCTATAAGGTTTTTTAGTTATAAATATCCCATCCTGAAAAATTCTTCTATCTCTTCCAGTTAATTTCGTAGCCTTTTCCAAATTAGCAGCAGTTTGTCCAGCAGCTTCAATACTGTGAGAGGTCACAGTGATTTTACTTCCACTAATATCAACTTTAGCGCCATCTAAAATTTTAGATTCACGAACAGTAGTTTCACCAAGAAAACTCTTAATTATAATCTTCTTGCCTTCTTCTTTTACATTCATAGGAAAATGAACATTACAAACCTCTAGTTCATAAGTAAAATCTTCTCCCAATCCCTTAATCATATTCTTTAAATGCGCTTCAATTGTTCCCATCATCTTAGCTTCTCTCTTGCTGGCACCCTTAGCAGTCAAAACAATTTTGTTGTCCTTGATTTCAGAGTTAATTTTACCAACATCAAAAGTTTTTTTCAACTCCTTTCCGTTTCCCTTAACCACAAATTCATTACCATTAATTGAAGCTTCCATTCCTTCCGCAATCTCAACAACTCTCTCCAGGTCTTTATTCATTTTAATAAAAATAAGCGATAACGCTTCCTCCTAAATTATTTTCAATAGCTTCCTTGTGTCCCAGCATTCCCCTGTTTGTAGAAATAACCAAAACTCCAAGATGCCTAGAAGGTAAAAATCGTCTCAAGTACTTATCAATTCCACCAACAGCAACAAAATATCTTGGTTTAACAGCTTTGCATTCATTAAGCTTGATAACCTTTACAGTAACTGTTTTAGCCCCCTCATCAACACTAAAGTCAATATGACCTCGGCTACGCATCATCTCAAATAAATTCAACAAAACCTTAGAGTATCTTTTAATAGTAAGCTCATTCTTCTGAATCCTTTTGGCATTCATAATCTGATTCAATCCGTCCGCAACAATATCTTGACTCATTTTAACTGTACTTCTTGAACCCCAATTCAACCGCAAGCTCTCTAAAACAGTGCCTGCATAAATTTAGATTATAAGATGAAACCCTTCCACCATGTCTTCCACAAACTTCACATTTGTAAGCAGCAATACCAGTCTTCCTAGCCTTAGGTTTATTATGTTTCAAAAACTTCTTCAAAACAGCAGGCTTAGGTCTAAGTTGCCTTGTTATTTTTCTCCAATCACTTGCTGTCATTATTCATTATCCTCCACATTTCGTTTCTTCTTCCTTAAAATTTCAGTCCTAAATTTACTCACTAGATAATTCTCAATCTCTTCCCGAGTAACAGTTAATCTTCGTGATTTTCCCCTTTTAACCTTTTTTGTTTCGACAGATTTTCCAGCTCTACTAAAAACTACAGTAACCTCAAATCCCATAATTCCAACCTCTCTAATATATTCAACTCCAGGAATTTCAATATACTCATGAATCCCAAAAGAAAAACAGTTGTTCTGAATAGATTTTTCCTTCAAAGTATTATCAATAGCAGGAAGTAATTTCTTAATCATATTTAAAGCATCCTCTCCTCGAAGCGTAACCTTAACCCCAACCTCTAATCCAGGCCTAACATTCCAAGTTGGAATTCTCTTAACAGCTTTAACTTTAATAGGCTTCTTCTCTGAAATAGTCTTCAATAAAATCTCTCCTTTCTCTAGCTTCTCTCCAACTCCACCAATATTCAAAATAACCTTTTCAAGTTTTATTTCTCTCATAATATTCTCCGCCATTATTCAATTACCAAAATAGTCTTGTAAGGCAGACTTACGGTTCCATTCTCCAATTTAATTTTATAATTCCTACCTCGAACCAATTCCTCAAATCCAATAAGTTCGCCCTTCTCACCAGCATGCTTTCCGCCAACAATTTCAACCTTAGACCCTTTTTTCAAAGCCAAAACCTTAGACACAACATTCTTCTTAGTATCTAAAACAATAGAATCTCCAACACTAAACTTATCCTTGCTCAAAACATTCTGCCCGTCATCCAAGTTCATCTGAACCTTTCCTTCGCTTAAAATTTTCTTTCCAATAATCTTTACAATCTTACTTCCAGCTTCTTTATTGGAAATTTCAACCAAGCTAAACTTCTTATTAACAATCTTCAGCCTATAATTCTTTTTAGCTAATTCCAAATTCAAAACATCAAAAACCTGTAAAGGAAAATTCTCGTCACTACGAACTTTATTATTAACCATAACCATTCCATTCAACGTCATATGCCGAACTTCCTTTCTAGTTTGAGCAATCTTCAAAACATCTCTTAATAAAAATAACAAACTAATACCTTTTCTAGTCGCGTGACTTGGCACAGCTACATATCTCTTACCTTTACCTTTTCGTGGAACAGGCCACGTCTTTGGCATAACAGTTTTCTTTATATGAGCCATTATTTCTTAACCACCTTTTTAGCAACTTTCTTAGTAGTCTTTTTTACTTCCTTTTTCTCCTTTTTAGGCTCTTCGGTTTTAGTTTTTTCAACCTTTTTTCCATCCTTTAATCGTCGAGCGTCTTCTGTGTTTAAGATAATAATCTTAATTTTAGATGGGTGAAACCATGTGGTCATTTTCTCTCCACCAACCTTAGTTCTCTGAATTCCTTCAACCTGAACCCTAGTATTCTTAACGTCAACTTCCCCAACTTTACCCTGCTTACCCTTAAACTTGCCTCTCATAATCTTAACTTCGTCACCCTTACGAACCTCAATAGTCTTCCTGTCATACTTTTCCTTCAAAGCTTTATCCAGAGGGGATCCCATGAACTTTCTCTTAATGTGATTTGGAGCATTAGCTCTAAACTTAACTTGCTTTCTCGGCTGAACACTTGAATTCCAAGATTTATTAAATTCTGATTTCATTAATATACACTCCCCGCAATTTTAGCAATTTCTTTCCATCTCTCCTGAACTTCTCGAGCAACAGCGCCTTTAATCTGCGTACCTTTTGGATTGCCCTTATCATCTTTTAATAAAGCAACAGCATTATCACTAAAGCAAACTCTTTCCCCCGTATTCCTTTTCCAAGGCTTGCGTTGTCTAACTAATACAGCATCAAAAACTTCACCCTTCATCTTAGGATCCCCTTTTCGAACAGAAACCTTAACGTGATCAGCAATCTTGGCATAACCCATTCGACCCTTACTAGTCTTACCATGCTTAATAGAAACAATCCTACAAATTCTAGCACCACTATTGTCACATGCCTCAAGCAGACTACCAATATTCAAAGACTTAGTAGCTCTAGCACTTACAGCCTTCATGCTTTCACCTCCAACTTACGAACAACCTTAGAAACAACAAAGTGAATCATCTTAGAAATAGGCCTAGTCTCAGCAATCTCAATCAAATCCCCAGTAGCGACATCGTTTTTCATGCATTCAGGAAGTCTAGCGTGAACCTTAGTCTTTCTCTTTTCATACCTTTCGTATTTAGGTAACTTAATCATACGTTCAAACTGAATTGTAACTCGTCCAGGTAAAGTTTTAATAACTTTTCCTTGGAATGTTCGTCCTCTCATCTTCAACTTCCGGTCTCCGTGTTTAGGACAAAGTCTATCGTTACATGTGACTTTCTCTTCAGTCTTCTTTGTTGTTTTTTTTGTTTCTGCCATTGTATTAATCTTTAATTTGCTCCTCGGAAAAACCCTCTGAAACCAAAATTGGTTTTATGAAGCCTTTATGATTTCCTTGTAATTCGATTTGTTTGTTTTTCATTGTTCCCCCGCAAGCCCTTTTTGCCTTGAGCTTTTTTGCGATAGCCTTAATGTCAACTCCGTCGTCGAATCCTGAAATTATTGTGTTAACTTTTCCAAAGCGTCTTTTCTCAGTCTTCACTTCGATGTTCTGCTGTGTCTTAGCAATCTCGCCACAAACACAAGCAGCCTCGGGAAGACCGCACTTTGGACAAATTTCCACTTAAGCTTTACCCTCCTCTGGTTTATTCAAATTAGCCATAGTTAAAAGTCGCGCAATTTCCTTTTTAACCCTTCCCCTCTTAGTTGGACTTTTTAATAATTCAATTTTTAAGTCCTTAATCTTCTTAGCAATTTCCTTCTCGCTCAAAATCTTCTTTTCCTTTGCCATTATTTCTTAGTCCTCCTTTTTGCTTTTTTCTTAACTGTTTCTTCAACTTCTTCAAGTGTAGCATTTTTTTTAATAGCTTCAAGCAATTCCTCATCCACAACAATCTGATCAGGCATCTTAACTCCGGGAGACAAAATAGCAACCTTAATACCAACAACACCTTGTTTAGTCTGAGCAACAGTCTCAGCTCTATCAACTAATTTTGCAGCATCCCCAGTCTTCTTCAAATATCCAAATGCAAATCTCCAAACACGAGCTCTATCACTTGGAAGCTTTCCAGAAACAACAATCTCCGCTCCAAGAGCACCACCATTCTTAATTCTTGAAAGAGCCCTATAGCTAGAAGCCTTATATTTCTGAGATCCAAATCTCTCAAGAGTAACAGCAATATCATCCGCCATTAATTGAGCATCAAACTCAGGCCTAGAAATTTCTTCAATATCAACATGTGGATTCTCCATCTTAAATCTCTTCTTCAAAACTTCAGTTAATTCCGCAATCTTCTCACCCTTTCGGCCAATAATCCATCCAGGCTTATGTGTAGCAACGATAATTTTTTCTCCAACAGGTGTATATTCAATTGTAACCCTAGAAACCTTACCCTTACCAAACATTCGCTTTACAAACTGCTTAACATTGTATTCATCCTTCCTAACTCCAACAAATTTTCTAGCCTCCATATTATTTCTTTCTAGCCTCCATCATTTTTACCTTGTCCCTAATTTCAATGTAGATGTGTGTTCTCTTAGCCCTTCTTCCAGCCCTTCTAAACGGAGCAGAAGCTTGATTACTCTTTGCAATAGCGACAACAGGATTTTCAATACCATTTACAATAGCATTAGCAGCAGCCTGCTTTACAATTTCCATAATTCCCCTGCATGCATTCTTTGGAAATTTACCACCAGCTAAACCCTTACCCTTTTTATGACCAACTTCTAATCCAGCCATAGGAACAGGTCTCTTTTCATCTACTACAGCTTGTAATCTAGCAATAGCGGCATTAGGACTTTTCCCCCTGATAACACGGCAAGTATACTTGCATTGTTTAGGAGAAATCTTTAAGCTAAATCCATTTGCAACAGCACAGTCCTTAATCCTTTCCTCTACTTTCTTGGCTTTCTTTTTTACTTTAGTCTCAACTTTCTTTTCTTCAACTTTAGTCTCAACAGTTTCTTTCTTCATTTCTTTTTCAACTTTAGCTATTTTTTCTTCTGCCATTTATTTTTTCTTCCCAAGTGAAGTATGTTTAGCTATTTTTCTAGTCATTGCAAATTCCCCTAATCTATGACCAAGCATTTCATGAGTAATCACAACCTTAAGGAATTCCTTCCCATTGTAAACTCCAATAACCTTATCAAGCATTCTAGGAACAATAACAATAGTCCTATCATGAGTCTTAGCCATTTTCCCTTTAGCAGATTTTTCCTCTACCTTCTTTACAAATGCATCAATAACGTTATAATTTCTCAAAATTGCCCTACGAGATCTAGACTTAATTAATTTAGCAAACTCTCTAGCACTAATAGTCTTTAGTTCTTCAACATTTTTCCCTCGGAAAAACCGATCCTTACTTTTCTTTATTAATTCTTCTGCCATATTATCTTTTCTTCCTCCCTGTTCTACTTGGTCTAATATGCCCAACCTTCTTACCTGGTGAAGCATTTCGTTTTGCAATCTTAGACTTAACTCTCTTTCCTCGACCAGATCCGAATGGATGGTCAATAGCATTCATCTTAACAGCAGAAACTATAGGCCATAATTTAGACTTCATCTTCATTATATAAAACTTCTTACCAGCCTTCAAAATAGGCTTGCTAACTCGTCCGTCACCAGCCGCTCTTCCAATTGTAACCCTACAATTTACAGCAAATTTCTTAATCCTCTTAGACGGCATCATAACCTTAACAACATCTCCTTCTTTTGCCATAACAATAGCGGCACTACCACCACTTCTAATAAACTTCCCGGCATCTCCAGGGTTATGCTCAATATTAAAAATCTCACTTCCATTTTTCAAATCCCCAATCTTAGCAATATCCCCATTATTATTCCCACCAATCTTAATAGTTTGCCCAACATAAAGTAAATCAACAGCAAAATTAGAAAAAATAACTCCATCTTTATTCATAAATTTAGCAATAGGACAAGAATGCCCAACACTAGAAGTCAACTTAACACATTTAAACTCCCCCTTCAAATCATGCAAATATCCAGGCCTAACTCTAGAAGCCTTCTCTCTAACCTTGTAAGTATGTCCACCACGTCCTCGTCTCTGCTGAATAATTCTCTTTCCCATTACATCATTCCAAGCTTAGTAGCAACATCTACTGCAGGAAATTCCTCCTTCAATTTAACATAAGCAAACTTCTTATTTTTCATAGTATGCGTCCTAACCTTTACAACCTTAACATTAAACAAATCCTCAACTTCAGCCCTTACTTCCGGTTTACTAATAGACCTATCAACCACAAACACCAAGATATTATCAACTTCAATCTGACGAACAATCTTTTCAGTAGATTTTATCTTCTCTAAAATTATTGTCTTACTCATGCAAATCGACCTCCAATCTCTTCAATAGCTTTCTCAGTGTAACAAACCAATCGTCCAGCAACACCATTTGGAGCCAAATCCTTAACATTCAAATCATTAACCCTAACAACCTCAATCCCCTTCCTCTTCATTCCCTCTTCATTCCCAATAACAAACATCATACCAGCATTACTCTTATATTTTCGACCTCTCATCTTACCAATACCAGCTCGAATAGTCTTAGTTTTAAAAACAGATTCAGAAGATTCACCGAAAACCTCTTTCATTGCCAAAATAAAATCCTTAGTCTTAATATCCAAAATATCACTAGTAAAAACTCCACCAATTTCCATCTTTCGACCAAACTTCTTTTCTAAGCTCAAAGCATCAAAAGTTCCAACCAAAGCAGATTTCAAAGCAATTAGCAATTCCTTCTTATTAACTTTCTTAAACAAATTCTTTCCAGCCCTTGGAGCATGCGGCCTTCGACCACCTCGAGTATTCGAAACAGTTGCACCAATCCAATTAAAAGAAGCACCATGTCTACTCATAATCTTTCGCGGAACTCTAGAAATCCCTTTACCATAAGAACCCTTCCAATCATGTCTCTTTTTCTTAATAATACCAGAAGCCGAATACTGAGCACCAGCTCCTTCCTTAGCACCATAAGCCTGAGTAAATGAACCCTTCTGAGTTTCAAAAACCTTCAATAAAATATCCGCACGAATCCTGGAGCTAAAGCACTTAGGCAAATTAATATCCCCTTTTTCCTTTCCGTTTTTATCATAAAGTTTAGCTTTCATCGTAATTCAAGAACCTCAAGCTTTTGTTTATCAGTATATTTAGTAGGTCTAAGAGCAGTTGTAACCATAATTCCCCTCTTTGCAGGTCCAGGAACAGAACCTTTCAAAACTAAATAATCATTTTTTACAACTCCATATTGCTTAAAGCCACCCTTCTTGTTAACATCCTTTTCGCTTAATTTTCCAACTTCCAAAATCAAGCTATTATAACAAACTCTTGAATGGTATCCAGTTTGTCCAGCCTGTGGAGCTCTAAACGTAACTCTCGCAGGATGCCATGGAGCCAAAGAACCAGGTCTTCGCTGCCCCTTCTCGCTTTTATGATCCTTTAGTGCAATTCCAAATCTCTTAACAGGCCCATTAGTTCCGTACCCCTTTGTAACTCCTCGAACATCAACCAATCCATCTGAAAAAACATCCCCAACAGAAATATCCTTCCCCAAATTTTCCTTAATGAAAGCCAACTTAGCATCTTTATCCCCAGAAACACCAACCTCAACCATGTCACACTTCTTCTTTCCAATTCCAGTCTTAGCAACACCACTAAACATAACAACTCTCACATCATCAAATTCAATACCATCCTTTAACTCACCAACTTTTTTACCAACTTTCAAACTCTTTTTCAAACTCTTATCATTAGAAACAACAATATCCTTGAAAACTCTACCATTCTTATAAAATCGAACAGAGTAAATTTTCATAGCAGGACATTCAATCAAAGTAGCAGGAACAACAATCTTTTTCCCTTTAGTCATAGAGTGTTCAGTATCATCCTTAGTTAAAACAGAAATCATTCCAACCTTGTATCCAACAAATCCCATAAGCCCAACTCCATCTTTATTCAAAGGCTTCCAATTTACACCGGGTATAACCTTCTTTGCACGTACCCTTGGGTAAAACTGCAAACTTCCACTACGTATTCCATTGTTATCTGTCATTTGTTTTGTTTCCTGAATGAACATGAACTCTTGTGAGTCCTTTTTCATTTGCCCCAATATTCAAATATTAGGGGTACACCGAGCGGTGCAGCGGTAGTTTTCGCTACCTGATAAAATTTCTCGTAGCACCGAGTCGTTTTATCGTGACCAACCAATCACAAAATTCTCATAATCCAAACATTTAAGTTTTGGATCGAACCATTAAGAATTATCACAAATAAGGGTATATAAAGCTTGCCCCATCCCAAAATTCTAATAGTATTTTTTTAACATTTATTTAGACGCATAAAACTAAGACTAATAAAAACAAGACTTACACTTCATCGAGGATAAATAATAACTTTTTAACAAGACAGCATCAACACTCGAAGACAAAAGCACCTTTTCGACAAACTTATAAAACAACTTTTCATTCTAATATTACAATGGCAATAGTGACACCAAAGATTCTACCCGGAGAAAAAGGGTATGTGTCCAAAAAAGAAAAGACAGCAAAGAAAAAGCAGGCCGAAAAAAGAACAAAGGCAGTTCAAAGAAAAAGGGATAAATCAATCGGAAAAATGAAGACGGGTGCAAGGGGATATAGAATAGGAAAGGTGTCAATTACTCCAAGAAAAGAAAGGAAGTATCCAATTTGGAGATACTCTAAAAAAATAGGAGAGCTTCTAGTTCAAAATAAAGATACTCCAGAAGAAGAGGTAACATTGGAGTTTAAACGACTTGGAGGAATAGGAAATCATAAGCATTTAATTCAAGATGCCGACTTTCAACTTCAATGGGCTATTAGGGAGCAGGAATTACTAATGACTCAAGAGAAGTGCTTCAATTGCCCAAAGAAAATATCCAAAGCAGCAAAGCCAAATCTTTATCATCATAATATGTTTAAATTTAGAACAGATCTTTTGGAGAGAGCAGCAGGAGTTCCAGATAAAGTAATATCCGGAAAATTAACAATAGAGCAAGGTTGGGAAAAATTTAATGATATATTAGAAGAAGGGAATAGATACTATATGTCTCTAAAAGATACCGTTCTTCTCTGTGCAGCTTGCGCAAAACAAAAAAACCTAAATCTCTAAATGGTCGAAATTAAATCTACCCAAGCAGAAACAATTCCTCATAAGTCAAAGCTCCAAAGTTTACCCAGCGAAGAGATCTGCCTACTCACTACAAAAAGTAAAGCTTCTTGCTGGTACGTCTACATACTTCGATGCAAAAACAACGCCCTATACACCGGAGTAACAAATAATCTAGACAAAAGAATGAAAGCCCACGAATCAGGCAAAGGTTCTAAATATGTAAAAGCAAAAGGATTCAAGCAGCTCTTAAGATTCAAGGAATGCGAAAACAAATCCGACGCTCATAAAGCAGAGTATCAAATAAAGCAACTTCATAGGTCCGAAAAGCTATCGTGGTTTATGTAAAAAAATCAATTCTAAGAAAACAGGGAAACCAGTTCATAAAGCCAAATAAATAAATAATAAATAAAAGCCAAAATGCTAGCGATAATTAATTTTTTCTTAAGTTTGGGGTCAGACTTAAAATCTTTAATTAAAAAATAAAAACCTAAAAAACAACTAAGAGTAATAAGTAGCAAAGGGACAAGTGCCACTAATATACCAGAAATCTTATGAATGTACATAGATAGGATAAATCCAATAAAGATGTATCCATAAAGCATTTTTTTATTTATCACTTATCCTCTAGCTTCCAAAATAGGCAAGTTGGCCTCAGTTGGAACATATATTACCTCAGTATTACCATCATTCAAGCCTTCAATAAACTTGTAGCGAATATATTCTTCAGTAATACTATCCGCAATAATTCTATTAGCTTCAGCAATTCCTCGAGCTCTCAAAACTTCAGCATCAGCCTTAAGTTCCGCACTTTCCTTCAAAGCCTCAGCTTCCTGAACCGCAATCTGCCGATTCCACTCAGCCTCCCTTAATTGTGCCTTACCATTCAGCTCGCGAGCATAAACCTTGTAATTCGGAATCCCCCAAAGAAAACCCCCAAGCAAAACCAGAACAATAATAACACTACCAATCGCCAACCAATCAACTCTCATAATATTTAAAATACAATAATCTATATAAACCTTATCCCTAAGAGCTGTAATTAAATAAGGGCAGCAGATAGAAACATTTGAAAAAAAACTAGTCGGTTAAATAATATGGAAAAGATATGCAAATACAATATTAATGACGCCCCTTGGGATAAAGTGGTAGATGAGTTTGTGTCAGGGAAATTATCTAAGGATCAAGTTAAGGGATTAATGCAGGAAAAATTATGGGTAAGAACCAATATAATAGAAAATGACCTTTTAGAAGAATTAGATTCAAGAATAGAATATGCCCCAACAGGTACAACTTTAATCTATCATTTTGATGGGAAAGAGAGCTTATATATTTCAGATGCAAATTCCAGAGATGAAGATTGTGGAGGTTTCTCTATATTATTATCAGAATTAGAAGAAATCGCAATGCAAAAAAATATTCCATCATTGACATTAAATGTTTATGAAAAAAATACCAGAGCAATAGAGATTTATTCCAAAAAGGGTTTTAGAGAAATTAATAGAATGTATGAGACCATAGAGAAAGATTTTTTAATAAGAATGCAAAAAGACTTAGCCTAACAACCCTCAAGCAACAAACTCAACCTGGCTTTCTCGAACATCTCCATCAACATCCGCAACCCTTTTCAAAATACCTTTCCTCTTAGCCATCTCCCTAATCTCAGCCGGCTTCAAGTTCTCCATATCAGCAGGATAAACAATATCAGTCACATCAATCTCATGAGAAATCCTAACTTTTTCAAAACTAGTAATTCCAAAAAACAATTCCTTCAAAAGATCCTCATCTCCAGTCTTCAAACTACAAAAATCAGCAGCAGGTCCACTACCTTTTTCTTTCCCAGGCTTTCCACTTGTAGGAGCCTTAGGTTTAATCTTCAACATAAATCCATCTCCTTTGAAAGTTAAAGCAAAAAAGGCTTTAGGATATTTATCCATCAAAGCAAAAATTTCTTCACTGTTAATTTCTCCATCAATAACATGTTTTCTAACACCCTGAAAATTACTAACCTTCTTTAAGTCAAACTTAATCTCATCTCTCAAGTCCAAAGTAGAAACAATAACACCCTTAGCTTTAACTGAAGTTATCCCATTCAAACATCTCTTAACCAAAAAATTAGCATATTCAGCCCCAGTCTTAATAGCATAATTCTTAGCCTGCTTCTTTCCCTCAATTATATATTTATTTTTATAAGTTCCTCGACCAAACTTCAAAAAAGCGATATGAACTTCCTCATTAATTGCACCATCAAATATTTTTTTAATAATCATGCTTCAATCAAACACCTTTTCTTTATAAGTTTTCCGCAGCCAAAAATAGTAGTCACTAAAAAAAGACAACAAAATAAAAAACTTTATAAACTAAGCAGTCTTCAAAATCACATGAAAATATTAGGAACAATGCCACCCCAAGAATCGCAAGAATTTGACTTCGGATATCTACAACTCAAAGAGCACGCAGGAAAAACATTCAAAGAAGTATTCGGCAAAAAATTCAAAGATCTAGGAAGCCTGCTAGAAAGTTCAATAACAGGAGACTGCATATTTAATGAAGATGGTTTACTCCAAGGATCAACATCATTCGCTCTAGCCTTAATTAGAGAAGGGAGTCTACTCCCAGAAAACACATTTCTATATTCACCTCAAGACTTCGCAAGAGCATTTAACAAAGCCCCAGAAGTTTTCAAAAATTTCTACCAAGACTTAGGACTAGCAATAACGGCTTCCCCGGATCAAGCAAGAGAAATGACAGCACAAATAGAAAAACTAGCCCAAGATGTATATGATTTAGGATTCAAAGAAGCAAGCCCAGAAAGCCCAATATATATACCGCACACAGCACTAACACCAGCATTTCACAAATTAACTCCAGTCTTCGGACTAAACGAAGAAGTCGATCCGCAAAGAGCCTCAGCATATGCAAAAGATGGAAATTTTGAGAAATATGATGAAAAAATATCTCTACCAATTTCATTAGAAAAAGGAGCTCATAATATTTATGGCGTACCAATTTCTCCTGGCGCCTTTCGAGTCTGCTCCTTTTCGGGTCAGTCTGCGCTCGCGAGCGGCGGCGGTCTTTCGAGCTCGGTCAGCGGTGGTCGGGTAGTGATTGGAAGTAATGTCCCGCGAAAATAGTTGCCATAAAAATTTATGAAGCTAAAAGTATAAAAACTAAAAATTATTTAAAAAATCCTTAGCTTTATGGGACTAAAGCTAAGCTACACGTTGGTTAATTTTTAATTCAACCAAAATAATTAGTAGCCTAGTTGCGAAAATTAAATTGGTGGTGATTTACTTTTAATTAATCAACTACAAATTACTGGCGCCTTTCAAGTCTGCTCCAATTCGGATCAGTCTGCGAACGCGAACGACGACGATCTTTCGAACTCGAACAGCAATGGTCAAATAGCTTAGTTTTCCCAAAAAGCTATTAAGAGTCCAAAACTAATTCTCTAATATTAAATCTCCGATTTAATATTAGAGAATATAAAAATGAAAACTCATAAAAATATTTACTATAAAATTTACAAGTGGGAAAATTTAGTTTTAGCTTACAAAAAAGCAAGAAAAGGAAAATCAAAAAAAACCTATGTAAAAAAATTCGAAGAAAATTTACTAGGAAATCTGGAGCAGCTCCAATTCGAATTAATGACAAAAACCTACACTCCAAAGCCATTAAAGACATTTATCTTAAGAGATCCAAAAACAAGGAAAATATCAGTCTCAGATTTTAGAGACAGAATAATCCACCATGCGCTATGTAACATAATGGAACCAATATTTCAAAAAACATTTATCCATGATTCCTGCGCGAATCAAAAAGGAAAAGGCAACCTATTCGCGATAAAAAGATTCGACAAATTTTCCAAAAAAGTGACAAGAAATAAAAAATCCAAAGGCTGGTTCAACTCCAGCCAAGTAAAAGGATATTGCCTAAAGGCAGATATAAAACATTATTTCAAAGAAGTAAATCATAACACACTCATAAAAATAATAGCAAGAAAGATAAAAGATAAAAGAACCATGCGCCTAATCATAGAGATATTACAAAATTATTCTCAACAAGAAAAAGGTATGCCGCTGGGAAATCTAACATCCCAATTCTTCGCAAATATTTACCTAAACGAATTGGATTATTTCACAAAACACAAGCTAAAAATAAAATATTACATAAGATACGTAGACGATTTCGTTATATTGTCGTCAAACAAAACTCAATTAATTCTTTGGAAAAAAGAAATAATTGAGTTTCTTCAAAATAATTTAACTCTTCAGCCTCATCCACAAAAATCCCGAATTATTAAATTATCCCGAGGGATAGATTTTGTAGGATTCAGGAATTTTTGTAATTCTAGGCTATTAAAAAAAAGAAGTATAAGGAAAATGTCAGAAAAAATAAAAAAATATTTAGAAGGCAAAATATCCAAAAATAAAATAAATAAAATTTATCAAGGGTGGATAGCATACGCAAAGTGGACAACATTTAATAATAATCCTATGATGAAAATCTGGAAAGAAAAGTCATATTTTAAGATCATGATCATTCACGAGAAATGCAGCGCCAAAGGGGATATGTTTCTAGTGGGATAGTCAACACAGGCAAAAGAACTCTTTGATTTTTTAACAATCAGCTAAGTTTAAAAGTATCAACAACATATAATACCATGACAGAATCAAAAGATATAAAGAGAGTAGTCGTCGTAGCCCTTATCCTTTCCCTTTTCGCCCTAACCTTTCTAATAGTAAGACCAATAATCGTCCCAATTGTTTTCGGGCTCCTCTTTGCTTACATTTTCGGACCAGTCTACAGAGCAATAAAAAAACTAATCAAAAATGAAAATATTTCAGCATTCATTTTAGTACTAGGATTAATCCTAATAATAACAATCCCAACAATATATTTCGTTCCAGTAATAGTAAACCAAGTCTTCGACGTATACGTCATGATACAAAACTTAAACCTAACCGAGATAATCAAAAACTTTATGGATTCCGAAATAGCTTCTACCTTAGCAATAAATCTAGACAACATAATAGGGACATTCTTCTCAGCATTTCTAAACCAATTCAAAAACATGCTAATAAATCTCCCTTCCCTGGTTTTCCAGTTTGCAGTTTTCCTATTCACATTCTACTTTGCAACAAGAGATGCAAATAAACTAAGCCTATATGTTACCTCCCTTTCCCCATTTTCTAAAGCTACAGGAAAAAGATTCCTACAAGAATTTAGAGGAATAACAAACGCAATAGTTTTTGGACAAGTTCTAATTGGAATAACTCAAGGCTTAGCACTCGGAGCAGGATTATTTTTCCTAGGAGTTCCAAAGGCATTGATTTTAACATTCGTAGCTTCCCTTGTATCAATAATTCCAGTTCTAGGGTCCTGGCTGATTTGGCTTCCAACATCAATCTATCTTCTAGTATCAGGCCAAACTTTCGCCGGGATATTCTTACTCCTTTATGGTGCACTTTTCGTCTCCTCAATAGACAACCTCTTAAGGCCATACATACTATCAAAAAAATCAACTCTTCCAGTAGCTCTAAGTCTAATTGGAACAATAGGAGGGCTTCTTTTCTTCGGAATCGTAGGGCTAGTTTTAGGCCCATTAATAATTGCATACACCTTAATAATCGTAGAATTTTACCAACACGGTAAACTAAAAGACCTGTTTAACAAGCAAGAATAAAGAGATGAAACTAAAAATAAAAAATTTTAATTGGCACGCGGGAAAACCAGTCGTTTTTTTAAATGACAAAACCGCGAAGAAGATGAATGTTTTCGTAGATGACAGAGTTTCAATAATAAGTAGCAAAAAAGTTTATGCAATAGTGGACATCTTTCCAAAACTAGTAAAACAAAATGAAATAGGAGTTTCTCATGAGTTAGCCAGGATTTTAAAATTAAGGTCCGGAGTAACTGTAGAAGTTTCAGTTTCAGAAATGTCAGAAGCTTCCTTTTTGATAAAGAAAAAAATAGGCGGAGCAACTTTGTCTCAAAAAGAGTTAGAGTTAGTAATTTCAGAAATAGTCCACAATAATTTAACCGAAGCTGAAATTGCATTCTTCACAGCAGCAGAAAAATTAAACGGAATGAAATTCGAAGAAACAATTTCTCTGACAAAAGCAATGATAAAAACAGGGGCAAGACTAAAATTTAAAGGAAAATATGTAGCAGACAAGCACTGTATTGGAGGAGTGGCAGGAAACAGAACAACCCCAATAACAGTAGCGATATGCGCCTCAGTTGGACTAACTCTTCCAAAGACATCTTCTCGTGCAATAACTTCAGCCTCAGGAACAGCAGATGTTATAGAAACAATATCTAATGTAGAGTTGCCATTGAAAAAAATAATAAATGTAGTTAAAAAGCAAAAAGCATGTTTGGCATGGGGAGGGTCCCTAGGACTCGCGCCTTCAGACGACAAGATTATACAAGTTGAAAGACTTCTAAGCCTTGATATAGAACCACAGCTCTTGGCTTCAGTTATGGCAAAAAAGATATCAGCAGGAGCAAATCACATATTAATAGATATTCCGTACGGACGTGGGGCAAAAATTAATGATCTAAAAAACGCAAAACACCTAGGACGAAAATTTTACAGAATAGCGAAACGATTCAAACTTAAGATGAAGGTAACTTATACTGACGGAACTCAGCCAGTAGGAGATGGGTTTGGACCAGTTTTAGAAATGATAGACATAATAAAGGTCTTCGAAAATAATGGTCCACAGGATCTAAAGGAGAAATCCATCTACCTTGCAGCTGAGTTGATAAAATTATGCGGAATTCCAAACGCCAAACAAAAAGCGACCAAAGCATTAGAATCCGGAAAAGCATACGAAAAATTCAAGGATATAATTAATGCACAAAACGGCAAAAAGAATTTTGACGAAAAAATCAAAAACCTAAAGCTTGCAAAAATCAAAAAAGTAATTCCCTCTCCAAAGTCAGGAAAAATAACAAGGATAAGCAACAAGGGAATAAACTCTCTTTGCAGAATTCTCGGAACACCAGAAACCATTTCAGCCGGAGTCTATCTTCACAAGCACCTAGAAAAAATAAAAAAAGGAGAACCTCTCCTGACCCTTTACACGGAGTCCCCAGTTAAAATGAAAGACGCACTAAAGTTTCTAAAAGAGTTTAAGCCTATTGACATAAAATAGAATTTTTAATAAAGTCAACATCTTCAGGACCAGTAATCCCCATCCACTTATCTTCAGCAGAATAAACCTTAATATTAATCAACCCTTTCTCAATAAGTCCAGATATCTCAGTTGGAAGAAAACATTCGGCCTCACAATTCTCACTATTTTCTTCTTTAAACAACTTTAGTTTCTCGTCCAGCATGTCAATAGCCTCTTTCCGAAATCCCATAATATTCATATTGCACAAATCATCCTCATTCAAGCCCATATCCTCAAGCCCATCCTTTTCAATTCCAATGGTTTCCCTTATTCCCTTTAGATATCCTTCGCAGCAACTTTCAATTATCCCGCGATTAACACCACAAGCCTCAGATAAAACCTCTCCTAGCCTAAATCCAACAGTAGCAGAGTCCACACCTTCCTGCAAATGATCAAATAGAATACGAAAACTCGTCTCTCCATATATGTCGTCCCCATTGCAAACCACAAAAGAGCAGTCAATAAATTCCTTGGCAGCACACAATGCATCCACGGTTCCCCAGGGCTTACTTCTAATGCTAGAGTCAAAACCCTGCCGAGCATAAAAAACAGGAACACCTCTATATTCATTTTCAAACATTTTTCGAAAACCCTCTTCAGTTTTATCTCCAACAACAAAAATAATCTTACTAAATCCAATCTCAAGTGCTTGCCCCAAAGAATGCTCAATAAGAGCTTCATCATTAACACCAATTCTGGCAAATTGCTTTACTCTTCCACCAAAACGACTAGACATACCAGCAACCATATACACAAGAGCAACATCTTCCCCCCATCTTAATCTTAAACAATACTAGCCTTCAAAATAACAACATCCTCAACCGGCCTATCTCCCGGCCTAACCGCAACACCAGCAATAGCGTCCACAATATCCATACCTTCAACAACCTCGCCAAACACTGGATGTTTGCTGCTTAAAGGCTGCTTGTCATAATCTAAAAAAGAATTATCAACCAAGTTAATGAAAAACTGACTACTCCCAGTATTAGGTCCAGCATTAGCCATAGAAAGAGTTCCCCTTATATTAGAATGTCCAGGAACAAACTCATCTTTAATCTTAGGAATCTTTGGGTCCCCCATTCCAGTACCAGTAGGGTCGCCCCCCTGAATCATAAAATCCTTAATTATCCTATGAAAAATAACACCATCATAAGTTCCAGTCTCAACCAATTCCTTAAAATTCCCAGCAGTAACCGGCATGTCGCTATAAAGTTTTATAACAATATCTCCATGATTCGTTTCAAGTTTTATATTCGTTTCCATATTAGCTTCAACATTCTCAAACATCTTCATGACAAAGAACGTAAATAAAATAACCAATGCAATACTTAAAAAGATTGCGACTCCCTTGTTCTTCAAAATATTTTTCACCTTCTTCATGCAAAACAAAAACACTTCCACTTTATAAAATTAATCCAACCAAGCCTCAACCAAACAGGCCTTCCTCTTCAGCAACTTCTTAACCCGTTTCCCAAAACCAAGTTCCTCGTTATGAATATCAAAAATAAACTGACTCATTCCAGACTCAAAATAAGTAGGATACAAACATAAGTTGTACCCAACTCCATCCACCCGAATTCCCTGAAGCAGCGTAGGCAATTCGCCAAAAATATAACTAGCAAGCAAATCTAACTTTCGAGAATCAATAACACTCCTGCCCTTCTTCCTAATAAATTTCCGAATAAAATACAAAAAAGCAGACCGAAGTTCACTATCTCTACCATACTCAGCATCAACAAAATTCCTCAACTTCAAAAATTCAGAATCCAAAGCCACATCCTTCCATCTATAAATCTTAATCTTAGCCTGCTCAGATTTAGAAAATTTCAAAGCTTCTCTCTTAAAAAGCTTCACAAACTCATCTCCAACCTGCCTAGCCTTTCTAATAGATTTATCCTTACTGTATCCGTCAAGAACCTCATGATTAACAATATTCAAGTCATCAGCAATAACAACAGCAACTTTCTCCTTAGTGTTCCGAAGCGCCCACTCCAAATAGTTATAAGCCATCTTGGAGGTAAGTTTCTTATTAGTAATACTAATCCCAATAAAAATATTAAACTTCTTCCCATAAATTTCCTTAGGATCAGCCCCAAAAAACCGCATCTTCCTCTCTGCCTCATAAACCTTCTTGGAAATAGTAATCATTTCTTCCATGCACATCTAAGCATATGATAACTTATATAATTAATCATCCACAGGAAATTGTGCGGCGAAGCCCATAATTTTATGTGGAAAAAATTCAACCTCAGACAAACTTAAAAACCAAATTAATCTCAAACTATCAAGCCTCTATCGCGTAATGGTATCGCACTGGTCTTGAACACCAGGCCCCTCGGGGCTTCCAGGTTCGATTCCTGGTGGAGGCGTCAATTTCTCTCTTAGAGAAATCAACTACCAGGAAAGAACCTGCCAGGTTTACGAAGTATAACCTTCGCTTGCGCTCGGCCCGATTCCTGGTGTAGGCTAATAGAAGCAAGAGTCGGTGGTCAACTAAAAACCAAAGACAAAAAACCACAAACACAAAACTTTAGTTTTGCTAAAGCCTGTATCGCGTAATGGTATCGCACGCGGCTCGAACCCGCGGCCCTCCGGGGCATCCCCGTTCGATTCGGGGTACAGGCGTCATAATTAGATAACTATAAAAAAGAATAAAGCTTGATATTATTAATTATTAAGCTGCCCCCGCCACAACGGCAGGGGAGATCCAACCTAATAATGTTTCAATATCTCGGAGTGTACAGCTCCGGGACTGATCTTACATGAAACTATGATATTTGATTTTGAGGAATCTCGATATAATACAATTCCTCAGTTCCTAACATTTCTTTTTTTGGAGTAAATTTTGTAACTTTCATATCTTTGGGTTTCAAGTTATATGCATTAAATAATGCAGATGCTGAAGTAAACGCCCCCACACTATTGCCATTTCTTGTAAGTTTATTACCACTTATACCATCATTGTAAAAGACAAACCCAACTCTAACATTATTTCCATCTTCTTTACTATACATTTTAACCTTGGTTTTATTTTCTAATTTATTTAGTCTCATAAAACCAGTATTAAACCCTATCAATTTCCCAGCAGTTATTGATATTAGAGGCTCACCTGTTCTTGTAGCGCTTCCCTTTAGTTCTTTCCATCCATTGTTTTCCATACTATATTCAATTGGTTATACTATTTAAAACTTTCGTTTGGTAGTTTTTAGCTTTAGTCCAATAAAGATACTATAGGTTTATAGTATTTAAAGATTATTGTTATGTAAGATACATATGTTCCCTCTCTCCCTCTCTCCCTCTATTCATACATTCATACATTCATACATTCATACATTCATACATTCATACACATAAGTAAAACAAGATTCCAACCAAATCTTCCATAAGAAATGCAGCGTCGAAGACGATGTAATTTCTTATGGAAATAACCCAAAAAAACTCAAAGAGAGCAATAAAAAAAATAAAATTCCCACTAAAACGACTTCAACGTTCCAGATTTTCTTTCCGAAAGATTGTCCAACTAGGCAGACCCCATCCTTCGACAAAACAGCTAAGCCTAAGTAAGACCTCGCCATTCTTTAGAATTTATTTAACTAAATCTATCCGAATAATGAAGCCAAACCAGCAGCCGATTCGACCTTAGGTTCTTCTTTCTTCTTCTCTTCTTCTACAGACTCATTATTCCTAACAGCAAAACTTAAATACTTATATCAACTGATATAAGTATGCAAATACAAGAATTAACCCAAAGCAGCTTAGCAAGAATCCCAAGACTAGACACCGTCCTTTCAGTAGAAGAATTCATAAAAGAAAACTCAGCAAAATATTCAGTCTACCAACTCTGGAAAAACCTTCCAAAAAAAATAATGTACCCAACATACAAAATAATAATAGCATACCTTCTAGACATAAACAAAATAGCAGTAGATTCACAAAAAAAAATAGGGTACATTTGGGACCAAGAACTAGGATTAAAGTATAAAAACAAAGAGGACCTAGATTGGGATTAGTAAGACAAAGTGACAGCATAAAATTCGCAGACACTTCCCTAAAATACAGCTTTCTAAAAGCAAAACAAGAAGACCCCGAACTAGCAAAACATCTTAACCAAGCAAAAGAAAACCTAAAGCAAAACGCCTTCTGCGGAATCCAAATCCTAAAAGATTTAATTCCAAAAGAATACATTCAAAAATACAAAATCAAAAACCTCTGGAAATACAACCTCCCAAATGCATGGCGGTTACTTTACACAATAACCACCCCATCAAAAGTAGAAATCATAACAGTAGTTCTCGACTGGCTACCTCATAAAAAATATGACAGACTATTCAAGTATTAAACAAAACCCAAAAAATAAAAAAACAAACTTACCACCAGAAACGACCTCACCATTTCAGATTCCTAAACAAAGAACGCGACCGCTAAAACGACCCCATCCTTCGACAAAAACAGCAAGCCTAAGTTAAGCCTCGCCATTCTTTAAAATTTATTTAACTAAATCTATCCGAACAATGAAGCCAAACCAGCAGCTGAATCAGCCTTAGGTTCTTCTTTCTTCTTCTCTTCTTTTGGTGCATCAGCAGGTGCAGCAGCGCCAGCAGCCGGAGCTGTAGCAACACTAGCATTAGCCAACTTATCAGCAATATCTACGCCAGACAAACTTGCAACCATTACCTTAACCTTAGCTTCATCTACAGAAGCGCCAGTAGCAGCGATAACAGCTTTCAAATTGTCTTCGTTGATGTCCTTACCAACTTTGTGCAACAAAAGAGCAGCATATGTGTATTCCATTTTATAATTTCCCCTCAGAACTATTTAATTCTAAAGTATTCATTATCCAAACAAGCTAGCAAGACCAGCGGCAGACTCTTGCTTTGGCTCCTCCTTTACTTCCTCTTCAATCTTCTCTTCCTCAACCGGAGCAGCAACCGCCTCAGGTTCAGGCTCTCCAGTAATAATTCGAGTAACAACACCCTCATGAGCATTAGCCTTTCCAATTATAGAATCAAGTGTTTCATTATTAACAATTCCCAAATCAACAGCAACAGCAAACGCCCTTCCAAAATCATGCTCAAGAGAAGCAGCCATAGCATCCTTGTCAATCTTAATATCAACATAAACAACACCATCCATGTAAGCAGCAACAGGATCAATCCCAACTTCAAAAGGAATAATATCAAGTTTAGCCATAATCGAGGCAACGGCCTCAGTAACTTCCTTTCCTTCTTTCAAAATAACTTTATCTTTCATAACCGCAATCTTCCCATTTTCAACCTTAGGCGCTAAGCCAACAGCACTAAGGGCAGAAATGTCCGGTCCAGGAACAAGTTCAGTTGGACCAGCTTTAACTTCAATATCAAACGGAGCAATCTGTCCAGCCTTAGCTTTAGCTGGAGATTTTTCATCAGCCAAAATACCAGAAATTACAAATGCATCCTCATCGCTAAAAAGCATAGCAGTAGAATCATTTACATGAGGAACAAGTTCTTTTATCTCCTCAACTCCAGCGTGATCAAGTGCAAAATTAACCAAACTCTTCTTAACAACTTGAACCTTAGCCTTAGATCGTAACTTCTTCTTAATGTCCTGAAACTGCGCAGACGGCAAACCCTTAACAGAAATAACCATAACGGTTTTCTTTTTTAATAATCCAGCCAACTCCTTGACTTTCGCCTTCTTAGCATCGCTAACGTGAGTTGTAGCATTATTCATATTACTTTCTCTCCTTAACAACAATTGACTTAGTCATTGTAAATTTAACCAAAACATTTTTAACATTGTCGTTTCCTTTAGGCAGCTTCTTGATTAACTCTTTAGTAGCCTCTTCGATATTTTCCACCAAATCCTCATCACTCATACTCACCTTTCCAATCTTAACCTTAATTGACATTTCCTTGTTCTTAATTCTAATAGATTTTCTCATCTTTTCAAGCATTTTCTCAATCATATCCGGATCTTCCTTAGGAATAATACCAGCCAAAGGAGACGGCATCTTATTCATAGGACCAAAGACACGTCCAAACTTAGTTGCAACTTTACCCATCATTGGAGCCACGGCCAAAAACATATCATACTTCTTAGCTAGCTTCTTAATATCCTTCAATTCCTTATACTTAACAAAATCCTCTTCAGTAAGAGTATCAACCTTATCATTTCTCTTCTTGAAAAAAGCAGCAAATTTCTTATCTAGTCCATGCGGAACAAAAATAAAAGTATTCAAAGCCTCTCGACGAACATCAAAATTTTTCAAATTAACAATTAAATCAACCGATTGGTCAAACTTTCTCTTCTTCTCATTCCGAAGTTCCTGAATTGCTTTTATCGTTTCCATGTTCATTAAGCTGTTAGATTTATTCTTCGACCGAGGTCTTCTACTAACAGTAGTATATCTTAACCCAATTTTTACTTTATAAAACTTTGCCCCATCATTTAGAAGTTTGAAGCATATAATCAGAGAATTATTGGATTTCTAATCAACAACAACAATCCTTAAATAACAAAACCATCTAACAACAACATGGAACTAATAGCATTATTGTCAACCGGAAAAGGAACATGGGGCCAAGTCTCCGGATTAATCCAAAAGGGAGAATGGGAGAGTGTAATTGTTGTGGGTCCATCATTTTCAAAAGAATTCACAGTCCAGGGGGAGGCATTCGATTTCATAGAATTCGACGAAAACAAAAATCTAATCCAACTAAAAAAAGAACTATCCACAAAACTAAAAGGCAAATTCAAAGGCCTAGAAGTCGCACTATCAATCGCATCCGGAAACGGAAAAGAACACATGGCTCTACAGTCCGCCCTACTAAACCTCCCGGTAGGAGTAAGATTTACAGCCTTAACAAAAGACGGCGTAATAATGCTTTAAATTAATTGCCAGGAGTCATAAGCAGTTTTTTTATTCTTCCAATTATTAAATATCCATAATAAATCATGTGTGTAGAATACGCTATGATTTTTTATGGAAAAATATCTTCCTAGTATAAAAGACCAAATAAAAAAATCTGCGAGATTCGTATAATCCGTGGTTAAAATATTCCCCTTCTCCTAAATTCTCTCAATCCCCATCTCAACACCAACCCTCTTCAAAGCTACAACGCAACTCCGATCATCCTCAGCCCCAACCTCAAAATCTCCAAGCCCCTCACTCAATTTCCCAGCAAATTCCAAAACCTCATTATGCCAAACCTGCTTATCATACCCCATTCTATCTCGAGCAAACCCAACAGCCTTATACCCCTTAACATGAACAAAATCAGGATCAGCTCGCCTAATCAAAGAAACATACTCACTCAAATTTTCCTCACTCATATTAGTCATCCCACCAAACTCACCGGGCTCACCAAAGTCATGCCCGTCGAGGTCCTCTGCGCCCTCATTAACCAGAGTCAACCTAATTACCCTTCTCGTCTTTCCCTTAAGTTCCTTCAAAAAATCCAAGCTCTCTAAAAAAGTTTTCCAAGCATCTTTTTTAGTAGACCGATGCCATTCCAAAAATAACTTTTCATTGGGAGCATTAGTAGAAATAACAAGCTGAGTAGGAAGCCCCTCTTTCTCCAACTTTTTCAAAGCCTCGGGGTTCAAGCCATTAGTAACCAAAAAAGAAACAGCCCCCCGTCTACGAATCTCCGCAAACATCTCACCTAGCCGAGGATAAAGCGTAGCCTCCCCACTAAGACTCATTGTAAAAAGCTTAGGTTCAATATCCTTATCAAATTTCTCAGCATCAACCAATTCATTTCCCTTCATCCCCTGCAACATCTTGCGCCGCTTTTCAATAATCCCATCCAAAATTTCAATAGGAGAATCCACCGCAGGCAAGTCAGTCCCAAGATTCATTTCAATCGGCCTCCAGCAATGCAAACACTTATTCTCACACCACATAACCGCAGGAGTCATCTGAACACATCCACTACTACTAATCCCATAAAACTTCTCCTTCCAACATCCCTTATCCCCTCGCAAGGAATTCTTAGTCCACCGACAAATCTGAACAGCACTAGTCTCCCCAACAAGTCCATACTTCATTTTCTCAAGCTTGCCTCTAACGCCATCAAAACAATTTTTCCGCTTCGGATTTTTCCTCGCCATAAAAACAAAACCACTTTGTCATTTATAAGATTAATCTACTTCTAAAAATAACAATCGCACAAGAGGGGCGCAATATTCGAACCTAGCACCTCGCGAAGCGCGAATAGCACTGGTCTCCCCAACAAGCCCATATTTCATTTTCACAAGAAAGCATGCGTGTCGGAGACACCATGATTTTTTGTGAAATAATAAATCAAGTTTTTAGAAAACTCTTTGTGGAGAGTATTTTTCAGGAGATATCGGGATTTTTTATAAAAAATGCACCGTAAAAAAATTATTCAAATAAAAAAAAATAAAAATTAAGAAGAATTACTTCTTCTTCTTCTTCTTCTTAGAAACTTTCTTCTTAGCAACTTTCTTCTTAGTTACTTTCTTCTTAGTTACTTTCTTCTTAGCAGCTACAGCCAGTTTCTTTTTCCTTGCTTCCATAGCAGCCACTTGCTTCTTAAGAGACTTAATCTTAATTTCGCACTGCTTTGGAGTTGTTGGTAAAGCCATTTTTTATACACCTCATTTAGTTAGAGCGAAGTCGCTCAATAATATCAAGATACTTTCCTTTAAATAATTTTGTTAAGAATTTCTTCGTGGTTTTTTTGTAATTTATGAAATAAAATTTTTGTCGACGACGAATTTATGTAAAAAGATAAATTCATTAAACCCCAATAAATAAAAAATCTAAACAATTATTTTTCCTTTAACGCAGTCTTTCCCCAATTGTATAATACAGGATTAAAAACAACATATGTAATTGAAGAATCTTTATCGGCATCGTGCCATTTCTTTAGTGCTCCAACTAAATCATCTAAATCTTTATGCCCGCAATTTACAGCATGCTTATTGGTTAAGTCAGAAACCTTCATAATTGAGCATTTAGAAATAGTTCCATGCCCAAATCGCGTTTCATTTTCCCCTTCAAGTAAATTAGGTTTATCAGATACATATAGTTCAACATTTGTGCCAATATTATAAACCTCTTCACCTTCGGCAACTGTTGCAATTTTTACTCCGTCTAGAAGAGGTTTTTTATACGGTGCAGAAAAATGAAATCCCAGGATAACTATGGCTAGTTGAAATTGAGATTACTTGTAATTATTTGTATGATTTATTTTTAACATCAATTTAATCGAACAAGTCGCGCGCAAGAAGCGCGCAGCATTCACACCAACAATAAAAAACTAAAAACGCATCAAAGAAATTTCCTTAAATAATTCGAATGAACCAAAAAAACATCATCAGTGCAAACATAAACAAAATCAAATAAGTCGCAGCAACATAAGATCTTTTAGCCCACTTCTCAGAACCGAAAATACCAAGCACAGCAAGATAAAAAAACCGACCACCATCGAGCATTCCAAGTGGCATCATATTAAATAAAGCAACAAGTAAATTGATAATCATAATCCACCATAGCAAGTGATAAACAAAATAAACAAAGTTGCCATCCCATGTAGGTTTGTAATAAGTCGAAGCTTCTTTAAATCCCATAAACTTAGCCGAAAATTTCTGGACAAGCCCTCGCGGATTAGCATCATTATGCCCAACGCCAAGATATGCTCGACCAGGTTCATTGGGATGCTCAGCTAGCATAATATCATATTCATTAATTCCATCCTCATCTTCCGTCACAAATCTAACAACATCCCCAGGATTCTTATTCTCTAAAAACCATCTCAAGTTTTCATGCCCCATAATTTTTACATCATCAGCTTGAATAATGGCGCCTCTCATGCCAGCCAAAATAGCCGGAGCCTTAGGAAAAACAACAGTCATAGCCTTTCCTGGATCAATTCCCTCAGCAAAAGTATTCTTAATATCAGTACTCATAAAATAAGTCTTCCCATCAATAAAAACCTCGCTCATATTCAAAACTGCACTCTGTTTATTGGCAAGAATAAACATCTCTCCAACATCTTCCCCAAAACTATCAATATCACCAATCATAGTGCCAGAAACTCCATACGAATTAAAAATATATCCAGAAGCAGCAAAACTGCTAAAAAAGAATCCAGCATAAAGCAAATAAAATAACAACGCCATCAAAACATTCGCAAAAACCCCAGCAGCCATAACCGTCATCTGATCCAGCTTCTTCTTACTCTTCATGCTCTTTTCACTCTGCTCGACAAAAGCTCCCAGTATTGGCCCCAGAAAAACAAGCCCAGTTGACTTAATCTTAATCTTAAACAACTTCATAAAAACACCGTGACTAAATTCATGGGCAATAGCAACAATAGCCAAAGCTACAATAAAATATGTAAAATAAAACGGAGGAAAAAAACTCTCCATGCCAAATAGCTTTGGAAAATAAGGAATCAAAGGAGCAATAGGAGGAGCTTTGATTAATTTTGTAATTTCAGGATAAAGCAAATAAATAGCAACAGTTTGCCCAAGCATCCAAACCATCACTCCCATCAAAATACCACCAAGTCCAACAATCAACCACCTAAGCCTCTTCATAATAAACCCAAACCGCTTAGTAAAACTTCCAATAGCCTTCACTCCAAACTGAGTTCGCCACATAAAAATCCAGCCCTCTCTAGATAGCTCCTCTCGCCGATTCTTCAAAAAAACCCAAACGCCAAGACTAAACAAAATCAAAAACGCAACGTCATAAACCCAAAAACTCACCATCCCAATCAAACACCAATTCTCTTTAAAAAACTATTCACTTATAACAAAATAAAAAACCTAATCACTTCATCCATAAAAAAGCACGCACGTTTTTTCGAAGAAAAATCGCCGTGATTTTTTATGGAGCAAGATTCAACAAGCCCTAATCTCTTCGCCAAGACCTAAGGTCAAAACCATCATAAAGCGTATCTATTTTCCATTCATTCCATTCAAATTCCCCAAATCTATTATTATCAGGATCCCCTCTGACATTAATATCACCCTGTCCAAATATATTATATGTAGTAGTATTATTTTCATCCAAGAATTCGGTAAGATACATTCCGGCTAATATAACATCAAAGGCACCGCAGTCAAATTCTTCGGGAACAGTTTGGACCGTAAGGATATCTCCTCTAGCCATCCATTCAATATCATCAAGCATTCTAAACCCATTTTCATCCAACAAATTCTGGAACATAGAAGGGTGCAAATATCCAGGACGCCCAGTCCCAGGTACATTGTAGCAATCATTTCCAAGAGAAGGCAAGCTCCTTTTAAATTTCATTGAATAAATCCAAGCAATAGCACCAAGAATATTAGATTTAACTTCCATGTTATTTCCACCATTGTCCTTAATAGTATCAATTATAACATTTCCCAAGTCAGGCCTTTCTGTCAACGCACCAAGCCTATTCTCTTCTGTTCTGGAAAAACTCCCACCATTTCGCATGCAATAACATAATTATTCTAATATATATAATTAATCATTAAAACTATTTCTTCCTAACAGGCCGAAACTCTCGAGCCTTACACTTTCGACACCTAACCTTACCGCCAACAATCTTCAAAGGTTCAACCTTCATCTTATGTTTACAAACCTTACAGACAAATGCATTCTTGTACAATCTGTTCTGCGTAGCCGGAATTTTAGTAGCCATAATAACTAGTCAAAATTTCACTTTAAAAAACTTCCTACTCCAAAAATCCGCATGACTCAGAAATAAATTTCAACAATAGCCGTCAGTAATTAATAATGAATTATGCGCGTCGAAGACATTGTAATTTTTTACAAAATAAAGCCAAAAACTAATATTCAAAAATCAATATCTAAAGAGCTCGCTTCAATAGCTTCTCGCCTTCAATGTCCCAATACTCAACTTCAGCCCCCTCAACAATTCCTTCAGTTCCTTCAGGAATATCTAAATCAAAATTTTCAAAATTCTCACTATCCATAACACTAGCAATATTCTCATGAACGCTCAAAACTTGCGCATTCCGCTTATCAATCATAGGAACTTCAACCTTATCATGCCCAGGAATAACTCCAACCTTCTTTTTTCCAGTAAAAGCATTCATAGCCTCATAACGAACCTTAGCGTGCCCGTGCTTGCCAGTCTTAGAAACATCCATTTTTCTCATTTGATGTGCAACACCGTCAAGTAACATATACCCACCTACTCGCATTTCCGTAGCACAAATAACTCTAGCAACCATAATTAAATAAAAATAATTTCTTTTATAAAACTTTGCCCAAACAAAAACCCAGAAATGTGAAACCTCAGAATCCGTGCAACGTTCTCATTGAATCCAAAGCCTAATCGCATCTCACTCATTGCCACGCCTATATATTTAACTTTTCCAAGTGTCCATAAGAAATGCGCGGCCGGTAGGTTGTACAGTTTTTTATGGAACCCAAATTCCCCCTACTTAAAAATATTCTCTATGTATAATCCACGGAGATCCGCGTGCCAATTTATAACAGCCCCAAAGCCATCAGTAATAATTAAGAATTAAATCTTCTCCCGCAAAACAAAAAATACACGATACCCCCGAGCCACCTTAACAATCAACCCAAGCCTAACCAGCCTCTTGCCAACCTTAAGCAACCAATCATCATCAACCCCAAGCCCAGACATAATTTCACCAAATCCAACATCCCCACCATTTTTAGAAACAAATTCCAAAACCCTCCCAGCATCACTGTCCAAAAACCCCCTCAAGTAAAGCTTCCGATATCGCTTAAACCTCTTATCAATAATAACCCCCTTCAGAACCAATTCAGAAACAACCCGGTCCAACCCCTCCCGACCAAATCCCTCCTCATTCGCAATCTTAGCAAAATACCCAACACCGTCCCCACTAACCAAAATATCATAAAGCTTTTTCTCATCCCCCTTCAGTTTCCCAGCATCAAAAAAATTCGCGTCCGTGCCAATATGCGTAACCCCGCGGATAAATCTACCCCTCAAAACCCACCCCATCAAAAAGCTCCCAAACCCAATAACAAAATACCAAACCACCATAAACAAACTATCCAGTAAACCATTAAATAATTATCCAATTTCTATTCCACGCCCTTAGCGCCCTCCACGGATAATTTTTCCACCTCAAAAATACAATCCATCACCTATCCTTAATCCACACAAATTCGCAACCAACATTTTCCCAAAATAAATCACCAAGTCGCGCGCAAAAAGAGCGCAGCATTCGAACCAAAAACCAACCATCAATCACCAAAAACAAATTTTCCAAACAATTAAAAAGTAAGAAATTTTCCACCTATCATGACAATACAAAAAAACGACTTCATAGAAATTGACTTCACAGGAAAAATCGCAAACACAGAAGAAATGTTCGACACAACAATCGAAAGTGACGCAAAATCCCAAGGTTTCAAAACAGAAGGCATAAAACCTCAAATTTTATCAGTCGGACACCAAATGCTATCAAAGGGATTCGATAATGACCTGGTGGGAAAAGAAGAAGGAAAAAATTACGAAGTAATAATTTCCCCCGAAGAAGCTTTCGGAAAACGAAACCCACAACTTGTAAGAATGATTCCAACAAAACAATTCCACGAACAAAAAATAAATCCAATTAAAGGAATGAAGTTAAACTTAGACGGACAAATAACAAAAGTATTATCTTCAGATAAAGGAAGAACACTAGTAGATTTCAACAATCCATTAGCCGGAAAAGAAGTCCACTATACATACAAGATAAACAAAAAAATCACAGACCAAAAAGAGCAAATCATTGCAATGCAAGACTACTTCTTCAGGCATATATTCGATTATGAAATAAAAGGAAAAGATGTAATATTCAAGGTTCCAAAAGAAGCTGAACAATTCATAAAAATGCTATCTCCAAAATTCGAAGAAATCATAGGATTAAAAATAGAAACAGAAGTTCTAGTACAAGATAAAAAATAATTCTATCAATCCCTTTCTTGTCTCAATACCCTCCCCTAATCCAGGAATCCGCATAATACACCCACAATATTCCCAGACCCCACAAATAATTATAAACCCAAATCCATATTTTAGACCATGGAAGACATATTAAGAAGTGATATACCAGAGGTTCACACACCATCCCAATCGTTCTCAAACAACAATAACGCAGAAATAGACAGAGAGCTAGAGCAAATTCTACAAAAACAATCCGCAAGAATCAAAGTAATCGGAGTCGGAGGAGGAGGGGGAAACACAACTTCTAGAATGCGAGAAATCGGAATCAAAGGCGGAGAAATCATAGCGATCAACACAGACGCACAAGACCTACTTTACGCAAACGCCGACCATAAAGTTTTAATCGGACGAGAAATATCCCGTGGTTTAGGAGCGGGTTCCAACCCTAGAATTGGAGCAGAAGCAGCAAAAGAACAAGCTCAAGACATCAAGAAAAAATTAGCAAACTCAGATTTAGTATTTGTAACATGTGGACTTGGAGGCGGAACGGGAACCGGTGCAGCACCAGTTGTAGCCGAAATGGCAAAAAAACAAGGAGCTTTAGTAATCGGAGTAGTAACCCTACCTTTCACAGTTGAAGGAGCAAAGCGAATAGAAAACGCAATGGAAGGCCTTGAAAGAATGGAAGGAATTGTAGACACACTAATCGTAATACCAAATGATAAACTCTTAGACCTAGCACCAGACTTACCCCTACCAACAGCCTTCAAAGTAGCAGACGAAATATTAACAAATGCAGTAAAGGGAATCACAGAACTAGTAACCTCATCGGGCCTAGTAAACCTAGACTTCGCCGACATAAAAGCAATTATGGCAAACGGAGGAGTTTCGCTTATAGGAATGGGAGAATCCGACTCAAACGACCGAGCTTTAGAGGCAGTAGACAAGGCACTAAACAATCCACTTCTAGACGTAGACATAAAAAACGCAAAAGGAGCACTAGTAAATGTAATCGGAGGAACAGATCTTTCCCTAGAAGACTACAAGCACGTCGTCCAAAAAATCGGAGAACAACTTTCTCCTGACGCAAAATTAATTTCAGGTGCTCAAATTTCCAAAGACCTAGAAAAGTCGCTTAAAGTAATGGTAGTAATAACCGGAGTAAAGTCCCCTCAAATCTCAGGTGAACGAATGCCAATAGAGGAAGCCCGAAGAAAGGACATTGAGGGAGAACTCGGAATAGAGTTTTTTGAAGAATGAAATCTGGAATAGATTATATTGGAACAGGATGTGGAGCAATAGTAATTAGGGGTAAAAAAGAGGTGCTTTTGGTGCAAAGGTCTAAAGTCTCAAGAACAGAGCCAGGAACGTGGTCGCGTCCGGGAGGAGAGGTAGATTTTGGAGAATCCATAAAAGCAGCAGTTGCTAGAGAAACTCTGGAAGAAACCGGAGTAGTAGTTAAGGCAGAAGAAGAGGCTCTATTGATCAATGAAATAATTACCAAAGATAGTCATTGGATGGCTCACGGATATGTTGCAGAATATATTTCCGGAGAAGCTTATAATGTAGAAGGCCCAGAAAAACACGAAGATGTAAAATGGTTCCCATTGGATAACTTACCTCAAAATTTAAACATCTATACAAAGGAATCATTAGAAAAATATATCGCCACGCGATTATAAACCATAAAATAGTTTTAAGTTTTTTAAATTCTTTAATCTTTCAATCGTCCATATGAAAACATGTGGAGAAACCCATGGTTTTACATGGAATAAATAACACAAACAAAATTCAAAGATTTTCAACGAGCGCGAAGCAACAAGCAATTTTCCAAAACCACAATTTTAAATACTGAGAAAATTAACATCTACTATGGTAAAAAAACTAAGTCGAAAAATCTCATCCCAATATCACAAATACCTACGGGTATGGAGACTCCTAAAAAAACCAACCATGGAAGAATTCAAAACAATCTCAAAAGTCTCAATCCTGGGCCTTCTAGTAATCGGAGCATTAGGCTTCGTAATCTCCGTAGCCATGAACCTAACCGGCCTAAAATAATCAAGACTTACTTGAATTTATCCCATTCCTCGCACCAATAAACAACTATTCTTAATAAAAATCTCCATGAGAAATGCGCCGCCGTAGGCGTCGTGATTTTTCATGGAAACATATCTAATAAATCATAATAAATCTTTTTTTAGGGAATCACCATTCGTTAAAAAAAGGACAATGAGAAAATGAAATTTTCTCAACCAACGAAAATCGAAGATTTTGTTGATGTATGAAGAATTCAAAACAATCTCAAAAGTCTCAATCCTGGGCCTTCTAGTAATCGGAGCATTAGGCTTCGTAATCTCCGTAGCCATGAACCTAACCGGCCTAAAATAAATATATTATTCTCAGAAAAAATATCCACAAGAAATCCTCCGACACAAAACCAGCTCTTCAACCCCATTTTATTCATATAGTCCAACATCCACAAAAATCCGCCAACACCAAAACTTTATAAACCGAAATTTTCTACAATTAATATCTAGTTCTTAGAAATCTTTGAACTGTTGAAAACAAATGGCAATTGGATACGACGATGAATTTGACTACCTCGATGATGAGACCGAAAACGTAGAGGACGCTTTCGCACCTAAGATAAAAGGAGCAAGCAAGCCATCCCTAGTTCCAGAAGAGCAAGTCAACACAGAGCCAGCAAAAGAATTAGACGAAGAAGAAAAAGAAATCGAAGAAGAGGCAAAAGTCGAGAAAGCCCCAAGAGAACACGAATCCCAAATTTACATAGTAAAAGTTACAACAAATAAAGAAGACAAGGCATTAGAAATGATCGCCGACAAGGTAAACAAAAAAGGTGTAGGAATCTACGCAATAGCAAGACCACACGGTCTTCGAGGATATATATTTTTAGAGTCCCCAGATCACAAGCACGCAGAGGACGCAGTATTCAATTTACCCTACGTAAAAGGGATCATCGGAGAAACAGTAACTTATGACAAGGTAAAACAAATGCTGGAGCCAGTTGCAGCCGACATCAAAATAGAAAAGAACGACATAATCGAAATAATTTCCGAACCATTCAAGAACGAAAAGGCAAAAGTAGTTCGAGTAGACAAACCAAAGAACGAATGCGTGGTTTCACTTCTAGGAGCAGCGGTCCCAATTCCAGTTACAGTAAAGCTAGACAATATTAGAGTAATAAGAAGGGAGGAGCTAGAAGATAATTAGTAGAGATCCAAACTAAATTTAATTTAGGTTTAGGAATCTTTAAAAACTAACTATTCAAAAAATTACAATGGCAGTTATAAAATTATTAGTAGAGGGCGGAAACATGACACCAGGTCCAGCAGTTGCACAGCAATTGGGACCAATGGGAGTAAATATGGGTCAAGTAATATCCGACGTAAATGCTGCAACGCAGGAGTTCAAAGGAGTAACTCTTCCAGTCCATCTAACAGTTAATTCAGATACAAAAGAAGTTTCAATTAAAGTTTTATCTCCTCCAACCTCTGAGTTGCTAAAAAAAGAACTAGGAGTAGCAAAGGCTTCGGGAGCAAGACTAAAGCAGCGAGTGGGAAACCTTGCAATAGAACAGATAATTTCAGTATCAAAAGCAAAGCATGACTCAATGCTTTCAAAAGATTTTATGGCAACATTGAAGTCTGTACTTGGAACATGTCAAGCATTAGGAGTATTAATAGAAGGGAAAGAAGTCAAGGAAATTGCTCAAGATATTGAAGAAGGAAAATTTGAAAGCGAAATATCGGCAAAGAAAATTGATGTTGATTCAGAAAAACGAAAATCACTAGACGCTTATTTCGAGACAATTGCAGAAAAGCAAGAAGCTGTTAAGAAGGAAGAAGATGCAGAAAAGGCAGCTGAGGAAGAAAAGAAAGCGGCAAATGTCGCAAAGGCGCCAGAAGAAAAGAAATAGATTTATTAACAAATAAGTCACCTCATATTTATGGGGCCATGGTCTAGCCTGGTATGATTCGAGGTTTGGGACTTCGCGACCGCAGTTCAAATCTGCGTGGCCCCATTCAAATTCAGAAAAAAAACAAAAAAAACAAAAAAAACAAAAAATGGCAGTAAAGAAGAAAAAAATCGGAAGCGCAGGAAGATTCGGCGCAGGATACGGTAAGATTAAGCAGAAGCTTATAGCTGTAGAGAGAAAGCAGCGAGTAAAGCAAGAGTGCCCGTTTTGCAAAGGCAGAGCAAAGAGGCAGGTAAAATCAATTTGGAGTTGTATAAAATGCGAGAAGGAATTCGCATCTGGGGCGTATCATTTAAAAAACCAAAAAACCAAGAAATAATATGGCAGGATATAAATGTTTTCATTGTGGGAATAAGCTAAAGTCGGAAGACCTAAGAAAGAGATTTGTCTGTCCGGAATGCGGATCCAGAATTTTTTACAAACCAAGAAATAAAATGAAAACGGTGAGTTCGGATTAATATGGAAGATGGATGCGGAGCAGGATGTGAAGGGCATGGAGCTAATCCATTAGCAAATTTAGACCAAGAAACTCAAGGACAAATCCAAGAGTTGCAAATGATGGAGCAGTCATTTCAACAACTCCTAATGCAAAAAAACGCATTTTCTATGGAATCAAATGAAACGGATTTAATAATAAAAGAAGTTGAAAAAACTACAGGAGAGGTCTCAAGGATAATAGGAAATCAAGTAGTAATCAAAACTACAAAAGAAGAAATTCTAGAAGATATGAAGAATAAAAAAAGACTAATCGAGACAAGGATGAAGGCAATAGATGAACAGGAAAAAGATTTTTCTCAAAAAATTGAAACGATTCGAGAAGAAGTAATGAAAAAGATTCAAGGTTAAAATTTAGCAACTTAGTTTTTTGCAATAAAATATTCGTATAATTATATAATTTATTTGTGCCTCAATGCATTTCCATTATAGGCATACCAACTGCGCCACATAAATATTTAAATACTGAAATTATGAAATTACATTATGGCATTTAATCCATTCAAAAAAATCATGAGAAATGATGAAGAGGTATCCTCAGACTTCATCGAGATAGATTTAGAACAAGAAAAATCAGACTCTAAGATCCTAATCAAAACATTTGTATTAAAAGTTTATGAAGATATAAACCCAATTTTAAATTCCCTTAGAGAAGGATATACAATAGCAGTAATAGATATTAAAAATTTAAAATCAAAAGACGTAATTGAATTAAAGAGAGCAGTATCTAAAATTAAGAAGACAGTAGAAGCTCTAGAGGGAAAAATTGCAGGATTTGGAGAAAATACAATTATAGCAACGCCATCAAAAGTATTCGACATTCAAAAAGGCGCAGTAGAAGCACCAAAGGCAAGATCTAACGAACTAGAGCGATTCTAAATTATTAAAAACCTAACCTTATCCTATATATATAATGAGAACACTATTCGTAGAAACAAAGCGTAAATTCAAAGATTCCCAAATCAATCTATCTCTTCTTGATAGCCTCATCGGCGAAACAATTTCCCTAGCCGCAACAATCCAATACATAGACCTAATTCCAAAAATCAAACCATATCTAGAGTCAAAAGGAAAAAAGGTAATTATAAAACAAGGCGCGCATCACAAGGCCCATGTCCTAGGATGCAATTCAATAGCGCTAGATAAAACAGCAGACATAATTCTCATGATAACCGACGGAAAATTCCACGCAATAAACAATGCAATCCAAATACAAAAACCAATCCATGTATTCTCCGGACAAGCATTGGAGCAGGTAACTCAAGAAGATATAGATACACACAACAAAAAGACCCTAGCAAAACAAAAAAAATTCCTACTCTCTGAAACCGTAGCCTTAATCCTCTCAACAAAACACGGACAACACCATGAGCAAATAGAAAAAATCAAAACAAGAATAGAGGCGCTCGGAAAAAAAGCATACGTCTTCGAGTCAAATAACATAAGCACTGGGGAGTTCGAAAATTTCCCACAAATCCAATTATGGATAAACACAGCCTGTTACGGCCTAGCAAGAGACGATACAAGGATAGTAAATCTCCAAGACATTACAGAGTTTCTAAAATAATTTACAATACAGTTTCCATAAGAAAGCATGTGTGTCGTAGACACCATGATTTTTTATGGAATGAAAAAATATTATTTTTGGGAATCACTATTCGCAAATAATAATGCATCTAAATTTATGCAGAAATTTTCCAACGATTTTTTCACCAGAAAAAATGTTGATTGTATGATAAACACAGCCTGTTACGGCCTAGCAAGAGACGATACAAGGATAGTAAATCTCCAAGACATTACAGAGTTTCTAAAATAGTAGAGATAACCCAGCCAAAATAAACATTTCGCAGAGGAGCCATGCTTTACCTAAGGAATCTCTAATAAGAAATTTTTTTTATATTTATATCTTAGCCATAGAAAAGACCGTTTTCAAAGCAACAACAATAGTAGCAGGAACAAATAGTAACGACAAGCTTCCCAAAACATTACGAAGCAAAGCAACAACATAATTATTTGCAGGAATATACTTCAAAGCATCCATCCCAAAAGCTCCAACAAGAACAATCGAAAGGCTCGCCATTAAGAAAGTTTGCGAATTCTTATCACTAGTATTCATAGCCCCAACCATTAATCCAATTAAAACCAAAGCCGAATAAAATAACCCTCCAGCCGATTCAAGAGACCTGTTAAATAAACCCATCATCACAGCCAAAACCACACCAACAAGAAAAGCATAAGCACCCCACAAATTTTCCTTTGACCTTACCATGCATTATCGACGACAACATTATATTTAAGCCTTTCCCCGAACAAAATCCTTCGGACAAAATAATCAATAATTTATCCCAAGGCGATAGAAAACCTTATAAACCGATGTAACTCAAGAATTACAACATGGCAAAAAACACATTTGCAATCTTTGGAATTCTAGCAGTTTTACTGTTAAGCCTAGGTTTAACATCTGCATTTGATGGATTTGAATTAAGCATTACAGGCCAAGGAACTTCTGATAATAAAATAACTGGAACAAACGGTACAACACATACAGTTTTAGTTAATGCAAACAATACACTTGCACAAGGAACAGTTTATGTAAACTGGTCAGTAGCTTCAACTACAATAATGACCTTGCCTGCAGGAGCAAATGTTTCAACAGGAGCTGCAGACATCACAGGATTCATATTCACAATGCCAACATCCGGAACATACAAAACATTGACAGCAAATATTCATAACGCAACAACTCATGAAGAAATCGGAACTTCTACAGTAAGAATTTATTTTGACGAAACTTCAACTCCAGCAGAAATCTCAGGATGCACAGATTCAACAGCAACAAATTACGATTCAACAGCAACAGTGGATGATGAATCATGTACATATGCATCCTCAAACACATACTGTGAACTAGACAGCTTTGGAACAGAAAAAGGCCACCTAGAAATAACATCATTCGAAATCAACAATAAGGGATCAGGTGATGACGAAGAATGGGAATACTTAGACGAAATCGAAATCGAAGTAACAATTGAAAACACAGATGACGAAAACATCAATGATATAATGGTAGAGATACTAATCAAGGATAATAACGGAAATACAATGACAAAGAAAGATATGGATTTGAATGACGACGAAATTGATTTAGGAAAAATTAAAGATGACGAAGAAGAAATCGCAACATTCAAAATAGACGAATTACCAATAGATTTGGATTCCGGGAAATACACAATATACGTAAGAGCATATGAAGATGGAAATGAAGATAACGAATGCGTATCAGAATCAGATGATTTCACAGACAGTGATGAAACATACTTTGAGTTTGAAGTGGTAGAAAGCGAAGATGCAACAGTTATAGTAAAAAGAGACCTAAATAACATTCAAGCTTCTTGTGGAGATGAGAATGTAGAAGTAAAGTTCATGGTTTACAATGCTGGTGATGATGATGAAGAAAAAGTATTAGTAACTCTAGAAAACTCAAAGCTAGGAATTTATGAAAAAATTATTATTGATAACTTGCGAGATGGGAAGGGGAAAGAAGTAGCATTTTATGTAACAATGCCAGAAGAAATAGTAAAGAATTCAAATACTCTAGACATATACACTTATTACGATTATGACGATGATGAAGAGGAATTAGACGAAAGTTCATATGGAGAAAGCTCTGAAGAGGAAGGAGACGACTTTTCAATTGGATTGGAAATCTTGTCCTGCCAAGCAAAAGCTCCTTCAGTTACGGCTAACTTGGAATCCGAAACAAAGATCGGAACAGATTTAGTTATAAAAACAACAATCACAAATAACGGAAAGCTTAATAATTTCGTAATCGCACCAACAGGATTCGAATCATGGGCAGATCTAGTAAGCGTAACTCCACAGACAGCAGAAATTGCTTCAGGAAACACACAGGAAGTAGTAATAACATTATCTCCAAAAGCTTCAGGGGCACAAACATTTAAGATTAGTACAGTTGTAGACGGAGAAACATATAATCAGCCAGTTTCAGTAAAGATTGCAGAAGAGCCAGGAATGTTTTCTGAATTAGGATTGAGCGGAATGTCTCTTTATCTTGTTGCAGGAATAGTAGCATTATTAGTTTTAATTTTCCTAGTGTTAGTTGTAAGAGTTGCACAAAGGCCAGCAAGAGCAGCAGAATTTTAATTTTATAATTTTATAAATAGCAAATACATTTTTTAGATATGAATAAGGATGAAAAAAAAACAATAAATATTTTTTTAAGATACTCATTAATACTAATTTTAGGATCTTTCAACCTTTACATAATCTACAAAATCCTAACCCCCCTAACAATCCAAGCCACAAGCCTGGCAATAAGAATTTTCACACCAACAATATTAACATCCAACATAATACAGTTCAATCAAACAACAATCCAAATAGTCCCAGCTTGCGTAGCCGGATCAGCATTCTATCTCCTGTTGGTTCTTTTCTTATCACTATCAACCATGAGTCCAAAGGCAAGGCTAAGGGCAATATTAACAGCCCTCACGGCACTTTTTACCTTAAACATAACAAGAATACTATTTCTAGCGTCAATAGCAAATTATCCCTCTTTCGAAACAATTCACTGGATATTCTGGCACATAGTCTCAACCATTTTCGTAGTAGCAATATACATAGCAACAATAAGATACTACAAAATAAAACAACTCCCAATAATTTCAGACTTAAAATATCTAAACTCTCTTAGAAAAAGATAATTTAAAACTATTCTTTATCTTCATCGGGATTTGCAATTCGAAAATCAATAACACTTTGCAGCATAAACTTCTCAACAACTCCAGAATCCTCGCAGTCTTCAGCGGTAATAATATAGCAATTAGGATTCAGATCACTCTTAACAGTTCCCCTCTCTCCATCAACATCAATAATAATAACAGTCCTATCCATAACATTTTCACAATCAACAAACCTTCTACTAGTCTCATTTGCAACATCTTTACTATTAGTTCCACTCTCAATTGGCCCAACGCCAACTCCTTGTTTCAAAAAAGCACCCAAATCAAGCATAACCCTAGATAAATCACCTCGACAAGCATCAACCTCAGGACTAAGCGAAATAATCCCACCATACTTAAAATCCTTAATCTCTCCCTTGACAGCAGCATCATTAGTCCTCGGATCAGTCCTAAAAAAAACATTATAATTTAAGTTAGAATTAGTAAGACTAACAAACCTTCCATGAAAAATCTTCAAATGCTCGTAATCCTCAATGACCCAATCAATTCCCCCAAGTTCAAAAGATTTATTAGACTCAACCCAAAAATACGGAACCAAGACACAAGCAAAAACCAAACCAACAACAACAAAAAACCAAAACAAGGTCTTATCTTCACTTTTCTGAACACCCTTAGGAACAACAGCCTCTTCCTTATCTTCTCCAATTATCTCCGCATCAATAATCTTAACATCATCCTTCTTTTTTTTAGCCATCAATTAATACCCAATATTTTATATAAAAATGCATCGCTTCCCTTCAAAACATCTCCAACGATAAACACGCAATTCCCCTCACTGTAAACCCGAGTCTCATTTCCAGTCTCAAAAATAATTAAATTCTGAGAACAATCCTTAATCGGCAAATCCCCTTTGCATGCAACCTTGGCTTCACTCCCCAAGCTTAAACTTTCATTCCCGTCAATAGAAATATTCTCCAAATCATCAAAAGTAACATTGCCCAAGTCATCTGATACCTGATCCCTTACCACTAATCCCTGATCAAGGCAAGCTTCCTGATACCTCAAAACATACTTACCAATATTTCCAAGAATTTCACTAGTCCCTTCTCCAGGATTCACAAAATAAAGCGGCTGTCCATTATACTGCCCCAACTCAGCATTAACATCAATCTTAATATCAGAAACCTCCGAAGGCAAATTCTGAAAACCAAAAACCTCTTCGGCCTCATTATCAGAACCAATAGCAAGCTTCCAAAGTCCTCCATCCCGAACAAAATCAAAACCATTTTCATTCACAACACTTTCATCATCACTATCCCCACTCATAACGGCAAATCCAGCATAAGAAAAGAGCAAAAGAAAAATAATAAAAACGCTAAGTATAGTTCCATTTCGTCTACGAACCCTTTCAATATCCTCCATAGTCTTAATTTTTCTCATTATAAAATACAAACCAAAACCAAATATAAACCTTACTAATCAAAAATGCCAAATTTTTTTCAAAGCATTTATTATTAAAAAAAGAAAACTCCTCCTATTCAAAACTAATTCATAAGAAAGCATATGGTGAAGTCCATGATTTTTTACATAAAAAGTATTGATAATAAAAATTATAAATATTTTAGTCGTAGAAAATGCGTTCAATTCTATAAAAACAAATGACATAAAAAAAGCCGACCCTTTTGGGGTCGGCCGAGAAAATAAAAAATAAAATAATTTTTTTCTATATGTTTTGTAACTTATGCAGTAACAACAGTAGCTTCAGTAGCAGATGTACCCTTCATTTTCATAGCAACAGTTGTATCAACGTCGTTATTCAATAAATAAGTAACAGCCTTTTCAGTATCAGCAGCATTGTAGCCAGCAACTAGTAGAGCAGTCTTACCAGCCCTATCAAAGGACTCGATCAAAAACTCACCAGCACCAACTCCAGTAGCATCTGTAAACAGAGCTCCAGAATAAGCACCACCTAGTAATTCAGCAGCAACAGAGTTGATAGCAGAACCACCAACAACTACTAAATTTTTACCAGCAACAGTAGCAACTTCACTATCCTTAACAGTCATAACACCAGCGTCTCCGCCTTCAGTCATAATAGCGTCAGAAGATGCAATATATACACCAGCAGCAACTTCGTCACCATGATACATCAATTTAACACTTTGCTTAGTAGTACTGCTCTTATCGAACAGAATCTCTGTAGCAAGTGCAGATTTGATGAAATCTCGGTATACATCAGTATCTCCAATTTCAGCAGCAGTCATTTCACCAGTAACAGTAGTTATACTAATCTTATCAGTGTCAGAAGCAGCAGAAGCAGTTACGTTTATAGTATCTCCTTGTGCCAAATCTCCATCTTCATCTTCTTCAGCCATTTGGATCTTATATGTAGCTGGGATATGCGTAGCATTAAAGTTAACTTCATTTTCACCAGGAACAGTTGAAACGTTATTAGGTAAAAATACCTTCATTCCTTCAGCGGAATAAAGAACATTAAACACAGTATCAGAAGTTGCAGTGATATTAACAGTCTTTGCATTCTTGTCGATAGCATTAATAGTCAAATCAATATTACTTCCAATAGTAACAGTATCTGTAGGTTTTCGATCTGCCTTAGCTTCTACCCATACTCCATCTTTCCTATACTGAATAGTAGTCTTATTGACAGCAGTTTCTGTCTTAAAACTAGTAGCTCTTACCATATAAGATTCACCATCTCGAGCATCAGCCCAAGAAGCAATAAAGTAAGAATCATCATCTCCATCAAAGGTGATTTGATTAGATCCTGTAATTAATTGCTTATCAGCAGCTTCCCCCATACCTATAAAAGTAACATCAGCAGTAGCCTTATACAAAAGAGCAATATCTTCTGTAGATGTCTTTAGTGGAAAGTCCTTCAATACCAAACTCTCTTCTCCTGCATAAGAAACTTCAATAGTTTCTTCAGCTGGATATTCTAGTCCAGTAAAACTCAAAGCAATAGCTTCGAATCCTGGCATAGTAACAACAGAGTCTTCAGCAACAAATTCTTCATTATCAGTGTCCCAATCAATAGTAACACTAGTTAAAGCAGTAGTTGTATTAACAATTGTAGAAGTCATTCCAGAGATAGCATCTTCATTCATTTCAATGTCGTTACCATTCTCCAAAATCAGTTTACCATTACCAATACTAAATTCAACCTTGCTAATTCCAGTATCCTTAGCTGAATACAAAATTTCTTTCATACCCAAATAAGCACCGTCATCTAGCTTGTAGGTCTCAGTAGCAGCAATTGCATTAGTGATTTCACCATTAACATTTAGCTTAGCAGTAAGTTCACCAACAAATTCAATACTAATAGTATACGTCTTTCCTCCTGCAATAATAGTTGTTGTTTCTCCTTCAGCAACAATAGCGTCACTAGCAGAATCAAGCAAAGTCAACTTAGTATCAGTAGCAGCAAGAACATAATAGTCCTTACCCATGATAGTTATATCTGCAGTAGGTAGATCAGTAATCAAAGGTTCTTCAGTAAACTCAAGTACATATGTTAAAACATCCGCACCTGAAGCATACTTAATACCAATACTTGGATCATCATCACTGTAGTCATCATCATCAAACATAGTCAAAGTAGCAGAAGCCATAGTAATTTTCTGAGTAAAGTCAAACTCATCGTTATCATCATCAGTAAAAGCACCATCGTTCAAAAGAACAGGCATCTCGTCTTCATCTAAAGTAGTCTTGATAGAAGTGATGTCATCACCTAAGTGTAACTTAGTAGAAGTCTTCTCAAACTTATAAGAATCACCATCTGTAGAGATAGTTGTCATACCAGTAGAAGTAACCGCGTTAGCATCTAGGTTAGAAGCAATAGAAGCAGCAGCAATATTATCCGAAGGTGCAGCGTTAGCTCCAACAACGATAGCAGTATTACTTGTGAAAGGTTCTGGGTAGGATGCAGCAGCAGCCATACCAACAGTAGCACCAATCAAAGCAGCGCTTCCTGCAACTGTCATAGCTTTTCTAAATAATTTTTTCATTTTTTTTAAACCTCCTTTCAGTACTGTTTGTTCAGCCGCCTTCTTCAAGGCCTCGAGTTTTTAATTCGAGTTCAACTTTTCTAACAGTCTGGCAGGTCTTATAACTTAGGGAGCGTTATAAGTTGTCATCTCTAGGGTGTCCCTATATGTACACTGACTAGTCAATGCATTATTGATAAACAATAACGCTTAATCTTATTACTCACTTTCACTATATAAAGCTTACCCTTCACTCAGCGACGATAAAACGCAAAAAACACCCATTTTAGCAGGTTTGCTTATAAAGCTTTCGTTATAACTTCAAAACACAACAAGAAATCGTAAAACATATTGTTAACAAACTTTTCATTTTCTGCATATATGGTATAAAATTACCCATATACATAAAACATAAGACTTATATATCTAAACAAACTTACCCCATATATGAAAACAGTCAAAAAATCCCGAGAAAACTCACCTCTGGTAGATAAAAGGCTAAATAGCAAGTCTCTCCAAGTCGGGCGAAGCCCTAAATCCAAGAACTAAAAACCAACAACCAAAAACGCGAAGCCTAAGCTTCGCCCCCCCCCTCATGGCAACAAAACCCAAAACAAAAACAAGATATGTAGATATTAACGTAAATAAAGAAAACTTCGTATCAAAGCTAATCGGAGAAAAAAAATCCCACGACTTCTCAGACATCAAGCTCCTAAGAAAACTCCTCTCAAATGAAAAGTCCAGAATCCTTTACGCCCTAAAATACCAAAATCCAACCTCAATATACGCCCTAGCAAAACTCCTAGGAAGAGATTTCAAATCAACAAGAGAAGATGTCAGACTCCTAGAAAGATTCGGATTCATAGAATTCCATGAAGAAAAAAAGGGCAAAAGAGAATCCCTAAAGCCAGTTTTAGCAATAGACAAGTTACAAATTATAATAGAAATCTAAGAGCAGTTGTTTAAGTAGCGCGAAAACAGAGCGCAACATTCGTCCCACACCCCACACCCCAAAATTTGACGCCATCAAATTTTTACGCCCTAGCAAATCCTCATCCTAACAACCAAATTCGTCTTACTAGAAACAATAACCCTTTGAGCCCCGCTAGTCCCACCGCTACAATTCCCTCCAGACCACTTCAAAATACCCTCAGCATCCTCAACAAAAAAGTCAACACTCCATCCATCAATCGAAGCATCACTCAAAACCATAGAAGAAACAACATCTTCCATATTCTCCTCCAAATAATCACAAGCAGATTTTCCCAAATTACTACACTTGCTCCCCTTAAAACAACTTTTAAACAAGTCCTCAAATCGATCATAATCAGGCTCATAAACAATCGCACATCCAGTAGTCGCCTGAACAATGGCATCCAACATATTAGAAACCCGAACACTTTCTCCACTATCCCCACTATCCCTAACCGAAATAACCAAAAAAACCATCAAGGCAACCATCACCAAAACAACAATCAAAACAAACCCCACAATCTCCTGCTGCCCCTGCTTTTTGCCCTTTTCCATAAAGAACAAACAAAACAAAAATATATAAACTTATTCAAACAAAAAATTTTAAAAATTCATTTCCAATCTGATGACATACTCCCCCTTCAAATTCTATCCAAGCCCAGCACTAATTATCAATCTCCGAGCCCCGAATCTTCATTCCAACAACAAGCTTACCAATAGAACAGGAGTCATAAGTACTCCCAAACTCCTTAACCCTTTCACAAACAGAAATATAAGAAGAAAATTTCTCAATATCTTTTTGCCCAGAGTCATAAACATTATAATAATTGCATTCACTAGCAGGACACCCAACAATTTCCTCGAACGCAGGGTAAACCTTGTAAACTTCTATAGAAGCAACCGGCCAAAATTCACCATAACTATCTCCAAGATTACCAGAAAGAACCCTTAGTTTATCCTCATCAACAGTTAAAGAGCGCCGAGCGTCATAATTAAATTCAGGCATATCTGCAACAATCTCCAGGGAAGAAATAGCCTGCTCCTTAGCCAAATCCTCAGCGCTAGTTTTAATATCTTTAACCGTAATGGCTAAAAAAAATATCCCAACCAAAACGAAAAAGAAAAAAACACCAAGTATCATAAACATCATCTGCATAATTTTCATCTGTCCCCGACATTCAAGCCCAAGAAACATTTTCATACCAAGCCCCCATACCTAACACAGTTGCCCAGTTCGGGCGAAGCCAGGCTCACTAGAGTCATGTCTGCAGAGGACCTAACCCACACACCCACACACCCACACACCCACACACTCACGGTAAAAAAACTCCATTTTTTTACCACACTCCACACACTTCCCTTTCATTTTTTCTTCCCAAATTATAAGCAAAATTATTCAACGAAACAAGATTCCCACTTACAGCACCATCAACCATTCCACTCCAAGTAACCAAATCTCCCCTCAAATTCGTCCCACAGTTCCGAGCATCCATCAAGCTAGCCTTACCCTCAAAGACCCTCGCAATACTAGCAACTCGAAACATCAGTCTCTCAACATTGCATTCATAAACATCCGCCTCACTAAAAATCGCACCCCACATCAAATTCCCAACATACTCCAAATCATCCCCTCTGCTAGAAACAGTTCCAGTGTCATAAACAGAATCGCAATTCCCAAAACAAGACCCACGAACAGTAGCATCACAGTCTTCACCACTACCAAAACAAACCCTCCGATCCTCAACGCTACAGTTATCAAGAGCAATATTATCAATACGAAGTCCCAAAACATCATCCTTCACAAAATCCGGAGCGTTCAAAAAACAATATCTAATATCCATTAAAAAAATCAAATCAGCAACCTTATATGGAAATTCAAAAGGTTTAGAAAAAACATAATAATCAAAACCTATATTATTTTCTTTAGAAAAAATGTATTTATTATAAATCGAAGTCGCACCACCAGCCATATTCCACTCATTCCCAACCCCACTTCTCGAAGCAATCGAAATATCATTCTTTCCAAAACTTCCATCTGCCAAGCAAATATTATTCAATCGAGTTTCCTGTCTAAAAAAAATCTTTCCAAAACTCCCATCACTAAAACCAGCCTGCAATGGGTCAGTAATAATAGCAATACTTTTAGCCGCTTCACTATCACTCCCATATCTCAAAGTGTCCCCAGTCTGCATAGCACCCCAAATAGCCAAAACCAAAATAGTCCCCCCAGCAAGAATAGCAAATATCCAAACAAAATTAAATTGCCCTCTTTTCATTTAACAGCTCCCAGGTTTTTTACAAAGTGTCCACAAGAAAACATGTGGCGCAGCCCATGGTTTATTGTGGAATAAGCCCGGCAACCCTCAGAAACACCAACCACCCAAACAAAATCAAGCTGAGTCCCCTTCATTTAACAGCCTCCAAAAATTCCCCAACATGACAAACCAACTCATTTTTCAAAGAATCAAAAACCAACTCATCATCAACATAACCATATTCATGAATAATAATATTTCTCATAGATTTAGCATCCCCAAGATTCCCAGCAAGTTTATTGGAGATAATATTATTTCCAGCCAAAACTCCTAGTGCATCCCAATCATTACCCGGAGACCGAAACCGATTTTCCTTAATCACAATAAAACCCAAATCAATAGTAGCCTTGGTAATCTTTTCAAAATATCTTTCACACACAGCCTTAGTTTTTTCATCCCCTATATATTCATTAAAATCAAAAGGCAAAAAATCAACAAGTCTATCAGTATATTTTCTTCTCTCAACAATTTTATCACCCCTCCTATTCATCTCTTGTACAACACCTTATGACTTTTTAATATTGACTTTTTTATTTTTTCAGGAAGTTTGCTAAAAATCTGAACATCGACTTTCTCACTCACCTTACCCGCAATCCTAATTCTAAATTTAGTAGCCTCCTTCAAATTAATCTTATCAAACAAAACACAAATATCAATATCTGACCGAACCGTCATTTCACCACTAACAATAGAACCAAACAACCAAATCTCACGAACCTTCCCAAAATCTCTATCTGTACGCACAGCCTCCAATGCCTTCTCAATAATCCTTTTATTTTCAGCCCCCTTCTTCAACTTAAATTCATCCTTAAACTTAGAAACTTCCGCAATAAATTTCAACTTAGGACGAATATCTCGCGACAACCGATTCTTCTCACTTTGCGTCAAACAAACCCCAATAACCTGCTTACGAATAATAACAATCTCCCGCTTTCCAAACACTTTCCGAGCCAACGGATTTTTTTCAATAAAAGTGTTAAATTCCATAATAACCACCATGAAGGTTATAATAACCACAATAATAGTTATTTTAAACTTTTCTAATTTACCCTAAATAAGACCATGCCACAAAACCCTACTCAATCAAAACAAGCCTATCATAAAACCCCTTCTTAATCTGCAACCCATTATCAACATCAACACAATAAGGATTCTTCGTCTTAGTTATCTCCTCTACATTAATCCGATTAATCTTTTTCCACTGCATATTCTCAGCTTTCTCTGGAGGAACTAAAAAAGTATTAGCATCATAAACATCATAATTTCGAATAGCATCATAATCTTCCCCAGGATTAGTAATTGCAGCCTTCAAGTTAGCAAAACAAACCTTCTCAATATCCCCAGGCAAATTTATCTCAAAATTCCTGTCACTCTCCTGCCCCTGAACCGCGTCATTCACAGCTCCCTGCAACTCATCATAAAACATCCCAACACTAGTAGCCTCTCCCAAGTCCAAAAAATAACTAACCGCCATAAAAGCAAAAACCACAAAAACCACAATCAAAAAAATAGCGAAAATCATCCCAAACGGCATTCCCATAGTCTGCTGCCCCTTCTTATTAATTCCTAAGCGCGAACTAAGAGCGCAAAAACTCCTGTCACCTGCATCCTGCCACCTACCACCTTGAGAAACACCGTTTCTCACCGGCATTCCCATAGTCTGCTGCCCCTTCTTGCTAATCACACTCCTCATAATAAACAAAACCATTCGCATTTTATAAAACTACTTAATGTTTAGTTTTGAGACATGTCTCATGAGCCCATTAATCATTTTGCCAATTTCTTCCAGTTCTGCAAAAAGTTCATTAGCATCCTTCAAATACCCCAACCTTTTGGCGACCAGCAGCTCGCTTTCAACTTCCTTAACACTTCCCATAGCGTTATGCAGAAACTGAACAAAGTCTTTACTTGTTCTTCTTCCACACCCCTCCGCAATATTAGCAGAGATACTAACAGTAGATCTCCTTAGCTGTGAAGTCAGCCCATATATTTCTGTTTTTGGAAACCTGTCAGTTATGTCATAAATTTTTTCAACCAAATCTACTGCCTTCTTCCAAACATTTAATTTTTTAAAATTCCACATTTTTCTCCACATTTCTCAAGCGCGGACGAACCGCGCAACATTTACTACCCCCTACTAGCGAAGCAATCTACCCCCAGAAAATTTCTCTACAAGAAATTTTCCGTAGGCCTAACAACAACAGAACAATCAGGACCCTCATTCAAAAACTCATCCCGACACTTAACATAATAAGTATTCCCCTCATTCCACTCTGCAATATGAACAGGAGTCCCAGCATTAGGCATCTCTGTCCCCTCACTATAACTAAAATCACAATCCTCCAAACTATAGCTACAATCACTATCCCGAACAGTCACAACCTTAAGCATTCCACCCTCCTCATAAACCCTGGCAATAACAGGCGCACTCGTATCAATATCAACCTCAAAACCAGTAACCTCTTCAATCAAATTCCCACCAGCATCAACACACCGAACATAATACTCATGATTCCCATCAACTAAATCCAACCTTTGCGTATGAATTCCGTCCACATTATTTGTATCAAAGAAAGGGATATAATTAACTCCATCACTAGACCATTGACAAATAGCCACACCCTCATCACAACCAAATAACGTCTCAACATAAAGCTCAATAGGAGCAGGGCTTACCCCCCCAAAAACAGTTCCATTAGGATTAATATTTCTAATTGCAAGTCCACTACTTCCCCTCAAACTAAACTCAAAACTCTCACGATTAGCATTCCGATCATTCTCACTTTTCCCAGGCTGATCTTTACATCTCACATAATAATTAGCGCCATCCTTAGGAACTCCAGTTAAATCAGCCTTACATCCAAAAGCCTGCATAGTATTTATCTGAGTAGGAGAGCCACTACAACTCATATCATTTTCCATTAAATCATAATCCTGATTCTGAAAACTCCACTTACAGCTACTAGGCTCATTAACATAAAAAGTAACCTCAGCCTTATCCTTATTCTCCGCAATACACCCACCATTAGCAATAGAAGTAGCCTCAATCTTCGGAGCAGTAGCATCCGGCGTCGGATCAATACAAAAGTTCACAGCATATTCAGCCTCATTAACATTCCCATTCTTATCCTTACATCTCAAATAAAAAGTCATATCCTTACCATTCTCCAAAACAAACCCACCTTCCTTCAAATCCTTAGCTCCAGGCAAGTAAAAAGTCTCACTATGGTCATAAGAATATAAATTACTCCCACCAACATAAGCAACCATATCATCAAACGAAGTAGTATGATTAAAATCAATCTTACACTGACTAGGCTCACCCTCATCCTTGTCTCCAGTAGTAATCCCAAAATCAATAGAAGTAAAAGCCTTCAAGCACCCGTCTCGAGACTCACCATTAACTATATCAAAACCAGGTCCAGGCGGAGAAGCTTTAACATTAGCATACTTGTATCCAATAGTAAGTTTCTCAGGGTCAGGCTTAATTATAGGAGGACTAACATCCTTAGGATTAACATAAACACATTTTTCCTCATCAGTTCCCGGATTCACAATCTCACAACTCTGCCCTAAACTCTTGCACCGGTATTCCGAACAAGGCAAGCCATCTTCATTACAAACCTCGCAAGAGTCCCCACCATTAGGAGCCTGCCAAGGCATACAGTTAAACTCAGCATACTTAACTTCCTCATCCTTATACATAGCAACAAAAATAATAGCAGCAACCCCAAGTCCAATCCATCCAGCATTCCCACCAATAGCACCCTCAGCACCAAACACTCCAGTTCCACTCCCTCCAGCATAAGTATTAAGCGCCTGATAAACTCCAGCCCCAGCCCCCAAAGCCAAACCCAAAGCCTCCGAATTCTCACTAGTCATCCCAAACATTCCCCCAGCCATAACCCCAAGTCCATAAATAGTAAAAGCCCATTGAGCACCAGTAGCAAGAGAACTCATTCCACTCCCTTTATTCAGTTTAAAAAACTCAGAAACAGCAGAATCATACCCGCCAGAATTTCCCCTACCAGGTCCACCTGGAGGATTTTCTGAGGGAGCATTATTGTGAGTTTTTAAGCTAGGATCTTCTACAGAGTCCTCCACAAAGGTATTTTGAGCACCATCATTATTCCCAATACGTTTTTCATATTCACTGGGATCTTCTTCAGTCCAATCATAGTAATATTCGGTCCAATATTCTATTTCTTTATCGTTTAAATTGGGGCCATCCTCACTGTGCCACAAACCGTTAATCCCTTTAATATATTTGGCATCATCAACATACGCTACATCCCCACTCTTAAATGCCCCAACAACCTCACTCATCCCAAGAATATAACCAAAAGAAAAAACAGACACAACCATCAACCAAACCTGAAACCCAGCCAAACCCGGACTCACCAAAGATACATCCGAAGAGGACCCCTTCCCAAAAACACTTCTTCTCATATAAACAAACAGTATCCCTTATTTATAAATTCTGTCATCTCCAATCAACACTACCAAAACCAATTACCCAACACTACCAAACAAAAAACAAACCCACCCTCCATAAGAAATCATACGTGTCAAAGACACTATAATTTTTTATGGAAGACATCAGCAAAAAACAAACCCCATCCAACCCCCAAAAAAAACCAAAACCAATCACCCTACTTAAGGACTAAAAGTCGAACCCAACAATCTCCTATTCCCATTTCTCAATTCATCAGCCAGCCCAATCATTTTGGGACTTCTCAATATATCCACATGCGGATTTCCTTCACCCGTATCAATAACAATAGCGCCCTCTTCATGTTCTGGGATACTATCATTCGCCCTATGAGGATCCCCCTTAGCTTCAACAATATAAACACTCTCAAATGCATTAAGAAATTTCCCGCGTCCTTCCATGTGACTTCGTGTTATTTCTCCTTCTGGATCCATGGCACTTGCAATATGAGAATAATCCGTTCCTCCAAAAAAAGAGAAAACTCCCATTGCTGCCTGTTTAACATATCCACTAGCTCCCAACGCTTTTTTCGAACTCTGCACTCTAGCTATTTGAGCAAGAGTTGTATCTTTGAACATGTTTTTATCATCAGCTATTTCATACACTCTAGCAAGAAGTTCATTTGAAAATGAATGCGCGAATATCTCAGATGGTTTTGGATCTAACGATTTCCATTCTTCTATAAAAAGTCTAGCATTCCCATCAATAGACTTGAGATGATCATACCTAATATTAGCAGCTTCACACTTCCCATTTGGGAAATTGGAAAAATTAGATTTATCCTGTTTTGCATTATCCTCATCAGATTTCGCACCATGAAGATAAAGCGTACCATCATAACATGATTTGCCATCTCTCCCCTTTTTCGCAACCAAACCCTTTTGAGAATTTATAACATTAGATTCCAAATCATCTCCACAGCCAACCAAATAACCAAAGCCACTGTCACTACCAGACCCATAAGAATAAGCGCTAGGAAAACAAGATTTACCAGAACTCTCAACCATATTCTCAATAGAAAAACCCTTAGTGTGATCATCCAAACCAACATCATTACAAAAAGCATACGCAGGACTAAGCAGAGCCGTACTCAAAGCTATCCCAGCCAATCCATTTACCACAGTTTTCTTCAAAGACTTAGTAGAAATATCATAAACATGTTTAGCAGAATCACCAACCTTTGAAGTATGTTCTCCAATTGTCATAATATAGGCATGACAGTAAACTATATAAACCTTTCGATTTTGTCACCATTCAACAAGAACAACACAATATAGAAAAATAAAACAAAAACCAACCATGCCAACAAATTTTTTATAAACAGTTGCCCAAAAACACCACAATTAAAACACTAATCCCTCTATTAATTATCCATAAGAAAACATGAGTGTTGAAGATACCATGATTTTTTATGGAAGATAATAATTAAGCCCGACCCAATAATCTACCCCATTAGAGGTTCTCATTTTGAAAAGATTTTTGTATTAAATATTAACATATCAAAGACTAATATATAACTTGAGATCATGAAGTGAGCCACTCCATTTTGTAAAACAAAATAAGCCCCCCTTTTTAAAAATTCTAAAAGCTTTTCTCTTCGCCATCAACTATCCACTTATATCCGTCATCGCTAGATTCACCATTAAAATTAACATAACCACCACAGTCTCCAAGCGCAACACAAACTTCATTAGCACTTTTAGCCCAAGCATCTTCTAAGCATTCCCCGCCACTTTTAACATCCCAATCATCCCCATCAAGCAATCCCTTCTCATACTGAACAACACATCTAGCATTAGCCTGACCACAAATTCCCCGAGCACTGTCATCCCAAAACTTTAATCCAGGAGGAAAGTTGGGAACACAAATTCCATCAGGTCTATTAGTAACAAGGGAAGTAGTTCCAGTCCCAGCCTCAGCTTCACCCTCGTCATCTCCACCAAAAATAGACTGACCAGTAATAGGCGCAACAGTTCCAGGGGTCTCAGTGGTATCAGTCTTATCACCATCTCCAGGATTATCAAAAGCATTATCTCCACTAGGATTAGAAAAACCGACCTCCGACTCCCCATCTCCGACTCCTGACTCCCCACTTCCACCCAAAATCATACCAACAACAGAATCCATCCATTTGCAATCCCTCTGATCTCCATTCAAGCAATCATCCTCATCCTCTTGCGCAACACAATCCTGCCACCGATTAACACGACATCCAGCAACACTAAAAGACCCACCACTAGTACCAATAGAGTCCTCAATGCAAACCTCATTCCTAAAGTCAGCACAAGCCTCAACCTTCACCTCGCCATCAACACAAATCTCCCTATAATACCGAGACCCAACACGGTCCTTCCCATCCCCAGCATCCTCATCCTTAACACACCAAGACTCTCCATTGATCCTCTTATTATTGCCCCTATCAAGACATTCAGTCTTCTGACAATAATAATCTCCCTTGCTAGGTCCCCCGATTAAACCATCAAATTCAGCACACCGACTCCCAAGCATATAATCACAGTTTCCACAATTCTTATTTGATCCGTCCCCTCCAGGACAAACCCCATCAGCATCCAAAACCCTTCCCCTATTCCAGCTTCGAGTAGTATCACTAGAATAAACATTTTCTCGGTTCCCACAAGAGTCTAGCCAAAAAACATCCCCCTGATGACAAGTAGTCGTAGCCTGTCGAGCGCAAGAAGTCCCAAGTTCCTCAGCAGAACAAAGGTAATCCTTGTAAAAGGTCTTATCACTAGAAACTTCAAGAGTGTCCCCAGTGCCATTAGTTTCATCATCAGTAACCGTAACTTCCTCTCTAGCTCCACATTCCCCACGAGTCGTAAACTCACAAAGCCTATCGAAATCTTTCTCATAAACACAAGCTCCCATATCCTGAGCGTTAGCCTCAGCAATACAAGCAACCTCATTAGTTATATCAGTCCTATAATCATTCTCAATACCAAATAAAGTAGAAAGCCTCTTGCATCTAACTAGAGAAACAAACGAAGCCTGGTCCGCCATAATACAACATCCTAACTGACACTGCGCAACCGCCTCAGGTTCTTTCTCGCTCCAAGTTCCACCACTGTCCACACAACTTCTTTGCGGAGTATTCCCCATACAAAGCCCCTCTTCAGAATCATAACAAGTCCCAAGCTTACAATAACTAGTAGTCTCACAAGAAGTAGGAGCAGAATCATAACCAGCAGCACACTGACTTTCTTTATCATTAACACACCATCCACCAGAAACAGTTTTCTCACAACAATAACTAGCCTCACTTTCAGCAGCCACCCCAAACCCAACCAAAAACAAACTCATTATCAGTCCAAGTATAGAAAACCCCCGCCAACCCGGGCAAAGCCCCCCGATACACCCACGCCCCGATACACCCACGCCCCGCATATGAAAATTATCAATCCTCATATGTCATATCCCGCTGGAAATACCAGGCTTCGACTAGCAAATTTAAATTTATTTCCAAGAATCTTATGCTCCAAAGTGTAAACACTAGTACCCTCTCCTCTCTTAACTTTCTCGATATAATAATCAGGATAATAAAGCATCATAGCAGAAGTGTCAGTATCCCCATATTTAGATTCAAACTGCAAAATAGAAGTAGCAATCATCAACATTTCATAAGTAGGAGCATTAGTCTTAGCGCTAAACTTAGTAAATTGATTCCCCCCAACAGTAGTTGGAGCATTAATTTTCATACGAACAATCCCAGGCTCAATATCAACATCATACTCAACATCCCCCTCTTCAACCTCATATCCCTGACCTTTCAGGCTCTCCAAACTAGCCCCATAACAAGCCTCGACATCATCTCGAATCAAGATCTCAAGATTGTCATTAAATGTACGCTTCAAAAGCGGAGCCTGAACAGTGCAAGTCCTGTAATATTCTCCAGTATAGCAAAGATAGGTAAAATCCTCTCCATTATATGCATAAGTAAAATCACTATCCACAAAACCACCCCTACCCTCAAGTTCACCAATCCCATCATCCAAAACATCTTCAATACATCCTTCAAACCCCTTTATACCAGCCCTTTCAGAAATGTAGGTAGGTTCAACCCAAAGAAAAAAAAGCAAAACAGAAGAAATCACCAAAATACTAACTATGATAAAAATAGTCACCTGTCCTCTATTTTTCATCTATAACCCTCCTAATAACCTTCTTTAATTCTGGAATATTCTCATGTACAGCATCCCATAACATATCCTTATTCACTCTAAAATAAGCATGACTAACACCATTTCTAAAATCAACAAATCCCTCCCAGTCAATTTCCTTGTATTTTTTCTTCAACTCCTTAGGTAACTTATGTATAGACTCTCCAATAACCTGCAATCTCATAGCAGTAGCATCTCCAGCATCAGAATCCTTCTCAAAATAAACTCTTCCCCTTTTCTCTAAAGATTTTTCAATCTGCTCAATAGCCTTCAAAATATCCTTCAAATAAAGCTTATATCTTGACATAAATAGCATCCTCCCTTACATAATCAAGTTCAGATTTCAAATCTTTCTCAATAATTAAATCTACCTTACGGTGAAACATCTTTCTCAGTAATCGTAAAAAACTAAAATAACCACTAAAAGTCACTTTGTCAAATTCAACCAAAATATCAACATCACTTCCTCTTTTTTGCGTCCCCTTTAGATACGAACCAAATAACCCAAGTCGCTTAACCCCAAATTTTCCAATCTCATCACGTCGCTCCTCTATTCTCCTAATTATCTCCACCGAATCTAAACCACTCTTCATATCAAAACAAGCCATTTCATATTTATAAAATCTCTCATATTAGGCCCACTTTCAAAAACAAAAACCAATCCCAAGACAACCAAAAACCCCAACAAACTCGGGCAAAGCCCTAGTTTCACACCGGGCCCACTAGGGTCATGTCCGCAGAGGACCCATGAAAATACCCAAGCATTTTCACACGGCTACCATTTCAACAGAACACCCATTGGGAGCATTTCCAAATTCATCCATACATCTAATATGATATTTCTCCCCCATAGCCGCATCAAATTCAAGATCAACACCTTCTCCAATCAAAACACCATTATCCCAAACAAACTTACAGCTCTCAACAGAAAACCGGCATTCCCCCTCCTCACTCAAAACCAGGTTAACAGATCCACTACTTTGCCAAATCCTAGCAATAGCAGAAGAAGAACTGTCTCTAGAAATCTCAAAATTAGCGACATCTCTGTCCACATCCCCAGTCTCATCTTGACATTCAACATAAATTTTCTTTTTCCCAGTCGCAATATTAAGCGTTATAGAATGAGTCCGATCTCCTGTCTCTCCAATAATATCAAGCATCTTATCATACCCAGAAAAAGAATAAGAGCACTTGTGTTCACTAGCCCCATTAATAGTCGCAATCCTCAAATCAACAGTAGCCATAAGAGTCCCAACTTCAAAGTCAGCATCAGGCTTAATTCTTTCAATAGAAATTTTATTTTTTGGTTTCCTCAAAGTTATAACAGTACTTTGCTCATTAGCATTTCTTCCACATCCATCATCACGACATGCAGGATCATCCAGCCAAGGTTGATCCATACACCGAACATAATAAGTTAAATCCTCATCTCCAACATCAAGATTAGAATTACAAGCATAGCCAAAAGAAGAAGACCTCGCTCCCAAAACATCATCACAAACCATATCATTTTCCATCCGATAATATTCAACATCTTCAAAATCCCACCTACAAGTCGAAAGCTCATTTGTAATAACAGTAGCAGTATAAGTAGTAGCATTAAAACTAACAAACTGATTATTCTTTTTATCTCCAAGACTAACAGTAGGAGCACTAATATCCTTGCCTCCACTAGGCCCATCCCCCTCACTAACACACATATCAATCACATAAAAACTCGGAGTCTCATGCCCAAATAAATCACTACACTTAACATAAAACGAAGCGTCCCCATTCCAAGCCTCTTCCCCATCTATATTCCCATTCCCATGCCCAGGGTTAGGCAACTCAAAAACAGCCTTATGTTGCTCAGCGTAAGGCTTGGCCTCAAAACTATAACTCATATTCTCAAGCTCATTCATCTCAATATCAAACTTGCATTCCGCAGGCTTACTAGTAAGTATCCCAAACTCCAAAGGAAGATTAGAGTCCAAACATCCCCCATCCAGCCCAACCAAAACAAAACCATCCTCAGTAACATCCTCATACATCAAATTAGCAGAAGCAACCTCATCCCAAGGAGTAATAATAATAGGAGAACCATCCACCTCGTGCCCATTAATACAAATCTCATTTTCAGCCCCAACGTTAACAATCTCACAAGTAGAACCAAGACTATGACATCGATACTCAGAACAAGGTTTCAACGGATCCTCATTGCAGCTCTCACAAGCATCCCCACCCTTAGGCGGCCTCCAAGCCTTACATTCAAAAGAAACAATTTCTGTTTTAGTTCCTCCAAAAACATAATAACCAAAGGGATCTAAAACCATAGATACATCTTCCCCGAGACCCAATCCAATAAATGTGTAATAGGCAGGATTGGTAGGCATGGGACTAAATATCCCAGTTAACGAAGATGCTATAAATGTCGTACTAAACCAGTCTGATGTATCATAATCCAAATCATTATCTTGCTTTAGTTCATCTTCACTTTTCCCTTGCAGTACCTCCATCAAAGCCCCAGCTCCATAAATATCATATCCATCAGGCCTAGCAACTTCCCCGCTAGGTTCTATCTTAGACTTATACAAGGAAGTCCAATCCTCCCCAAGATCAGGCGCACCATCAACATCATAACCCCGATCAGTAAATTCTCCATTAACATTTATGTAAGCTCCACAGTCCCCAAGAGTTCTACAAAACTCATGCATTTGATCAGTAAAAGTCTGCTCCTCGCAGTCACAATTCTGAACACATTTCCATTGCAGTTTCCAGTTCTTCTTAAAAATCATAGTGCAATTTTGACTAGCTAATGAGCAAAGTTTATCCAAATCTTCTTCAGCATCCTCATCTTTCCAATCAAATCCCTTAGGATAAGTTGGCACGCAAGCATTAAATTCAAATTTATCAACCCCAACATGTTTCAAAAAACAGTCAGTGGCATCCGAACACTCATCACCATCCGCCCCATCCTCATTTAAACTGATACATTCAGCCCAATTATTCACAATACACTCCGCAGTCTTAAAATCAACATCCGCCCCTTCCAGTTCATAACTATCCACCTGAATACAAAGTTCGCTCCTCCCATCACTACAAGCCTCAACCTCAACCTTCCCTTGCGCACAAACATACTTCCAATGTCTCGACCCAACAATATCATCCCCATTCCCAATAGCCCCATCATAACCACACCAAGACTCCCCATTCTCATAACGCTCCCCATCAAACTCACAAGAAGTATCCCGACAATAATACCCACCAACATCAACAGAAAAATCATCCTCAAAAGCAGAAGAGCAAATTCCACCCTTCAACAAATCACAATTCCCACAACTAGAACTTCCACCATTACCACTGCCAGCTCCACAGGAATCCTCAACCTCAACAACTTTATTCCAATAACTTTCGTCATCAATCCTAGCAGAATCATAGATATTAGCAATATTCCCACAAGAATCAATAAACCGAACTTTCCCATCAACACAGCTAGTTTTCTGAGTCATCTTACACGATCCATTTATGGAATCCGAAGAACAAAGCTCCTCTTCATAAAATTCCCCTTCATTCTCAAGACAAGAAATCTCACTCTTAACCTTGCAATTCCCCTCTCCTATAACACAAGCACCCTTCTTCTGATTCTTTCCCATTCCAATACAATCCACCTCACTTAAATCATTTCTCCAATCAATAGTCGCTTCACTCCCCAGGGCCAAGTCCAAACTGTCCGTCTCACATTGCCCCAAAGTCTGAAATACAACATCATCCCCCAAAACACAACATCCAAGACTCGCCCCAGGCAAATTACAATTAGAATCACTATCCCAATTAACCTCACAATCTTCCTCCAAAACATTCTTATCAAAAATCCCAATAGATTCATTGTAGCAACACCCTTTAGCCGGCTTAGCAGCACAAGCCATCCCCATAAGCAAAACCAACCCGAACACTAATACCAACAATCTAAAATCCCTCATTTTAATTTTCATAATCTTTCTCCTTCAAATATTTAACGCAGCAGTCAACCGAACCCCCGAACCCCCTAACCCCCGAACCACCATGAAAATTGAAAATTTTCCCACTTCTCCAAGTCGCCAAGTAGCGCGAATTAAGAGCGCAACATTCAGCCCACACCCCCACACCCCCACACCCCCACACCCCATGAAAATCTCCGATTTTCATACCCCCGGCGGGAACGCACAACTACGTATTGCAAATTTAAATTCCTCACCACTTAACCGATCACTAACACTATAAATCTTATTCTCCCGATAGTCAGTTCGCTTAATATCATACTCAGGATAAAGTAGCATGTAGGCATTATATTCAAAATCACAAAACTGAGATTCCGAATCAACAATCCTTCGAACAACCTGAACCAACTTGTAAATAGAAGAGCTAATTCCAGTATTAAAATTCTCAAAACTATTAGCCCCGCTTTCCCCATCAATATCAATTTTCTTTTTCAAATTAATATCAATATGCCCAGAAACTAGATCAACAAAGTATTCAGTAGACCCACCACTAACCTCAAAACCCCTGCCCTCAAAATCATCTTTCATAACATCAAAACAGCCCTGAATCCCAGTAGCGCTATCCCTTTCAATCTCACGCTCAATTTGTATCTCAAGCATAGGATGAATATTATGACACCCAATATAATACTCCTGCTGGTAGCACAAATAATTCCACTCCCTCCCCTCATACAAAACCGCATGAGAAGGACTCCTTTCCCCCCCATTCTCCAAAATTCTAACAACAGACTCCTCAACAACATCCTCAACACAATCCCGAACAGAATCCCGAGGACCCAAGTCACTAGGAGCTAAAATCTCACCCCCATCCCCCATCAAAAAAAACAAAGCCAAAATCCCAACAATAACCAAAATCCCAAATATAATAAAAATAGTCACCTGTCCCCTCTTGGTTCTTAGGCTACCGTTCGTCAAGTCGTCCCGGCAATCGGCAACCGGCAACCAGCAGCCATGCGAAGCATTCATCACCTGTCCCCTCTTTTCCATAAAAAACAAGAGCTTTCAATACTTATAAAATCTTTCTTCCTACTCATGCAAAAAACTTATCCAACCCATTTCTAACCATCCGCACTTAATTTTTATTACATCCAACCAAGCCTCTCTTTTAAAAAATTTAGTGTAAATTTACAGTGTTCGATAGATTTCCACAAAAATTCCCAAACCAAAACCCTTATAAAATACTGTTACTACTATAAAGTACAAATAAGCCAAAAAATCCACACAAAAAAGAACCAGTGATAACTATTTCGAACAAATTCGAACTCACAATTCACCAGAAATACGTGGATAAGAAATGAAATAACCCTATGGAAAACCAAAAATCCAACGGAATAAGTTATTTCAAAAGAAAAAATCCTAGACGAGTCTTTGACAAAGCCTTGAATATATAGTCGGAATACCTAAAATCAACTATTCCAAAATAATTTCTAGTGGTATTTTAAAGAATGCCCAAAACCAAGCAGGAGAATGCTATGTTCAACCAAGAGGCAAATACAGAATCAACCAAACAAGAAAATGAAGTAGAGAAGTTCGACAAACTTACTCCACTTCAGAAAAGAAATTTCATAAATAGCTTGGATTTAAGGGAGGAAAAATCTTTAGATTTTATAGAAGATCTGGCAAAAAGATCTAAAGGCAATGAGACAAGAAAAAAATGCATAGCAATATTATACGAAAAAGATTATGGCTGGATTTTGTCTGACAGGATAGAAAATGATCCTTGTAAAGAAATCCAAGAAATGTGTTTGAGGTTATTGACCTATTAGTAAATAAATCTCAATTTTATAAAAACTTTTTTTAACAAAAAAGGAGAACCAAAATGACACAATCAACAATCGAAAAACAAGGCATGAAATTTGACGGAGACATCTTTGAACTTTTCGGTGCAAAGGGATGCATTCGTGATGGAAAATGGTTTATGAATGTAGCCCTTGGAGCCTTCCAGGAAGTCGATCGAAATCCAGTAGAGCCACAACTTATAGATCTCATAAATACCGATATCGCAGATGGCAATTTTGAAAAGATCTACTGTGTTCAAGTATCCCCAAATTTCGGAGTATGCCTCTTTCTTGAGGGCTTCATTGCTACTGAAATGATGGAGAGATCAAGATCATTTGGAGGAACCATTATCTTTGAAAGTGTTAAAATAGGTAATTGGGAAAATCCCTTCATTTTAATAGTTAATCCTAAAAGTGAGCATACTTGCTGCACAATGGACGCTTCAGGAAATATTGTTTAATTTACTCGTTGTAATGTAGATATTAAAACAACATAAAAAATCAATTCAAAGTATTTCACAAGAAACACAAAACAACAAGGAGAAACATCATGGAAAATAAAGCCAAAGCAATCCTTTCAATCGTAAAAACAGGAGCTCTGTTACCATCAAAACTCATAGAAGCCGGAATTACTGTAAAGGACAAAACAGTCTGGATAGCAATCGTAAAAACAGGAAAATTGAGCCCAAAAGAACTAATTGAAGTAGTGGAGATTGCACCTTTCACGCATGTCCATATCGCCGTAATAGATACAAATAAGTTAAATAGAGAAGAGTTAATTGAAGTCGGCATCAAGAGAAGCCATTATGAGACATGGAAAGAAATCATTCCAAAACTGAGGCTAGAAGAGTTGGAAAAGCCAGCTTTGATGGATGTCGGAATAGAGGCAAATAGTCCACAGGTCTGGAAGGCAATTATAGAAACTGGAAGATTTGATTCGAAAGAGTTAATTGAAATTGGAAAAGAAGTAGAGCATGAGAGGGTTTGGGTGACAATCATTGAGACAGGTATTCTCAATGACAACGAATTAAGCGACTTACTAGATACCGCAAAAAATAAGGGCCCCAATGAAGAGGTCTATGTAGCTGCAGTAAAAACAAAGCAGCTTAAAATCACAAAGCTTATGAGTATTGGTAAAGAGGAAGGTCGCTGGATAGTTTGGAAGGAAATAGTCAAAACAGGGATACCTTCCACAAGCAAATTAATTTCCATTGCGAAGCTATCCAATAGCGATAGTGTTTATATCGAGATACTTAAAACAGGAAGATTAGATCCAGAAGAGTTATTTGATCTTGGCGAGATAGCAAATGGCGATGATTTTTGGGAAGAAATTGAAAAGATCCTTAATCCTTAATAACAAAGAATCACAATCCATTCTTTATTGAATGGATTGTGATTTTTTTTCTAAATATATGGTTACCATTGGCAACCTATCATCTTCTATCTTCCAGCTCCCCCATTATCCACAGTTTATCACCTATTCCCTGTAGCTTATAACTCGCCCTCTAAAGTATCCATGAGAAATCATGCGGCGAAAGCCCATGATTTTTCATGGAGCCCCTTCCCTCTATCTGTATTAATCCGTGAGCAATTTTCTCCCCACCTCTTCCTTCTCATACCCTATGCTTTCTTCCCACTCATGCAAAAAACTTATCCAACCCATTTCTAACCATTCTCATTCAATTTCATTCTCCTCACCAAGCCCCGGCGCCAGCCAACCCCCAGCGACAAAGTCGCTAACCTCCAAGCGCAAGCTTAACCACCAGGCGCCAGCCTAACCCCCAGTGAAAAATTTCAATTTTCACAAAGCCCGCAATGTGATTGTACACCCACTAGGCGCATTCCCATATTCATCACGACACTTAACATAATATTTCTCTCCAAGCGAAACCTCAAACTCCAATTCATTCCCACTCCCAATATCAACACCCTCACTCCAAACAAACCGACACCCTTCCTTAGAAAACCGACATTCCCCCTCGTCCGTCAAAGCAACCTTAGCCAAAGTCCCACTCTGCCAAACCCGAGCAATAGCAGGAAACGAACTATCCCGAATAATCTCAAACTCTGTAAATGCTCTATCAAAATCCCCACTCTCGTCAACACATTCAACATAAATCTTATTCACCCCTTCCCCTCGATTCAAAATCTGCGAATGCACCCTATTTCCCCCAGTCTCAAACAACTTAATCATATTGTCATAACCCGAAAAAGAATAAGAACACAAGTGAGAATTCCCTCCACCACTAGTTTCAATACGAAGAGCAATAGTAGTAAGTTCAGTCCCAATTTCAAAATCCTCACTAGGACTAATGGAATCAATACTAATTTTAGAATCAGGCTTCTTAACCCTCAAAATAAAACTCTCCATATTAACATTCCTCCCCTCGCTCTTCCAAGGCTGATCCGCACACCGAACATAATACTCCCCACTAAAATTCCCAGTAACATCCAAAACACCCCGACAAGTATACCCAATAGGACTAGACGGACTAAGCACAGAATCCGAACAACTAAGCAAGTTCCCCATCTCAGAATAATCAACATCCTTCAATTCCCACTTACAATCCGCAGGCTCATTCGTCACAATTTCAACCTTAGCGCTCTCAGCATCAAAACCAACAGCACCATTATCCCCAACTTTTCCAGAAATAATCCTCGGAGGCGTCAAATCCGGCCCCTTAGCAATACACATATCAACCTTGAAAATTCCAGGACTAGTAAGTCCAGACCGATCAATACAACTCACAAAAAAATTCAAATCCCCACTCCAATTTATACTCATATTCTGCACATGACCAACATCCGGCAAATTAATAGAAATACTATGATTATACAAATAACTACCTCCCCCAATATCCATAGCCATCTCCTCAAAATTCCTTCCCTCAATATCAAACTTGCACTGTGCAGGCTCACTAGTAGAAAGTGCAAAAGTTATAGGAGCATAAGCCTCAAGACATCCATCATTTTCACCAACAATCCTAAACCCATTAGAATTATCCACATATTGAGCACCCTCACCCTCAAACTCTTTATCTCTAGAAAGAATAGGCGGATTAACATCATGAGGATTCCCATCAATACAAAGTTCATCTTCACTCCCCTCATTAATTAATTCACAGCGAGCCCCAAGACTTCCACACCGATATTCTGAACAAGGCTTCAGCGGATCTCCATTGCATTTCTCACAGTCCGCCCCGCCCCGAGGTGCTTCCCATTTCTTACAGTCAAAACTAATGACAACAGGATCACAATCATCCCCAGCAAAAAGAGCACCAATAATCATTATTATAGCACCCACTATAGCTACAGCCCATCCAACAGGGCCGCTTGCAATAAGTCCAATATACATAGCAGCAAGAGCCCCTCCAACCATAGCCCCCCCAACCGCCATAAGCATAGTGCCCCCAGGACTAACACCCATGCTCTTCGCAAGCATTATCCCAGCAGCCATTCCCATTCCAGCACCAATAGCAACCGAACCAAATGCCGATAGATAAGTAGTAGAAACCTGTGCCCCAGTAACCATATTGCCTGATATAAACGAAGCAGTCCCAAGACTACCAATCCCACCACCTTGAACAAAGGCAGTTCCAGCGGCCCAAGAAGCAGCTGTTCCAATACCGCTAACTCCAGTAGCAGCAGTATTCAATGTAGAATCCTCACCCTCAACCCCAGGAGTCGCCCCAGGCTTACCCCAAGCTCCAGCCGCCTCAAGATACTCACTATAATCCTCAACCTCAGCAAACTGCCCATCAACCTCATTAGCCAAAGCCTTCAACTGAGCAACCCAGCCGTCACTAAGAAACATCGACTTGTCAACAGCCCCATCCCTCTTTACCTTGTAGCTTTCACTATACTCCCCCAAAATATTAGCCGAACCACCACAATCCCCAAGTCCCCTACAAAAATCATTCATCTCCTCAGCAAACGTTCCAGTCAAACAGTTCTCATTCGCAATATATTTACACCCTCCCCAAGTCTTCTCTTCCAAAACAACAGTACAGTTTAAATTCGCCATCCCGCAAAGAACACCCGAAGTCTTATCACTCCTCTCTTCAGTAAAACTAAATCCACCAGGATACTTAGGTAGACAAACATCAATCTTAAACTTATCAGCAATATCAATAGTATCCACACGACAATTCAAAGTATCTTGACAATCAAGTATCGCATCCTCATCTCCCTCAGCATTCAAAGCAACACATTCCCTCCAATTATTCACAACACAAACAGCATTATTAAAATCAACATTCTTGCCCTTATGTTCAAAGCTATCCGACTGAATACAAATCTGATTCCGATAATCAGCACAAGGCTCTACCTGAACAACCCCCTGCGAACAAACATATTTCCAATGCCGAGACCCAACAACATCATTACTATCCCCAATCGTCCCATCATAAACACACCACGATTCACCATTCTCATAATTTTCCCCATCAAACATACACGAAGTATCCCGACAATAAAACCCACCAACATCAACATTAAAATTATCCTCCTCAGCAGAAGCACAAATTCCACCAGCAAAACGATTGCAATTCCCACAACTTTTACTCCCACCATTCCCACCCTCAACATCACTGTCTCCACAAATAGCTTTATCTTCAACAATCTTTTCCCAATACGTTTCATCTATAGCCCTAGAAGAATCATAAATATTAGCAACATTACCACAAGAATCCACAAAATAAACCCCATCCTTACCCTCAACACATTGCGTCTGCTCGCTCATTACACATCCAGTATTAAGACTCTTAGCACTACAAAGAAGCCCCGCATAAAAATTCCCATCAGAAGAAAGACAGTCAGTATCAGTCTTAATTTTACAAACCCCGCCTTCCATTATACAAGCACCTTCTTCCTGGCTAGCAGACAAAAGCAAGCAAGCACCCTCATTAAGCTCAGGATTCCAATCAATAATATCCCTATTCCCAGTAGCTCTAGCCAAGCTATCCACACCACACTGCCCCTCAGTTTCAAAAAGAGTCTCACTTCCTAGTATACAACATCCGAGAACAGCCTCAGGCAAATTACAATTAGGATCCTTCACCCACTTCTTCGCACAAGCAAGTTCCAAAACATTTTTATCATAAGTTCCACTTAAGTCATCATAACAACACCCTTTCTCACAAAACCCAGTTTCACTACAAAGCGCACCCTCAGCAAAAGGAGAATTCCCAATACAGTTCTCAGTATCAGCAGTTCCACAAACCTGACTGTCCTTAGCAACCAAGCAACACCCAATATCATTAGCCTCACTAGCAACAGGATACCCACTAAAATCATTTCCCCTAACATTAAACTTATCAAGAAATTTTTGAAAACTAGCATCATCCCCATCTTCCGCAGCCAAGACCAAAGGAAAAACATCCTCAGTAAAACCAACAAAATAACAAAACGCAAAAAGCGAAACCATCATCAAAGCTATCTCAAACCCAGCAGTAACTTTCCTTTCCATATTATTTCCCTTCTTCATTATTCTTCTCCTTCAAATATTTAATATATCTCGGGCTCACCAGAGTTATGTCCGGAGAGGACCACAATTTCCCCCCCATTTTATCCAATTCCTTCATTATTTTATCAAATTCAACTTTATCAATATACCCAACATCTAAAGCCGCATAAAACTGACATTCTAATCCCTTAACACTCCCCATAGAGATCCTAAGATACTGAACGAATTCCTTATTTGAATCGCAACGACATCCTTCCTCAATATTAGAAATAACACCAATAGAAGCCCGTCGCATTTGATTAACCAAGGCATAAATCTCACTCTTAGGAAACTTTCTAGTAATCAAATAGACTTCTTTATTTATTTCCCTTCCAATTTTCCAAACTTCCGATTTCTTATAATCTCTCATAATGTAAACCCCCTGCTACCCAAGTCGCGCGCAAGAGGCGCGCAACATTCAACCCACACCCCGAACCCCCATGAAAATTTTTAATTTTCATAACCCCGGCGGAAACACGCAGCTCCTCACAGCAAATTTAAATTCCTTCTTACTGTTCCGGTCAATCACTCGATACATCTTAGAATCCTGATAATCAACACGCCGAATATCATATTTAGGATAAAGCAACATATATCCATTATACTCAAAATTACAAAACTGCGATTCACCATTAACAATATCCCGCGCAACACGAACCAAATCATAAATCGGAGAAAGAACCTCAATATCAAAATCATCAAAAATCCGAGCTCCATTGTTATCAGAAACCTCGACATTTTTCTTCAAATCAACCGAAACATATCCAGGCAACAAGTCAACAAAATATTCACTAACTCCAAGACTAACATCAAAACCACTACCTTCAAAAACTTCCTTCATTTCACTAAAGCAACCCTGTATCCCAGTATTAATATCCCTCTCAATTTCCTTTTCAATTTGCAGCTCTAGCATTGGGTAAAGATTATAGCATCCCTGGTAATAATCCGCCTGATAACAAAGGTAGGTCCATTCCTTATTTTTATACGTTATAGTTTGCCACGCAGAAATTTCTCCTCCACTCTCCATTAATTTATTAACAGAACCTTCAACAACATCTCGAACACACCCAACAACAAACCCATCAGGACCAAGATTATTAAGCCCAACACTATTTCCCCCCCTATCTATCAAAATAAAAAAACTCAAAATACCAAACACAATAATAATACCAAGTATAACAAAAATAGTAACCTGCCCATGCTTAGCCCTTAGTCCCCCTTTGCCCCCAGCGCGCATTTTCCTTCTAGTTTCATTCTTCATTTGACATATCCCAATTTTATATTGTAGCAGCTTTTATATTGCCAATTCGGGCGAAGCCCTAACTCGCACACCCGCACACCAAAATGCGCAGCATTTTAATTTATCTCCACATATAAATAATAAGGCGTATTTTCAACAACACTCTCATTTCCATTTTGCGGAACAATCATCTGAAAATCATAACTAGCCCCATCATAACCAGCTATCGCATCCTCAATTTCCGTAGCAAAAACAACATTAGAATCATCATGCAAAATAAATTCTTCAAAACTAGCCCCCTGACTAACATTATTCACATAACTTCTAATAGCAAAACAGTCCCCAATACCAACGGTTACACCGGCAACAGTATAAGTTCCAGTGTTTGTCGCAAAAAAAGTAGAAGAAATATTATCCTCACCCAAATGCTCCAAAGCAACATCTTCAGCAACAATCTCCGCCCCACTAGCACACCCAATATTTCCCCAGTCAACAGTAGAAGCATTTCGACTAGCATAAACCTGCCCTCCAATAGAAGAAATACTCCAGTCATAAATCGAAGAGTCACTAGAATCATCCAGGGTAAAAGATCCACTAACCCAACCAACAAAAGCCTTCCAATGTTTATTCTGAGCAGTAGAAGAAACATTCATACTAGAAACAAATCCCCCAGAAATATTAACTTCACCCCCAGTAGAAGGACCACTCCAGGTTTCATTCAAAGTAACATTCAAAGAGCTAGGCCCGGTAGGAGTAGCAGCACAAACAAAACTCAAAGCTCCAACAAGTAAAATAGCAAAAATAGCCAAGTATCTGCAACCTGCAACCTGCAGCCTGCCCGCTATCTCAGAACCCATAAAGTCACCCCCACTTTCTTAATTCTATCAACCTTCCCAGAAATCAACAACTCCATCAAATACTTCTCAGCAGTATTCCAAGACACACTAAATTTATCCGCAACCTCACTACTAGTAACAATCCTCTCATCCTTAATCAACTTCAAAAGATCCTTGTCCACAACTTTCATAACAATATTCATCAGAAGATACTTATAAAGATTACTGTTAAAATAACTACCAAAATACCAATTAGAATTCAAAATAAATATCATAATAGTAAGCATAGGAAATTAGATAATAGTATACATAAGAAGTTAAATAAGAATAATCATGAGAAATATCAAAATAATATCCTTATGAATATACATAATTAACCAGTTCTCTATAAGAAATGCGGCGTTGAAAACGACGCAATTTTTTATAGAAGGCATATATTCCAAAAAATGATTCAGGCACTCTTCCATAATTCAGGCGGAATAAAAATTCAAAAACTAATGACTAATGCCTAAAAGCTAGCCTAATCATTCTCAACCCGAGGCGCCAAAACAAATCCAACGCCCATTCTTTCCCCAGGAAAGTCCAACCTCAAAGGATAATCATCAGAAAAATTAACAACAACATTTTTACTAATCTTAGATCCCTTAATAAATTTCATCAAATATTCCAAACTATACTTACTTCTTCCTTGCCCAAACAACTCAATATCCCCACCACTAAACTCAGCCCTAGCAGAATTAAGCGTACCACTTCCCTCAATCGCAAAAACAGAATCCTTAGAATCAACAGACTCATTATTAGAAGACAAAACAAAAGCACAAGAATCCGCAACAACCGCAGCATCCTCAACCGCCTGAGCAAAATCCTTACTATTCATCTCAACTCGAGCCGCAAAATTAAGTTCCGGTATATCTTTATCCTCAGCAGAAACCTCAATCAAAGCCAAGCTGAAATTCCTCTTAATCTTATCAAAAATAGTAATCTTAAGCTTTCCCTCAACCTCTTGAAGCGTAACCGAAGCAGCTCCCGTTGCCCTCTTCATAATCTTCTTCAAATCAGCCAAATTAACACCCCAAACCTCACCTCCAGCCTCATATTCAGAAAAACTCTCCTTAGGCAACCTAAAAATAACCAAAGCAACATTAGCAGGATCAACCGCAACAACGCTTAAACCATCATCCAACAACTTAAACCTAACCTCAGTCACAACGTTAGAAATAATGTCCACAGCGTCCCCCAATAACTTCGGCTCATCCAATTTTAAAATCATATAACCAGATCCCCAACTTCTTATTTAAAGATTATTGTGTTATAATTTCATTCAATAAATTTTCCCACGATGTCCAATTTTTAAAACAACAAATCCACCATCCACCATTTCCAAAATTACTCGATAATTTCCAACCCTTAGTCTATAGGTATTGACATAGCCAGTCATTCTCTTAACATCATGAAAAGATCCATTCTCGGCAAACCAGATAATTTTTTTAATAATCCTCTTTCTCATTAAAATCTCTAACTTCTCCAAGTCCCTCAAGGCTTGTTTATCCCAAGAAAACAAAAAACTCATAAGCCAAGCCGCTTCATCGCGTCCTCGTGAGAAATAGTCTCTCCCTTAGCGACTCTAGTTCGAGCCTCCTCAATTTCCAACTTAGTCTTTTCGTTCATTTCCATATTGTCCTCAATCATAAACTCTAAAACATCATTATAACTCTCCCTTTCCATAAGCCGCATGCTATCCAAAAACGCCTTAACTTTATCTGAAATCTGAATCGTAGTAGCCATTATAACAACTTATAACAACTTATAGCTTATAAAACTTTCCCAGGCTCTTTCCTAATATCCTCCATTGGTCCTATAATTTTTTCTTCAATCACTATAAAAAATTGCAACTCCTTAAATAGATTGAAATTCTTTTAATCTTAGTTGATTCCTAGGAAGCCAAAGAGTCTGAAACGCTTTATTTTCTAATTCTTTTACCCTCGGAGCACTAATGCCATATTTTTTCCCAACATCCTTTAAACTTTTTTCATAAATAACCCTCTGCTCCAAAATGCCAAGCATCCTTTCATCTGGCTCATCTGAACGATATACTTTTTCTTTCAAACAAATTTTAAGGGCTTCTTTTAGTTTTGAAAGCCTCTCAATTCCAGCATAAATTTCTTCAGCAGATCTGGTAACTGACACAGAATATTCCCCAAAAGAAGTATTAGCTACCCCTTCATTTATTGTCTCTGAATATATGCGCCTCTTATTGTTTCGTATTCCTGGTACATACTTTCTTTTTAATTTTTCATTAGCCATTCTAAAAAATATGTCCCTCATTTTTAAACTCCCTAAGTTCCCATGCATTCCTAGGATTACGAAGAAAATTAACTGAATTCTTTTCTATCTGTCTTACCCTATCTTTACTAATATTATATTTTTCGCCAACCTCATCTAAGGTCTTACCATAAAAAAATCTCTGCTTCAAAATATCAAATGCTCTTTTATTTGATTCTTGAGTAGTGCACTCTCTTCTCATTAGAGAAGTCTCTACGATCCCTTTTATTTTTGATGACCTCTCAATGCCCTCATAAACCTCTTCAGCCGACCTAGCATCCATAGAATATTCACTCCTAGAAGCATTATTTAATTCCTCGTCCGTCGGCTCCAGTCGCCTCACCTTACAAGCATATCTAGGAAACATATCCTCAACAGTCACCTCAGGAATATCCTTATCAAAAGGATATCTCAACTGGTAATTTTCTTTCAATATATTTCCCAGAACCTCTGTAAGCTTCAGAGCATCTGGCTTCCAGGAGCCCACAGAAACTCCGCCACGACTTTTCTCATAAACAGGAGACATGGTACCATTTTGAAGACGGCCTATTGTGCCAATACCTACACCAGACAATTTCTCCAGCTCCATTACTCTGAGCCCAGCCTCAACTCTATATTGCCCCAAAGGACTTTCATATTCCCTATCACTTCGTATTCTCGGAGCATATCTTTCTTGCGATTTTCCTTTTACCATGATACAATAACAACAAGCAATCTATATAAAACTAAGCTTTATTTTTTTTACATAAATCGAAGAATTTATATATAAATATAGATTAATAGGTATATGAAGCTAGATAAAACCGACAAGAAGATTTTATTTTATTTAGAGCAAGATGCACGCATGTCAATATCTAAAATGGCAAAACTAGTAGAAAAAAGCAGAGAGCTAATAAACTACAGAATAAAAAAACTAGAACAAAACAACACAATAAAAAACTACATCACAAGAATAAATCAAAGCTACTTCTACATAGGTGGCGCAAGCCTAACTCTAAAATTAAGATACATAAAAAAACAAAGACATTTAGAGATTATAGAGTACTTCAAGTTTCACAAAAACATTAATTGGTTTGCCGAATTGTGCGGAACCCAGGATTTCAGTATTACATTTTTATACAAAAACGCACAAGATTTAGCAAAAATAATAAGTGAAATAACCATATTTCTAGGGAAGGATCTTCAAAGTCACAATCTTTCACTGCAAATATCAGAGTACAAATTTGACAGGAAGGGAATCCTAGAATTTAAAGAAAAAAAATACTCAAAAAATATAGAAACTCATTTTAATCAAATTAACACCAAAGAAAAACTAGATAACAATGATATAATAATCCTAAAAGAATTGGCCGTAAATTCTAAAATAAAAAACATAGAACTTGCGAAAAAAATCAAAATGAGCGAAGACATAGTAAGGATAAGAATCAAAAAACTAGAAAAAGCAAGCGTCATCCAAGGATATACAATAACAATAAATCCCCATTGCCTAGACCTAGAAGGATACGTTCTATATTTACAAATTGAAAAAATGACAGAAAGCATGCAAGAGAAAATTAAAAACTTTGTCAATCTAAATCCCAATATATATTTTTGCGGAAGAGTAGCCGGAAAATTCAATTTAATAATTGGATTGTATTCAAAGAACAGGAATCACTTCAAAGAATTGTTACTAAATCTAAAAAACTTTTTAGGAGAATATCTAAAAGATTATGAATTTCAATTACTAATGGAAGAACATAAAGAAGTATTTGTTGCAGAAAATTTCTTAAATCAAAATTAGCAAAATCCAAAAATTTATTTATAAAAAAATTTCATATCCTTTTTACTAGTAACTTTTTTCATATGATTTGCAATAATAAAAATTATTTTTATAAGCCACAGAGAAAGTTTCTTAGTCCTTGATTCATAAATTATAAACAATATCCATGAGAAATGCGGCGTCAAAGACGACGCAATTTTTTATGGATCAAAGCAATGCAAGCGAAAAAGAAGTTTTCAACAAGTCACAACAAGGTCACATTTTACAACAACAATCCCTAAAAACTCTTTTCGCTTTCCATGTTTATGCAAACCAAATTTACAAGATATCTAGCCATCTCATCAAATGTCCATGAGAAAATGTGCGGCGAAGCCCACAGTTTATCATGGAATAGCTCTGCCACCTGCCACCTGCCACCTGCCACCTTGAACCGGAGGTTCAGCTAATGGCAACAACCCCAGACAAAACCCCATCAAAAGCAGCACACATAGCCCTTTCCTACTATTCAAGACCAGAAATCCAAGCCGCAATGTTCAGCTTCTGCAAAAATAGAGAAACCGTAGCAAACCACAACAACAACTTCTTCGCAAAACGCCCAGACACATTCGACTACCCAACAGATATCTCAGCCCAAGCAAGACAGGGCGCAACTTCCTTCCACACATCAGAAGAAATATGGACCGACCCACTAAGAATCCACACCGACATGACGCCCGCCCAATACAACCAAATCAAAACCGGCTGGGATCTCCTAATAGATATAGACTCACCCTTCCTAGACTACGGAAAAATCGCAGCAAGACTTCTTTTAGAGCAGTTCGAAGCCCACGGAATCCACAACTACGGAATAAAATTCAGTGGCGGAAAAGGCTTCCATATAATAGTCCCTTTCAAAGCATTCCCCAGCGAATTCAAAGGCCTCCAAACAAAAGACCAATTCCCAGACTGGCCCAGAGCAATAGCAATATATCTCTTCAAAAAAATAAGAAACCCAATGAACCAAGAAATATTAAGCCTAACAAGCCGGGAAAAATTACTAGAACAAGGTGAATTAGTCTCAGAACACACCTGTCCAAAATGTAAAAACCCAACAATAAAAAAGAAAAACTACAAATATATCTGCCCAAATATAAAATGCAGATCCGAATTAGAAGGCTTCACAAAAAAAAGACTAGCAATGCTTTGTCCAGGTTGCAACACAAAAATGAATATAGTAAGCCAGCGAGAAGTAGATTTTTGCAAAGACTGCAAAATTAATACCGCAAAACTAGAAGGGTCATACACCGTATCCGGAGGAATCAAACATTCACAAAAAAAAGAAGAGTTCAAAGAAGAAGTAACAATTAAGTCAACCGAAGATTCAGTTGATGTAGTCCTAGTGTCCCCACGCCACCTTTTCCGAGCCCCCTATTCTCTCCACGAAAAAACAGCATACGCTTCTATTCCACTAAAAAAAGAGCAAATCGAAGATTTCAAACCCTCAGATGCAGACCCACTAAAAATAACAAAAATATATTCATTCCAACCAGACTCAGTAGAAGGTGAAGCAACATTACTTTTAGAAAAAGCTCTGCATGCGTATGAAAAAGAATCCCCAAAAGAAGTAGAAAGAAAATACGAAGGAAAAGGAGTCGATCTAAAAGGCCTAACAATAACCCCAAACATGTATCCCCCAATCATAAAAAAACTTCTACTCGGAATCCCTTCAGACGGAAGAAAGCGAGCCCTCTCTCTACTTCTCTCATTCTTCACATCCCTAGAGTTTCCTACTGATCATATCGAAGAAATAATTTCTACCTGGAACGCAAAAAATTACGCCCCACTAAAAGAAGGCTACATCAAAAGCCAAATAGATTGGGCAATAAGAAACAAGCGTCTTCCTCCAAACTACGATAAACCAATCTATAAAGAATTCGGAATAACAGGCCCACCCGCACCCGGAATCAAAAACCCAATTAACTACACAATAAAAAAAGCCTTCGCCGCAAGAAGTAGGCCTTCAGAAGATTTCTACGTAAAACAAAAAAACAAAGGTCAAATATAGCTATCAAGTGTCCATAAGAAATACGATGGCGAAGCTGTCGCAATTTTTTATGGAATAAACCAAAAACAAACAACCAAAAACTAAAAACACAAAAAGTTATTTTTGTTCCCCCAACTATACAGTCAAAAAAGCATTCGCCGCAAGAAGTAGACCCTCAGAACCTTTTTTCGTTAAGCCAAAAAATTCCGGTCAAATTTAAAAAAACAATATAAGTCTACATTCATTTGCGGATAAAATCTTTAGCCCATTCACTTTTCATTTGCTTAACAAAAAAATCAAAAGCCGGCTTTTCAACAAATTTCTCAAAAAATTCCTTTCGATTTCCAGAAATATTCTTCACATTCCCAAAAATATTCTCCTTAGGAATCTTGCCAAGAGCCTCAACCATTCCAGTAAAAATATCTCCATTAGTATTAACCATAAACTCTCGGCACCCATTAATAGCTAGAGGATACCAGGAGAAATGAAATTCACTGCTTTCCCCCTCTTCTCCAAATTCAAAATAATCTCCATTCGCAGCAAGCCTGTTATGTAGGTCTCGTGCCTCATCTTTCAAGAACCAGGCAAAATTATCCTCATAGCAATTAAACCCAACATAGGCATCCTCTAATTTATCAAATTCACCCATAACTTCACGAACAACTTTCAAAACTTCACTATTAGAAAGTTTCAAGGAAGCATGTGGTCTTCCAGCAAAAATATTCACAGGTGTAACAAAAAAATTCTTAACCCCAAATTTAGAATTAAAATATTTCATCATGGGCAAAACGTCATTGCGATTAATGCTAGTAAGAGCAGAAAGAATACCAAGTTTCTTAATCCGACCAGTTTTAACAGGGCCACCATCTGCCATCAATTTACCAATCATTTTAACCGTCAAGTCAAAAAGACCCTCGCGATTTCTTTGCAGGTCATGAGAAGCCTTCAGTCCATCAACTGAAATATCCAAGTGATCAATTTCCATTTCATTAATATCTTTCCAAAACTTTTCCAAACCCAAAGCTTCTGCAATAAATCCAACCTTACAATCTTTATACTTCCCCTTAATATATCTAACAATTTCCAATGTCTCTGTATTTAATCCTCGGCCTCCAAAAATAAAATGCCGAAACTCTAACTTAGAATAAAGCTCATCAATAATACTCTTCCATTCCTCAGCACTTAAAGGCTTATTATGACAAGCATAATCATCTGGATAAATACAATGCTTGCACCGATTCATACATTCAGGATTAATAACAATCTCCGCAAATTCAGGCAAATTAGCTCTATATATATTCTGTAGTCCCGCCTTTAATTCTTCATAAGACAAGCTAGAGTCAAGAGCCAAATTCCTCCACGATTCACTCGCAGGTTTCTGTGTTTTAATTTCAACTTCTCCCATTTTCAACTTCTCCAAATTTTTAAAAAACAAAAAAACAAAAAATTAGCACCCTTTTTGAGTACTACTGGTATTGGCCCAGCTCATTTATCGCCCTCGCCCAGCACTACCAGAATTATTAATTAGTCTTAGTATTGTCTGTCGGCCTCGACTACTACTTTCAACATTTGATATAACCATTTGTTTTGTCTCCATTTTAATTAATATAGATAGGAGGTAATAATAGTTAAAACTATTTAATAAAAATTTTAACAAAAAGGGAAAGTTACTTAAATAAAACTTCTTTAATTAAAATATGACATCTTTATCCCCGACTTCTATAAAATTAGATGCAATAGATAAAAAAATATTTTGGGAACTCTCCCTAGATTCGAGAGTGCCAAGGAATAGACTTGCCAAAAAAATAGGGATATCAAAAGAACGCCTACATTATAAAATAAAAAGATTGACACAAAATTTAATAGATCCAGCAATAATCCTAAATTACCACTCTCTAAATATTGATTCCTATATGATACTCTTGAATAATTTAGAAAAATCTGAATTGCAAAAAATAAAAGATAAAGCTCCAGTATTTGCAACACTTCAAACAATAGGAAAGCATAATTATATCCTTTACATTTTAACAGAAGACGTGAAATTGTTTTGTGAAGAATTTCTCCCAAATAGTCATTTCCAAATATTTCCAATAACAAAAGGCATCCCAGACAATTATAATCCCTATGACTTAAAAAAACATCCCGAACCAATCAGGCAAGATAAGCCAATATCCCTAGACAAAAAAGATTATAATTTATTATATCATCTTTCACTATCCCCACTAGACTCCACATTAAAATTATCAGAAAAAACCTCCCTAGATCCAAAAACAATCCAATCAAGAATAAAAAAAATGCTAGATGCAAACCTAATCCAAAAATTTCGATTTTCCGCAAATGTTCTAAAGATGGGGGTAACATCATATTTTCTAAAATTAGACGTCATCCCAAAAAACAAACAAAACATCCTAACTGCAATCAGATCAAACAACTACTCAGGATTCGTCTACGAAACCCACACCGGATTCTTCCTCTGGTACATGCCCCCATCCCACTCCGAACTTTTCGAATTCACAAAAAAACTAGAAACAGTCGACAAGACAATAAAAATTGACGCCATGCAATCAGCAGACATACTAAAACTAGAAGCAGTCCCAAAAAAAGTCTTAGAAATATTCCAAGTCAGAGCATCCTAAGCTGTCTTCAGGTCAAAATTCGCGCAATTCACGGATAAACTCAGCAGCATTCTCAAAGCCAAACCAAGTTCCCAAAACAAAAATCCGTGTAATCCGTGCCAGCCATTTCCCAATTTCCCCATCTTCTTTTCAAAGAATCCATTTTCAAATACAAAATAGTTATAAACCACAAACCCTACATCTAACCATGAAAAAGAGTGCGACATTATTAACCATATTCCTAATCCTATTCTCATTCTCTATAGTTCTAGCAGCCGACAACGAAACTACATCAACAGAAGATTCAACAGACGAAGATTCAACCTCAACAAAAACAGAAGACGCCTTCTCATGCCTAGAAACAAAAGCAGGAGATTGCTCCAGCCTAACAACTCAAGAAATAGCACTAACAATAATGGCAACACCAGACAACATTTTTGACGATTGCGTAAGTGAATTAGAAGACAGAAAAAAGTCAGACAATTGGGGAAACATAATTGACACATCTTTGGCAATAATAGCATTAAAGCACGCGGGAAAAGATACCGAAGCCTCTGAAAATTGGCTCTTATCGCAAAACAAAACACCATCAGACCTAATATGGTACTTACAGCAAGATTCAAATGAAGCATCAGAATGTCACATCGGATACGCGGCAGCCGATTACACAATTAACATTAACGAAAACAAAAAAATAGACAAAAATGCAGGATCCTGCCTAACAAAATCACAGTCAAGCTTTTGGTTGCAAATTTCCAATAACTGTTACGATGAAGAATTCAAGATAGAATGCGACAAAGACTTCATATCAAATTTAATCTATAAAAACAAAAACTCTCCAACAATATACGTTTTAGAAGGAACATTTAGTTCCCCAGCATTTGGTTCCTCTAGCCTTAAAGTAAAATCAAAATGTTTCGGTGACAATTCCTGCGACTACGAAGCAACCACATGGGCAACACTAGCGCTCCTAGAAACAGGACACAATGTAGAGGAATTCATTCCATATGTAATAGCAATGTCAGAAACAAACGAACAATACCTGCCAGGAGCATTCATTTTCATATTAACCAATTATGAAGATTATGCAAGCTCCTTAATCTCAGAGCAAAAGCTGGGAAATTATTGGGAAGCAAAATCTTCAGCCTACAATAAATATTACGATACGGGCGCAGCACTATTGGCCCTATCAAGTTCGACATCAGAACAAATATCAAATGCAAGAGACTGGGCATTCTTTTCCCAAGGCGGAAGCGGATGTTGGCAAAACTCAGTTAGGGATACAGCAATGATGCTATGGGCACTAGAGGGAAGAGCTGGAAAACAACAATCAAGAGAATCTGGATCTTCCAGCATAACACAGTGTTCCGAGGCAAATTATTTCTGCATACCATCAACAGAATGCCCATCTGTAGAAAATGTAGGAGATAATTACTTCTGCTCTTCACTTTCAAATACATGCTGTATGTCCGAAAATCTAAAAACATGTTCAGAATATGGCGGACAAACATGCGCTTCCGATAAAGTATGCACAGGAAACTCAAGAAGATCAACTGATTCAGATAGTTGCTGTACCGGAAGTTGCGAAGAGAGGTCCCAAGAAAGCGAATGTGAAGTAAATTTTTATACCTGTATGGACACGTGCTCAGATTTTCAAGAACCAATGTCAACATACTCATGTAGTCAAGGACAAACCTGCTGTAGAACAAAAACAACATCTTCAGATGGAGGCTCTTCATGGTGGATCTGGGTGCTACTAATATTAATATTAATAGTTTTAGTAGCAATAGGATATGTCTACAGAGAACAATTAAAACTTTACTGGTTCCAGCTTAAAACAAAATTCAAAAAAGATGATGGGAAAGGTTCTAAATCGTCTTCAGGACCATCCACTCCAGGAGTTCCCCCAAGACCAGGATTTCCTCCAACAAGAAGACCTCGTTCCATGCCTTCAAGAAGAAGACCTGTACGAAGGTCATCTGCTCAAGCCCCTCCTCAAAAAAGATCCTACGACAGAAGAGATAAGGCAATGTCAGATACATTCAAGCAACTAAGAGACATATCAAAATAAAAATGAAAAATAAAATATTTTTCCTATTAATCCTATTCTCATATTCAGTTTCAGCCATACCAACAATAGAACTACAACATGACAATACGCAACCCGGAGAAACCATGTTCGCAATAATTTCAACTTCAGGAAAATTCGTAGAAGAATTAAGAGAGTCTCAGGTAAAGTTTTTCAAAGGAAGAAAACAAATTTCATTAGAAACAGAAATATTATTATATAACAACACATACTATCTATCAATCTACACCGGACAAGAGGCAAACATAACACTCCAAGTGGAAAACATTCTCTACAAAGAAACCGAAACACTTTCCTCTGCAACAATATCAAAAAACTTCACAACATCAAAAAACATCTTAACAAATTCCGAAACAAACCAAACCTACACAAAAATACTCAGAATAAGACCAGGCTTCATTTTCTCAAGCAATCCAAAATTAAAATTGGCAAACCTAGGAACCAGCCAACTAAACATAACATATAATGAAGAAGAAATATCAATCTCCCCATTAACAAGTTACGAACTAGAATTCACACCAGAAAAACCATTCTCCCAAACTAAAATATCATCTTACAAAGATTTCCTAATCCCAACATTCTACGTAGAAATACCAGAAAACATGTCTTCTCCAGTCATAACCATAAGCCCAGAAGAAAACCTAACTGCAGCAGCACTCTCAGCAGACCTAAGGCAAATATCAAACCTCACATCAATAGAAACATCAACCGAAACATCCTCCCAGGCCCTAATCCAACTCTTCAACATGGGAACCGAAAACATAACAAATCTAAAGTTCTCATCATCCCTAGATTTCATTAAAACAGAAGATCTTCAAGATATGTCAGGAAGGGGAATACAAAACATAACATTAGAGTTAGACCCAAAAGTACCAGGAAATTTCCAAGGAACAATTAATATATCATACATGCAAAACGGAACAGAAAACATTTTAGAAATACCATTAAATGTTTTTATTCTACCAAAGGGAACAACAAAAGAAAATTTCACAGAAACGACAACTGAAAAATGCGAAGACATCGGGCAGGTTTGCGAGACGGGATTTATTTGTAATGGAACAGCAACATTCACAAACGACTACACAAAATACTGCTGTCAAGATTCATGTATCTCAATAAAAGAGGAAAGCTCTGAAAGCTCAAGCTACGGATGGTTAGTAGGGCTAGTAATTCTCGCAATACTAGGATATATAGGATATTATTTTTACAAAAAACAAAAACAAATCGCACCACCAACTTCAAAAGATACTCTCTCACTAGCAACAGAAAAATTCGAAAAACGTCTAGCTGGAAATCAAACCAAGAGAACTACAGGAAACCTCGCCAAATCTTAATTATTTCTTTTTCTCACCAGATAATTCAGCGATCTTCTTATCTTTCTCAATTAAAGCAGCCTGCATAGCCTTTAACTGTCCATCCATTAGTCGCAACCTTTCCCCAGCAATCTTAGCAACCTCATCAAAACGATGCATCCGACCACTAATATTGTTCAGCAAATCTGTAGCCTCAGTGCAATTCAAATTAACATTAGAAGGCTCAACAACCTCAACAGAACTCGGCATAAAATCAAACATAGTTTCACTGAGTCTCGAAAAGCTCGGGCATTCAAATTCACACTCCGCAAAAGCCGTAAACATTTCTTCCCCTTCTTCAATCTCTAATTTCTTATCTCCATCTTCTCGTGCGATAACTCGTGGCTCACTAACCTCAATTCGATCAACCTCAATATCCTTAACTTCACGCAAAATTCCAACATGCTTCTCTAGACTTTCAGTCAAGTGAGCCGCAGGCCGACCCGCCATTTCAACAATCATAATCGCTCTAACCATAAAAAATAAACAACATTCCCACTTTAAAATCTTTCCTAAGCCAATTCCCCTTCTACAATTACTTCACAACAGAACTCCTCGATTGATATTCGCGAAATATTCTCTCTTCTTTTTCAAAGTTTAAACCATCCAAAGAAGACCCTTTTAGTTTATACCAGTAAGTCAAACTTACACGAGAAGCCCCAAGAACCACATATTCATCAACCTTATTATCATTATTCCTATCAATAAATATGTGTAATTCATGGATATGATTATCCGTAATACTCCTTTCCCCGTTTTTATATTCAGATATCCACTTGAGAGAATGAATTCTCTCTCTTCTAACTAGATTATCATCAGTGCAACCCGAGCCCAAAGCCAAGGCGGATATTGCCAGAAATCCCCCAAGTCCAAGTTTTATTTTTTTATGTTCCATAAAATTATCCCAAATCCAAATTATATAAATATAGTGTCCCCCTTAAGGGGCTCAAATAGAAAACATTAAAAAGTCAAAACAACAAATAAAAAAATGGACATTACACAATTTTCAAAAATAGGATTAACTCCTGGAGAAATAAAAGTGTATCTTGCCTTGATAAAATACGGAAACCAATCAAAGAGTCCCCTTTCCAGAAAAGCAAGCGTATCATCTTCAAAGGTCTATGAGATAACAGGAAAATTAATAAAAAAAGGTCTAGTTAGCTCTTTTTTAAAAAACAACGTAACTTATTATAATGCAAGTGATCCAATATTTCTAAAAAAATACATTGAGGAAAAAGAAAAAGAACTCCAAGAAGAGAAAAAAATAGTCGCCGAACTTCTTCCAGAATTAAAGGAACTTAAAGAGAGTTCAGAAGAGAAAATTAGCTTTACCCTACAAGAAGGATGGAAAGGAACACAGAATGCAATAATTGACGGGCTAAATCATGCGCCTAAGAATTCCACGATTTACGGAATAGGAATCCAGTTTCCAAAAACGGAATTTATTAACAAGTTCCACCGAGAAAGATTAAAGAAAAACATAAAATTGAAAATAATACTAACTGAGCTAGAGGATAAAAAACAAGATTATAAAAATACCAAGATAAAATTTATGCCGGAAGTCAGCGGAGTAGGTATGGGCATATATCCGGACAGAGTGTTAATTCAAGCACTTGACAATCCCCCATTAAACATAGTAATAAAGCATCCAAGAATAATAGAATCATTCAAAAAAATCCATGAATCTTTATGGAAGGTATCCAAGGAATAACCCCCCCCCTAATATCTCTCAGCCCGATCCCAAGCCATAACTCCAACCAATCCAATCAAAAAAAAACAAAATAAATAAGGCAACCAATCAATAACTTTCCCATCCTTAGAAACATAATTCCACTCATCTTCCACGGTCTCACCCTCATCAGACAAAACAACCTCATCCCCACCCAAAGAAATAATATTTTCCGCCAAGCCTCCATCGTTTTGCAATGAGCCATCCGCCGAAGGTGAGCCATCCTGCGAAACAGAGCCACCCAGAATCTCAGATTCTGAGCCATCTGTTGAAGCTTCCTCCCCTTCTTCAACTCTGATCCTCCCAACATCAAACTCACTCCTCCAGTCCCCATCCCGCAACTTCACAACAATATCATACTTCCCCGCCTCCAAAATCTTCAACTTAACATCCTCACTCTTTCGAATAAAATCCTTAACATAATAATACCCACTCTGAAAATCTTCCCCATTCCAAATCTTCAAAACCGAATCCCTTTCACTATCAACCTCAACCTTCAAATCATACTTCTCCTCCCCATCCTCAACCTCAACCTCACACTCAAACTCTTCAAGGGCATAAATCTCATCAGGGCAGTCCATATCCACATCAATACCAAATACAAAGGGAATTAAAAAAATAAACACACAAGCGCGAAAACAGAGCACAACATTTAATCTACCATCTACCATCTATCACCTACCTCCTCGGCACAGCGTGCCGTCGCCTCACACTCAAATTCCTTTCCACTCACAATCTCATCGGGATAATACAAATCAACTTCCACCACAGAGACAAGCCCAATCAAAAAAATAAGTATCACCAATTTCAACATAATAAATTTCACAATCCAAATTTTATATAGCTATCTCCAATTAAGAATCAAGCATCTTGTTAAATTCTTTGTAGCTAGCATCAAAACCATAAACACGCCTAAACAACTTATTAAAATCAATCTTAGACCTAACCTTCGGAAACTGCTTTATCATCCGAAGAAATTTAACCTTTCCATATTTCTCAATTAACAATTGGACAGCATGACCAGATTCATGATAAACTTCATTATCCATACTAGACTTAAAAAACTCAAGAAACTTAAGAAATTTTATAGGCCCATCGCGATACTTATTCTCCCCGGCCAAATATCGAGCAACTCCCTCACTAACCCAAGCAGGTTCATAGCACTCTTTTGCTACAACATTAAAATAAGCATGCACTAACTCATGAACAATTAACCCCTTATAATAAATATCCTTGTATGGCTCTGAACTTTCCTTCTCATAATTTTTCCTATCCAAAACAAAAATATCCCCCTTGTCTGCCCACCCAACAACCCAACTCTTAGTCTTCTCGCCTATCATCATATCTATAGTCTTCCTGTCTGGAACCACATAAATTTTAGGCTTTTTGTCTCTCCATTCAAAACCAAAAAAATTATTTAACTGCACCAGCGCATTTTTGTAAATCTTATCGGTAAACAAGTCAACATCATAACTCACACTAAACACCATAATATTATGTAGAAAAATCACTTAAATATTTACCCATGCAAAAAATTAATCTAATAAAATACACAACCTAAAAACTTTAAAACCAAATTTTCCTAACAAATCTATGACAACACAAAAAGAAGACCTATCCGCATTCATGAAAAGAAAAGGCTTCGTATTCCAAGGCTCAGAGATCTACGGCGGTCTAGCCGGGACATGGGAATTCGGCCACATTGGGAAACTAACAAAAGACAACCTCAACAGCACCTGGAAAAAATTCTTCCTAACTCTAGATGACAATTTCGTTGAAATAGAAGGCTCCCTAATTATGCCAAAAGACGTATTCAAAGCCTCAGGTCACCTAGACAATTTCGACGACCCACTAGCAGAATGTTTCAAATGCGGTACAACAGAGAGAGCTGACAAATTAATAGAAGAAAAATTAAACAGAAGAGAAGAGTCCGCTACAAACGAAGAATTATTAAAAATTTTAAATGAGAACAATCTTAACTGCCCAAAATGTAAAGAAAAGTTCACAAAAGTTACAACGTTCAATATGATGTTCCCAATAACATACGGACCAAAAGGTGGTCAAACAGTTTACTTAAGACCAGAAACAGCCCAAACTCCATATCTAGATTTTAAAATGCAATTCGAACTCCTGAGAAAAAAACTTCCAATGGGTATAGCAACAATAGGAAGAGCATTTAGAAACGAGATCTCTCCGAAAAATTCCCTGATTAGATGCAGGGAATTCGAGCAAGCAGAACTTCAAATATTTTTTAATCCAAAAAACATCAATGAAGAAAAAATTTCCGATATCGCAAATTTTTCCGATATTAAAGATGAGAAATTAACAGTAATGCTGCAAAACGAAAGGGATTCTCCACTAAAAGAAATGTCCCCAGAAGAATTATTAGAATATGGCCTGCCAAAATTCTACATATACTACATGACAAAAGTCCAAGATTATATACTAAACACCTTAAAAATTCCAAAAGAAAAATTCAGACTCTATGAACTCAATGACAAGGAAAAAGCATTCTACAACAAGAATCATTTTGATGTGGAATGGTTTTCAGAAGAACTTAACGACTGGATAGAAATTGGAGGAGTTCATTATAGAACAGACCACGACCTAGGTGGACACGAAAAAGTTTCAAAAACAAAACTAACAGTTTTAGACGAAGAAGCAAAACAAAGGTTTACTCCGCATGTTTTAGAGCTAAGCTTTGGTCACTGGAGAAACTTCTATATGTCAGTAGAACAACATCTACAATACGACGAAGCACGAAAAAACAATGTCCTAAAGCTCCCAAAAAAACTTTCTCCAATAAAAGCCTCAGTCTTCCCACTTCTAAATAAACCAGAATTCCAAGCCCTAGCAAGACAAGTTCACAAAGACCTAGTAGAAAACGACATAGTATCTACCTTTGATAAATCAGGCTCAATAGGAAAGCGATACGCAAGATCAGACGAAATAGGTACTCCCTACTGCATAACAGTAGACCACGATTCCTTAGAAGCTAACATCGTAACCGTTAGGGACAGAGATTCTACGGAGCAAGTAAAAATCCATAAGGACAAATTATCAGAAACAATAAGAAATTTAATTAATGAAAAAACAGAATTTTCTTCTTTGAAATAATTCGTGTTCATTCGTGAAATTTGCGGATAAATGTTTCTCACATACGATAATCTTAAAAATCAACTTTTCGTTTTCAATAAATGGTGAGCCAAAATTCTAATCCAATCCTAACTGTATTAAAAACTGAATGGAAAAGTCTCGAAGACAAAAAACATAGATTCATATTCTATATGTTTCTTTTGTCGGTAGGAGAAATCTTCAAGCTAGCTTCTCCCTGGGTAGTTGGAAGCATATTCAACTCAATACAGAGCGGGCAGGTGACGACCTATGCTGGATTATATCATTTATTTTTTTTAATTTCAATATTGTTTTTTTTAGAACTGGGATTTTGGATATTTCATGGAACAGGAAGGACATTGGAGATTTTAACAGGATTTGAGGTTCATAAAAACTATTCCAATAAAAAAATAAAAAAGGTTACAGAGCTTCCAGTGTCTTGGCATAAAGACAATCATTCGGGAGATACCATAGATAGAATAAATAAGGCAAGAAACTCCCTATCTATGTTCTCACAACATGAATCATTTAAAGTAATCTCAATATTTATGAATATTTTTGGATCATTGGCGCTAATCCTCTTTGTTAATGTAAAAATAGGTTTATTTGCGCTAGTCTCTTGCACAATAATACTGTCATTGGCAATGGGGCTAGACAAAAAAGCAAAAAAATATTACCGCGAAGCAAACAAATATGAACACAAACTTTCAGCTTCTATATTTGACTATTTTTCAAATATTATAACTATAATAACTCTTCGACTGAAGAAGACAGTGAGAAAAAACCTAAACGATAAAATAGAGATAAGTCGTAAAGTACATAAAAAAGCAAGTCTGATAATGATAACAAAATGGGCAGCAGCAAAGTCGGCAATAGTTCTGATGACAGTTTTAGCACTAATGTATCAGGCATATAGCGACTTTAGTTCAACAGGGGTCATATTGATTGGGACTCTTTATGTGCTCTATAGTTATTTGGATAAGGTTGGGCAAACCTTTTTTAATTTTTCTCAATTCTATGGTTCTGCCATGCAAAAAGCAGCTAACATAGAATCTGCCGAACCAATAGACGAAGCCTTCAAGGACCTAGAAGGAAAACTAAAATCAACCCTGCCAAAAACCTGGAAACAAATAAACATCAAAAACCTAGACTTCACCTACAACCAAGAGGGCTCAATTCAACACATAGACAACATAGACTTCTCATTCAAACACGGTCAAAAAATCGCCCTAATCGGAGAATCAGGTTCAGGCAAATCAACAATCCTAGCCCTACTAAGAGGCCTCTATCTCCCACAATCCGCAACCATAACCTGCGACAATAAAAACCTAAAGCACGGAATACAGACCCTAAAACAATCCGTCACACTAATCCCACAAGACCCAGAAATCTTCAATGAAACAATCCGCTACAACATAACAATGGACATGTTCCAAAATAAAAAAGACCTAGAAAAAGCAATTCAAATGGCACAGTTCAAAACAGTAGTAGATAGATTAGAAAAAGGGGTAGACACTTCTGTGCAAGAAAAAGGAGTTTCCTTGTCTGGCGGAGAAAAACAACGATTAGCTCTAGCAAGAGGAATCCTAGCGTCAAAAGATTCCGACATAATCCTGCTAGACGAGCCCACCAGTTCTGTAGATTCTGTTAACGAACAAAAAATCCACGACAATATATTCTCAGAATTCAAAGATAAAACAATCATCTCCTCAATACATAGACTTCATTTATTGAATAAGTTTGATCGCATTTACATGTTTGATAAAGGTAAGATAATCGGAAGCGGAACATATAGAGAAATAAAACAAAACCCCGTGTTCAAAAAAATTTGGCAAAAATACATAGGAACAATAAAGAAATAAAAATTAAATCTCCATAAGAAATTATGTGGCGTAGTCCATAATTTTTCATGGAAGCAAACTCGCCAAGTAAGCATAGTTGAAGATCTCGGGAATCACCATTCGCGAAATTTTCTTATCTAAAATTTCAAAGAAATTTTGGCAAGCTAGTCTTGCCTTCCACGTGCGACCGACCGACGAACCAACCTCCTCAGTATATTCAATCAACGAAAAGAAAATCCACGAAAACATCTTCAAAGAATTCAAGGGAAAAACAATCATATCCTCAATGCACAGATTGCATCTTCTAGATAAATTAGACACAATCTATATGTTTGATAAAGGAAAGATCATTGGACAAGGATCTTTCAAAGAAATTAAAGAAAATTCACTATTCAAAAACATCTGGAAAAGATACATATACTCAATGAAAAAATAAAATAGTAATTCTAATAAAATCATCCATAAAAAATTACGTCGTCTCGGACGCCGCATTTCTTATGGAAACATTTACTTTCAAATATTTCAAGAATCATCTCTAGTGGAAAATTCGTGCGCATTCGTGTTAATTCGTGAATAAATATATCCTTTAGTCTCGCATCCTCTTCTTAATCTCCAAAAAATCCTCATAAACAACCCTAATCCGATTCTTAACCTTAACCTTCGAAGCAACCAAAACCTCCGAAAAAATCCCCTCATCCAACAACCAAGCACACTTCAACTTCTCTTCCCTGGACAGCTTCCCATTCATCTTAACCTCCATCCCAATCACTTTAAACAAATCCCCGCGCCTCTGAAAAGCCACAAAATCAGGAAACCCAGTGCCAATACTCATAACACCCTTCCCAACACCAAACCTCTTAAACACCCGCCGACAAGGAACAATCTCCCCAGCCGGCAACCCACAACCCTCAACCGGCAACCCTAGCTTAACATTATTACTCCACTTATCAACAATCCAACCCTTCTCCTCCAAATCCTTCCTCACCCTCAACTCAAAAGCCCCACCACTAGCCCGACTCCTACTGCCCCTCAAAATCTTATCCTTCCTCTTCAAAACAACATTGCCATCATCCCCAACACTCGCTCTAAATTCAATCTCTTTCTCAGGAATTTTAAGTTCCATATCTAATAAGATGACTTGGGAATTATAAATCTTTATGAGGCAAGAATCACCAAGTCTGCAAATTAAAATTTTAGTTTCAGGTGTCCCTTGGACGGAAACGTTAAGAAATTTTAAATTGCATCAAATATGATAACTAAAAATTAATTTTTTATAGAAAATTGGTTTTTATTTATCACTAACTAAGTTTTGATTCCAGGGAACCTTTTTCTAAAAGGGAGCTTAATTTTTTCGCCTCAACTTTCTCTCAACATCAACACTTTTTAATTCCACATAAACCTAAACAAACCTACAACTATAAAATTATTTATTCTTACCTTTCAAGCCCAAATAAAAATTATTAACAAAGATTAAAGAAAAAATACTAATAAGAGTTGCAGCAGCAGTCTGAAAAAAGATTGCAGTCATTTCTCCAAAAAGATTGAAGACTCCACTAATTATAGAGCCAATTATTCCAGTAATAAGGTATAAGAGAATAATGTATCCAAAAACCTTCCACCACCGACCCTTAACTATCTCATAACTTCTTTTCAAAGATTCCATTACAGTTTTCTTCTCATTAACCATAATGTAAAAAGAGAACATCCAATATATATGAAAAATGATTCCCGGAATTAAAAATAAAGCATAAAGAGGAACCAGAAAAACAAACATCAACAGTCCAAGAATCAATCCGTTTGCATAAAAATTCCATCCACCCCTCAAAGCATTCTTAAAATCAACAGTCTTTCTTTTTGTCCCATTGTTTAATGCATAAATAATGCTAACAGTTAGAAGTGTAGAAAAAATCCATAAAACAAATATCCAAGGAGAAATAACTTTTATTTCCATAATAATTTCTCCAACAGAAGGGGTAATTCCATCAATTATATATTTAACACGATTCATGTCCCATATTCCAAAAATAACACCAGGCAAAAAACTAAACAACGCTCCTAGTAAAACAAAAACCCCAAACTTAGCAGAAAACGTATTCCACGAATCTTCAAGCATCTTCCCAAAACTCACACCCTTTCTCATAATAATAATTATGATATATTCTTTATAAAACTTCACATAGTAAGCGAGAACTAAGAGCGACGCCCTTAGATAGTCCCGACTCGGGACAACATTCATACTAAAAACCAATAACTAAAAACCAAAAACGCGAAATTACATTTCGTTCCCCTACAAATCCCGAGCATAAACAGTCCGACGAAAATTCTTCTTGGCTCTATTAGCAGCCTTCTTCAAAAGATCCTCAATTTGCTTATCTAATTCAACAGCCAAATCCTCACCTAAATTCAAGCCCCCAAGCATCGACCTAATTTTACTCTTAACAACAATACCCATACCACCTAAAACAAAACACACTTTATATATTTTACACAAAGATTACCTAAAATTTACTCATTTGATCAAGCGATTCTATAATTTTCGCGCAGTCCATCTCCAATTTTTCTATTTTCTCCCTAGTTTCTGGAAATTTATTTAAAACATTTCCATAGGTTTCTTTATATTCTTTAATGCCCAAAAACACATCCCATGTATGATAACATCTAATTAAATGAACTTTTCTAAATTTCCTTATTTTAAGATCACTTAAAGACCTCCCCGTTTTATTTTTAGGAGAAATACTCCATTTTTCTTTTATTTCCGAATTTGACATACTAAGAACACAAGCACTAGTTTTTACACGATTCCCCCATTCCATCAAAGAGATATATTTAGAGATAGCTTTTCTGGATTTCTTAGCTTTTCTAGAACCATGCCCAAAATAATTTTCTCCCATATTTCCAACCTAATCACAGCATAACAATTACTTAAATATTTAGATACTAAACTACATCAATCAAATCAACGCCTACAACTCTTCCCCTTCCCAAAAAACTCCACAAACAAATTAATAACCCAACTTCCATAAAACCCACCAAGTAAAACAATCCCAATCCACAAAATATACTGCTCAGCCCTAGCAATAACCTCATAACTGTTCCCCAAAGCATAGCCCAAAAACATAAAACAAACAACCCAAATTCCACTTCCAACAATACTAAAAAATAAGAACTTCAAAAAAGAAACTCTTTCATTTCCAACAACAAACGGAGCAATCGCACGAGTAATAGGATTTATCTTTCCCCCAATCAAACTTTTACCAGTATGTCCATGAACAACCCTCACAACTTTCTCAATAGTTTTCCTTTTAATCAAAAAGAACCTAGATCTTCTATGTAAGAAACCCCTTCCTCTAGTTCTTCCAAGAAAATATCCAAAAATATCCACAGTAATAGAGGCCAAAATCCCAACAAGAGCAACTTTCCATAAAGCAAAATATCCAAGCTTAGCCAAAAACCCACAGGCCAAAAGCGCAATCAGACCACCCGGAACTAAAGCTCCCAAGAAAGGAAAACTCTCAATAAAAATAGCAAAGAACACAACCACATATCCCCAGAACCCAAAAAATTCCTCACTCATATAAAACAAATTCTCAACAAACACCATTATCTATCATCGCAAAAATTCTTTAAATAACTTTCCCGTTAAAAAATTCGCGTTAATCCGTAGATAAAATTTTCTTATTTAATCAATCCAAAATCTTTAGTCAATCCATCAACAATAGATTTTTTCCCAAAAACCAAAGCTCCAATATACTCAACATCTTTCAAATCCTTCTTTTTCGTCATTTCAACAACCTTCTTATCATTAGTAACATCAAGCATTTCACGAGTAAATTCCGAAACCTCCAGCCCTTTCCTCTTAGCTTTACTAATCAATTTCAAAACATCATCATTAGAGCCAGCTTCCTTAATTACAATAGCGTGCTGAATATTAAGCCTGATATCTTCCCCATCCTTAGTCTTAATCGTATTTTGCATAAGCAGTTCCCTTCCCTTTCGAGCCGCAAAAGCCGCACTCAAATGAGAAGCCGCATTTACTTCCTGCCACTTCTCCAGCTTAGCACCTTTGTTAAGAACAGCAACAGCAACTTTCGTTTCTTTAGGTTTTCCCTCTTTCGCACCTTCCGGTCTCATCAAAGGAAACATAACACATTCTCTCCCAGGCTTACCCATCATCATCCAAAACAATCTTTCACTAAGCCCAAATCCACAAGCCGGAGGCATCCCATATTTCAAAGCCTCAACAAACTCTTCATCATGATCCATAGCCTCTTCATCTCCAGCCTCACCAAGCCCAGCCTGTTCAATAAACCTCTCCTCCTGATCAATCGGATCATTCAATTCCGAGTATCCATTCCCAACCTCACTTCCCGCAATAATAATTTGAAACCTCTCAACTTTTCCAGGATTTTCTTTACTACTCTTAGCCAAAGGAGAAAGCTCAACAGGATGTCCAACCAAAAACCCAGGGCCACTAAGCTTTTTCCGACAAACCTTCCAAAGACTATCAGCAAGTCTCCACTTATCAACAGAAGTATCACATTCCACCTTAAGCTCACCAAGCTTAGCAATAATATCTTCCTTGCTAGCCCCAAAAATCTCAACCCCAGTTTCCTTCAAAATAATATCCGCAAAATCATAAACTTCCCATTCCCTTCCAAGATCAACCTTATAATCCTCATATTCAAAATCAAGCCTTCCAAGAGTAGCCTGAGCAACTTCCTTGTACATCTCCTTACACAATTCCATTCCAGCCTCAAAATCAACATAAGCCCAATAAAACTCCATCTGCGTATAATCCTGCAAATGCTCAGCATCCATCCCTTCATTCCTAAACTGCCTCCCAATCTCAAAAGTCTTCTCATACCCAGCAACCAACAACTTCTTCTGCCAAAGCTCTCCCATAGAAATCCTCAAATAAACATCAAGATCCAAAGCATTATGATGAGTAGCAAAAGGACTAGCAGCAGCACCCCCAGTAGAATTTTCCAAAACAGGAGTCTCCACTTCCAAAAAACCTTTATTCATCAAAAAACTCCGCACAGAATTCCAAAACTTAGATTTTTTAACAAACATATCTCTAACATCCTCATTCATAATAATATCCAAATATCTCTTACGAAGTCTCTCTTCATCATCCTTAAGTCCAGCATGTTTATCCGGCAAAGGCAAAATAGCTTTAGTTAAAACATCAATCCGACTAGCCATAATAGAAACCTCTCCAGTTTTAGTCTTAACAACCTCACCTTCTATCCCCACAATATCCCCGCCATCAATATTCTTAAAACTTTTCATGACTTCATCTGAAACCTCACCCTTCTGCACAACAATCTGCACAGTCCCCTTCAAATCCTGAACACTAAAAAAATTCAACTTACCCATTGCCCTCTTTGTCATAACTCTACCAGCAACAACTCTTGTCTCTCCAGATTTCCCCTCATTATCCAATTTCTCAAACTCGCTCTTAACATCCACAGAAAAAACTCGTTTTCCTTCCAGGTCAAATTTATGAGAATAAGGATCAATTCCTTCACTTCTAAGTCTATCTATCTTCTTAATTCTCTCTCCAACAATCTGCTTCTCTCGACCCTTAAGTTCTGCCATGATCCAACCAGATAAAATTACTTTATAAAATTACTCAATTACTCATAAATTCTCATAAACTTATCATATATACTTTCATCTTTTTCTGCATATTTACAGTGAGTAGCAGATCTATAACACTTGTCATCTAGCATTCTCTCGCCACACCTTACAAAAACATCTCCAGTTTCATTTTCTTTCAACACCATTCTTGTAGATACTACGAAAGCATCATGAGGCCCCCTACATTCTTTCTGGGATTCTTTTGAAGTACAATATTCATTCATTGCAAAAATCCATCTATAGAATATATAAAGATTATGCTTCAAAAAATTCAAAATCTCAAAATCTTAAACTCACCAAAATCCCCACTCCACTTCCTCTCCTCAATCTTAACACCCCGAATCTGCGCATGAGCAGGACCCTTCTTCAAAAAACCAAGCAATCTATCTAAATTCTCAGCCTCACCTTCCGCAATAACCTCAACCTCCCCACTTTCCAAATTCCTAACAAATCCCCTGAGCTTCAAATCATTACAATGCTCCTTAACAAACGCCCTAAAAAAAATCCCCTGAACAGTTCCCTGCACCACAAATCTACCAGCCTTTTTCATAATAACAAAATCAACTTCAGCAATTTAAATCTTCCTATGAAGCATCCTTCCCATAAGCACCATTTAAAATTTCCAAAGCCCACCGATCAGGATTAGGATCATCAATCCTAGTAAAGGGCTCATAAATCTTCACAAGACTGTTCAACCGCCTCTTCATTCTCGTTCCCTCATTCGTAGCATGTGAAGAAAGACGTTTATAAAAATCAGAAAGACTCCAAAGACCTACGGCAAAAGTAGATCTCCCACCAGGGCCCTCTAAATAAGAAGCTTCTTCTTTAATAATTTTACTCATATCATAAGTCATTTTGCCTAAAACGTTCCAACAGATAGTCTGATTAGAACAATATTTAACATCCTCTCTTCTGCTATCACTTATCCCCCCAAGTTCAAAAAAATCTTTAATTTTTTCAAGCATAATCTGATCAGAAGAGGGTTGATACGATCTGCTTGCTAGTTCGGAAGTAAGGTCATATGCTTTCCTGTTCTCAGAAACCTCACGTCTCAAAACACTACGAATATCATCCCCACATCGAATAGTTGTTCCATTTAATTTTTGAATAATTGACCCATTTAACCTTCGAAGATGACGCATCCGATCAGAATAAAGTTTATTTAAAGTTTGAATATCATTTTCAAGACAAGGATTCCCAGAAGCACCTTTTATCTTTTCATTTATATCTCTCAGTGTCAAATCCAAATCCAAAATCGGAATCATGTGCTCTTTTTTTCCAGTTACAAATAAATAATTTTTATAATTACGTTCCCTCTTTCCAAAGTCTATGTATACATTTTTCCCAAATCGAAGAGAGTCTTCAGGAAAATTATCCTCCACAACTTCACAATTAACTTCTCCCATAAAAGCGGACAATTTCAGCATTTTTAGGTTTTTGTATAGTAGAGTTTCCATAAGAAATACACTGCCGAAGACTCTGTAATTTTTCATGGAATAAAACCAACAACCAAAAACTAAAAACCACTTGACCGGCGGTCAAGTTCATTATGCAAAATCGTCGCAACCTGACTAGCAAACAAAACCTTAGGTCCAACCGAAACCCCATCAACCTTCTTCAAAAACTTCTTAAAACCCGAAGGAAACCCCTCATGATCCCCAACAACAAAAACAGAATTCTTATCTTCACGCATATCAATCTTAGCCTCCCGAATATCTTCTCCCTTCTCACTCAAAACCAAAACATCCTTCCCTTCCTTGTCAAGATCCATAAGCAACTTCTCAAAACCCTTCCTTTCAACAAAACATCCAGGAGCAATCTCACGTAATCCCTCTTCATCTTTAGCCTTATATAAAACTCGCTTTATCAACCCCGCAACATTCTTCTTAGAAATCGGCATATCCTCATTACTCTCAAAAACAAGATGCCTAGGATTATTAGGTCCCCCATCAAAAATCAAATGAAGCCTAACATCTTCCCGCATAGCATTAGAAATAAAAAACACACTCACAATAAAATTACAAACAATATCAAGTCGCCCAGCTTTCTTTAAATCATCCTTAATCAAATTCCCTGCAGTAACAGCTTTCGCCGAATAATAAACAAATTCTCTCATGAAATAAAAAGTTTATTCTGGTATAAAAAGTTTTCACAAGAAATCATGCGGCGAAGCCCGTGATTTTTTGTGAAATTATACCACCCACCACCCACAAGCGAAGCGACCTACCACCTCGCGAAGCGCGATCATCCTTAATCAAATTCCCTGCAGTAACAGCTTTCGCCGAATAATAAACAAACTCTCTCATATTCAAAACAATTCAAAACAATATTAAAACCTATCCACAGCCTTAAACCAAATCATTATCTAGGATAAATTTCCCCTTTTTCTTTCTATATAGTTTCTCGGATTTTCCGTTCAAGGAATATTTTAATTTCTTATATTCATCCAAAAGTGCAGGGTTGTCCTGTAGTTTTTTTATCAATTTCAAACACATTTTCTTCTTCTTATGTCCAAATGGCATCACATGTAATTTACAAATAATTCCAAATCTTTTTTTACTACGACAATACCCAACTCCATCAACAATAGGACCAGCCCCAATCTTTCCATTACTATTTTCCGCAATCTTCATCTGCGACTCTTTAATATCTCTGTCAATCTCAACCACTAAATCAAACTCCTTCTTCCCGCACATTGGAACAGCAAAAGAGCCAATCAAAGTAATTTTGCATTCAGGCAATGCATTCTTCACTAATTTTTTATAATCTTCAATTATAGAATAGGTTTCCTTTAAGGGTTCAATTATTTTAACAGTATCCGCGCCCATAACAAAACAACCCCAATTTAATATTAAAACTTATCCAAAACAATTCCGCGTACTCCGCGTTTTCCGCGGATAATTTTTTTCAACCTCAACTTTGATTAGGAATAGATTTATCTTTACCTTTCCTCTTGGAAAAAAACCCAATAGCTTCTCTCAACTCCTTATGCTTCTTCCCCCAAGCCTCAATCGACTTCTTCTTCTGGTAAGCATCCAAAGCCTGACATAGAGCCATCGCCCCCTCCCTAGTCCCCCCAGGATGAGCATGACATCCAGCCCCCATCGTAGTAATAAAATCCGTAGTCCCAGCAATATCAATAAAATCCTTCAGCAACGTAGGATTAAGTCCCCCCGAAATAATAGGAGCACACTTCTTAACACCCCTCCAGGAGTCCGTCTTCAAAATAACATGATGATGAGAATCCTCTCGTGTCAATCTCAAAATATCCTTATCAGTCTTGTTTACCTTCCCCCAACTCTGCTCAAAAAAATGCCCCTTAGCAACAAGATTCAAAATCCCTTTAGCAGCCGTAATATCATCCTTAGGACTTCCCTTCATCTTTCCAACTCCAGCAGTACCAGTATGAATTCCTGATGCTCCAGCCAAACGAGCAAATTTAGATAAAACCAAAACAGAAAAACCAATAGGATTCTCAGGCCGAGTAAAAGCTCCATGCATAGCACGATGAAAATGAATAAACACATCAGGATACCTTCTCCTCAAAGTCTGAACAGCCATCCATCCAGCAGTCATTCCATCAATCAAAAAAGCATAACTTCCCGTCTCAAACCCAGCTTCTCTAATCATCTCACACCTTTCAATCATAGTATCAAAATCACTAGCCGAAACATTAAACGAATGAACCTTTTTCTTCCCAGTCTCATGAACCGCCATATCCATAGCTTCCTTAACATGAGCAACCATCTTCTCATAAGGACAAAAATCCTGGTTAGCCTGAGGCTCATCGTTCTTAACAAAGTCTCCGCCCCCAACCCAAAAATCATAACAAACTTCAGCATACTCTGCACTAGTCAGACCCATCTTCGGTTTAACAATCGTCCCAAGAACCGGCCTGTTTTTTATTCCCAAATATTTCTTCATGTCATCCAAAGTATAACTAGGTCCATCATACTGCTCTAGCATAGCCGGAGGAAACCACATATCAAGTAACTTCAAAGCATCAATTTGCTTCATTCCCAAAACATTCCCAACAACATAAGTCAAAATGTTCTGAATATTACCACCTCGATCAAAAAGCCTCCAGGGATAAGCAATCCAAACTAACTCTTTCTTATAATCAACCTGATAAACCAAAGCATCCATTTCATGAGAAAAATCAGTCTCAGTTTGAACCGTAAAATTAGTTCCCGTACTACTCTCCGCCGCAATCTCACTAGCAGCCTGAAGCGTATTCAAACCCTTCCCCGGAACAAAATGAAAAACACAAAGCATATATTCCCCATTCTTAGGATTAGGAATTTCAAGATTAACATAATGCCTCTGCTTAGCATTTAAACTTTTCAATTCATCACGAAGCTTCTTAGACCGAACCACCATCTTAAACCAATAAGACATATTTTCTTAATAAACCTTTCTCATTTCAACTAATAAAAATCATCCATGAGAAATGTGCGGCCGAAGGCTGTGCAATTTTTCATGGAACAAATTTACAAAAAAATCCGCGCAATCCGCGAGCCATTACTTCCTAACAAACCGATCCTTAAACTTCCTAATCATCCCCACAAACCGCCTATCTCCAATCATCTCCCGATCCCCAACATCAAGCGCCCCAATCTTCATCTCCGGAATCAAATGATAATGTAAATGAGCAACACTCTTCCCAACCTCGCTCAAATTCCCCTCACGATAAAGCACAGTCACATTCTTATACTTCTTATGAAGTTTCCGCATCCCATAATAAATCAGCTTATCAACACATTCCCTCTCCGCCTTAGACATCAAATTTAACCTCAAGCAATGCCTCTGACATGTCACAATCAAATGGTCTGGGCAATAAGGCGCCTGAGCCAAAGTCAAAACAGCATGCTTATTTCCCCGAATAATCTCTCCCTTTTTTAGCGTACAAAACGGACAAATCTTATTTGTTTTCAAAAAATCATTATACCTCATAACAATCCCAAAGCAACAAGTTATTTAAAATTTCTCATAACAAACAATACCAATCCGGGAAAAGCCCTAACTCACATCCCGAGAAGCAAACCCCAAAACACCCACACCCCAAGCTTAAATTTTTTGACTTCGTTCAACAAATTTAAGCTTATACTCCTTCCTCTTATTCCGCCACCTAAAAAACCGATCAATTCCCATAGCAAAAATACCAAGCCCAACAACATACAAAACCCCACTAACCGCAACCTCCGGCAACCCCTGAGGCCCCAAATATCTAAGCAATCCAGCCACAACCCCAAGCCCAACCAAAAACTGAATGGACCTAAGTCCCTTAAAACCAGCCTTACTTTCAACATCTTCCAAAACCCGAATACCACTCCCAACATAATCAAGCGTCATTTTCCAAACCTCCTTAATATATTCAAGACTATTAAATAAATCCTCAAAACGATACTGAAATAAATCAACAAGTCTCTTATCAACATTAACCTTCCCAGAAATATTTCTCCGAGTCTTCGCATAATTATTCATCTGATTAATACGATTCTTAATCAAAGAAACAGTCTTTTCATAACTATTCAACTTCCCTTTATATTCCGAAACATCCCTCCCTCGAACAAAGCGCTTCTCCTTAATCTCACTAATCTCCTCCCAAATCTTCCGATGAATATCCAAATACTTATGCAGCTGCAACTTAAAATCACTAAAAAATATCTGCATCTCAGCTAACATCTCAAGCTCCTTCGCACGCGATCGAACAACATCAACAAAGATATGCTCCCTAGTCTTAGAAACCTTAATATTGTTAGAAATCGTCTCCAAGTAAACCTTTCCAAACTTCTTATCAACCTTACTTTTCCGAACATCCGAAACAATTCTTTCAATGATTATAGGATGAACTTCTTTCATATTAGACAAAATCTTAGGAGTAGGAGCCCCAAGAGAAAATAAATAATTCGTAGCAGGTTGCCATTTTTCATAAAAATATTCCCTCAAAATCTTCTTGCCCTTCTCAATATTAGAACCCCTCCAGCTCAAAACATAAAGCCCATCTTCAAAATACTTAATACGAATCCCACCCTTAGTTTCAACATCAATATATTCAAGAGTCCCAACAATACGTTTCACAGATTTCAAATCCAATCCAATCCTAAGATTCCTAAGTTTAACTTTATTCAAATCCAAATCACTAGTCCCATGCAACAAAAACCGATGCACCTCACTCAAATGCAAAGTAGTTCTCTGATACCATCCCCCAAAAACAATATTCATCTTACTCACCATCTTACAGTTTGTTAGCAATTCTCATTTATATTATTTTCTATGATTTATAGGCGCAAACAAGAAACGCAATACTCATCTAACTTCTATTAGTAAATATATTAAGCAAGAAATACTTTTGCATCTAACGCTCACAGAAATTATATTTTTCAGTCTTGACACATAGTCCATATAAATTCTCAGAAAACAATATTTCCCCAACTCCCCATTTCTTAAGAATATATTCATTAGGATTCGATAGACGCCCTACCTTTCCACTTAGCGGTTTATCATGACCAGAATCAAAAATCCGAACTCTTTTTCCAACCATCCCCTCGATAATAGATTTCCTAGAATCTAATTCCCTAGGAACAGCAACTTCCTCATACCCGCGAAGCAAAAACCTCTCAATATATTTCAACATTAAAACAGACAACACCAAGACTTTTTATGCATTGTCACTAATGCTTCCTTCTCATATACTCAATACTCTCATTAATAGTATCCTCAAGCTTTCTAAAGTTCAAACCACTTCCAGTCATCTTAGGACTTCCTCCATTCTTCAAAGAACCGCCCCAATAATTACACTTAGGGATAATTGAACCCTCTGCTTCATTGCATCTGCGAAAGATATCAGGCAAACAAAAATAAGGATCCCAATCCGTTTTTTTAATAACTGAAAAAGTGTTTCTCCCGCCTTCTCGAGTTCCAACCAAACTCACAAAATTACCAATGCCATCCGAATACATCTTCTTTCTACTAGCCGCATTATATTCCTTAACAAAAGTCCAACCATTCCTCTTGTTCCGCTCATTATCAATATCAATAACATCATACTTCCCCTCTAATTCAACTTCCCCTCCCCCTCCTTCAACATATTCATTAATCCTTCCCTCAACTTCTCTAATTATATCACAAAGTCCATTTGCATCAATCCCATTAGGCCTATCATTATAACGAGCATCATGATACGGCTTAAACATCCAATTTATTTTTCTCCGCAAAGCAGCATCCCCGCCACTAAACGATCCGGCAGTAGTATCTAATTTATCACACAAATCAATAAATTCCCAAATCCCCCCATTATTATTATTTTTTATTATTTTTTCTGCATTACTCAGCGCCCAATAGCACCCGCAAACATCCTCATCCCCATGATCAGCATACATTTTAATAAGCGTCTCCCCATTCCTAGAAAACCTTTCAATAAATCTCCCTTGCACAATCTCAATACTCAATTGCATAAAACTACTCCGAGCTTCACCGCTCCCCTCTCCATAATGATGATCAAAATTACCATAAGGCCCCTCCGGCACCCGAAACGTTCGCTCTTCCCTTATTATCCCATCAACAGCAATTGAATAAGGTTCAACCCTGTTCAAAAAATCCTGCCGATTAGCAAACGAAACCGATGGGTCCGCTTTCAAAATAACAGCCATAAACAAAAAAATCTCTAACCCATTAAAAGCGTTACTCCATACCAATCTCCCACAATAATATTTAAAAAACACTTTTCCCAAAAAATCCCACAACCCCAAATTTTCCCTTCATTTTCACAGGTTTTCTTATGAAGCTTTCTCACCACCACCAAGTTTTAAAAAAAATTTGTGTAATTCGTGAATAAATTTTCCCTGCCCTTATCGACTTTTCTCAATCCCAATCCTCTCGCAATATTTCCTAACCTCACACTTCGAACACCATGGAGAGACTGCTACACAAGTCTCCCGCCCAAACTGAACAAAAGCAGAGTTAAACTCCCGCCAAAACCTCTTAGGCAAAACCTTCTCTAGCTCTTTCTCCGTTTCTTCCGGCGTCTTAGTCTGGATCCAGCCCAATCGATTAGGAATCCGATGACAATGAATATCAATAGGAAGCACAAGTTGTCCAAAAGCAAACGCCAAAACAATATTCGCAGTCTTCGGACCAATATGCTTAATCGAAATCAATTCATCATAAGTAGCCGGAACCTTTGAGCCAAATTTCTTCACTAAATCAACACTAACATCCTTCAAGGCAACAGCCTTCTTATTAAAATGCCCACTCCGAAATATAATTTTCTTTAGCCGAGCCATAGGTAACTCGAGCAACTTCTCAGGAGTATTCGCAACCTCAAACAAATCCTTAGAAATAACATCCGTAATCTCGTCCCTAGCTCTCAAGCTCAAAAGGCAAGAAATTAAAATCTCAAAAGGACTAGCATTTCCCCTCATAGTATTAAGAGTCGTAGTGCTCCGCGGATACTTCTTCCCAAGAATATTCATAGTTTTCGAAATATTAATTTTATTCATATTTCAAATAAGGTTTTATATATTTTAAATCTACACACTAATCATTCAAGTTCTCATCTACAATGTAGATAAGTACATCAAGATACAAAGAATTTAAACCCTTCCATAATCTCAATTAGGATCCTCCCTCAATTCAACAAAGCGAATAATTCCCTCTCGGGTCCACCCATCCTTCTTCATGCGAAACAAAAGCCCCCTCAACAGGCATCATCGCAACAAGACTCTCATTATCACAATAAACCTCATAATCCTGACAAAAACCATTTTCATCACAAATCGCCACAGTATGATACTCGCTAACAGCATCCGAAAGAGAAACAATCTCCCCAGTAGTCTCCCCAAATCCCAATCCAAAATAAACAAAAGTCAAAACCAAAACAACCATTATCCCAATCAAAATTTTATCTCGACTATTCATTCTTTACAGCAAGGCAACCCTCCATGTCCTTTATGATAATCTTGACATTCCCCGCATTTTCCATATCTCTCACAATCCCATTCGCAAGGACAATTCCCATTAATACTATTCATGAAAATAAAACAAATTCCAACCTTAAGTAATTACCCAAAAACAAATTCCACAAGAAAGCATGTTTGCCGCAGGCGCCATGATTTTTTGTGGAATAAAACATCAGAACATTTTTACCTATCCTAATTCTGTGATACTTTCAATATTAACAACAAGTGCACCATTGGCAGACTCACCCTTATTTTCAGACATATTCTTTACAAAGTCAACCCATTCCCCATATTCAAAATATTCAATCTTCCCATTAATTCTCCAGCCCTTCCTCCCTTCCCAAAAAACCAAAATAAACAAATATTACAATTAAAACAATACCAGCACCAATCAAAATCATCTTCCTCCAATTCATATCAAAACAATATCTAGATAATTTAAGTATTTATTGAGTAAAAAACATCCTTAACTGCGCAGCTTTTCTTTCATTATCGGCCATGACAAAGAGTCCTTTCTTCTTCACTTCTAGAGTCAACCCAATCCTCATTATGCTGATAATCGCTATCCTCAATCAAATGCATCTCAACAACATTGCCATTGTTACAATAAACCACATAGTCCTGACAATACCCACTATCCTTACAAACAGCCGTGGTATAATGCCCATTAAGCTCTTTAGTTCCATCTCCCGAACCAACAACTTCCCCAGTAGTTTCCCCATAAAAAAATCCAAAATAAACAAAAGTTCCAATCAAAACAATCCCAATCCCAATCAACCCAACATCTCTCCTATTCATAAAAGATTCAGTTAATCACAATTTAAGTATTTACCCAAATTAACAAAATCCTACTTTCCACAACAAGTCAAACCACCAAGCTTCCTATGATAAGCCTGACACTCTTCGCATTTCCCATGCCTTTCACAATCCCAAGTACACGGACAATTTTTGTTAATTTTTTCATTCATTTCCAATCATTTGATTAATTTTATTTTGAAAAACATCTCTATCTTTTTCTCCAAAATAACCCTCAACTTTTCCAAGAATTTTCCCTTCTTTCAGAAAAATTAAACAAGGAAATTTGGAAACAGCATATTTCTCCGAAGTCTCCACATCGTTTTTAACATCAACCTTCCTAAAAACAATATCTTCACCCGGAATCATCTCTCTAATCGGAATAGATCTTCTAAGGCATTCCAGGTCATCTTCACGAAATAACTCAACTAACAAAGACTTTTTTATTATATCAATTTCTTTATCTAAATCATCATAAGAAATCAAAGCGTCAGGATGAATAGGCATAGCTCCATACCTTTCAATAAACAAGTCACTAATTTTTCTAGGATCTTCATCGATCGCTTTCTTTATTTCTTCATATTCCTCATCGGTCTTAGCAACTTTTATCGCATTAACAGGACAAGAACTTTCACAGGTGCCACAACTAGTACATTTAGAATTATCAATTCCAATAGTTTTATTTTCTTCATCCCAAAATAAAGCACCCGTAGGGCAAACCTCAATTCCACTACATTCAACGGCATTATCACAAATCTTAAAATTAATTAAAACACTCATTTGATCTTCTCCAAAACAAACCCATCCCCGCTATCCTTAACAACAAATCCCTTCTTCAAAATCTCATCCCGAATCTCATCCGCCTTCCCAAAATCCTTACCATCTCTGACAATCTTCCTCTCCTCAGCCAAATGCAAAACATCTTGAGGAACATCCAACTTTTCTTCACTAAACAACTTCAACCCAAAAACCTCATCCATCTTCTTAACAGTCAAAACCTTCCCCTTAGCCTCCTCGTCCCTCACAAGCTCCCAAGCAACAGCGAGTCCACCAGGCATATCCAAATCATCATTAATCCTTTCCTTAAACCTGGACAAATATTCCTCATTCATTTCTTTATCATTTTCAAGTCCCAAGCAAATGTTCTTCAACTTTCGATAACTAGCCAAAGCCCCAGAAATCGCTTCCTCACTCCAAGTCAAAGGTTTCCTATATGAAGAAGTCAAACAAAGATATCTATAAGCCAAAGCATCAATCCCTCGCTCTTCCAAATCCCCAATAGTATCAATCTTCCCCTTGCTCTTACTCATCTTCCCACCCTTAATGTTAAGAAAAGCCCCATGCATCCAATAATTAACCGGCTTCACCCCAAAGCAAGCAGTCGATTGCGCAATCTCATTCTCATGATGAACCGGAACATGATCCTCGCCTCCAGTATGAATATCAAAAGTCTTCCCCAAATATTTCTCAGCCATAGCCGAACACTCAATATGCCAACCCGGAAAACCCCTTCCCCAAGGACTCTCCCATTCCTGCTGCCTATTATCCTCTGGGCTAGAAAACTTCCAAAGCGCAAAATCAGTCTTATTCTTCTTCTCACCCATATCAATCCTCTTCCCCTCCTCTAAATCCTCAATCCTCTTCCGCGACAACTTCCCATATTCACTAAACTTACTAGTATCAAAATAAACCCCGTCTCCAGTAACATAAACAAATCCCTTTTCTTCTAAAGTCTTAATCATATCAATCTGCTCATCAATATGCTCAGTCGCCCAAACCCATTTAGCAGGAGAAATCAAATTCAACCTATCAAAATCTTTCTCAAAAGCATCAAAATAAAACTTACTAACTTCACCAGCACTCTTCCCCTCTTTTTTAGCAGCCCTCTCCAACTTATCCTCCCCAGAATCCGCATCACTCGTCAAATGTCCAACATCGGTCACATTAATAATATGCCTAACCTCAAACCCATCAAAAGCCAAAACCCTCCGCAAAATATCACTAAAAACATAAGCCCGAAAATTCCCAACATGCGCAAACCAATAAACCGTAGGCCCACACGTATAAATAGAAACTTCCCCATCCCTAATAGACTTAAATCCTTCCTTTTTCCTACTAAGAGTATTATATAATTTCAACATATCATTTCACCTTCCCAGCATTTTTATACGTTTCCAAAAACATCTTCTTCATAATCTTAGCAAAAGCCTTATCTTTAATCAACAAAGTAACATTAGACTTAATCAAAGAAATCATAGTCTCCTTATTATCAATAACAGACATAGCAACACCATCATTCTTAATTTCACGAATATTCTTATTAACCTTCAGCCATTTCCCAAAATCCTTCTCAGTCTCCTTGTCTCTCCTAGCCAAAGCCCGAATATCCTTACCTTTCCTAAGTTCTCTCTCAACACTACCAACAAATTCCGGACGAAATTCACTAGACCATTTAACACTATATGCATATTTATCTATACCCTTCATCTCCTTAACAATCTCAAGAAAGCCCTTCGTCCCAGTCTTAACAATAACAGGATTCTTCTCCTTGATATCATAAAACTTTTTCATTTCAATAGCCTTTTT
>PJEL010000056.1_pt1 | contig 114138 bp, 91 predicted proteins | sample 1853271 | NCBI WGS metagenome assembly PJEL01 (sample SAMN08108733, study PRJNA415343) | Invertebrate metagenome, whole genome shotgun sequencing project. | host: Globobulimina | place: Sweden: Gullmar Fjord | collected 2015-08 | reverse complement strand
CGCCGTCCACGATGAGGTCACGCACGTCGATCTCCAGTGCTTTGGCGACAGAGCTCTTGTTGAGCATCACTGCGAATGGGTTGTCATCGGCGCGGACGACGACTTTCCCGTCGACTTCGGCGCCGATCGTGTAGCCAGCGCCGCTCGTCTGCCCCTCGGCGCTCACGGTCCACTCGACCCGCTGGCCGTCCTCGAGCCCCCAGGCTGGCAGGTTTTCTTTTCCCGCAGGCCCTGTCATTCGCAGTGTGGTCAGGGAGCGGAGAAGCGTGTCCACGGCGGCGGTATCGACCACTGTGCCCTCTGCGGCACCGGCGACATTCCAGCCGGCAGCGTCCTTTTCGAGGGTGAAGGACCCGATGTCGTTGATCACAGTGATGCTATCCAATGTCTCGGGCGGCGCCTCGAGGTACACGTTGTTGTAGTACCGACTCGCATTGTCACCGATGCTCCAAGCGGTGAATCCGCGCACCGAGAAGACCTGGTCGGAGTCGACCTTTCGAGCGTTCACCGCTGACCCGGAGCCGGCTCCGAGCAGCAGCTCCACGGTCTCGGCGCCGGCGGTGATCTTCACCCGGCGCGTGTTCTTGGCGTCCGCGACCTCGAGTGCGGCATGGTTGGCGGCCTTGGTGGCAATGGGCGCTCGAACCTTGATGTCGGCGAGCTTGGAGGTGACCTCGCCGATCTTGGTCGGATCGGCCGGATAGCCATCAGCGGACGCGATCTGCCAGTGGTTGCCCTCCTTGACGAGCTGGACGGACTCGGGGAGCTCACCGTCAGCAGTCCGGCCGGTGATCTCCAGTGCGGTGATGGCATCGGCGCCGAAGCTCAGGAAGGGCTCCGACTCGAAGCTGACGTCGGCGGTCGGTCGCCACATCAGGCCCACGAGCACCAGCTGGGCGATGAGGAGGCCGGCGAGACCTTGGTTCACGGGGGTCATTTCGCCTCCTTGGAGATGGCGATTGGCGAGATCATTCGCCGTCGCAGGAGCGGGATCAGGACCACGCCGAACATGGGAAAGAGCACAAATGCATAGGAGGTGAGCTCTACCTGGCTCCTCTCCGCGTCACTCATCGGGACCAGCGTACGCGCGAATGCGCCACCAGTACGAATCGACAGCAGCTCTGTGTCGGCGACCGACCAGTCGATCACGTTCTGGAGGAGCTGCAGGTTGCCGCGGTGGACCTCGCCATTGGGCTGCTGGGCGAGCTGCATCATGATGTCCGAGGCGAGCTCTGACGATCCGAGGACCACCAGACGGCCATCGGCGACGGACTCCTTCAGGGTCCGACCGCCCTCCTCGTCGGAGAATAGCGGGTTGGTCTTGTCGGCGAAGTGGCTGGTGAAACGGCCAGAAGCCGTCGCGGCAACCACTTGCTTTCCGGTGGTTCCAGAGGGGCCGAAGCCCTTGTCTGGGAAGCGCTTCATGTCCGGGTTGATGGTCCCGGTTGCGTCGAGCCAGGTCTCCTCTGAGGTCTCGAGCAGGTACTCGAACTCGATCCCCTCTTTGTCCGGCTCGGTCAGGGTCACCGGAGACGCCCATGGCATCGTCACGTTGCCCAGGGAAGCCAGCGCGGCATGTTGTGGGTTGAAACCGTCACTTCGGATGTCTGGGAAGGGCGGGTAGGGGAGGAGTTGGATCCTCTGGACCCGGAAGCCTCCGCGCTGCTCGGTCACGGGCATGGGGAAGGGCGCGTTGACCGGGTCCATGACGATGCTGTTCTCGATGCGGATGCCATAGGTCTCGAGCAGGTCGAAGAGCGAGGTGTCCTCGGGGCTTGCTTCGAGACCCTGACGGCCCGCGGACACCCGATAGGCACCCGCGAGGGCGACAACCGCTCCTCCGCGCATCAGGAACTGGTCGATGGCGAACTGCTGGGTGGGGCCCATCGCGCCGGTCTTGCCGACCAGCAACACGTCTACCTGATCTGGCACATAGCCGTCTTCCAGTTGGGTGGGTTGAATCTGGTAGAACTCACCGAGAACCTGCTGAATCGCCCGGTAGTCCGGCTGAGGAGGAGGAGGCTGGAACTGCGGAGGAATCTGCGGATTGGGTGGCGGCGCCACTGGCTGCTCGGTGAAAACCGCCACCGTCTTCAGCTGACCGGGCGTCCCGCGCTTCACCGCCGCCTCGATGGCCTGCTCCAGATCGGCCTCGGTGAGGTTGCCGCGCGGCATGATCCGCTCGACGCTCTCTCCGAGCTCGACGATCAAGTGCAGGTAGAAGACGTCCCGCCCAAAGAGGTCCTTGGCCAGCGGTCTGACGCCGTAGACATCCTGCAGGTTCTTCTGAAGATCGGCGTTGCCCGCGGGATCGACTTCCTCAAAATGTAGCTTTCCACCGCTGGCATCCGCCATTCTCTTCGACACTGACCGCATGGCTTCGGCGGTCTCGTTGAACTCCTCTGGGAGCAGAGAGGGCGTGATGTAGGCGGTGATCTTCGCCTGGCCGGGCAGCTTGGCGAGGATGGCTTCGAGGCTCTGGAAGTCCTGGCTGACCTTCTTGATCGTGCGGGTGAAGTCGTACTCGAGGCTGCGGAGTCGGACTTCGATCCCGGCTTCGCCGTCGGGCTTGACCTCGATCAGATCCTGGAAAGAGAGGACCTCGTATTTGTCGCCGTAGCGGATGAGGACGTGGAAGAACGAGTTCACGACGGCCTGGGAGTTGCGGTCTGTCACGCCGAAGGGGAAGCTGCGGATCGCGTACTGCTCGCCGATCTCCTGCTCGAGTTCCTCGTCGGTGCTCGGATCGAGGAACGCGACATCCACGTTGCCGCCACCGGCGATCTCGTACTCGGCCAGGAGGTCTCGGATCTGGGGGATCAGCGGCGTGAGGAGAGGATGGGAGCGCTCGGAGAAGTATCCGTGGATGACCAGCGGCTCGTCGAGATTCGCCAGCGCCGCCTTGGTGACTGCGCTGATGGAGTACTCGCCGGTCTTGGTCATGTCGACGCGGGCCTGAGTGATGGGCGCCATCCAGACATTCGCGGCGAGCACGTTCATGCCCGTCAACGCGACCAGCATCCCCAGCGCGATGCGGCGGCTGGAGCCGGCCCTGGAGCCGGGATCGAGGCGTTGCAGGTCGAGGAAGTACGCGTTCAGCACCAGGAAGAACACCGTGATGCTGCCGTAGTAGGTGAGATCTCGTAGGTCGAGCACACCCCGCTCGATGGATTCGAAGCGGCTGCCGCTGCCGAGCCCACGGAGGATCTCGGCGGTTCCGGTTCCGAAGAGGGCGACGACGCTGTCGGTGCCGACCAGGTACATCAAGCCGCCGACAACCAACGTGATCATCAAGGCGACGACCTGATTGTCTGTGCGCGCCGACACGCAGAGCCCGATGGCCAGATAGGCCGCCGACAACAGCAGCCCGCCGATGTAGCCACCCCACACAGGCCCCCAGTCCAGATTCCCGAGGGTGCTGACCATGTAGGGGATCGGCAGAGTCAGCGCGAGTGCGACGGCGACGAGTGCCCAGCCGGCCAGGAACTTCCCGAGGACCAGCTCATAGGTGCGCACGGGCAGGGTGAGCAGGACCTCCAGCGTTCCGGCCCGTCGCTCTTCGGCCCAGGCCCGCATGGTCACCGCGGAGACGAGGCCGATCAACAGAATCGGGAGCCACTCGAAGAGCGGTCGAACGTCGGCCAGATTTCGTGCGAAGAACCTGGATGACGTGAAAAAGGTGAACAAGGTCACGGCGAGGAAGATGCCCAGGAAGATCAGGGCCACGGGCGATCCGAACAGGGACCGCAGCTCCTTTCTTGTCACAGTTAGAAGGCCGCTCATGAGCTACTCCGGGCGATGTACTCTCGCTGGAGTCGCTGAAAGACACGCTCCAGGGTCAGGGTCTCTGGTGTGATGGCCCCCACCGTCCATCCCGCCTTGATCGCCGCGGCGAGAATGGCCGGTGAACGCGATGTCTCGGCGTCGCAGTTGATGGCCCATTGGTCGAAGCCCTCCAGCACCGGATCATCGCCGAGCTTCTGGGTCTTCTTGACGCCGTCGAGGCCGCCCAGGGCGCGCTCTACGCCCGTAGTGCCAGTCTCTACCGACAGCTTGATGGTGCTGCTGTTGAGCAGATCGCGCAGGGGTGAGTCCGCGGCTAGCGTGCCGTCGATGAGCACCAGGACCCGATCACAGACCGCTTCGACCTCTTGCAGGATGTGGGTCGACAGCAGAATCGTGGTGTTGTCGCCGAGGGTTCGGATGAGGGTGCGAATCGACTGGATCTGGGCCGGATCGAGGCCGTTGGTCGGCTCGTCGAGGATGAGCACATCGGGGTTGTGGATGATCGCCTGGGCGAGGCCGACCCGCTGTCGAAAACCCTTGGACAGTGTCGAGATCGGGCTGGCGACATGCTGCTCCAGCCCGGTCGACCTGACCGCCTGTGCCACCGCCCTGTCTCTGTCGGCGCGCTCGACGCCGCGCAGATCAGCCATCATGCGGAGGTACTCCTGCACGAGCATCTCGGGGTATAGCGGCGCACTTTCGGGCAGGTAGCCGATCTGCTTCTGGACCGCCAGACGGTCGGTGACGACATCGACGCCGCCCACGGCGATAGAGCCATTGCTCGGCTCGAGGTAGCCGGTGAGCATCTTCATGAGTGTGGTCTTGCCCGCGCCGTTATGGCCGAGGAGACCCACGATCTCACCGCGGCCAATGCCGACGGAAACATCTTGTACGGCCGTTACTTTCCCGTATTTTCGGGTGACGTTTTCGATCTGGATCATGGCAAGCTCTCGAATGCGGTTCTCGGGATAATGACCACCAACGCACAATGCAAGTGGGGGGTAGGTCACGACTTGTAAGGGGCGTCTCCAGAGCTGAATGGCGGCTCAGCCCCCCTACGCTGGCTATAGGGGCAGGGTGAACCTGGAGTCCACCTGAATGGCATTCGATCCTCCCTCCGTCCCGGCGACGCCCCTCGACGAGGTCGACGAGATTCTCTCGCGCCTCGAGGCAGCGCGGCCGAAGTGGGTGGCTCTTTCGGCGGTCGACCGGGCGGCGGTGCTCCGCAGATGCATCGCTACGACCACAGACGTCGCCGACCGCTGGGCCGAGGTGGCTTGCAGGGTGAAGGGCTACGCCCTCGGTAGCAACGGACACGGCGAGGAATACCTCGGTGGAACGCTGGCAGTCGTGCGCAACCTCCGGCTGTTCGCAGAGGCCCTCGATCACGGTGGGGCGCCTCCACTTCCCAAGTCCTGGCAGCGGCCGGATGGACAGTGGGTCGCACAGGTCTTCCCGCAGTCTCTGCTCGACAAAGCGCTCTTTGGCGGCGTGACCTGCGACGTGTGGATCCTGCCCGGCCACGAGCCGACCCAGGGCGAACTCTACCGCGACCGAGCGGCCGGAGAACGCGGAGATGGCGGGCTTGCAGTGGTGCTCGGGGCCGGGAATCAGTCTTCCATTCCCCCGATGGACGTGCTCTACAAGCTGATCGTGGACGACGAGGTCTGCGTCCTGAAGATGAACCCGGTGAACGAGGCCATCGGTCCCGTCATCGAAGACGCGCTGCGGCCGCTCATCGACGCCGGCTTCCTCGAGGTCTGCTACGGCGGGATCGAGGTCGGCAAGCACCTCACCGACCACCCCAAGGTGACCTCGATCCACATCACCGGCTCCGATCGCGCCCACGATGCCATCATCTGGGGGCCCGGAGAGGAGGGTGAAAAGAACAAAGAAGCTGGAACGCCACGTCTCGACAAACACATCACCTCCGAGCTCGGCTGTGTGTCGCCGGTGCTCGTGGTTCCAGGCCTCTGGAGCGAGTCAGAGCTCGACTACCAGGCCCGGCAGGTCGCCTCGATGATGGCCTACAACAGCGGGTTCAACTGCAACGGCGCCAGGCTGATCATGGTGGCCAAAGGCTGGGAACAACGTGAGCAGTTCGAGACGCTCGTCAAAGACAAGCTCGCTGCTACGCCCACCCGTGTCGCCTACTACCCCACCGCGCAGGCGACCTGGAAGACCTTCACGGACCAGTACCCGAACAGCACTACGCTGGGCACCGCCCCCGAGGGTGGGCTCCCCTGGACGGTCCTGGAGGGGGTGACCGCCGAAGCGGGGCAGTTCGCGCTCCAGAACGAGCCATGGTGCGGGATCTTCAGCTTCGTCGAGCTCGATGCCACCACCGCCGAAGAGTTCTTGCTCGCTGCGGTTCCATTCGCCAATGACCAGTGCTGGGGCACCCTCAGCGTCAACGTGCTCATTGACCCGAAGACCGAGAAGTCCGTCGTCCGCGCCTTCGATCAGGCCATCGCCGACCTCCGCTACGGCGCGATCAGCATCAACTGCTGGACCGGTCTGAACTACGGCCTGGTCAACGCAACCTGGGGTGCATTTCCCGGTCATACGCTCGACAACATCGAGTCCGGACAGGGCGTCGTGCACAATGGGCTGTTGCTCGATCATCCGCAGAAATCGGTCGTTCGTGCGCCTTTCATCATCGCGCCGACCCCGGCCTGGTTCACCGACCACAAGAACAACGTGGCCCTCGGCAAGAGGATGACTCGCTTCGAGGGCTCCCCGAGCTGGTTTGGCGTTCCGGGCGTCGCCCTGACGGCGTTCAAGGGCTGAGGCTACGGAGCGGCGGCCTTCAAGAAGAACGAAACCACGTTCGTGAGCAGGAAATCCAGTGGCACGATCTGGTTGCCGCACCACGACAGCGCTGCGCCGAAGAGGTTGACCAGGAAGAACTCCGTCAATAGCTCTGGCGGGATCAACGTTCCGATCTCGCCTCGGCTCACGGCAGTGTCGAAGCGCGGGATCAACGCCAGCTGTACCGGGTGCTGACGCGTTGCGTTGGGCAGGGACAGGGCCGTCACCTTGAGGGCCACGGTGCCGATCTCGCGGAGGAGGTCGGGGTCGTCCTTCCACTCGGCGGCCATCGCTCTGGCCATCGTCTCGAGGACGGTGCCGATGGGGGTCTCGTTGGGGAGCTCGTCTAGCTGCTCTGAGATGTCGGCCTGGGACTCGGCGAGGAGCTTCAGGAGCACGTCGTCCTTGGTTGGAAAGTGGAAATAGAACGTGCCGCGGGAGACGCCAGCGGCGTTGGCGATGTCATCGATTCGCGCCGCCGCGACCCCGTCTCGGCGGAACACCTCCAAGGCGGCGTCGAACAGGCGGTCGCGAGTCTGTTCTCTTCGGCGATCTCGCTGCGTACGAACTTGGCTTTCACGTGCGCGCCTGGGCATCGATACTCCGAGTGGGTTCACGTTATCACGGCCTCTGCCGACGGATACACCCCGTAGATGTTAATCTGCCGGCGACCCGTCCGGGTCCCCCCCCATCCCACCTTCCTCTCCCCGAGGCCCTCATGAACCGCATCCTGCTGTTGTCCTTCGTTCTCTGTTTCGGCGCCTGCAAGAAGAACGCCCCCATCGACGCCGCTGGCGCTGATTCCGAGCCCCTCGTCACGCGAGACACTCCCACCAATGTGCCGGTCAAGCCCGATCTCTCGCAGAACATGCCCGAAGATGTGAAGGAGATGATGCGCAACTTCGAGCGCGTCTACTTCGATCTCGACAGTGCGCAGCTCTCTGGGGACGCTCTGGAGGCACTTCAGCAGAATGCCGCCATCATGCAGCGCTCTCCCGACATCAAGGTCGAGATCCAGGGCCACGCCGACGAGCGCGGTACGACCGATTACAACCTGTCTCTCGGGCAGCGCCGCGCCAAGTCCGTGAGCGGATACCTGTCCCGCATGGGCGTCGGATCCAACCGCCTCGACGCCGTCTCCTATGGAGAGGAGCGCCCGCTCGTGACCGGTGCCAACGAGGGTGCGTGGTCGAAGAACCGCCGCGCCGAGTTCCGGATCACCTGGGGTAACGCCGCCGGGACCGTGAACTAACCGTGTTGACCGGCGATCCGTCGGTCTTCGATGCCTAGCCACTGCTCGATTCGGCGCTCCATGAACAGGGCGGCGCGGTCATCCTCGAGGGTTCGCAGCACGGTGATCTCGCTCCCGCCGCGGTCGACGGCCTTGAGGTCATAGACCGTTCGCGTGGAGTTCTTGCCGGTGATCACCCGCGGCACGACGTAAAGCTGGTCGACATCTTGGGCTTGCAAAGACACGTTTCCAGGCCAGGGCAGGGGGCCGTGCACGACTTCGATGCCGGTGCGATCGACGCTGATGGTCGTCGAGTTCACAAACCCGCAGATCGCCGTGTAGCCGACATAGAACCCCGCTGCGACGTGCAGGACCGGGAAGAGGAGCATGATGATCATGCCCGATTCTCCAGCGAGGAAGCCGGTGATTCCAATGGCGTACCAGACGAGCAGGAAGCCGTTCCAGAACACCGCGAACATGGCCATGAACAGGGTCTGCGCGGAGAACCAACCCATGCTCAGGGTGAGCTGGTTGTCGGTATCGGCCTTCACCTTCACCTTGTGATCGGTGGGCATGACACGTTCCGCAGGCGCACTGTCGTCGCCGAGGATGCGGCCGACCACTTCCTGTTCGGTGTGGCCGACCGTGTCTGCAAAGGAGAAGACGGCGTCACAGCTGGTGCACTTCGCGATCATCAAGGACAGCTCGATGTCCTTGGCCGGGATTGGCGCGGCACAGGTGTGACAGACGATGGAGTTGGGGCTGGTCATTCCCCAACCCTAGCGCAAGAGGCTAGCGCTGGAGGTAGCGTCCGTAGACGGCGTCGATGTCCGCCCCGTTGCTGATCGGATCCTTCGGGAATGGAGCGCTGACGAGACGTACCGCCACCGCTCCTTCGGCGAGGATGTCCTGCACGAGAGGATCTCCAGCGGGCAGATCCGCGAAGTCGAAGCCATCGCCGCCGGACGCTACGGGGTCGAAGGGGTCGGCGGGGTTGGAGTCCTCGTTCAGCAACACCGGGGTCTTGCCGGCAAAACCCTCCCAGTCATCGGGATCAGGGGACCAGAACTTCGGGTCAGCGGCGAGATACTCGTGTGGAAAGTTCACGAAGTCCGTGCCGTTTGGGGACACCGAGACCACAACCAGGTCCATGAAGCGAGCGCCATCTCCGTAGTCGAAGGGGTTCTCGAACACCACAATGTCGACCCCCGGTCCGTCGGTGAGGATCGCGTCCGACCAGCCGAGGATCAGCGCCTCGTCCGGGTCCAGGGTCAGGGAGTACACGTCGGTGCTGCCCTGGTGCTGCCCGAAGCCGTGGGCCCCGTTCACCGCCAGGGAGGCGTCACCGGTGGCCTCGATGACCTCGTCCGCCCAAGGGACCAGGAACTCGGAGCCGGTATCAATCAAGGGGGAATCTGAACAACCAAGGATTGTGAGGATGATAATCATGGCGTCAGGTTCGTCCAGCCGAACCCTCCGCAGCCGGCGTACGCGACGTCGGCATCGTCGGCCCGGGGAGTGTTCTGGGCGTCGGCCTCGGTCGCCGCGTCGTAGGCCGTCTGGCAGTACCAGATCGCCAGGTCGGCGTCGACGAACCAATCGAAGCGGCTCCACGCACTGGGAAAGTAGCCGTTGTTGGCGTCGTTCTCGGCGATGACGAACATGGCTTCGTTGTCGTACTCCGAGATGTGCCACACGCCCCAGGTCTGGGTCCAGGTGTCGTTGGTGATCGTGTGGTCAGTGCCCCAGCCATCGAGGTAGACGCCGTTGATCGCGAGGTCGTCAGGGATCGTGTCGTCGGTATCGGTATCGGTGTCTGTGTCCGTATCCGCGTCTGTGTCCGAGTCGGCATCCGTGTCGGTGTCGGTGTCGGCGACGGTCGTGTTGCCGGTGTCGGCGCTGTCAGATTCCTTGTCTTCGCACGCGATGATCAGGCCAAAGATCAGGATGGTGGCTGCACGTAGCTTCATGAGACCTCTCCACTTGTCCCATTTCCGGGGACGTTTGAGAATGCTGCGCGGTTGGTCTCCCGACTTTACGGTGGCGGTACCGTGCCGGAGTCTCACCGGCTTCCCAATGCCCCTTGTCGATCACAATGATCGGTGGAGCCCCACGCTGCGACATATTTTGGATGTTCGCGCTAACTAGCCCGCGTTTCTGATCCGGTCGACCGGAAACGCCTCGCGATGCACGGGTTCGAAGCCGATCTCGCGTGCAGCTGCAAGGATCTGCTCGAACTGGTGGGAGATCGTCGCCCCAGCCATCTGGGTGACCTCGTCCTCGGTGGGCAGGTCGAAGTCGTCCGCTCCGAACTTGAGCCCCAGCATCGCGTTCTTGTTCTGGGTGAGAACGCTGGCGCGGATATGCTCAAAGTTATCCAGGTAGATGCGGCAGATCGCTATCCATCGCAGGTACTCGCGGGCGCTGATCTCCTCGCCGCCCACCGGCGTATTCTGGGGTTTGAAGGTCCAGCACAGGAAGCTGGGCATGGCGCCACCGACCGAGTCCTGAAAGTCGCGCAGACTCTCGAGGTGGTTCAGCCGCTCTTCGAGGGTCTCGTCGAAGCCGATGACCATGGTCGCGGTGCTGCCCATTCCGCTCTCGACGATGGCCCGCTGCGCGTCGTAGAAGTCGGAGACCGTGTATTTGAGTGGGCTGTGGCGCTCGCGGAAGCGGTCGTCGAGGACCTCGGCGCCGCCGCCGGTGACCCAGTGGGTGCCGGATTCCTTGAGGATCCGCGCGCCTTCTGCGTAGCTGAGCATGCTGACCTTGCAGCTGTACATGAACTCGGCGACTGTCATCTCGTAGAAGGCCAGATCGGGGAATCGCCGCCGGACCTCCTTGAAGAGCCCAGCGTAGTGGTCGATCTTGAGCTTCGGGTGAAAACCGCCGTTGAAACCCACCATTGTGCCGCCTAGGGCGACCATTGCCTCGATCTTGGCGCACACTTCGTCCACCGACAGCAGATAGGTCTCGGCGTGTCCGGGTAAGCGATAGAAGGCGCAGTAGTCGCACCTCGCTACACACACGTTGGTGTAGTTCACGATTGCCATCTTCAGATACGTCGCGCGATCTGGCTCGTGGAACCTCGCTCGAACCTGGGCTGCAAGCTTGCAGAGTTCTTCGTCGGAGGCTTCGGTGAACAGCCGGGCGGCCTCTTGCCGGGTGATTCTCATGGGACCTCTACAGTTGGCGGTCAAGTCCCTCGTCTGGCACCCATGACCTGCAAACTGACGAACATACGTGGGTTGAACCTGCGCAGTTCGTAGACATCCGCGAAGGTCTTCCGAAACCTGGAGAGTATGTACGACAGCTCACAGCCCATGGGTTTGACTCCGGACTTGAACTCCCTAACGGGGTGCAGACAATACGGGACGTGCCCGGCCGTTTTCAAGAGGTAGGATGGATTACTCCGGAGGGTATCCCATGCGCTGGATCGGCCTGTTCGCTCTCGCATTGACCGGCTGTGAAGCCGAATACAACCTCGTGCCGGTGTCCACCGCAGACGACTCTAGCAGTGCTGTGCGCGCCTGGGAGGACTCCGTGAGTGGCGTCCGCGTCGAGGAGTTTGCCTTCGGGAGCCAGCAGCAGACGCCAATCGCCGACTACCTGTTCATTGTCGACAACAGCTCTTCGATGGCGACCGTCATCGACCGGGTCCGCCGGGGATTCGAGACCCTCGCCAAGGAGAATCCCTTCCCTGCAAAGTCGCGAATCGCCGTCATGGGCACGCTACCCAGCAAGGAGCTGTCGCCGAAGCGTCCGCATCGCGCTGTACGCAGCTCGAGCATGCTCTCCCAAGATCCTGGCTTCATGAACCTGATCGACAAGAAGAGAATCGCCAAATACCGCCGAGTCATGCCGGAGATCGCGAATCGCTTCGCGCTGGACGGCTGTGACGAGGGTTGGTTCAAGCCCGGCGACACCAACAGCGCTGGCATTCCGTGCATCGTCGCCCACACCCAGACCGGCATGCGGGACGTGCGCGTCGAAGCAGGCCTCACGGTCCTCAAGCAGATGCTGCTCAAAGAGGGCGCCGAACCGCTATTTCGCGCCGGCGCCGCAGCGAACGTGATCTATGTCTCCGATACCCACGATCCCGGTGCGAATCCACGCAAGCAGGACGTCATGGAGCTCGTGCAGTACCGACCGGACTATTCCGAGCTCAAAGCGCTGGTAGACAAGAACAGCACCGTCTCGAGCTTCCGGATCCACGCGGTCGCGCCGCGCACCAATTGCTCCGAGAACTGGTCCCAGATCGGCCCGGTCTACTTCGACGCCGTCGATGCCAGTGGTGGAAAGGGCATCGACGTCTGTACGGCCGAGGACTACTCGACCCTCATCAAGGAGATCGCCGAGACTGGCTCGATCCCGACTCGCGCCGTCTTCCCGCTCGGAAAGCCAGCAGTCGAGGTGGAGTTCGTCCAGATCAACGACATCGACGTGCCCTTCAAGGTGTCCGACCGCGGCGACCTGATCCTCCTCGATCGCGAGATCCCGACGGATCCCGAGAGCGTCAAAGTGCACTACACGATGGAGGCGGTGCGGGAGCTGCCGGGCAAGAGCGGTGGCCGAAAGGTACGCCCCAAGAAACAACGCGTTCCGACGCCGAACAAGGTGAACGTGCCCGGCGGCGTTCGCTAGCATCGGAGCGATCAGCAGTCAGCACACAGCTGGTTGGAGCGGTCGCTGACGGCTGCTATCTGTACTCGAAGGTGTAGACCTTCTTCAGCTCGTCGGGGATCTGCGCGAAGGCCTGAGCGTCGTTGGAGTCGAGCAGGTCTTGAGTCTGGAACGCGTAGTGACCTGGTTCGACGGGCTTTTGGGGCCGGATGATGTAGTCTTCGCGGCTGCGGATTGGCTCGATGTCGATGGGGATCTCGACATCGGATGAGTACAGGTTGATCTCGACCTTCTGTTTGCGCTGCTCGGACCCGGGTAGCTCGGCTTCTTTGACGAACTTCAGCTTGTGGAGCTCGAGACCGAGGCGGAGGATCTCTTCGTACGTGAGATCGGTGTGGAAGAGGATCTGGAGATCGTTGTCGGCTTGCGCGTCGCCAATCGACATCACGCCGCGATGGCTCTTCAGGTCGTTGCCGATGCTCTGGACGGGCTGGGCGTCGAGCTTCAGGTATTTGTTGGTGCTGATCAGGTAGTAGCCGGCGCTCTCGGGCTTCTTGTGGAGCTTGAAGACGTGACCCTTCACTTCTTCGCCCTTTATGATCTCGACCTCGGTGACCACCTGGATGAAGCCATCTTTACCGGCTTTCATCGTGTACTTTCCCTCAACCAGATTGAAGGAGTAGTGGCCGTCGGCGTTGGTGAGAGGCCGCTCTGGCATGCCCTCCATGATCACCGTGGCGCCCTCGATGGGGTTGCCCCAGTAGTCGGCCACGGTGCCCTGGTATGTGGCAGGCGGGTTTGTGCAGGCTCCAAGGAGCAACATGGCTACCAACGTCATCGGGACCCCTGAGGTGTTCACGCTGGGAACTCTAGCAGACCTTGGTCCAACGCTCTACGCGTGTCGGTCAGTCGGGGTTTCCGGACTGCCGGTTTGTCGAGCCCAGGGCGCCCTTGATGGGGTCGAGCGTCAGTCGGCCCACTTCGGCGAAGCCCTCGATCATGGAGTATCCGATGTTCGCGAGGCCGAGGAGGCCGCGCAGACGACCCACCATGAACCTGGCTTCTTCGTCTTCGGGGTTGGTCGATATCACTTCGTCGAGGATCGCTACCGCCTCGCCGAAGCGCTGCACGGCGCGACTGATCAGCCGGAGCTCACGCTCGCGGAAGATCCGGCGCACCATGGCCCACACATCGGTCTCGGCGGTGTAGTGGCGTTTGCGCTCTCCTGGCGCTGGAGTGCGCTCGATGATCCCCCAGAGCAGCAGGTCGGAGACCGCCATGGAGACCGCGCCGCTGGACAGGCCGGTGTGCTCGCCGATCTTGTCGGCTGGCAGCGGCTCGCTCGTGAGATAGAGCAGCGTCCAGATCCGACCCATGGAAGCTTTGAATCCCCAGAAACCGATCAGCTCGCCCATGGTCTCCGACGCGAGATCGATGGCCCGTTGACGTGCTTGTTTGGGAGTTCTGGACATTCTTCCGTGGGTAATTACACGTTCGATGTGGTTTTGCATCACTTTTTTCAAAAATGATTGAAATTTCGGGCGAGACGAATAAGACCCACTCGTCAAAGGAGCCACGAGTATGCAGTCCTCCGCGATCCGCCGCCTTCCCGGTGGTGATGCTTTGCGAGATGCCCCGGCCGGCGTAGTAGCCGGCGCTCCGCTGTCGGTCGTCAGCGGTCCGTCGGCGGCACTTGGTCTTGTAACCGCCGAGCTCGCGGCTGCCGAGGGTGAGCTACGCAGGCTCATCCACAGTGATGTTGCGGCGGTGCCAGCAGTCGCTGGATACCTCGTCGACGCAGGGGGCAAGCGACTTCGACCTGCGATCACTGCCCTCGGTGCGCGGGCCATCGGCTACGACAAGCCCGTGGCGCGCCTGATGTGTGTGGGCGAGCTCATCCACCTCGGATCGTTGCTGCACGACGACGTGGTCGATGACGGCCTCATGCGTCGCGGACAGCTCGCTAGCCACCGCGTGCACGGCACCGCAGTGACCGTGTTGACAGGCGACTTCTGCCTGGCTCGCGCGGTTCAGCTCGCCGCCGAAGAAGGGGGATTCGACGCCGTTCGTGCCTTCTCGGTGGCCATCACTGAGATGGCCGAGGGCGAGGTCATGCAGCTGCAGCGGGCCGGCGATCTGACCTGCGACTACGAGACCTATCTCGACGTGATCAGCCGCAAGTCCGCCGCGCTCATCGCCTGGTGTGCGGCAGCTTCCGCCTGGGCCGCCAACAAACCAGAGATGGCCGAGGCCCTCACGACCTACGGCCGCGGGGTCGGCAGGGCCTTCCAGATCACCGACGACGTCCTCGACTACTCCGTCGCCACCGGCAAGACCCGCGGCGCCGACCTCCGCGAGCGCAAGGTGACGCTGCCCCTTCTGGTGGCCTTCGACCGCATCGATGGCCTCCGCGAAGAGCTGATGGTCGGCCCACCGACAGACCGTGAGCTCCCAGGGCTGATGTCGAGAATCGAGGCGAGCGGAGCCCTCAATGAGGCCCTTTCCCAAGCGAGGACCTTTGTCGACGTCGGCGTGTCGGCCCTGAGCTCGCTTCCCGCTGGCGTGGGCAGGGATGCTCTCACCACCCTCGGCCGCTACCTGGTCGAGCGCGCCACATGAGCGTGAGGCGCATCGTCGTCGCAGTGTCTGGCGCATCCGGTGCGCCCTACGCTGTGCGTCTGCTGGAGTTTCTCAGCGTTCATCGCGATGAGCTCGAGCTCGATGTGCACCTGGTCTTTTCAAAGACCGGCCGGCTGATCTGGGGCGACGAAGTGGGCACCGACCCGGCGGACTACGGCTTCCCGGTCTACAAACCCGGGGAAATGACCGCCCCTTTTGCCTCGGGCTCTGCCCGCTTTGACGCGATGGTCATCGTGCCTTGTTCGGCCGGCACCGTGGGCCGCATAGCAACCGGAGTGTCCACCAATCTTATTGGTCGCGCTGCCGATGTGATGCTCAAGGAGCGCAAAAAGCTCCTGCTCGTCGTGCGAGAGATGCCTTACTCCCTGGTTCTTCTCCGCGCCATGACAACAGTCACCGAAGCTGGGGGGCTGGTACTTCCGGCCTCACCCTCGTTCTATTCAGCACCCGCGGATCGGACCGAACTCCTCGACACCGTCACGGCCCGAGTCCTCGATCACCTGGGTTTCGACAACGATCTCGTCACTCGCTGGTCAGGATCACTGACCAGTGGCGGGGCCATTGCGCGAAACGCCCCCGGAGCCCCTTGATGTTTGCTCAACTGTCCTCCGTCGCCTCCCGCGCGCTAGTGCGTGACGGCCTCGGCGCCATTCGCGACAAGGTCGTCGCCGGCGAGCGCCTCTCCCTCGAAGACGGTCAGCAGCTCTTCGAGTCGCCCGATCTCGCCTCGGTGGGAGCGCTGGCCAACCTCGTGCGTGAGCGCAAGCACGGCGACTTGACCTACTTCAACCGCAACGTGCACATCAACGCCACCAACGTCTGTGAGGCCAGCTGCATCTTCTGCAGCTTCGCGCGACTCGAGACCGGCGATGCCGAAGCCTATACGATGTCCATCGACGAGGCTGTGGGTCGGGTAAGGCGCCTGAAAAACGCCTTTGTAACCGAAGTCCATATCGTGAATGGGCTCAATCCCGACCTGCCATTCTCCTACTACACGGACATGTTGCGAGCCATCAAGGCCGAGCGTCCCGACCTGCACATCAAGGGCTTCACGGCGGTGGAGATCCACTACTACGCCGAGAAATATGGCATGACCCGCGAGGAGGTCCTCCGGCAGCTCCGCGACGCTGGTCTCGGCTCTCTTCCCGGCGGCGGCGCCGAGATCTTCGCGCAGCGCGCCCGCAAGAAGCTGTGCGACGACAAGGTCGACACCGAGGGCTGGCTCGACATCCATCGCCTCGCTCACCGCATGGGCTTCCGGACCAACGCCACCATGCTGTTCGGCTCCATCGAGCGCATCGACGAGCGGGTGGATCACCTGCATCGCCTCCGGATCCTCCAGGACGAAACCGGCGGATTCCAGACGTTTATCCCCCTGAAGTTCCACTCCGAGGGCAACCGGCTGCGCAACCTGCCCGGCCCGACGGATGCCGATTGCTTGCGCACTTTGGCGGTCAGCCGGCTGATGCTCGACAACTTTGCGCACATCAAGGCCTATTGGCCGATGCTCGGGGTCCAGGTGGCCCAGGTCAGCCTCGCCTTCGGGGTCAGCGATCTGGACGGCACGGTCCGCGAGGAGCGCATCTACCATATGGCCGGCGCCAAGACGCCCCAGGAGCTCACGCGGAACGAGCTCGTCGGCCTGATTCGGCGCGCCGGGAGAATCCCGGTGGAGCGCGACACCCTGTACCGCGTCGTGGCGGAGGCCTGATGAACCGCATTGGAATTGTCGGATACTTGAATGCGCGCCCGCTCACCGATCGCATCGATCGCGATCGTTTCGAGGTCATCGCGGATCACCCGTCGGCCATCGCAGCGATGTTGGAGGCTGGCGACATCGACGTCGGTCTGGTGCCGGTGGCCGCGATCCTGAACGGAGAGCACAGGATCCTCGCAGGGAACTGCATCGGCGCTGAGGGCACCGTCGCGTCGGTCCTCTTGGTCGCTGAGACGCCGCCCGAGCAGTGGGATCGCATCGTGCTCGACGGCGTCAGCCGCACCAGTGCCGTCCTGGTTCGAGTCCTGTTGGAGGGGCCACTCCGCGAGCGGATCGGAGACGTGGAAGTCATCGACGGCGCGCCAGGATCGGGCCTCGACAGTGCGCGCGGCACCACCGCTGGCCTCGTGATTGGAGATCGCGCGCGGAACATTCCGGACCATCTCGTCGAGCGGATCGACCTCGCCGAGGAGTGGACCGAGTGGACGGGGCTGCCCTTTGTCTTCGCCGTCTGGGCCGGGAGCAAAGACCTCGACGCCGACCTGCGCCGGCACCTGCGCACGGCCGCGGTCGAGGGGATCGCGAGCATCGCCGACGAACACGAGGGAAGCGACGCCGAATACCTAACAGAGAACATCCGCTATGTGCTCGACGATCGGGCGCTGATGGGTCTGCGACGCTTTGCCGCTCTCGCCGCCGCGGGCGGGTGGGTCCCAGACGAGCGAATCTCGCTGTTTCCGCCTTCGGACGGGATGATTCCACGCATGTCCGGGGTCGATGAGATCCTACTACGTGCCAGCGACGGAGAAGAGATCACCGTCGCCGATGCCGAGCGTCTCGAGGTCGGCGCGTCCCTCGCAGATCTCGCCGCCGCCGCCCATGCCCGTCGCATGTCACTGCACGGTGACGAGGTCCGCTGGCGTCCGGTGTGGCGCATGGACGGCCTCGATCAGCTCGAAGAGGCGGTTACCGCCGGGATTTCCGCCGTGTTCGTGCCCGAAGACGCCCCTCGGGAGTGGATCACAGCCGTCAAGGAACGCCATCCCGGCCTCGCCATCATCGAGGAGCCCGAAGGCGTCGTGCAGGTCATTGGACGAGGCGAGACGGGCCGCGAGCGGGTCGCTGAGCTCATGGCGATTCGCGAGCGCGGTGTGCCCTGGTTCCGCTGCGAGGCCGCATTTGGTGACGGCGCCGCCGCCGAGGAGGCAAACACCGCCATCGATCACCTCCGCGCAACGGCCCTCGCACGGTTGATTCTCTCCGATGTGCCCAGCGTGCACGCCGCGCCTGCCACAGAGGGCATCGGCATGGCTGCCACCAGCCTGCGCATGGGCTGCGACAACTTTGGTGACGTCTTCTACGAGGGTACTGGCTTCGATGTGCTCGCCGAGAAGGTGGAACGCGCCATTCGCGACGCCGGGTTTACGCCGGTTCGTTGGTGACAATCCACCGGGCCACCGCGGTCTGGACGCGGGGAGGACTCCGACGCGACTGGTCAGTGGTGGTTCAGGATCGCCAGATTGTCGAGGTGCGACCGGCGCAAGCTGGGGATCCTGCCGCTCGCGATGGCCTCCTGGTGCCCGGCCTCGTGAACGCGCACCTGCACTTGGAGATGTCCTGGATGCGGGGGCTCGTCGACGAAGGGGGCGGCTTCAGCAGCTGGGTCCGTCGGATGATGATCGCCCGCAAAGATCCGCCATCTGAGCGGGATCAGCGCGCTGTCGCAAGACTGGCCGCCGAGCGCCTCGTCTCTTTTGGAACTGCCGCCATCTGCGACATCTCCAACGGGGGCGACACGGCAGATCTCTTTGCTGCGGTCGGGGTCTCTGGGATCGTGCAGCACGAGTTCCTCAGCATGGACCCGGCTCGGATTCCGGCCCAGCTCGCCGAGATCGAGAAGTGCGGGGACGAGCTCCGCACCGAGACGGCCGTCGTAGTCACACGTCCAGCTCCACACGCTGCGTTCTCCACCGCCCCCGAGCTGGTCGTTGCCAGCGCTCGAGCCCAGGGCACGACGCCGAGCACCATCCACATCGCCGAGGACGTGGACGAGCTCGATTTTCTCCGCGATGGAACGGGATCCTACGCGTATTTCATGGACGAGCTGGGGGTGCCGTGGCGCTGGTGGGAGCCGCCAGGACTGACCCCGGTGGCCTATCTCGACAAGCTCAATGTCCTCGGTCCAGGGCTGCTGCTGGTCCACGGTGTGCACGCTAGCTCATCCGACCGGCAGATCATCGCCAAGCGCGGGTCTCCGCTCTGCCTTTGTCCACGTTCTAACCGCTATATTGGCGGCCGCCTTCCCGACGTGCCCGGGCTCATGGAGGCTGGTGTTCGGCTCTGTCTGGGGACGGATTCCCTGGCATCGAACCGGGATCTGGACCTGCTTGGAGAGGTCGCGCTCCTCATCGAGGCATTTCCGGATGTCGATCCCGGTGTGTGGCTGGATCTTGCCACCCAGGGCGGAGCAGCGGCGCTCCAGCTCGATCATCTCGGTGAGATCGCGGTGGGCAAGTGCCCGGGTCTGCTGCTCCTGAAGGGAGTCTCGGAGCCCGCCGACCTGCACGTCCGGCCGGAGAGGGCCTGGATCTGCCGTCCCGGGATCGCCTCATGACAGTCGTCATCCTGGCTATCCTGGGCTGTCAAGGTGCTGTTTCGGCGCCTCGAGAATGCCCTGACGACATGATGAAGGACCTGCTGGCCGCCTATCTTCCTCCCTCTCCCGAGCGCGCGGCGGTGTTTCCGGTCCCGCAGGAAGGCGAGCTCAGCTGTCGCTTTGATGCCGACGACCGGCTGGTGGAGATGATTTCCAACCGGGACGGCATCGAGGAACGCGTACGCATCCATCGCGACCCAAGCGGCCGCCCAACCGAGCTGAAAGGGGACAGTCGCTATGGTCCGATGGCGATGGCCTTCTCCTACGCGCCCCACGGCCAGATCGCAACGATGCAGACGGACAAGACCGGAGACGGCAAGTTCAACACCAAGATGGAATGGATCTACGAGGGCGGGCAGCAGGTTGCCGTGGAGTCCGACTTCGACGCTGATGGCAGCTGGGACATGCGCACTCTGGTCGATGCCCGTGGTTGGACCACCGAGTACCAGAAGCGTCACCCCGACGGGTCCATCGAGCGCGCGCGTGTGACCAGTCACAGCGAGGGCGGTCGGCCAGAGAACTTCGAGGTCATCGAGGAGTGAGACAGTCGTGATTGAACAAGCCCAGGTCTACAGCAAGATGATCAAGCTGTCTCACAGCATCTTCGCGCTGCCCTTCGCACTCGCCGCCGCCGTTCTGGCCGCGCGGGAGGTCGACGTCACGGTCTGGCAGATCGTGCTGATCATCTTGTGCATGGTCGCTGCGAGGTCCTCGGCGATGGGCTTCAACCGCGTCGTCGACCGGGACATCGACGCCAAGAACCCGCGAACCGCGATCCGGGAGATCCCGTCCGGCCAGATCAGCCTCGGTGCCGCGTGGGGCTTCACGCTCGGATCTGCGGCGCTCTTTGTGCTCTTTGCGGGATTGCTCGGCAAGATCGTGCTCGCGCTGTCGCCGGTCGCGCTGTTGATCGTGTGGGGCTACTCGTACACCAAACGTTTCACCTCCCTGTGCCACCTCTTCCTCGGACTGGCGCTGGCGCTGGCGCCTACGGGGGTGTGGATCGCGCTCACCGGCGGCTATGGAGCGATTCCGGCGCTGATGTCGCTGGCGGTGGGCAGCTGGGTGGCGGGCTTCGACATCATCTACTCGTGCCAGGACGCCGACTTCGACGACCAGGAAGGGCTGCGCTCCATCCCCGCCGTTGTCGGGCTCCGCAATGCGCTCATCCTGAGCGCGCTACTCCATGTGGTCACGGTGGGGGCGCTGGCGGCACTCCCCGCCTTCGTCACCCTCGGCCCGATCTACTGGGTAGGGGTGGCGGTGATCGGCGGAGTCCTGGCTTACGAACACTGGATCGTGCGCCCGGACGATCTGTCGCGCATCGACAAGGCGTTCTTCGACCTCAACGGCTACGTGTCGATCGCCTTCCTGGTGTTCATCTTCCTAGCCTGATTTGACTCGGTTTTAGGGCCCCGATGCCCGACGCAGCGGGTATCTTTGAGTCCGGAGGCACTTCCCATGCTCACGATCCTCGCGTTCGCTTCGGCGTCTTACGCCACGCCCCCCGAGTTTGACGATGCCTGGGACGATCGGGCAGACGACGTCGAGTGGGTCGATCTGCGCCCTGTGAATCTTCAACCGACCGGGATCTGGGGCGGCGAGCGCACCCAGGACTACCCAAATGTCGTCGCGCTGGCGAACCTCTCCCAGGGGCACATCTTCTGCTCCGGCACCCTGATCCAGGGCAAGTGGGTCGTGACCGCCGCCCACTGCCTCAGCGACCAGGACTGGTCCCTCAGTCGCGGTGATCTCTACATCCTCTTTGGCAACGACATCATCAACCAGGGCTACTCGGATGCCATCCAGTGGGCGGACTTTCACCAGCACCCAAACTACGACGGCAACAACTTCGAGCACGACATCGGGCTCATCGAGCTCGACACTCAGAAGATGGGTGTGGACTACTCGGTGCTCAACGACGAGAGCATATCGGTCGACTGGTACGACGAATACCTGACCTTCGTCGGCTTCGGCATCACCAACGACAACGCCTATGACTCCGGTACAAAGCGCGAAACCGACATACCTATCGACACCTATGACTCGCAGTATGTGTACTCCGAGCACGGCACCAGCAACGTCTGCCAGGGCGATTCTGGCGGGGCGGCCTTCGAGACGACCAACCAGGGTAACCTCGAGCTCGTTGGCATCAACGCCTTTGTCTATCCAGGCTGCGCCGGCGGCGGGAACGGGGCAACACGCGTCGACGCCCACCTGGACTTCATCCTGGGCTACGTGCCCGACGTGCTCCTCGGCGGTAGCGGCGAGGGCAGCGGCGGCGACGAGAATGGCAACAACAACGGTAGCAACGGCGACAATCCCTTCGACGGGTCGGTCGACCTGGACGGCTACGACCGGGACTTTGGCGAGGCCATGACCCCCGAGGACGCAAAGTATCCGCGAGGACTCCGCTGTTCGACGGGTCCAGTGCCAGGTAGTGTGGGTTGGCTTGTTCTTCTCGGCGCTTTGGGCGTCTTCACGCGCCGCCGGTAGCTCGAGGCGAGACGGTCGATTCAGATGCCAACCGGGGCGAAGCGCAGCGCGGAAACCGCGTTGTCGGCTGGTGGAGTTGATCTTCACTGGGTCGCAAATCAGAAACACCGAGGCAGGCGATCTCGTTTGATGGCCATAGCGCTGCCGTTGGTGGCGACTCTGTGGTTGAGCCTCGCGCTATCGCCGCTGTTGGCGGCGGCGGTGGTCACCTCGATCAGCCGCTCGGCTCCGCCGATATTGCTCGTGGCCCCTCTGGCCTCGCTGTTTCCGCTGCTTGCGCTCCTCGTTGGGTTGCTCGGGTGGATGGCCTGGAGGCCGCGGCGCTACATGTGGCGCTGGACCGAACTCCACAGCCCCATACCCGGCGTGCTCGTCGTGATGGGGGCCGCGGTGTTGGTGTGCGCGCTGTTCGCCTACACCGAGACGCCCCTGGTGGTCCATGCGGCCGCGGCAGTATTGGTGGTCGCATTCGAAGCGCTCGACTTCTTGCGGACCCCAAAGCGCTCCGACGATGCTCTGGTCTGGCGGATCTATCGGGTCGCGCTCGTGGTGGGCTGGAGCGTGACGTGTTTTGTCGTGTACGAACTGCTCGGACCCCTGTGGGTGGTGCCGGTGTCGTTGCTGCCGCTCCTGCTTGTTCCGCTCTTCGTGGCTGCACAGGGGCGTGCCACGCGGGACAACGATCCCCGCCTCATCCGCGCCTTCCTCCGCTCGGGGTGGGGGTTTGTCCTCGCGACGCCGACGCGGGCTGCGTTCTACCTCCGTCTGGGGGACCCCGAGCGCGCTGGAGACCTCCTCGAGAACCGGCTGCGGGACTCCTACGCTCAAGTCTGGCCAGGGGCGCTGGTGGTGTGGGCACAGCACGCCCGCCACACGGGTGATCTCCAGCGGGCGATGAACATGGCCACCGCCGCCGTGGAGCTCGCACCGGCTTGGAGTTCCGCGTGGCACGAACTCGCCGCCGCACGTCTGGGCGCGGGCCTGTGCGACGAAGTCAGCGAGGCGATCGCAGAGGAGGCGTACGATCTATCCGTTCGGAGGCTGGCATTGCGGAGGCACATACCGTATCACCGGGCACTCTACGCCCAGGCGCTCGTCTCCTGCGGGCGATCGGCAGAGGCCCGAGAGCGGGTTGCCGAGCTGACGGACGGCATCGATGATCTCCCGATACACCGAGGTGAAATCCTCTACCGGGCCGCCCTCACCCTCGAGGCCCTCGGTGAGGATCCGAGGCAGATGCTCCAGCGCTGTGTCGATGAGGACTGCGGACTGCACCGACGGCTTGCCCAAGACCGATTGATAGGCGGCTAGCTGATCAGCGGCTCTTTGGGATCCTCGAGGTAACGCAGGAAAGGCCGTCTCTGGAACGACAGCGCCATGTCCGGGGCGAGTCCGCTGGTGAAATCTCGGGCGAGTTCCTGTCCTACGGCTCGATGGGTCTGGGCCTCCTCTTCCTGAGTGAGGTGAGCCATCAGGGCGCGGGCCTCGAGGGAAATGAGCCTGAAACCACGGCTTCCGGCGGTCTGGAGGACCGTGCGCGCGGTGGAACGTGCCTTGTCGCGCTCTCCGAGGACCAGCCACGCCGATGCCAGAGCGAGCTGCACCTGGGTCCGCCGCGGTACCGGAATCTCGGCGAGTTGTGCGGTGGCCTGTTCGGCTAGGGCGATTGCCTTGGCGCGATCGCTCGTAGCGTAGGCTCGGGCCATGTGGGCCTGCAGTACGGGGTGGTAGCGCTCGGGGTCTCGCTTGGCGACGACGTCGAGGGCCCGGCCGCCGGCTTCGAGAGCTTTCTCGGGCTTTTTGATTTCCAGGTACAGCTGCGTCATGGCCACCTGGCAGGCGAGAATCTCCTCTGGAAGGCCGATCTCGCGGGCGAGGTCCAAGGCGACGAAGAGGCCTCTCCTGGCCTCGTCGTAGAGGCCGAGATCGAGGGCGGCGACAGCCATTGCGCGAGAAGCGGCCGTTCGACCGAGCTTGTAGTCGAGTTCGCGGGACAGATCGACGGCGACATGGGCGCGTTGGCGGGCTTGCAGCGGCTCTCCCTGCCAGGTGAGCAGCTCCGCGATGTTTGCGAGGGCGAGGCACCGCGGTCGCTTCATGCGGAGCTCGCGGAAGATGCCTTCGGCCTCGGACAATCCGGACGTCGCTGCGGCGAGGTGCCCCCGGGTGGCCTGGGCGGCGGTCAGCGCGAGCAGCAGTGCGGCGCGGCGATCGGCGAGCTGTGGTCCCTGGGCGACGAGCAGGCCCTCGTTGGCCATGCGCTCGCACTCGTCGAGGTTGCCGTTGCTCCATGCGAGGGCGGCCATGCAGTGAAGCGCTTCGGCGACTCCCTCACGATAGTGCAGTCGGCGACTGGCTTCTAGAGCCTGCTCGGCGAACGAGGCGCTGTCCTCCTGTTTGCCCCGACGGCGGAGCACGGTGGCGAGTCGCAGTCGCGCTTCGCAGGCGGAGCGAGGGTCTGCGTCCTCTTCGGCGAGATTGAGGACCGCTCGATAGGTCTTCTCGGCGTCTATCCACTCGGCTCGGTTGTAGTGGACCTGTGCGCGAACCGTCAGGTTGTCCCTGCGGAAGGAGCGGAAGTCCTCGGCCGGGAGATCGGCCATGGCCGAGTCTTCGAGGGTGCCGGCCTTCTCGGTGAGATCCCATGCTTCCTGGATGAGTGATCGGTCCGAGAGGCGCTTGGCGGCGGCGACCAGGTAGCGGTAGGCTCGCCCGGCGTCTCCGGCTCGGCGATAGTGCTCGCCGACAACCTCGAGCGCAGCGGGGTTCTGGGCGTAGTGTAGCTCGAGCGCTGCCGCCATCTTCCGGTGCAGCCACGCGCGGCGCTCCGGGTTCAGGTCCCGGTAGACGACGTCGGCAAACTTGGCGTGTGTGACGGCGTGCAGCACCACTTCTGCGGCTCGGCGCTCGCGGATGATCCCCGTTGCGAGTAGCCGATCGAGGGAGTCGAGTGCGTCCTCTTCGTCGACGTCCAGCACGTCGAGCAGCACGTCGAGGTCGACTTCGCGTCCACCGACGGCGAGGACCTCGAGCACGCGCCGGTCCTCCTTGCGCACCGCGTCGAGGCGGGCCTTCATCATCTGGCGCACGCCAAGCGGGATCTCGAGGTGGCCGGTGGCGATCTCGTCGGGTTCGACGGTGAGGACGTGGGTGCCGTCGGGCTCGGGGGAGATGGTCTTGTTTGCGAGCAGGCCGCGCAGGAACTCACTGACGAAGTAGGCGTTCCCCTCGGTCTCGTTGTGCAGCCGCTGGGCGAGCAGTCGAGCCCCCAGGGAGTCGCCGACAAGCCCAAAGATGATGGTTGCGAGATCCTCTCGAGACAGCGCGCCGACGATGAGTTCCTGGGGTTCGAAGCCCAGATCCTCTCCCGAAGCCAGGGCGTCTGCTGCCGGGCTCGCCTTGGGGCGCAGGGTCCCGATGACGAGCAGGGGCAGCTTGGCCTTGTCCACCAGGTTCCGGACCAGGAAGGCCAGCAGGTGGATCTCCCGCGGATTGGCGAGGTGCAGATCGTCGAGAACCATGAGGCGGGGCAGCTCTTCCAGGGAGAGCTGGAGGGCTTCGCGGGCCGCATCGTAGAGCGCGTAGCGGGCGTCGCCGCGCAGGGTCTCGCCCTTGGAGTAGGCGGCCAGATCCTGCTCGAGGGCAGGGGGCGCGTCGGTCATCTCTTTGAGGACCTCGCGCACGATGCGGGTGAGGGCCTGGAAGACCGGGACCTCTTTGCGGAATTCGTCGCGATGGAAGGGGATTCCCAACATACGGGCGCGGTCCACGGCGAAGTCGAGCAGACGCGACTTTCCGGCACCATCGTCGCCTTCCATGACGAGCACGCCACCGCGACGATCGGTGAGGGCTGCCACGGCGTTGGTGATGGCCTCGAGCTCCAGATCGCGACCGACCAGGGGCGGCTCCCAGCCGTCGGCGGCCGAGGGTAGGGGTACGCGCTCTTCGGCCTCGAGGCGGTACAAGATCTCTTGTGCCGATTGATAGCGATCGCGGGGTGCTTTCTGGAGCAATCGCCGTGTGATCTCGTCGAGGTGCTCGGGGATCTTTCGGTTCACATCGCGGGGTGCGGGTGCCGGTCGATCGCGGTGCAAGGCGAGGTATCCGGCCATGTCATTGGCGACGAAGGGTCGCTTGCCGGTGAGCATGGCGAACAGGATCACGCCGAGGGAGTACAGATCCGAGCGGTGGTCGATGGGGTTGCCGGTGATCTGCTCGGGCGAGGCATAGGCCCAGGTGCCGACCAGGGTCGTAGAGAGGTGCGGATCGTGGGAGGGATCGAGGTCCTTGACGATGCCGAAGTCGGTCAGCTTGCAGGCGCGGTCCTTGGTGATCAGCACGTTGGACGGCTTCAGGTCGCGATGCACGAGCCCGCGTCGGTGAATGGCGGCCAGGGCGCGGCACAGGTCGACGAGGATCTCCTCGACGCGGCGCCACCGTTTTTGAGGTTCCCAGCCACGGAAGCTGCGAATGAGGGAGTGCAGATCAGGCCCCTCCACGTATTCCATGGCGATGAAGGGGTGCCCGTGCAGGTCGCCGTAGGACTCGACGCGGATCACGTTGGGGTGGTTGATCCTCGTCAGGGCGCGAAACTCTCTCCGAAAACGCACGAGTCCGGTCTTGAAGCGGCTCTTTCGCAGCACCTTGAGCGCGACGAGTTCTCCCCCTGGGTCCTTTGCGAGTAGGACCCTGGCCATTCCTCCACTGCCGATCTCGCGCATGAAGACATAGCTGCCAATGCGCGCGCCCGGCTTGAGGATGAGCCCGCCCATCTCTAGCGGCTCTTCCTTCCGGCCTCGATTCATTGCCCCACTCCCGGTAGGTGGGCGGTCCCTAATCCCTCAGGAGAGCTATTTCCACCGGTCATTCCAGTGAGGATAGTCCGATTTCAACTTTCGGAAGCCGTAGTGCTCTGAAACCCATGCGATGAGCACCGGTGTTAGGCTTAGATCCCTCGTTTGCTCGGGATCGGAGAGATCGAAGACCCGGTGCTCTCCGTCGGGTGCATACAGAGTCAGTTCTCTCGGTAGGCCAATGGCCACGAAGTCCGCCGCCTCGCCACCGTAGTGGTTGCTGTAGCGGGCGCCCTTCTCGGTGGCGTACACGACGTCATAGGTGTCGTTCATGAGTCGGGCTGCCTCTACGGTCGCCTCCCAGCCGTCGGGATGAGCCCAGGTGATCGGCGCGTTCAGCCCCCACTCCTCATTCCGCTTGTCGAGCAGGGCCACTCGCTCGTCGACCTCAGCCTCAGATACCGCCTTTGACAAAGAGAATCCGCCCCACATCAGGTATCCGCGATGGCGGTTTCGCACCGTCGAGGTCAGATAGACCTCCGCACCTTGGTGCTCGAGCTGGGCGAGCAGGCTGGCGATTCGGGAGGCATAGGCCGCTGCGGGGCGCGCCTCGACGAGAGCCCAGTACATCTCGGCATCGTCGGAGGGGTTCTTGAATCGCGTCGTCCAGTTCGGACCCAGCGGGTCGTCATCCTCGGCTGGGGGGTATTCGGCCTGCGGGCGCGGCTCGTCCACGGCGAGCGTGTTCTTCCGGGCGTACAGCCTTGGTTTGTCCTTGAAGACATCGTCGGGGTGGATCAGGATTCCTGCGGAGCGAGCGCGGCCGGCGTGCACAGAGAAGGCTTCGCCGCGTCGGCCCTCGGCACCCGCTTGCAGCACATCGTCGAGGAAGTACAAGAAGTCGCGGACATCGATGGCGCGTTTGGTCGCTTCGCGGATGTGCCGGGTGATGGGTTCGTCGGGGTCGCCGTCGGCTAGCGCTCTCAGGTAGGGGCCGTCGATCTTCACCCCAGCGAGGTCGACCTCCCAGTCCCCTAGTTCGTCGGCGGCCTGCCCCAAGACCACTCGAACCGAGCGACCCTTGTTGATGGGCTGCAGCACCTCCCACTCTCGGTTCACATCGATGGGTTTCGGGGGCTCGTCGTCTCCCGCAAGGGCCAGAGAGGCAAGGAGAAACAAGCTCATTCAAGATCGCCGATATAGGCCAACGCGTCGACGATCACCGGTCGCGCTCGGAACATTGCCGCCGCTGCCGGTGAGAGCTGGGCCGCGACGCGCTGGGCGACCTGGCCTGCGGCATTCAGGACTCGCGGATCGGCGCGGGCAATCTGCATGGCGATCAGCAGCTCGAGACGCAGTCCGTCCCCCCCTGGACCCTGGAGGGATTTCAGACCCCGCTTCACGGCGCTTCTTGCGGGGTCTACGTGGCCAATGTCGGAGAAGGCCAGGGAGGCGTCGATGGCGATTCGCGCCGACCGGATGGACAGGAGTGGGGGCGGGCGCACCATGGTCCAGGTCGCCATATCCCGAGCGCGGGGGACGTTGGTCTTGGCGTACAAGCGGGCGCGGATCGCCGCAAGCTGCGCGGCGGGGTCGTCGACGATGCCGGTGGGCAGGTCCTCGGTGGCTGGCAAGGCGTCTTGGACTTCGTCCCATCGCTCAAGGAAGCAAAGCACCCGGGCGGCCCGGAGCTTCGAGTCCCAGGTCCGCGCGCCGTGAGCCCGGGCGAAGATCAAGGCCTGGTGTGCAGCGTCGTGGCACTCGGCCTGATCTCCGAGGGCGAGGAGCGTCTCGGCGAGGAGTGCGTAGGCTTCTGCCAAGCGCTCCGACATCTCGCGGCGACGCACCAAATCGACGAGCAACTCGGATTTGCGAAGCGCGCTGCCGAAGCGTCCGGCGCAGGTATCGAGCTCGATGTTTCGGGCGAGCACCCCCGCCCGGACCCGGCTATCTCCCTCCGGATTGAGGAGTTCCTCTGCTTGGTCGAGGAGTTCTCCGGATTCCTGGAGGCGACCTTGGACAGCGCGAAGGTGGGCGAGGCCGCGGCGGGCACGGGCTTCGGCGTCGCGGGATCCGGCGTCGATCGCCAGGTCGAGGGCCTCGAACCACATCGACTCCGACACGCCGGTATCGCCCTTGCGAAGACAGATGTCTGCGAGGATGCGGGTCGCCGTTCCCCGGGCTGGAGCCGCTTTGTCGAAGCGGGCGAGGGAGTCGATGATCAGCGCTTCGGCGTCGACGTACTGGCCGAGGCGGTAGCGCGCCCGTCCAAGAAGTGCTCCGCAGCGGGCTATGGCGCTTTCATCGCCCTCTTCTTGTGCTGCTGAGAGTGCCTTCCCAAGGGGTTTTAGGGCGGCGGCCCACATGCCTCGCGCCAGCATTGCCTGGCCGCGGAGCATGAAGGTCCAGCGGGCCAGCCGCGAGCTGTCGGCGGCGTCGATGGCGTCGTCGATCTGCTCTCGAAGCCGCTCGGCAAGGTCTGTGATCTCCAGCACTTCGCTGTGGGCCCCGCTCCTTGCCGAACGCCGTGCTGCCTGGACAAAGAGAGGGTATGCCGCGGCAATCTGGCCGCCGGCTTGTCGGTGACGCGCGACCTCCAAGGCCGAGGAGCGACGCCTTCGTGCACTCAGTGCGTCGGCAACGGCGCGATGGCGGGCTCGCAGCACTTCGGGGTCGATGCGGCTGCGAATGACTCTCGCGGCACACGGATGGGACAGCTGGAGCTGCTCGCGCGTCTCGTCGGTGGTCCGGACCAGCACCTCGTGCTTGACGAGGGAGTCCAGGATCCGTGGGACATTCTGGTGGGACGAAGAGCACTTCTCGAGGAGAGCCGAGCTCGCTGGCCGTTCGAGCACGGCCAGGAACTGGGTGATCTCGGCGCCGAGGCCGTCAAGCGCATCGAGCTGCTGTTCGATCTCGTTGCGGGCCGCGGGCGGGACCGGGAGCTCCTCGCGGCGGTAGCAGTCCAGGGGCCGGTTGGGCTTCAGGGCGTCGCCAACCCTGTCGAACCAGCCGCCGTCTACGAGTGCGCCGAGCTGCTCGACGATGGGTCCCGGTCGTCCGGCATACTCGGTGTGGAGGCGTCGTCCCAGAATCGGTGCCGCAGGTCCCGTGACATTGCGGTCGCGGACCATGGCGATGATCGAGCGGGCATCCACCGCTCCGATCTTGATGACTTCGGAGGGAATTCCGGTGGATTGGCCCATCACGAGGGGCGCAATCTGGCCATCGAGGTCGGCGGCCGTGAAGACCAGCAGGAGAGGTTCTCCTTCGATCATCACCGACTGTCGGAGTCTGCGTGCGATGGCGTCGAGCACCTTGACCGAGGCGCGATCCAGATCGTCGACGGCCAAGATCCACGGGGCCTCGTTGAGCTTGTCCGGCAGGTCGTCCAGCGAGCGCGCAACCGGCACCTTGCCCCCGCCCACGTGGTCGAGGAAGGCATCGAGGATGTGAGTCTTTCCCGCTCCGCGAGGACCTGTGATGACCAGGCTGCCGCCAGCCCCCTTGGACAGTTGGTGAATTTGCCGATTCCAGGCTGCTAATTGGGGATCACGCCCCCGAAGCGGTGGGAGCTGGGCTTCGTCGGAGCGCTCGAGTGCCAGGAGGACAGCCCGGGCGGTCGGATAGCGATAGGTCTTGTCCTTGAGCAGGAGGCGTTGGCAGATCTGCTCGAGACGCTGCGGGATATCTGGGTTGTACTCGCTGGCGGGCTTGGGGACCTCGGTGAGATGACGGGCCAGGTATCCGGCGACGCTCTTGGCCTCGATCGGTCGCTGAAGCGTCAACATCATGTATAGGCAAGCGCCAAGAGCGTAGAGGTCGGCGCGTCGGTCGACGCCATCCGAGGTGATGAGCTCGGGCGCCATGAAAGCGACCGTGCCGACCAGGCGTCCCGCCATTGTGAGCTGGGTCTGGTGAGTGGAGGCAGCGCTGTCTCCCTTCACGACCCCGAAGTCGGAGAGTTTCGGTTCGCCGTCAGCCGTCACCAGCACATTCGTGGGTTTGATGTCCCGGTGGATCATGCCGAGATCGTGCACGTAGTGCAGCGCATGACAGAGCCCCACGAGGATCTTGGTCGCCCGCTCGAACTGGTCGGCGGGGGGCGCCTTCCTCCACTCGGCGATCATGTTCGCCAGATCGTGGCCTTCGACGAACTCCATCGCGATCCACGGATGCCCTTGGTGAACGCCAGCGCCGTAGACCGACACGACGTTCGGGTGATTGATTTGTGCTAACGCCCGATATTCGCGGGTGAAGCGCTTGACGTCCTCGGGGTGGACACGTGCCGGGTTGAGAATCTTGAGGGCGATCGGACGATCGTCGGGATCCAATGCCCGATATACGGAAGCCATCCCGCCGACGCCGATGGGCGTCTGCACGCGATAGTCTCCGACAATATCCCCAGGGCCAGGGTGCGGCCCAAGCACCCTTTCCGCCGAGTCGCTCATGTCTGAACTCTAACTCAGTGGGCGCCCTTGGAGCCCCAGCCCCGAGCAAGGAAGCGCTTGGCGTCATCCCGACCGAGATTTGCGGCGAGTGAGCGGGACGTGGCACGGGCAACCCGGTTGTGCAGCGCACTCGCGCTCTCGTCTCCGAGGCAGCGGGCAAGCTCGTTGTGAGCGAGCAGCTGGAAGTACCGATAGCCATTGGCCTCTGCCGTGGAGAGCGCCTCCTGCAAGATCTGCCTCGCGTCGTCGTGGCGGCCGAGGATCCGAAGGGCGCGACCGTGGGAGAGGTTGGCGCGGGTGCTGACGTGCGGCCACTGACCGGCCGGCTTCTCGATCCCATCCAAAAGCTGATTGGCCAGTTCGATGGCGCCAGCTCCGGCGGCTGCCCGGGCCTGCCAGGCGATCACCTGGGGCGCGATGCCTTCGAGATCGTGGTGGTCCATCATCGGGATCAGGGTCTCGACCCGCTGCCTGGCTAGTTCGTGGTCCCCCTGAGCGAAGTGGATGCGGACCATGATGGCCAGTGTGACGACTTCGTCGGCGCGCGCCTTGAGCTTGCGGACCAGTCGCAGAGCCTCGGTAGCGTCGATCAGGGCGTCGGCCGGCCTGCCGATGGTGAGCAGCGCGTGCGCCCGCCAGGCCAGACCGAGGGCTACGCCGTGCTGGTGGTGGACCTCCTTTGACTGGGAAACGGTCCGATCCGCGAGGGCTATGGCCTTCTTGAGGCGGCCAGTGTTCAGGTAGAGTTCGACCAGGTTGACTCTGGAGATGACCAGGGGGCTGAGCATGCCTAGGCGTTCGAAGCGGGCGGCCGACTCCTCGAAGTGCTTTCGGGCGTCCATGGAAAGTCCGCGACAAAGGGCAAGAATAGCCAGCCCGTTGTAGCCGTGGCCCTGGGCGCGCTCGTCTCCCAGTCGCGTGGCGATGTACAGGCACTGCTTCCAGAGGTGCTCCGCTCCAGCAAGGTCTCCACGACCCCAGAGGATGCCGCCGAGCTGATACATCGGCCCGGGGAGCAGGGTTTGGTCTCCGGTGTCGTCTGCCAGCTGGAGCGCCTCCCGCAGATGTACCTCGGCCTCTTCGCTGTTGCCCTGGCTCCGGAGCTGAACGCCGAGCTCGTAGGCGACTCGAGATCGCAGGCGGGCGTCGCGAAGTTCCTCGGCAAGCTCTTGGGCCTGTCGCGTGGCCTGGACCGCTTCGTCGAGCTGACCGAGGTGGAAGCGGGCTTGTGCGCGATGGAGGTGCACCTCAGCGAGCTCTCGATCCGCCTGGTCCAGGAGCATTCCCGGCCTGGCTTCGAGCTCCATCTGCAGAGCGCGTCCGAGGAAGACCAGGCTCTCCTCGTAGAGGCTCCGGTGCAGGAGACGCTTGCTCGTCTGGAGCAGATAGGCAAATGCCTTCGCCGCCACTCCGGCCTCCTCGAAGTGGAACGCGAGATCCTGGACCACCACTCCGATGTGATGTCGGTGCTCGCGCTCGAGGACCTCGCCCATCCGGCGGTGGCGAGAGGCGCGCTCTTCGTCACTCAGCGGCTCGAGCAGCACATCCCGGAAACGACTGTGGGAGAGCTCGACGAGATCGTGTTCCTCGGTGCGCTCCTCCTCGACGATTTGGGCGTCGATGAGCTCGTCGAGAGCCTCCATCACCAGATCCTCGTCCAAGGTCGAGGCCTCGACCAGCACGTCCAGGTCCAGTCGGCGCCGAGCCAGGGCGATCACCCGGCCGGTCTCGAGTGCGTGTGCCGACATCGGCGCGATCCGATCCTTGAGCGCCTGCCGAAGGGATGCGGGCATCGGGAGCTTGGACTGCGTGATCTGGTTGGCTGCCAGGGTCAGCTGGTACGTCGATCCAGTGCTGACGATGGTGCCGTCGTCCAAGAGTCCGCGGAGCATGTCGGAGATAAAGGCCGGAGAACCACCGCTCTCTCGATGGATTCTGTCGGCGAGCGCCAGGCTTGCGGGTCCAGCTTCGACCACGGAGAGCACAAGTTCCTCGACCTCGGCGGCGTCCAGGGCCTCGAGGCTCAGGGTCTGAACGACGGATAGTTCCTCGATCTTGCGCCGGACGACCCCTTCCGGCATCTCGTGGCCCATCAGGAACAGCACCGGCTCCTTGGCGAGCTCCAGGGTGTTTCGGATCAGGTAGAGCAGCAGCTCCAGGGTGGCTGGCTCGGCGCATTCGAGGTCATCGACGACCACCACACACGGCCCGTGGCGCAAGACCATCTCGCGGAAGGCGGAGATGACCTGATAGCGCTCCCAGTGTTTGTCGTCTTTGCTGCCAAAGACCTCCTGTAGGATCTCGGGAGTGTCATCGCCGCGAAGGTCTCGATAGATACCGACAAATGCGCCGAATGGGCGGTCATGTGAACGACATCTGCCCGAGCCTGTGGGAATACCGCGTTGGCGAGCCCAGGACTCGCCCAGCTCGAGCAGGCGGGTCTTTCCAAATCCCGTCAGGGCGGTGATCAGCAGTGCGCCGCCCTTGCCCTCCGTTGCGAGGGAGGCCAGAGCGTCCTGGACACGAGACTTGACCCGGGTGCGACCTACGGTTCTCGGCGGCCACTGATCGTCGAGATCCTCTTCTCTCGTGCTGTCTCCGAGCACGTGCAGCAGATGGCTGGCGGAAGCAAAGCGGGCGGCCGGATTTTTCTGCAAGAGCCGCAGACAGATCTCTTCGAGGTGCTCGGGGACGCTCGGCTCCAGCTCGTGGGGTGGTCGCGGTGTGGCGTTGAGGTGCTGCTCCATGAAGCCGTGGATGGTGTGTGCCTTGAAGGGCCGCTGGCCGGTGATCAACAGGTAGAGGACCGCGCCAAGGGAGTACAGGTCGGCGCGCGCGTCGATGTCGTCGCCGTTGATCTGCTCGGGAGACATGTAGGCGACGGTGCCGACAACCTCGCCGATACTCGTGTGTTCGGCGCCCTCGAGCTCCTTGACGACGCCGAAGTCCATGAGCTTGGTGTCGCCATCGGGGCTGATCCAGATGTTCCCCGGCGTCACGTCTCGGTGGATGATGCCGCGGTCATGGATGTAGGCCAGCGCCCTCGCCACCTGCTGGACGGTGTGTTGGGCACGTTCAAACCGTTCTTCGGGGGGGAGATCCTTCCAGGTTTCGACGGCGTCGCGCAGGTCGGTTCCCTGGAGGCGCTCCATCGTGAACCAGGGCCGGTCGCCGAGCAGGCCCCACTCGTGCACCTTGAGCACGTTGGGATGGCTCATCCGAGACAGCGCGCGGAATTCTCTGCGGAAGCGGGAGCGGGCCTCTTCCTCCAGCTCGAGCGGCAGGAGGAGTTTCATTGCCACTTCGGCTCCGTCCCGCGTGTCTCGCACCGCAAGCACCGTAGCCATCCCGCCTCGCGCGATCGGTGAGATCACCTCGTACGCATCGATGCGATCACCTGGTCCAGGATCACCGGCCATGAAGGCTGGATTCGGCACGAGCGGGTCTGGTTGGCCCTCTTTCAAGTGGCTCTACCTGTTCACAGAGGCAAGACACACACTATATTGGGCGAACTTTCGCTGCACGTACGGCCTGTGGCGCTACAGGGAAATCAATGCAGCTTGAAGCATACGCCCGCACCGATGTCGGGCCAGTTCGCGAACATAATGAAGACTCCTGGCTGATCGATATCGAGGCTGGAGTCTTTGTCGTTGCCGACGGCATGGGCGGGCACGCGGCCGGCGAGGTCGCGTCTGAGATGGCGACCGAGACCGTGCACGCGACGCTCCTCGGCACAACCGACCCCGACGAGACACGACTCGTGCGAGACCACGAGTCCACAGATCCCGCGGACATCATGCGCGAGAGACTCCGCTATGCTATGAACCAGGCGTCCATCCAGATCCGCCGCACTGCCGAAGCTCGGCCAGAGACCCGTGGAATGGGGACTACGCTCGTCGTGCTTGTGGTGGACGGCGGACAGGCTCACCTCGCCCATGTTGGCGACTCGCGGGCCTACTTGTTCCGAAAGGGGCGGCTGGTTCGGCTCACCCGCGATCACACCGTGGTGCAGCAGGAGATCGATGCGGGGCGTCTGACGCCTGAGCTGGCGCGGTTGCTGCCCCACAAGAACATCCTCACCCAGTCGGTGGGTTTCCATGGTCCGGTCGAGCCCGACACCACGACTCGCATCGTCGAGCCCGGCGACATCTTCATCCTCTGCTCCGATGGCATGACCGACCCCCTCGACGACGACACGATTCAGCAGCTCGTCGACGGCACTCCTCTCGACATGCTTCCCGACGTGCTCACCGACGAGGCGCTCAAGGCCGGCGGCGAGGACAACGTCACGGTTGTCGTAGTCGGGGCGTGATCTCGAGCAGCGCGTCGACGAAATCGGCGCCAGTCTGACAGCACCGCTTCGGCGACCAACCGTGTCGCGCATCAGGTTTGTCAGCGTTGTCCTTGAAGGGCTGTTCCAGCGTTGTTGCGAGGCAGCCATAGCGCTCGGCGATCGCGTTGGTGCAGATGGTCATGTTTGCGTTTTCTTGGGCGTCCATGGGGTATCCGTGTTTCGTCTGGAACTCGGGTACCGCTCGCAGGACGGCCTGGTCGAAGGCCTCGGTTAGCTGCTTCAGGCGGGGCGTGAAGGTCGGGATCCCCTCGCATCCAGACAGGAATACATAAGGGAGATCCTCGTCTCCATGCACATCGAGGCAAAGATCCACCCCTGACTCGTCCATCGCTTCGAGGACGTGCAGGACCTCGGGAGAGCGCTCGTGGGTCGGGCCGTGCCACTCGCGATTCAGGTTCGCGCCACAAGCATTGGTGCGCAGATGGCCGCGGCGGCTGCCGTCTGGGTTCATGTTCGGGATGATGTGCAGGGTCGCCTGGTCGAGGAGGGCCGCTGCGACGGGGTCCGGCCCCGTCAAACGCTCGATAAAGCCTTGCATCCACCACTCTGCCATGGTCTCGCCCGGGTGCTGGCGGGCGATGATCCACAGCTGGCGGGGCCCTTCCCCGAGGCGGATTCGATCCAGGGGCTGGCCGTCGAGGGTCACTCCCAGCGTATCGATGTTGGCGCCACGGTCCGCGGCCCGGCCGATGAGCTGATAGTGCTGCTCCATGGAAAACGGGGCGAAGTAGGCATATCGGATGCTGTCCGCGGCTGGCGTGTGTGTGATGACTAGCTCACCGTCGGCGTACGCGGTCGGCACTCGGACCCACTCTTCCCCATCGACCGAAGCCACGGCGCGGGTGTCTGGCCACGCCTTGGGGTAGCTCGCTGCGGAGGCGTTTTTGATCCGGAACACGCAGTCCATCCCGCGAGCGCCGGTGACTCGGAAGTGGAACCATTGGAGGTGTTCTCCGCCCTCGTCCGGTCGAATTCGGAGCTGCACCGAGGCCGGATTGTTCGCGTCGACTACTTCGATGTTTCCGGAATCGAAAGCAGCGCTGATGTGCATAGACCCTCCAGGGGGTCTTCGTTAATCCAGTTTCGGATCGCGAGCCCTCGCGTGTCCAATGTATATGTGCGGTGGTAGGCTCGACGCCGCGTCGCCCCAAGGCAAAGGACGAATGCAGATCACAACCGGGAGTGTCGTAGACCGCTACACCGTCGAGGGACCGCTCGGCGAGGGCGGCATGGCGATGGTCTACCGGGTGCGACACAACCAGCTCGGGACCTACCACGCGCTCAAGGTCCTCACGATCGCATCGACACAGATCGCACAGCGCTTGATCCAAGAAGGCAGGGTTCAAGCTACGCTTCGGCATCCGAACATCGTCGCCGTCACGGACATCGTCGATATGTCAGGTAGTCCCGGACTGATCATGGAGCTCATCAACGGGCCCAGCCTCGATGACTTCCTCGTCAAGGAGCAGTTGTCCATCGAGCAGGTCGATTCGCTCGCATCCGGCATCCTCTCAGGTGTGGCCGCTGCGCACGCTCAGGACTTGATCCATCGCGATCTGAAGCCCGCGAACATCATGCTGGCGATCACCCCGAACGGGCTGGTGCCCAAGGTCACCGACTTCGGCTTGGCGAAGATTCTCGGCGGCGGAGGTGGGTTCAGCAATACCCGAACCGGCTCGACGATGGGAACGCCACACTACATGTCGCCCGAACAGATCCGGGACTCCAAGAACGTCGGGCCTCGCGCCGATGTGTTCTCCCTCGGCGCCATCCTGTACGAGATGGTCACCGGGCGAAGGGCCTTCGAGGGTGACGACCTGCTCGCCATCTTCAACGCTGTGGCCAATGGGGATTATACGCCGATTCGTCAGCTTCGTCCTGATGTGACAGAGAGAATGGAGCGCGCAATCGACGGGGCGATGAAGGTCGCGTTGAATGAGCGGATCGCCAGCGTCGCCGAGCTGCTTGCAGTGTGGGGAGGCGATGCCGCCGCGGTTCCCATGGCCTCTTCGGGACCGTGGGATGCCGCAGTGCTCGCCAAAGCCTCCAGCATGAGCGTGTCAGGGGCAACCTCTTCCCTCTCGGATCCGCTCTCGTCGCCCACAACCGGGGCTGGGCCGCCGAAGGCTCCGCCCACCACTCCCGCGGTCGACGCGATGCCGCCGATCCCGGACTCCGCCGAGCTCGACATCTCCCTGGTCTCCACGCCATCGACGAGCGACTCTCTCGTGAATGCTCGGAGCCTGATGATCGGCGTGGGCGGGAGCGCGGCGATCTTTGGGGCCCTTACGCTGTTTGTCGTTTTTGTCGGCCTCGCGGGGTTCTTCTTCGTGAAGAGCTCCAGCTTCATGAGTACGGCCGCGCCGGAGCCCGCCGGCATGCAGGAGCCCGCACCCGCCACCGATCCCGCCGTCGAGGCGCCGTTCGATGGAGCGGAGAAAGGCGTTCCAGCTCCCGCGCATCGCCAGCGCCAAAAACCGTCGGTGGTTGAGGCGCCGACTCCCACCGAAGATCCTGGCGAGCGAGCAGATGTCGCGGGCGAGCTGCCCGAGGAGCCAGTCGCAGGTGAAGAGGGCGCGGCTACCGACGCCGATGTCGAGGATGCCGACCCCGCCGTCGTCGATGTCGAGGATCCCGCCGTCGCCGATGTCGAGGATCCAGATCCCGCCGTCGCCGATGTCGAGGATCCAGGCGAGGAAATGGTCGAGGATCTCCCGGAGGAGGCTCCGTTGGAGGATCTCCCTATAGAAGCAGTGGAACCCGGAGATCCGCGGGCCAAGCTCCCGCCGGATCTTCGCTCCCAGTCGACTTCGGTGCGAATGGACGGCCTGTCCATGCGGGAGAGCCAGTCCGACACCACCTGGATCTACGATATCGTCGTTCGCCACGATCCCCACAGCGAGCTCCGCAAGAAGGCGTGGCGGATCATCCAGAATCGCTGGCGGAAAGGCATCGGTCCCAAGTCGGAGCACCAGGCGATCGCCGTGTGGATGCTCGGCACCGGCACGGCGGATCAGCGCATCGAAGCCATCGACAGCGTGGCCCGCTCGGGTTCGGACATCAACCTGCTGAAGGCTTCCCTCGCGGACAGCCGCTCGAGCGTTCGCCGCGCCGCTATCGATGGGATTGCATCCATGGCTCGACGGACTGGGCAGGCGGATCCGGCGCGCATCATGCTGCACGAGTTGAAGAAGACCGAGACCGACAGCAAGGCAATGAAGAAGATCGAGGCGGCGTTAGCGGCGATCTAGCCTCTATTCCCCGGCGGCGGCCTCTTTGGCGGCGAGATCTTCGGCGGGATCCTCGGTATCGCTGCTGTCGTCGGATTCGTCTTCGGGCTCGACCTCTGCCTCTTCGAGGAAGAGGCTGTGGATCAGGAAGAGGATGACGCCGACGAGGATCGCCGAGTCGGCGATGTTGAAGATCGGGTAGGTGTTGGTGCCGAGGTTGTCGACCAGCCAGTCTCTGGCTGTCGGATTGTCGGTGTAGACCCTGATGAAGTCGGTGACCTGCCGAAAGCGGATGCGGTCAATGGCGTTGCCGATCGCGCCGGACAGGATCATTCCCAGCGTGCCCGACATGTACAGAGCGTCTTTTGGCAGCCGGCGGGCCAGATCGATCAGCACGATCACCGCGACGACCGTGAAGACCATGAACATGCCCTGCATGCCCTCGAACGAGCTGAAGGCAGCGCCGTCGTTCTGCTCGTGGACCATCGACAAGAAGCCAGGAATGATCGGGATTTCGCCGTAGTGAAGCTCGATGTTTGCCACGACCCAGGCCTTGCTGAGCTGGTCGAGGATCACGCCGATGATGCATACGACGACGAAGGTGATGTTCCTGGCGCTCATGGATACCCTGAGAAGGCCGCTTTCTATGGTTGGTGACGCGTCGCGGCAAGGGCTCGAGACGACTCGTTACGGGTCGGACTGGATTCCGAGGCTCGGCTCTCAGTCGATCACCCCGGCATTGTCGAGGATTGAAGCACCCACATGCGATCCTGGGGAGGGGCGCTGCGCTACCGTCGCTTGTCGGGCTCCTCGTCCTTGACGCAGCACTCGAAGCGGCCGAGGGACACGCAGACATCTGCGGCGCTGATCTCCGGCGTCGGTACGGGTGCGGGCTGCAGCCTGGGCGCAAGCGCGATGGCTACTCCCGCCGCGACGACGAGAAGGAGGGTCGTGATGAGCTTTCTGGTGTCCATGGGACCTCCATCACCATTGTGACCCGTAGACCCCACGGCCGGCATCCATGTTCCGAGATCGTGGCAGTTCGTGACGCGCCACAGGGATCGGATTCTACAGTTGGCGGTCACGTCCTCGACTCCGGACTTGACCTGTCTCAGAGGAGCCGCTCCAAGCGCAGTCGCGTGATCTTTGCCTGCTCGGCGGCGGCTATCCGGAGCTCGTTCACTGGCGAGTTGCTCATCCGGCTGCGGAGAGCGGCGAGCATGTCGACGACTCGCAGACCGCTTTCGCTGATGATGAAGTTGAAGCCGAACTGTCCCCGGTACAGCTCGTTGGCCGAGGCCAGGGCGGTGAGCGTCTCCATGGCGTCGTCACCCTCTTGTTCCTGGAACAGAACGGCGGTATCCCCGATGTCGGTTCCGATCTCGGCGTGTTTGCTGAACGCCTTTCTCCAGTCTGCTTCGTCCAGGTGCCACCAGATGTGCTCGGCGACACCAAAGAGCTCGGCCGCGGACTGGAATGGATGTGCGGCGGCCATGGCTTCGGCCCACCGCTTCGATCCGCAGCAACGGTGGAAGTTCATGAACAGCTGGTCTGAGGCGAGGTCGTTGATTGCGGTGATGCTGTCGTCGGGGGTCGAAGCCTCGTAGCGGGTGCCGTGCGCGCGAAATCGAGAGATGCCTCCGCAAGGGAACAGGTTCAGGCGTAGATGGGTGTATGGCCCCGCCTCTGTCACCGGGAAGCGCCTCTCCCTGTTCGGCTTCATGCGTGTCCGGGCCATGATCTCCGTCCAGTCCGGAGAGTCGATGAGCCCCAGGATCGGCGCATTTCGCCAATAGATGCCCTCGACCGAGCAGCGATCCGGGTAGTTGCCTTTGAAGTGGTTGGTGTCGAGCTCGAGAAACTCGAGCTGTCCCGGTCTCCCGAGGCGAATGATCGCCCAGTCGTGACCGCCCCCTCGGCGTCTGCGCGATTCCCAGCCACCACCCATAGTTTCTGCCCGCTCGGGGAGGAGCAGGTTGCTCGCGTCTCCGAAGAACATGTCCGAGCAGGCGATCGCCTGGCCGCCGTTCAGCGCCGCGGCGAGATCGGCGACACCCGTTCGCTCCTCCGGTCTCGGAGTGCCAAAGACGCGCAGTCTTGCAACCCCGCCATCTGGGTAGATGTTGAGCCGGAGATGGGTCCAGGGACCGCGCTTCAGGACACTGAACAGGTTGTGTGATCCAGCCTGGAGAGGGGCCTGGGGCAGGATCCGAATCCAAGAGACCTTGTCGCGAAGGGCTAGGGGGGAGGTCCCCTTTGGGGCCGTGCAAGCGTCGATTGAAGCGTAGGGCGGGTGGTTGCCCAGGAAGTGAGACGTATCGATGTCAACGCCGGATACCCGGCCGCGAACACCGAGCTCTATGATGCACCAGTCGTGGCCTGGAACCCGCCGTCGACGAGACTCCCAGCCGTCCATCCATTTGCCCTGCTCGGTGTAGAAGTCGGGCCTACAGACGGCTTCGGCGGGCTCGACCAGGTTGCCCATCGGGGCGAAGAAGTCGTCGCTGCACAAACAGGCTCTGCCTCCGAGGGCGGCTGAGGCGAGATCGACGAGTCCAATGAATGCGGTGTGTGACATGGGAGGCGATTCTCACACTGGCTGTCGATGCCCGGCAAGTGCCGACCCGCGGACCGCGGGCTCCTGTCGACGAGATCTCCGCCGATGGTGCTGGAGAAATACAAGGCAGCTGAGAAGGCGATGCCCGCCGTACCGCATGGGATGGCCTCGTCGGGGTCGTCGTTGGGCTCGCCGTCGGTGCAGTAGCCATCCCCATCGCCCGGGTCGGGGATCCGAAAGGGCCGGATCCGGTGTGAGTGCAGATGACGGGTGTGGTGGTGGTTGACGTCGTCGACGGTACGGGCGTCGACGACGTGTCCAAAGGAGTGGATTCGGTGCCGACGCAGCCCAGAAGCAGAAGCAAGGGGATGCGGGTCACGCCTCTGCGACCTCGCGGATCTTCACGAGCACATAGGGCTGGATGATCACGAACCTGAAGACCGCTTTGGCAGCAAGCCAGCGAGTCGCCTGCTCGTCGTCGGGTGTGTGCAGGAGGCCAGAGAAGATCCACTTCCGGATGGTGTCGACATCGTCCAAGGCGACGGCGGTGGCGGCGTCGAGGAGCGCGAGTCCATCTCGACATGCAAACACGCGCTGGCGTGCGAAGTGGGGGAGCAGGTCCTGCCAGTCCGCAAAGTCGATCTCTGCAGTCAGCCTTTGCCGGAGGTCGTTGGTCATCCCCGGGAGTCTACTTTCCGTTCGTCGCTTCGTGTTTACTGAAAACTGAATCGTCATTCAGTGGTGTTGGATGCGCAGCGACTTCAAGGGCTCCAGGACGGGAGCAAATTTCCTGAAAGAGGCGGGTTCTCTTGCTCTTCAGAGCCTCCTCTGGGGCTTCGGCTTCGTCCCGAGCCAGCACCGGAGCGTGCGTGCACGAGAGCTTCACACCGTCGTCTTCGTGCATGGGCTGGGGGCGAATCGGGCCAGTCTGTACCCACTGCAGGCCTATCTCGGGTGGCGCGGATACCGTCGACAGTACAACGTCAGTTACCTCACGGCCGGCTCGATCGAGGCCTGCGCGCTCAAGCTGAAGCGCCGCATAGATGAGGATGTGAAGGGCGGTCGGATCGATCTGGTGTGCCACTCGATGGGGGGCTTGGTGGCCCGCTTCTATCTGCAGCAGCTCGACGGGGCGCGACGGGTCGACCGGGTGGTGACGCTGGCGACACCCCACCTCGGCACCTACGCCACGGCCTGGATACCGATGGCCCTCGTGAGGCAGATGGCGCCGACTTCGCCATTTATCGAGCACATCAACAGCCTTCCAGCGCCCAGCGATGTGACGTTCACCTCCATCGGAGCGGGCGTCGACCTGCTGGTCCTACCACCGGACAACGCCCGAGCTCCCTTTGGGTCGTACCTGCACTTCGACGACCTTGGTCACACCGCTCTGATGCTGTCGCCGGCGGTCCTGAAGGCGGTTCACGAAGCCCTCGGCCCCTGCGAAGAACTGACTTAGCCAGCCGCTGCTTCTGCGCATGACAACTGGCTATTCGGCGTTCCGGCACTGCTGAAGTGCGGCGCTCGCAGCGAGGTGGGTCAGGTCGGCGAGCTCGGGTGCGGCGTCGTTGGGGCTCGATTTCACCCAGCCGGCGATCTCGTCCCACGTCGGCATGTCGCGCTCACCCTGGAGTTTGCGGGCGAACGTCGCCTCGGCCACCGCCAAACGGTAGTTGTGTGCCGTCCGGTTCCAGGCGCGAACCGACGAGCTACGGATCGTGTACTGGCGGGTCAGCGTCTTGCCGCCGCGCGGGGACTCCCAGCGCAGATGCACCTTGCCAAGTTCATCTTGGGGAGCGGAGTCGGCCAGGCTCACTTCGTAGAGCATCGTGATCTGGTTGTCAGAGTCGATCTCGCCGCGGCCGAGGGCACGCCAGCTGTTGGAGTCCGCGCGGTCGTCGCCCACAATGGATGCGCCGGAGACAACGTCGCTGTTCCACTCGACTCGTACGCTGGCGTTCCGGGCGACGGTCTTGGCGAGGCCGACCGTGCGATCGATCAGGATCTGGCGAGCTTCCTGGGCGTCGTCGGCGTACCAATAGCTGCCACCGCTGTGGTTGATGAGGTCCTCGACGGCCGGATCGCCGTAGTTGCCCTGCCCAAAACCGATCCCAGTGAGCTCGATGCCTTCATTGGCGTGCTCGGCGATGACTTGCAGGGTGGATCGCATGTCGCCGCGGCCAAGGTTGGCGTCGCCGTCGCTGAGGAGCAGGATCCGGTTGTCGTCGTCGGTGTCGATGGAGGCTCCGGCGACGCTGTAGGCCAGCTCGAGCGCCTCGTGCAGCGCCGCCTCATCGTTGGCTTCGAGGTCGAGCACCGCGACCTGGATCTCGAGTCGGTCGGAAGTGTGATCGATGAGCAAACGCCCGCGATCCCCATAGGTGACGAGCGCCACGGTGTCGTAGGGTCCTAGCTCCTCGGCGAGCTCGAGCAGGGTGTCGCGGATGAGGCCCATACGACGCGGCCCCTTCATCGATCCGGAAGTGTCGACCACAATGGTCAAGTGAACAGGGCGCCGCGAGGTCCAGTCGATCCGTCGAGATTGGAGTCCGACACGGACCAAGACCCGGTCCTCGCTCCACGGGGTCGGAGCGGCTTCGATGTCGGCTGCGAAGGACTCGTGTCCGGTTGGATACGGATAGCCATAGCGGGGTCGGCTGATGAAGTCGTCGGCGCGGATCCGATCTCCGCGCGGGAGGCGATGGTTTCGGAGTTCGAGGCCCACCGTGCCCCATGTCGTCGAATCGACAGACATGTCGAAAGTGGATGGGCCATCGATACTGCTTCGCGTCGATGCGGGCTCGGTCAGGTTTCCGTTGTTGGCGCCAGATGTCTCCGCCGGGCGGTCGTCGTTCTCGCCACGCATCGTCAGGCGGAGCGCCCCCGAGCTCGAGGCGGAGGCGAGATTCTCGGCTTGTTTGGTGTCGACTAACAGGGTGACGGACGGGGCTTGTTGGTCGACGGCGAGTACCGACACGGCCCGGAGGACGGTCTTGGTGTGGACGCCCTCAGCACCAGGGAGCGTTGCCAGGACGTCGACTGTGCTGCCCTTCGATACAAAACGCACCGTCATGTCGTCGGACGCCAGCGGCACCGATGAGGCTCGCATGCCGTCCGGCAGAGCCACGCCGAGGGGGTGATTCGAATGGTTCGACAGGCGTGCCCCACGGACGATCTCGTTGGCCAGGAGACGCTCGGTCGCCACGCGGCCAACGACGTATTCTGGAGAGAGGAAGCACCCTTCGGGGAGGAGGCCGACCGGCATGTTCACGGCGTAGAGGTCCCTCTCGGTGACGGTGGTGCCGGCTTCGACCTCGTTTGCAGCGACCATGACGGCGATCTCGTCGATTGCCGGGTTTGGGACCGCGCAGGCATAGACAAGCAGGGCGAGGGCGGCCGTTCGAATCGCGCTCTGCCGCATCACCAGCCCCTCCCAGCCAACATTAGGACAGATGCGTGTCTCCGAACGTCACGAAATCTGAATACGGAACACACATGAAGTTTCCCGATGCGATCGATATCGCCGCAGTGCGCATACTCTGGAAGCACCTCGGACTGGTGAACGCTCTGCGGGTGGGCCTCCGGATCACGCGCAGGTCGGATCGGGGCGAACCTTTTGCAGACATGCCTGTCGCCAAGACCTTCCAGGAGATCGGTAGCCGCGCCCAGGCGGGTCCAGCCATCCTCCTTCTACAAGAGCTCCGCGAGATCGGGCGGAGCGATGCCATCGAGATCACTGCCGAGTGTGTGTCGAAGGGGGCAGTGCTCTTCCTGGGCCAATCCATCGGTCGGATCGATCGCGCTACGCTCGCCTCCATGACGCCGGACGAGCAGCGCAGATGGCTCGAAGATACGTCTGGCCGCTTCCCGAATGCGACCTTGACCTGGGACGAGATCGGCGCCGAACGCGTGAGGTTCACAGTGAGCAAGTGTCGGCTGCACACCCTGGCGGTCGAGACGGGGCACCCGGAGCTCGCGCCATTGTTTTGCGAGGGAGATGGTGCCTTTTTCGGCGGTGAGGGCGTGCGACTGGATCGACCTGGCACGCTGGCCAGCGGAGATGAGAGCTGTCCCTTTACGTTGACTTTCGTCGACTAGATTGGGTTGGCATCCTCGCGAATAGGTCGCATCCACTCTCGGTAATCGGCCACAAGCGATGTGGTCGTCGCCATCAGGCTGGTGCCGTGCATGACCTCGAGACCGGAGTAGCTCCAGTTTGCATCGCTGACGACGACCATCTCGTCGCAGCGAAGGACCTTGGCGTGGGTGGTCACCGACGCCGGTGTTCGCCAGACCGGGATGCCCGCGTCGTCGAGGCGAGAGATGGCGTCGTCGTTGATGGCGTTTTCGATGATCCAGAAGGAGCCGTCTACGATCACGTCCACTTCGACGCCTCGGATGTGGGCCTCTTCGAGGGCGGTGAGGAGCAGGTCGACATCGGAGCCTGGATAGGCATTGTTCCACGCCACGGCGTAGATCAGCAGTTCGATGTCTTCGTCCGCCTGTTCGATACACCCCAGCAGCGCGTCGGTGATCATGCGGTCGGCGAGGGGAACCAGGTCGGTTCTAGACCAAGCCGGCATCTGCGGATTGGGTGCGGGATCTTCCCACATCGCGTCGTACCAGGTGGCGTACCAGGCCGCGACCTCGCCATCGTCGATGAGGACCGTGCCCTCGTGATTCCGCTCCATCGCGGCGTCGGTGAAGTTGTGTGAGCCCACCAGCACCACGTCGTCGGCAATGACGAGCTTGTTGTGCAAGACCACCTGGTTGCTATCGAGCTGGGTCTCTACGCCTCCGGCTTCCAGGCTCGCGAGCACTGTTGCGGTGTCTGGGCCTTCCTCATCGGCCAACACCTGGACACGCACGCCGCGCTCTACCGCGTCGAGCAACTCCACGACGATCTCGTCGACCGGTGAGTCGTCGTACAGCAGGTACTCGGCGATGCGGATTCGCTCACTGGCCGCCTCGATCACGTGCAGTGCAGGTAGCAGAAAGTCGCGATCGTTGACCGCCCGGGTGGGCCCGACATCGATCTCCGCGTCCTCTGTGGTCGTAGGCGGCGAGGTCGACGGGGACGTGTCCGGATCGAACGGGTGTTTCACCTCGGGCGTCGCGCGAACGCAGCCCATCATCGTCAGCAACAGCAGGAATCGACACATCAACAAGCATTGTACCTCCCAGCGAGCGCGGTTGGGTCGTCAAGGAAGCGTAGACCCGCCAGGCTGGGGGTCTCCGGGTGAGTTCGTCGGCCCACCGAAATCACCGCGGTCGTTCGGTCGCAGCAAAGGACGGCGGCGCCCGACCGCGATATCTCTCCAGGCACTCGCGCATGAGAGATCACTGGATATGCGCCATCTGCAGGCATTCACAGTCCTCCTTGTCGCATGTGGGCTCCCCGAGTCGTCGCCATTGCACATCCACCGTCCCACTCTGCAGTTCGCAGAGCTGCCCGACCTCGTTGTCGAGCTGCATCAGCCGGTCAACCCTGCGATCCGCTTGGCGCGGCGGCTCTTGGTGACAGCCGACCGGCCGGTATCGCTGACCATTACCTTGGAGGCCGAAGAGGCCGTTCGAAGCGTTACTTTCGACGGGTTCGCCGTCGCACACACGCTGCCCATCCTCGAGCTGCATGCCGACTCCACCTATGAGGTGACGGTTGTTGCTACCGACGAAGAGGGACTCGTCGCCATCGAGCGCGGGCTCTCCTTCACCACGCATCCGCTGCCGACCCGTTGGCCTCTGATGGATGTTCTCGTCCATGCGCCCGGTGCGATGTCGCCCGGCTACACGCTGCTCGACTTCAAGGGCGCCGAGCCGCCCGTCAACTACGCGGTGATCCTCGATACGCAGCTGGAGCCGATCTGGATCTACGAGTCCGATGAGGAGATCAGCGACGCCAGGATGCTGCCCGCTGGACACCTACTCATGGTCGACGGAGTGGATGTCGTCGAGACCGATCTGGTTGGCAATGAGTACGGTCCGTGGACGAACATCCCAACTCCGATCCATCACGAGGCCTTCCCGCTCCCCGATGGTGGGCTCGCGACGCTCGCCACCTATGCAACGGTGCTGAACGCCTTTCCGGAGGCCTACCTCTCACCACGCGTGTTGTCAGACAATGTGGCGGTGTCCGACGATGTCGTGCTCCTCTTCGACGCTGCTCTGACGCCGGTTGCCGCCTGGCCGATGCGGGGGACTGTGGATCCGAAGCGCATCGGCTTTCACTCCCTCAACGAGGTCGATGACGGCTACGACTGGGTCCACGCCAACGCCGTGGTTCGCGACTCCACGGATGGCGGCTACCTCGTCTCACTTCGCCATCAGGACTGCGTCGTGAAGCTAGATTCCGGCGGAGAGTTGCAGTGGATCCTGGGGAATCACGAGGGCTGGAGCGCTGCCTTCGCTCCCTATCTGTTGGAATCCGTCGGCGCCGACTTCGCGTGGAGCTACCACCAGCACGCGCCGATGGTCACTGTAGATGACCTGATCTTGCTGTATGACAACGGCAACTTCGGCTACACGCCCTATAGCGACGAGGCTGTGCCGCTGGCGGAATGGTACTCCCGAGCGGTCGCCTATCGTGTTGATCCAGAGGCGATGACTGTCTCTCAGGAGTGGGAGGTGGAGCAGTCCTCGACCGGCCGACTGTTCTCAGGTGGGCTCGGCGATGCCGATGAGCTGGCCAACGGAAACGTCCTGGTCGTGCACGGCTGGGTGCTCGAGGAGAACGGTGTGCAGAACGCCGATGCCGGTCGCGGCCAGACCTCCGCGCGGCTTGTGGAGAGCACGGTCGGCGGGCAGATAGCCCTCGACATTCGGATCTGGGGCAACCTCGGGGACGAACCGGATGGCTGGCAGGTGAGTCGCGCCGAGCGTTTCTCCGGCCTCTACCCAGGTAGGTAGACCGGAGATCTAGCGCGGCTGTTCGTGCCGCTTCCTATTCTTCCAGGGTGGCTTGAAGCCGCGTCGTGCACCCTTTGGTCCCGGTTTCTTGTGATAGGGGCGCCCTCCGCCGCGGTTGTCTCGGTCGCGGTCGCGAGGCTGGGCCATGGAGAGTTTCACCGGAACGCCACGGATCTCCAAGGTCTGGAAGTCGGCGAGGATTCTCTCGGCGATGATCTTCGGCAAACCTACGAAGCTCCTCCTGTCCTGGATGGTGATGCGTCCAATCTGGCGGCCCTCGATCCCGGTCTCGTTGGCGATGGCGCCGACGATGTCACCCGGACGAACGCCCCACTGCGCGCCGGTAGCGACGAACAGCTCGACCTCGTTCACGGCGTTGAAGTCGCCCTGCGCCCGCGGCTGACGCTCTCGTTCGGTCTCCCAGTCGCGCTCCCCGGTGCTCTCGCTAGCGGTGCGCAACTTGGCACCTTGTTCCTTGGCCATGAGCGAGATCGCGGCAACGGCGAGGTCCTCTAGCGAATGCTCGCCCTCGGAGGTGACCCCGGCCAGCCACTCGCGGACCCCGGCTTCGTCGTCGAGATCGACACCCTTGAGTCGGTCCAGCAGGTTGTCGCGTTGGCGGCTTGCGATGTCGGCGTTCGACGGCACCTTCATGATTTCGATTCGAACCCGCAGGTCCTTCTCGAGGAAGCGCACTCGACGACTCTCCGCCGGGGTGACCAGGCTGATGGCCACGCCCTTGCGCCCGGCGCGACCCGTGCGACCAATTCGGTGCACGTAGATCTCGCGGTCCATGGGCAGGTCGAAGTTGATCACGTGGGTGATGTGTTGGACATCGATACCGCGGGCGGCGACATCGGTCGCCACAACCACGTTCAGCCTGCCGGCGCGGAGCCGGTGGATGACCCGCTCGCGGGCGCTCTGGTTCAGGTCGCCGTGCAGCGCCTCTGCGGCGACCCCACGCTTGGCGAGGAGGTCGGCGATTTCGGCGCATCCGCGACGAGTTCTCGCGAAGATCAGCGTGGCGCCGTGTTGCTCGCCCATCAGGACCCGGACCAGAGCGTCCATCTTGCGACGCTGGGGCACCTTGATGCCAAACTGCTCGATGTGGTCTACGGTGAGTGTTCGGCTTTCAACCTGAACTTTGACGGGGTCGCTGACGTGATTGCGGATCACATTCTGGATTGCCGGCGGGATCGTGGCGGAGAACAAGGCCACTTGCCGACCGTCTGGGGATGCCTCCAGCACCGCGTTTACGTCGTCGATGAAGCCCATCTTGAGCATCTCGTCGGCCTCGTCGAGGACCAACATCTCCAGATTCGAGAGGTCGAGCGAGCCACGCTCGAGGTGGTCCAGGAGCCGGCCGGGCGTCGCGACGATGACCGTTGCGCCTTCGCGAAGGGCGCGAAACTGGGGTTCGTAGCTTGTACCACCGTAGATGCAGGTAATGCGCAGCGGGAGTTTCTTTGCGTAGGTGCGCAGCGCTTCGGTCACCTGGAGCGCCAGCTCGCGGGTCGGGCACAGGACCAGCGCGCGCGCCCCACCACCCTCGCGGACCAGGTGCAGCAGCGGCAGGCCAAAGGCGGCGGTCTTGCCGGAGCCGGTTCGGGCGCCTCCGATCACGTTGTTACCCTGCAACAAACACGGGATTGCTTCGACCTGTATCGGTGTTGCTTGTTCGAACCCGAGGGCCTGGGTGGCAGCGATGAGACGCTCGTCGAGGGCGAACTGTTCGAACCCCGCAGCGGGTTCGGTGTTCTCTTCGGGGCTGTCCATATCGATCACCAGTGCTGAGCCCGCCACAAGTAGGTCGTTGCACCCTCCTCAGCAACCAAACGCGCCTCCAGTCTGCTCTCCCAGGAAATCGATTGCCCGCGGCCCCCTCTCGGTCGGTTCGCATTATGAGTCAGTCGTTCTGGAGGGCCCTTTGTCTGAGACACCTATGATCGAAGCGACCCGAGTGGTGCACGTGCAGGTCGCGCGACTGGACTTCGATGACGAGACATTTCGTTTCCGCGCCGCACTGCGAATAGGCCCCCTGCAGGGCAGCATCGAGCGTGAGGGCCAACAGCTGCCCATCATCGTGCGCAAGGTCGGGCAGACCCGTGCCCAGCGCTACCAGATCATCTCCGGTTTCCGTCGCGCGACCGCAATGCGCGAGCTCGGAGCCGAGACCATCGCCGCTATTGTCCGTGAGGACCTCGATGATGACGAGGCCGCCTTCCGCGCCGCCGTGCTCGAGAACAGCCAGCGCAAGACCTATTCGGACCTCGACCGGGCGCTCGTCATCAAGAGCTACGAGGACCGTGGCTATCGATCGGTGGACGTCGCCGAGGTGATGGGGCTCTCCAAGCGCCAGAAGAACAATCTCAAGAGCCTGCTGGACCTGCCGCGCACGGTACGGGACGCCATCGACGACCCCGACAACCACTTCACGACCACTCACGGCCTCGCGCTCAAGCAGCTCAAGGGGCGGTATCGGGCGCTGCACTACGGCACCTGGGTCACCGCCGTGCACGACGGCAACGACGGCGATGGGCTCTCGGTCAGCCAGCTCAAGCGGGCGGTCAACGCACACTATCGGGCGGAGGCTCAAAACGAGCCGGTGGGTTCGATCTTCCGTTCTGGGGATACAAAGGTCGACAAAGGAGTCTTTCGCCTTCAGCCGATGAAGATCGAGGTGCAGACACTCACCGAGAAGGAGAGGTCGTCGCTTCGGTCGGAGCTGGGGTTGCTGTTGGCGGCGCTGGGCTAGCGGTCGACTCTCACGAGCAGCTCTCCCGACTGGGTCCGGCCTGCTCGAGGGCGTCGCCGAGGATGCCAGTGGTCAGGATCTCGGGTAGCAAGGTCGTGTCTGCCGGTGCACCGCATGCGGGCAACACCAGGTACATTGGCACACCAGCGCGCTTGTGGCGCTCCAACCAGGTCTGGATGACGGCGTTGGGGCGGGTGTTGTCGGCCTTCACTGTGATGACATCCAGCTTCTCGAAGAGGGCGATCATCTCGGCGGTCTCGATCACCAGGCGCTCGTTGGCCTTGCAGTTCATGCACCAGTCCGCGGTGAAGTCGATGAAGACGGTCTTTCCGCTCGCCTGGAGGCTGGCGACGTGCTCTTCGGAGAAGGGCTCCCAGCGGATTCCGGCGGCGCTAACCTCGACTTCATCGGGCCCGGCAGCCTCGGCGTCCTCGCTGAAGTCGAGCAGCCAGGCTCCCAGAAGCAGCACGGCGACGGCCATGGGTGCGAGCCGCAGCAGGCGAGTGCCCCAGGGGTCGGACTCGGTGACCATCAGGCCCCAGACCCAGGCCACGAAGGAGACGGCAAGCAGGAACCACACCAGGTTGATGGCGGCATCTGAACCATAGGCACTGGCCAGCACTCCGAGTAGCCACACGGCAGTCGCGAAGAGCAGGAAGGCCATTCCACGCATCACCTTGTCGTAGCGCTCGGTGACTCCGCGCGGCAGGATGCTGGTCCACCCGGTCCAGGCTCCCAGGAGCAGGAAGGGCGTCGATAGCCCCAGTGCAACCGTGAACATGAAGAGCATGATCTCGAGGCTGCTGGCGGTGAATGCATAGCCGAGAGCCGGGCCGAGCATCGGTGCGGTGCAGGGCGTGCCGAGGAAGGTCACCAGCAGTCCGGTGAGGAAGGACTCCACCAGGGGCGTCTTGCGGCGGCGCTTTTTGAGCGACTTGAGCTGGTCCTTGTGGTCGGCGCTTTTGAGTGGGTAGACGTGCAGCATCCCCAGACCGAGCACCAGCAGGACCGTGATCATGAACACCAGGAACCACGGATTCTGGAACTGGAATCCCCAGCCGACCTGGTTTCCCGCCGCCTTGAGCGCTACGACCGTGGCCCCCAGGGAGAGCATGGTGGCGACGACTCCAGCGGTGTAGGCGAGGCTGTTGGACCACAGCACCCCCCGCCGCTCCTCAGGGTCCGCTTTCTGGGCGGTCTTCACCACACTGAGGATCTTCGGAACCACGACCGGGATCACGCACGGCATCACGTTGAGGAGCAGGCCGCCCAGGAAGGCAAAGAGCAGCATCAGAAGGAAGCTCTGCGCAGGTTCAGCCGGCGCGGCTTCTGCGAGGGAGGCCGAAGCTTGCTCGGCACCACTCGCCTCGCCGCTGCCGATGAGCTCCCACACCGGAGAGGTGGACTGCACGAGCTCGGCGCCCGCCGCGGCCCAGGGAAGGGGCGCGGTGATCTCGGTCTTCACCCACTTGCCGTTGACCTTCAGCTGGAAGAGGCCGCCGATAGTGTCGTTGGCCGGCAGCGTTTCGGGCTCGAAGGTCTCGCCCTCGAGCACAACCAGCACCTGCCCGTCCTTGGTGGTCTCGACCGTGTAGGTGTTGAGCATCCAGTAGTCGGCGTAGGCCAGGGGCGCGAAAGTGGGCCAGCGCTCGCCCTTTTTTGGCAGTTCGATCTTGCCGTCATCCACTGCCTTGATCAGGAAAGCCGCTCGGAACGGCTCGTTTGGACGGATGGCAGACATGGAGAGCGCAAACTCGCTCTCGATCTGATCCACCTTCGCCAAGGGGGTGGGGAGCTGCTTGTGGTAGTGGCTGAACAGCTCTGCGTAGGGGCCAGCTACGCCCTCATCTGGGCCAGCGGTGACCTCGACCGGAAGGGTGATCTTCGCTTCTCCGGGGATGCAGGACTTGTCGCAGACCAGCCAGTTCGCGGCGGCGGTCACCGGGTAGGTGCCGGGCGCGGTCTCGACCGGAACGCTGATGTCGGCGCTCAGCAGGACCTGATCCTGGTAGCCAAAGCTGGTCTCCTTGTCCGAGGTGACCTTCTGGGGGATCGGGAAGTCGAACGCGCCGACCGTCCAGCCCTGGGGAACGGTCCACTGGGCCTCGGTAGGTTTGCCCACGTCACCGGGGGACTTCCAATAGGTGTACCAGTCCTTCTTGATCGTGAGGTGCAGGCTGACCTTTTCTGTGGAGCCGGCGGGAACGGAGACCCCCTCCAACATCAGTCTGGAGACGATCGGGTGTTCCTTGCCGTCGGAACCCTTGTAGCGGACGACAGCCGAATCGGGCAGAGTCGACAGATCGACCTGCGGGGGGGGCGGCGGCTTGGGAGAGAAGTTGCCCCCAGCGTGGGCAGCCGAGGTAAACAGGGCGGCGCAAGCAGCAAACACCAGCTTCTGGATCATAGAAACCTCACTCAACGCCCATATCCAACTGGCGGGCGACAGGAGCGTAAAGCAGCCCAGACGGCCGCGGGAAGAGCCCAATCTAGCGCACCTCGCGGGCAGGTATGTCTTGTTCCCGTCTAGGGAGGTCACGTCCCGACACGATAGAGCCGGGTGTGTTCTGAGCGTTCCTCAGAACACACCCGGTCGAGGGCGCTATGTCGGCTCCAGCTCGTCGGTCCAGTAGCCTCTCCAGGGAGACGAGTCGGGCAGGTAGTCCTCCCACTCCTTGGGCACCTCGTAGCGTTGCACACTCATCCAAGCGATCCGCATTGGATTGGGTGCCTTCGGAGCGGCGCGCAGCTTCAACCCCGCCTGCTTCGGCGTGCGGTTTGCCTTGCGCGAGTTGCACGGCTCGCACGCGGTCAGCACGTTGTCCCAGCTGGTGATCCGGACGCGCTTTCCGTTCCAGGGCAGCACGACCCAACCCTCGCGCGCGACTGCACGAGGGACGACGTGGTCGATGGTGAGGGCAGCGAGGTCGGGATGTCCAGACGCCCGCCGTGGCTTTGCACCGCAGTACTGACAGGTGTAGCTGTCCCGCGCCAGGATGTTCCGCCGGCTGAATCTCACCCGCTTCCGGGTCCGCACGTAGACGTTCCGGATCACGACCGCGGGGAAGGGGATGGCCATGGACGGCGACCGCAGCAGCCGCTCGGCGTACCGCTCCACCATGCGCACCTTCTCGAGAACGAGCATAGACACAGCCTTCTGCCACGAGACGATCTCGAGCATGGTGTAGTCGGCATTGAGTACGAGGACGGCGTCCATCTTGGGTGCTCCCGCGAATGTATGGTCATCAACTCATCGGTTCATTGGTGAGGTCCTCGCCGGGATTCGAACCCGGACGCTTCCGCTTAGAAGACGGATGCACATCCAATTGTGCTTCGAGGACGGAGTATTGGGCGCGTCGATTGCCGGGCCTTGGTTCCCGTCGGCGGCCCGCATTAGAATGCCGACGCCCCTGACGGGCGAGTGCGGGGGTCGATGAAGAAGTCAGAGAAGATCCTCCTTCTGGGGCTCGGCGGAACGGGGCAGTACCTGGCGTCGCGACTGACCCGCGATGGGCATCAGGTGACGATTATCGAGCGAGATCTAACCAAACTGCGGACCGCCGAAGCAGAGCTCGACTGTCGCCTCATTCACGGCGACGCGAAGAGCTTCGACTGCTGGCAGGAGGCCGATGCCGCGAGCATGGACTACCTGATCGCGGTCACCGATGACGACGCGGTGAACATCCTCGCCGCCCAGATCGGCGCCCGCCTCGGCATCAAAGAGAAGGTGGTCCGGATACGCGCGGTCGAGGTCTGGAAGAAGGACGCGCTGCTGACGGCCGAGGACTTCTCCATCGATCTCGTGATCCGGCCCGAAGAGGTCGCCGCCCAGGAGATCGTCAAGCTGCTGAGGATGCGGGTCGGCAACGCGGTGTTGGACATCGGCGACACCCCTCTACAGGTGGTGGGAATCCACGTTGGCCGGAGGTCACCGCTGGCCCAGCTGTTGATCCGAGATCTGGCCGAAAAGTACGACGACCTGCCCTTCCAGATTGCCTGTGTGGCCCGAGACATCCAGACGATCATTCCCGGTGGGGACTTCAAGATCCTGCCTGACGACCACGTGTTCATCCTGGCTAGCCGCGCGGACATGGCGCAGATCATGGACCTGACGAGGGTGTCGAGCGAAGCACCGAACCGCGTGCTCATCATCGGCGGCGGCATGATTGGAACCCGGGTCGCGTCGTTGCTCGAGAATACTCATCCGGTCTGCCTCCTCGAGCAGCGCGAGTACCGGGCGGAGGCCCTGAGTCACGAGCTCACCCTGACCGAGTGCCTGCACGGTGATGGATCAGATCGCGAGACGATGATCCAGGCGGGCCTGCTGCGCACCGACACCGTGGTCACCGCGACCGAGGACTGCGAGACCAACATCATGACGGCCGTGATGGCCAAGCATCTCGTCCGCACTCTGGGAGACGAGCCACGCGCGGAGACGGCGAAGACCATCGCGCTGGTGCAGCGGGAGGACTACCTCGTGCTGGCCTCCGTCATGGGGGTCGATCTTCCGGTGAATCGCAAGATCCTCGCCGCAAATGACGTGCTTCGCTACATCCGACGCGGGAAGGTGCTCTCGGTCGTGCACCTCCACGGATGTGATGCCGAGGTGGTGGAGATGGTGGCCGACGAAGGGGCACCGATCTGCAAGGCTTCCCTCGCCGAGATGCCGGTCCTCAAGAATCGCATCATGATCGGGGCGGTGTTCCAGAAGGGACACTGGTCCCTCGCCCGTGGAGGAACGCAGATATCAGCCGGCGATCGCGCGGTGTGCATCTGCAACCCCGAAGATCTCGGCGAGCTGCAGAGACTCTTTCTGTCATGAGTCTGCGTCGACACAACACGCAGGAGAGCGTGAAGTCGATCGGTTTTGTGTTTGGGACCCTGCTCCTGGTCACCGCCGTCGCCATGGTGTTCCCGGCGCTCTGCACGCTGTTCTATGGCAACGAGGGCGACCTGTGGCCCCTGCTGGGATCCGCTGCCGGTATCGGAGCGGTCGGCCTCTCGTTGTCAGTGCTGTTCCGGGACCGACATGAGCTCGACATGCGAGACGCTCTGATCAGCGCGACCTTTGGGTGGGTGTTGGTCTCGGCGGTGTCCGCGATTCCCTTCGTCTTGGAAGGATCGATCCCGTCGTTCACCGACGCGTTCTTCGAGATGATGTCCGGGTATACAACCACCGGTTCGACCATCCTCGCGGACATCGAGTCGGTGCCCCACGGCCTGCTCCTGTGGCGAAGCGAGACCCACTTCATCGGGGGCATGGGCTTCATCACGGTGGCGGTCGCCCTTTTGCCTCACGGGATGGGGGGGGCACGCCTGTTCAGGGCCGAATCCAGTCCAGGCCAGGTCGTCACCCGAGAACGCTTCACGCCCAGAAACCGCGACGCTATGCTCTATTTGTGGGGCATCTATCTGGCATTGAACGTGTTGCAGGTCATCCTGCTCGCCGCTGGAGGCATGTCCCTCTTCGACTCGATCTGCCACACCTTCGGCACGGTGTCGACGTCGGGATATTCCACGTACAACGACAGTGTTGGGCACTTCGACAGCGCCTACTTCGACTGGGTCATCATCGTCTTCATGGTGCTCGGCGGCACCACCTTCATGCTCTTCTACCGGGCGCTGCGCGGCGAGGTCCGGGCCGTGGCCAACAACACCGAGCTTCGCTGGTATCTGGGTTTCTTGCTGCTCTTTTGCGGTGCAGTCTCTTGGATTCTCTTCAGTGAAGGAACCTATGGCCCCGCCGACGCGGTCCGCCACGGCACCTTCCAGGTTGTGTCCCTGCTCACCACGACCGGATTCACTACCACCGACTATGAGCAGTGGCCTGCAGCGGCGCAGATGTTCCTTTACGCGGTGTGTTTCGTCGGGGCCTGTGCCGGGTCGACCACTAGCGGGATCAAGATCGTGCACTACACGATCATCATCAAGTTCATGGTGGCGGTGGTCCGCAAGGCATTCGTGCAGCCGTTGGCGGTCGTCAGTGTGCGCCTCGACGGCCGCCGCATCGACCAGACCGTCATCAACCTGGCGATAAGCTATTTCATCGTGAACATCTTCATGGTCATCGGCGGGGGCTGCCTGATGACGCTGATCGACGACATGGACATCACCACGGCGATGAGCTCGGTGATCGCCACCCTGATGAACATCGGCCCAGGCTTCGGCGAGGTCGGGCCGAGCATGACCTTCGCTCACATCTCGACGGCCGGGAAGTGGTTCCTCGCCTTCAACATGCTCGTGGGGCGGCTGGAGATGTTTTCGGCTCTCGTCCTGTTCTATCCGTCGTTCTGGCGCTCACGCTGAGGTCGACCGGGAAATCGATTTCCCTCTGTAGGCGTGTCGGGTGAATGGGTCCTGTCGGGTTCGAACCGACGACCACTAGCTTAAAAGGCTACTGCTCTACCAACTGAGCTAAGGACCCGTGGGGCTCAGTTGGGGTTTTGGACGTCGCATGGCGACTGCCTCCTCTTTTGTGTGTAGGAAAGGGTGGGGATGACGAGAATCGAACTCGTATGCTTGTGAGCTGTTCGAGGGGTTGGACCTTGGAAAGGGCCCGAGTGGTACAGCTAGTGAAGGTTTACAACCTCCGGGTTTTCAATCCGGTGCTCATCCATTGAGCTTCATCCCCATAGTGAGTGGACCCTGCAGGAATCGAACCTGCCGCCTCCCCCGTGTAAAAGGGGCGTCTTTCCCTTGCCGACCCAGGGTCCAGAGATGTCGAGAAGTGAGTGGTGGAGAGAATCGGAATCGAACCGATCGCACCGTGCTTGCAAGGCACAGTCGCCCCCTTGGAACATGTCTCCCCAGAGAGTGAATGAGAGCCCCGTCTCACATCGAAGTGAGCACGCCGGATTACAAGGCCGGTCCAGGCGCCTGCACGGGGCGAAAGTGGTACTGCCGGTGGGACTTCAACCCACTAATTCCGACGTGAAAGGCCGGGCGCGCGAGTCTTTGCATTCGGCAGCGCAGGAAATGGAGCCCCGTCCCACATTGAAGTGGACATGCCGAGATACGAATCCGGTCCAGGCGCCTGCACGGGGCTAAGGTGGTACTGCTGGTGGGACCTCGACCCCCAGAGCGCAGCCCAGAGGCCTGCAGTGAAGGACGCCAACTGAGCATCGTGAGTCAATGTCGACCCATCTTTCACTGCCGGACTGCCGGAGGGCGGAGCGTCAACAGGAGCTGACCGACGTGAAAGGCCGGGCGTGCGAGTCTTCTTGCATTCGGCAGCATAGAAGTGGACCCTCTCGGATCCTAGAAGTGGCGAAGTAGACGGGACTCGAACCCGCAACCTCCGGATAGACAATCCGGTGCGCTTCCATTGCGCCACTACTCCGTGTGTTGTGGAGCGCCCTGCGGGATTCGAACCCGCCCTGTCGGGGTGGAAACCCAACCTCCCACCAATGGGATCGAGAGCGCTGAAATCTAGAGATGGAGCCTTCGGCGGGAATCGAACCCGCGACCTCCCGACTTACCAAGCGGGGCTCTCCCTGCTGAGCTTCGAAGGCTGAAGTGGAGCCCCGAGAGGGCCGTTGAGCACGAAGTGCGCGAAAGGGCCAGGAGGAGTCGGCGAAAGCCTGGCAAGTCAGCGAATTGTCACGCAGTGGCGATTCGTGACTTGGTTGGACCGTAGGGCACCTGACGGGAGTCGAACCCGTACATCCCTGGCTGGCAACCAAGGCGATTACCGTCAATCTCTCAGGCGTATTTCAAGAATGGAGACCCTGCCTGGAGTCTCACCAGGGCAGCGAAGTTTGCAGCCTCGCTGGCGGTATGCGGCTCAGGGTCATGAATGGCGATGATGGCTGCGGGATTGAGGCACCAGGAATCGAACCCGGATCTCCTGGTCCAAAGCCAGGCGTCTTCCCGTTGGACCATGCCTCAATGCGCACCAACAACAAGTGGTTGAAGGAGCGGGATTCGAACCCGCGGCCACCCGCGTATCAGACGAGTGCTCAACCAACCGAGCTCTCCTTCATCAAGGTCAAGGAATCTGGTGTGGAGGGACGACAAGGAATTGAACCTTGATCGGTCGGTTAACAGCCGACTGCTCTGCCATTGAGCTACCATCCCAAGGGGATTGCGGAGGCACGAGTTGAACGTGCAACGCCCGGGGTATGAACCCGTGCTGGGACCCTCCCTCCCCGCATGAATGAAAAGAATGCCGCCCGAGGTGAAGTGCTGGTTGTTTGCAGTGCTGGATTCGAACCAGCAGCAATCAGTCCTGGAAACTGATGCTCTACCCAAAGAGCTAGTTGCGTGTGAGCACACCGGGTTGGGCGGCAAAGAGTCGAGGTGGTGAGAGTTGAACTCACAACTGCCTGCTTCCGGCCCAGTTGGCGCCGTTCTCGCGTCCCTCGGAGGCGAATTGTGGCACGACAGGTCGTGCGTTGTCGCCTCCGAGAGCCGCTCCGCTGCGGCGCTGCTTCTGCAGCCGGCAAAGAGTCGAGGTGGTGAGAGTTGAACTCACAACTGCCTGCTTCCGAAGCAGGAGGCTTACCCCAAGCCTTCACCTCGTGATGAGACGGGAGGGCCACGATCCCTCATCATTCGGATTAAGAATCCGACGCTCTGCCCGCTTGAGCTACCGTCTCGATATCGAAAGGAGTGCCGCCCGAGTTGAAGTGCTTTGAGTTGGTTGACAACACCGGAATTGAACCGGCGACAGTCGGCTTGATGGGCCGATGCTCTTCCTACTGAGCTAGTTGCGCGTGTGAGCACACCGGGTTGGGCGGCAAAAGGGTCGAGGTGGCTGGAGTTGAACCAACAACTGCCTGCTTCCAAAGCAGGAGGCTTACCCCAAGCCTTCACCTCGAGAGGGGGCTCCATACCCCCAAGAAGAAAGGGTGAAAGGTGGGACTCGAACCCACTTGAACTGGAATCACAACCCAGCGCCTCGACCACTTCGACCTCATCCACCACAAGAGCACCCGCCGGGACTCGAACCCGGATCCTTCTCCTTCGGAGGGAGAGGCTCGTCCGTTTGAGCTTCGGGTACTGGCAGCGCCGAGCACCGTCGTTGATTCAACTCGGGTGCTCGTCGCTGGAAGGGGAGGTGGGTGCCTCCCCGATGACCATACATATTCGCGATGTAAGAGATCGATTCTGTCGGATGACAGAAAGCACGCTCGGAGGGATTCGAACCCCCACCCTCCCGATTCGTAGTCGGGCATTCATCCACTTGAACTTCGAGCGTAGAAACGAAAAAGCCCCGGCTTCCTTTCGGGAGCCGGGGCTTTTTCAGTAGCGTGAAATACTGCTACATAGAGCCTCCGGCATCCCTTGGATCTCGCCGACAACCGTTCGCTTTCTGCACGTACGTCGCCGGTTCGACCCCAGGGGTCGTGGTGGCGATATGCATGGCGGCGAAGAGGGACGACAAAGACGGGGCTCCAGAATCTACATACAAGGTATTGGTGTCCTTCGAGATCTGTCAAGGGAAGGATCTCAGTTTTGTTTGTTTTATTTTTTGGAATGGGTCGGTGAGGAATCGAACCTCACAGAGTGAACACCGCGTTTACAGCGCAGCCGACGTCCCAGCGTCAGACTTCCCGACCCGAAGAGGAAGGCCGAGGAGTCGAACCCCCACGTTCTCACGCGCTCCGGATTTCAAATCCGAATGGCCACCACCGGCCTGACCTTCCAAAGTGACGAAGGGGGGAGTCGAACCCCCACACACCAGACTCTCGATCTGGCCGCTTTGCCAGCTTGCGCACTTCGCCATGGAAAAAGTGGCCAGGTCGGGAGTCGAACCCGAAGATCACCGCCTTCTGAGGACGGCCGCTATGCCTAGTTCGCGTACCTGGCCAAGATGAGTTTGGGATGTGAAAGATCAAAACGACAAAGCCCCTCCGGGCGGGGAACCGGGAGGGGCTTGGCGTTCAGCAGTGTCTCAGCTTCTACGCACAAGCCTCCATTCCCAGCGAGCTGGAAAGCTCTAGGGCATAGGAGTTGGTGCGGGCGGAGACGTGAATCATGAAGAAAGCCTAGTTTCGGAAGTCAAAAACGTCAAACACATTTTATCGAATCAGATCGAGTATATGCTTGAAAGCCGCGATATGGGCGGGCGTCGTGCCGCAGCAGCCGCCGACGATCGCCGCTCCCGACGCCACCAAGGCGGGGACCTGGGCAGCCATGTCGGAGGGCTCTTCGAGGTAGACCATGACGCCGTCGCGAAGTTCCGGCGTTCCGGCGTTCGGCTGGGCCAGGATCGGTAGATCCGAGAGTGCCCGGTAGCGCCTGACCACTGTCGCTGCGAGCGCGATGCCGACCTTGGCGCCGCAGTTCATGCCGAGCACGTCGACGTCGAGGGCCACCAGCCTCTCCATGGCTTCCTCTGGGGAGACGCCCATCATCGTGCGGACGTCGGTGGAGGCGTGCATGCGATCGTAGGCGAGGGAGCCGATCACGGTGGTTGCCCCTGCTTTCCGGGCGGCTTCCACTCCGATCTCGAGCTCTTCGAGGGCGGTCTGGGTCTCGATCAGGATCGCGTCGACTCCGGCTTCGACGAGGGCGGTGCACTGCTCGAGGAGGGCGTCGGCGACCGCGGCAGGTTCGTTCTCCCCGAGTGGGGCGAGGATCCCGCCGAAGGGTCCCACATCTCCGATGACCCAGCCCTGTCTGCCCCCGAAGGCCTCGCGGGCGAGGAGCGCTGCTGCGCGATTGATCGAGGTGATACGGGATTCTCCGTGGCGGGTCAGGGCGAGCCGGCTCCCACCGAAGGTGTTCGTGATGAGGAGGTCGGCCCCGGCGTCGACGTAGGTCCGGTGGATGGCCCGGACGCGATCGGGGTGATCGAGGCACCAGGCCTCGCCGCATTCTCCCAGCTCGAGTCCGGCGCTCTGGAGCTGGGTTCCCATGGCGCCATCGGCGAGGAGGGTTCGCTTGGTGAGCGCTTCCAGGAGTGTCATCGAGCGGTCCTTCGGTAGTCACAGTGTTGGAGGTGGCAGTGTCTGCAGCTGCGCACGGCAGGATCGGCTTCCCAGGCGGTTTCTGCTCGGGTGAGTCCATACATGGCTACCACGGAGGCCTTGGGTCTGAGCGCTCCCTCTTCGGTCAATGCGACCCCGAGGTCTGGATGGGCAGAGGCGACGGCGGAGAAGATCGTCGGAAGATCCTCGATCCTCCAGCCAGCACATCCGGGTGAGAGCGGAGGGAGGACCGAGATCCCCTCAGGTTCGTGCTCCTGGCAGAGCGTCGCGCCGACGTGTGCAATCAGATGCTCAGCGCCCGCGGCGGCCAGTCGATCGAGTGCCCAGGCAGCGTCGGGTCTGTGTTCCCAGAGCTCGGCGACCCGTCTGTCGACCTCTGGGCCGACGGTCGCGGCCATTGCGACAACGGCATGGGCGTTCTCGAGGGCACTTGCCAATGTCCATCCGATCAGCGATATGCGGCCGGAGAGCTGGACGTTCTGGCCCTGGATCCCCTCGACCTCGATGCGCTGGAGCCAGATGCCAGGGCGCGCATGGGCGGCGAGCCACGAACGACTCTCGGCGGCGATCTGAGCCAACTGCCCGTCCAGCTCGCCATGTTGCTGGAGCAGGCGTCTGTACTCGGCGTCGTCGATCCTTTCTGCGAGCTCTGCACTGGTGATCGCGATGGGGCCTCCCGGGCCGACTATGCCAGGTCTAGTCCCGCGCATCGGGATGCATTGCACACCCCTCGGCAAAGTAGTCGAAGAAGTCTGGGTGCTCCTCGAGCCGGACATGCTCGATGTTCCCTGCGAGCGTTTCTGCCCGGTCGCGGTGGCGGCGTGACAGGAGTGCGAGGGTGGCCCCCTCCAGAGCTGCGTTGCCGATCTGTTCGGTCCGCACCTCCGGAATCAGGCCGATAGCACGGGCGGAGGCGATCCTCAGCTCGGCGCCGAAGCCACCCGCGAGGAGCAGCGACTCAATCTCGGCGCCGGCAGCCTCACTGGCGATCCGTATCCCGGCGGCGATGGCTGCTTTGGCAAGGGCCAGCTCGGCCAGATGGGCTTCGCTGATGCTGATCTTGGCGCTCGAGGGGAAGACAAGGTTGCCTTTGGATGCGTCGATTAGCCTGGCGTTTCTGTCCATTCGCCCCGTTCGCAGGAGCTCGGCGAGCAGGTCGACGTGGGCACTCCCGCAGAGCCCGATTGCCTCGACGCCTCCGATGACGTCCAGGCGGATTGGCTCGTCGAGGTCGATATGCTGGATCGCACCGTCGAAAGCTGGCATTCCTCCGGGTCCTCCCTCGAACGCTGGACCCGCCGGACAGCTGGCGACCCACAGCTTATTCCGGTGGGCCAGGGCGATCTCGGTGTTGGTGCCCAGATCGAGGAGCATCGATCCCTCGGTCAGCTCATGGGCGATCAGGCTCGCCACGGTGTCGGCGCCGACGTGGCCACCGAGGAGGGGCAATCCATAGACCGTGGCGTCGGGATGCAGGGCGAGGCCGAGCTTCGAAGCTGGATACTCGAGGGAGCTGCCACCGCTGGAGGACCGGTAGGGAGCGGCCCCCAGCGGCTGCACATCGAGGCCGAAGAAGAGATCGCGCATGGTTGGGTTTCCCACGACGACGAGCTCCCGGATGCGGGTTGGATCCTCCACAATCCCGTCGAGTGCGTCGGCCAGGGCGCAGGTCGCGACTTGCTGGAGCAGCCCGGGCTGCTCACCGTCGAAGCGGATCCGGGCCATGATGTCGGCGCCACCTAGATGCTGGGGATTCTCGAAAGCGGCGGTTGCGAGCGCCTCTCCGGTCGTCAGGTCGTGGAGTCGGAGGACGACGGTGGAGGTGCCGAGATCGATGGCGACGCCGAGTCCCTCCCGTCCGGGATCGACCTGGTGCGCAAAGGGAGCGGTCCCGGGCTCCAGAATCCTCAGTCTGCCGTGTCTGGGTCGGCACCGACCGTCACAGCTGGAGCAGCGCCCATCACTCCGACAACCCTTGCGTTTCACCCGGCTTGTGGGACGAGGCGCTCGAAGAGCTCGACCGCGGCAGCGGCGTCAGCGGCGTATCCATCGGCGCCGATGTCGTCGCACCAGGCCTGGTTCACTGGCGCACCTCCGACGCAGATTTGAGCCTGAAGGCCCGCTTCTCGCACTGCCGCGACCACAGCCTTCATGGAGACCATCGTCGTGGTGAGGAGTGCGGAGAGGCCAATGATCGCGGCGTCGTGTTCCCTTGCGGCACTCACGAAGTCGGCTGCCGGGGTGTTGGTCCCGAGGTCCACGACTGTGAATCCGGCGCCTTCGGCCAGCATTGCCACCAGGTTCTTGCCGATGTCGTGCAGGTCTCCCTTCACGGTGCCGAGCACGAGAACCCGCGGTGTCGGGCCGCCCTCTGTCTCGGCGAGGAGCGGCCGGAGCACGGCCATTCCGGCCTTCATGGCTCTGGCTGCCAGGAGGACCTGGGGCACGAAGAGCTTGCTCACCCGGAAGTCCTCTCCGACTCTCCTCATTCCGGCTAGGAGCCCCTGCTCCAGGATCTCCAGCGGGGGATTGCCTTCGGCGACAGCAGCCTCCGTCATCGACGTGATGGACTTGTGATCTCCTCGGTACAAACAGGCATTCATCTCGGAGTAGTCGGCCAACTCAGACCTCTGGGAGGGTGGGATTGGCGGCGGAGGCGGCCAGGAGGATGCGACGGGCTTCTCGGTCCACGGCGGCGTCGATCGGGGGCTCCTCCCACGCGTCGAGCAGCGCCTCACCGTGGGCTTGGGCGCGGTCCCGCAGGGAAGGGGAGCCGGCGGCCTGCCGTTGATCGGCGTTGTACCGATCGAAGAGGGGGCCATGCAGGAGCAACTCGTCGGGCCAGTGGTCCAGTGTGTGCTCGGCCATGAGGAGGTGTCCCTCGGAGAGCAGCTCGTCGAGGAGCTCGGTGGTGGGCAGATCTTCGCGCTCCCGCACTGGTCTTACCGCTCGCTTGGCATAGGTGATGAGCTCGTCGTCGAAGACCAGCTTCTCGAGGCTGAAGCAGCTCACATAGTCGAGCATGCCCGGTCCGGAGACGGAGTTGATGCCGTGTTGGAGAGCCAGCAGCGCGCCGATTCCGGTCTCGGCGCCCGCCTGCGCGTCGTGGTCTGGGGCATCCGAGAGTCCGATGTAGGCTTGGGAAGGCAGCTCGAGATATCTCGCGATGTCCGCCGATCCTGTAGCGACCTGCATCGCCTCCGCCGCCGCCATTGGGCTGGTCATGTACCGCATGTGGAAGGACGCTGGCGCCGCTCCAAAGACCACTGGCAGTCCTGGTCGGAGCAGCTGCGCAAGCGTCAGGCCGGACAGGATCTCGGCCGTGTGCACCACCAGCGCTCCAGCACAGCTGACGGGGGCGACCATTCCCAGGAGCACGACGGGCACGATCTCGACGGGGATCCCGTGGTGTGCGCAGTCCACCAGGTTGTGTAGCGGGTCGGCTCCCCAGCGCAGCGGCGTGTTCGGGCAGATGGTGAACAGGCTCAGGGGTCTTGCGGCGAGATCGTCGGCCCCGTCGCGGAAGAGCAGCTGCAGCTCAGCCATGGGCTGGACGCCGCGGGCGGTGAATGCGCCGGAGACCACGGGTAGCGGGCTTGTCGCCATTGTGCAGTACAGTCGCCAGGAGTCGGCGATATCCTTGGGTACGTCGCCGGTGACGAAGGCCGTCGATAGGTAGTCGATGTTCGGCAGGGCGTCAGCGAGGCGGGTGTAGCGGCACAGATCGGCGGTTGTAGCGGTGCGCTCGCTCCCATCCAGATCTCGGAAGCGCAGCGCGGAAGAGGCCGGCACGAAGTGCACGCGATCTCCTCCGAGGAAGGCGTGCTTTTCGCCCCTGCGATTGTGCAGAACCAGCTCTGACGGCGAGGTTTTCAGGGCCAGATCGATGGCCTCGGAAGAGAAGAGAAGGCGATCACCCTGGACTTCCAGGCCCAGCGCCGAGAACCGTGCCAGGAGGGCTGGGTCTTCGATGGCGACTCCGCGAGTGGCGAGCACGTGTCGCGCTTCGGCGACGATGCGCTCGATCAGGTCAACACTCAGGGTTCGTGCGACGCCATTCATTCCGTCGCGGTTTTTCGCCTTCGGAGCCCAACAAGGGCGAGCAGCCAGAGTGCGAATGGCGCGCCGCCGGACTGATCACAGCCGCCGGGATTGCGCGCGTCACCGTGATTGAGGCCCGGCTGGGTGCTTCCCGGTCCGAGCACCGTGACGGGCCACGTCTGGTGGCCCGCGTCCCCGGCGTCATCCAATACGTCGAGGGTGAACCAAACGGTCGCACCCTCGTGTTCATTGGTCGGCGTCCAGGTGACCAGACCGTTGGCGTCTATCGCGGCACCGCTGGGTCCGGAGATGCGCCAGGTGAGGGCATCGTCGCCGGGATCTGTGGCGACGGCCTGGTAGGACCACAGGGTGTCCGGCAGACCCTCCAGGGCACCAGGCATGCTTGTGATGACCGGCGGGGCATTGCTGACCACGAGGGGCAGCATCATCGTCTCTCCGTCTCCGTTGTCGTCGGTCACAGTGACAGCTGCGATGAACACGCCGTCACGGGCCCAGGTGTGCACCACGCTGGGCCCCTCGTCCTCTTCGCCGTCTCCGAAGTCCCAGCTGATGACGATGGGGTCGTCGTAGCCGGGATCCGACGCGGTGGCGGCCATGGAGAGTGGAGTTCCTTCCTCGGGACCTCCGGAGATGATCAGGGCGTCGATCTGCGGCGGGAGGTTGGCGATTGAGATGGGGTGCTCGGCAATGTCGATGCCGCCGTCGCCGTCGTCAGCCGTGACGATGACGATCCGGTCTCCGTCGTTGCCATAGGCGTGTTGCACGGTGTCACCGACGCCGATGTTGCCGTCTCCAAAGTCCCACGTGAAGGTGATGGGATCGTTTCCGAGGTCGCTGCCGTACGCCGTGAACGGGACCGGATCTCCCTCGTTGGCGAACAGCACACCCAAGACGCTGTCGATGGTCGGATCCACGTTGCCGACCTCGACGTCCACGACCTGTTGCGTGAGCCCGCCGTCGTAGTCGGTGACCGTCAAGGTGACGGGCCAGGTGCCGCTGTCCGGGAAGGTGTGGTCGAGGATAGCGCCGACCACCGGATCGGAGCCGTCGCCCAGATCCCAGGTGTAAGTCAGGATATCGAAGATACCGGGATCGGTTGCAGTCGCCGTGACATGGCTGGGCGCACTCTCGGTGACGAAGTTCGGGATCACGCTGGTGATGATCGGGTCGGCGTTCTCGACGGTGGCGATGAACTCGAGCTCGGAGACGCCGCCTCGCACATCGGTCGCGATGACGGCGCCGTTGTACCAACCGTCGTCGTCATAGGTGTGGTTGGCCGTGGGGCCGGGGATGATGGTGCCGTCGCCCATGTCCCAGGAGAACGTGAACAGATCGCCGCTCGGGTCGGTCGCGGTGGCGCTGATCTGCATCGGGCTGCCTTCGACCATGATCGGAGGCATCACGAGCGGATCGATGACTGGCGGACCGTTCACGATGTTGATGTCGACGTCCCGCTCGACCTTTTCTCCGTCGTCGTCGAACACGGAGAGCTTCATCGGGTAGACGCCCTCTGTCGGGTAGGTGTGCGTCACCTGAGGGGTCGTCTCGGTGGGGCTGTTGTCGCCGAAGTCCCAGGCATAGCTCGCGACTTCCGTGCCATCTGGCTGCTGCCCATAGGCGTCGTAGTTCAGCACCTCGCCCTCGAGAGCGGTGCGCGGACCGTCGAAGAACACGATCGAGGTGACACCCTTGGTGATGGCCCAGGTGTCGGTGACCTGCTCGTCGCCCTGTAGGAAGACCGCGTCCAGGTTGTTGCCATCGACATCGATCACGACCGATCCCAGCTCGTTCATGGAGACGTGCATGGCCGAGTGATCCAGGGCTCCGCCACTCGTCTTTCCCGCCGAACCGGCGACGATGTAGACGGCTCCTTCGTTGCCTCCGAGACCCATGGTCGGCTTGCGATAGGAGAAGCCGTCGTCGCGCGTGCCGTCGCTGTCGTCCAGCGCCATGGCCTGCACGAAATCCGTCGATAGACCATAGTGCTGGTCAATGAGCGGCGTTCTCTCGTAGGAATGGCTGTGCCCGGTCAGCACCAGGTCGACGCCATAGGCCTCGAGGATGGGGTTGGCGTTCTCGCGCATCTCCACCATTCCGGTCTCGAAGTCGGAGTTGTGGGACCCGTGGCTGTACGGGGGGTGGTGCCAGATGGCGATGATCCAGTCCTGAGTTGTCGCGGCGAGGTCCAAGTCCAGCCAGGTGAGCATGGCGCCGCCCACAGCGCGGTCGCTGCCGTCTGAATCCAGAGAGACAAAGTGGATGTTCGCGTAGTCGAAGCTGTAATAGGACTCGGATCCCGAAGCCAGGCCACCGGCCTCACCCTGCGTCGGGAAGGTGAAGATGTCGTAGTAGGGCCCGGTCTGGGTGGCGTAGTCGAGGGAGTAGCCTTCGTGGTTGCCGATGGTCGACCAGGCCGCTGTCTGACTCAGCGTCTGGGGATACATGTCGAAGAACGCTCGCTGGTATTCTTCGTCGGTACCGGAGTTGTAGGCGTTGTCACCGAGGAACAGCAGAACGTCGGTGGGCGTCCCGTCGTACGCCGCGTATGCGTCCCGGACCGAGGCCTGGTTGACGTTGGCGGTGCCGCAGTCACCGAGTGCCCAGATCCGCGTCGGTCTCACCGTGCCGATGATCGGGTGGGTAGTGAAGTAGTGGTCGGCATCGTCACCGGCGAGCACGCCCTCATCGGAGCCGACCGCGTAGTAGTACGTCTGATCCGGTGAGAGTCCGGTGATCTCGATCTCGTGATCGAGGGCGAAGGTCGGGTCGTCTAGCTGGGTGTCGAGCTGCCCCTGGTTGGTGCCGTACCAGATGGTCGCCCCGGATGGCCCCAATGTGCGCCACCTGATGATGGCGCTCTGGTCGGTGGTCTGCTGTATGTAGGGGCCACGGGTCGCCGATGTTGGACCGTCAAAGGTACTAAACGACAGATCGAAGGACATGTCGTAGCTGGCGACGCTGTCTTGGTGAACCTCGACGGCCAGGGTGTTGATTCCGTCGACCAGAAGTGCGGTGTCGACGAGGTAGTCGGTGAAGCTGAAGGCCTGGTTGCCGACAACCGCGGAGATGGCCACGGTCGCTGGGGTCACCACGCCGATCGGTAGGTTGACCCTTTGTAATTCGACGCCATTCAGATAGACCAAGACGGCGTCGTCGTAGCGGAGACGCAGCACCGCGCCGGTCATGGTCTGCGCATCGATTACGTCGAAGTCGTGGCGAAACCAGGTGGTGATCGGCTTGTTGTTGGGATCGATGCCGTAGTCGATCGTGGTGAGCGCGTCCCAGATGCCATAGCCGAACGGCCCCGCTCCCTGCTGCCAGCCGGTGTCGTCGAAGGCGGGATCCATCCACGTCGGGCCCGGATCGATGCCGTTGTCGAGGTAGCTCCAGGTGGAGCCCTCGGGGACAAAGGCGAACTCGGCCGCTTGTGATGTAAGTGCTAGCACTAGCCAAATCATGGTTTCAAGCTCTCGATAGCCAGGTTCAATGACGCGATCTGTTCCCGCTGTCGGGGCGAGGACCGCCCACGCTGGGTAAGTTCCAATGCCTCGCTCAGGGCGGCGCGAGCCTCGCTCTGGCGCCCGAGCTCCATGAGGATCTCCCCGCGACGGCGCATCCATGTCGCTGTGCGCGGCAAGGCATCGAGGCGGGACAGCGCTCGCTCTGGATCGATGATGGCGGCGAGGCGGATGGTCTCGGACTGCAGCGAGGACGCGGGGGCAAAACTCTGGCCCACGTCGACGGCCATCAGGGCTTCGTGGAGGCGCCCGGCGTCCTCGAGGAGCTGTGCGGTCCGAACCAGGAGGTCAGGCGGGGCATGTTCGACCCGGGAGATCGCGAGAATGCGGAAGTCCGCGGCCTCCGACATCAGTCCCTGGGCCGCCAGCGCGTCGCTCCGGACCACCAGAGCACCGGCCAGGTCCGCTGTCGTGATCTTGTCCAGAAGAGAGAGCGCGTACGCCGGTCTGTTGTCCTTGACGGCGATGTCGGCAAGGACAAGCTGCGTTTCTGCTGGGTCAGCGCCGCAGTGCGCGGCCTTGTGGATCTCCTGCTTGGCTTCGTCGAACCGGGACTCGGCGGTCAGTGCGGCACTGCGCCTGAACAGCTGCGGCACGTCCTCGCATCCTTCGGGAACAAAACGATCGTCGGCGGCGGGGTGTGCCAGAGCCGCAGTGACCAGGAGAAGCTGAACCATCGCGGGAGTTTACCTGACGTATGACGTACCAGCGAATCGACGCGCCCAACCGTCGCAGGCATCCCGATCACGGAGCAGCGATTCTGACCCAGTCGACCACAACGTACCGTCCAAATGCAGTTTGGACGGTACTTGTGCAGCGGCCGGGTCAGAATCATTTCAGGTGTGGCGCACGCAGTGCGTCACTTAAAGTGAAGTTTCGAGGGGCACAACCGGAGCCCGTGACGGTTGGGCGCGTCGATTGTCTTCGGAGGGCGGGACGGAATGCGGAAGGGAGTCGGTCTATTCGTCCGCTTCGACCAGCGTCACCTCGTACAGGAGAGTGCCGTTCTTCTTGACGTCTGGAGTGTCCTTCAGGAGTTCGGCGGGGATCCGCATCTGCCGCGTCCCCCCCGTCTTCATTGTCGCCATGCCCTCGACCAGGCCCGGGGGAACTGGCGAGTTCTCGTAGCGGAACCAACGGCAGGTCTGCGATCCGAAGGTGTGATCGATGAGCTTGCCGTCCTGCCACACGGTGTAGTCCACGCAGACGCGGCGACCGGACTTCGGCTTTCGTCCCTCTCCCACGACGAGATCGGCCAATATGAGGCCAGATTTCTGAGGTTTGAAGCTGTCGGGGTCGACCTGGCCGGGTGCCGTCGGCACGACGCGAGGAAGGATGATTCCGAACACCTCGATCTCGAAGTACAGCGTGCTACCCGGTGGGATTGGCCCTGCACTTCGTTGGCCATAGCCGAGCTTTGGAGGAATGATCAGCCGGCGTTTGCCGCCGACCTTCATGCCGGTGACGCCCTCTTCCCAGCCGGGGATCACCTGGTGGCCACCGATGAGGAAGCTCAAGGTCTTGCCGCGCTTGACGGAGCTGTCGAAGACCCTGCCATCCTCGAGGAACCCGGTGTAGTGGACCTCGACCGACGCGCCGTCGACTGCCGCTTGTCCTTCGCCAGCGGCCAGATCGAGATAGCTGACCCCGCCCTCGGTCTGGGGCCAGGGTTCGTCAGGGGCGTTTTCTCCAGGCCAAACGCCGGCAAGAGCGGGTGCGGAAAGTGCGAAGAGTAGCGTGATCAAAGTGGGAGAGCCTCCGATGATGGTCAGATAACAGCCCAGAACCGGACGGCCTTCCGCGCTGATTTCTGCGCCCGGTCGACCACAACGTACCGTCCAAACGCAGTTTGGACGGTACTTGTGCAGCGGCTGGGTCAGAATCATTTCAGGTGTGGCGCACGCAGTGCGTCACTTAAAGTGAAGTTTCGAGGGGCAGAACCGGAGCCTGCGACGGTTGGGCGCGTCGATTCTGGATTGGCGCATTAAACAGCCCCCATGGATGATGTCGAGCGAATTCGAGAGGCCTTGGCGGGGGTGCAGACCTCCTCCCGCGAGAGGAGGCGTCCGGGGTCCACGCCCTGGCTGGTCAAGACCCACGTCGGCTGGGTTCGCCAGGTTCCGACCATCGACCTGAGCCTTCTCGGGGGGGCGCGCCTGGCACGCCGGCTCGTCCGTGAGGTCCAGCGCCTGACTGGCGACCTCGACACCGGGGCGGTGGCGTTCATCACCGGCTCTGGCAGCGCTGGGCCACACAGTGCCGTCGGAACGGCTGTTCGTGAGGAACTAACCAAGATATGCGGAGAACGTGAGGCGTGGACCTTCGTGGCGACAAGCCACACGCAGTACACCTTCATTTACGACGCCACCAGGGCGCCCATCGCCGCTACAAACGAGCTGGGAACGCTGTACTACCTGCTTGCTGGTGGTTTTGGCCTGGCCGTCGTCCTGGCAGTGCTGCAGATGCTCGGCGTCTTCGGCTAGCCCTCTGATTAGCCCGGGCGGGCAGTGACTTTCGCGCTGCCACCCGAGCCGATCTTCACAGTCTCGGTGTGGTCGATGCCCAGACCTGGGTTTTCCACCCGGATCTCATAGGTGCCTGGTGGAAGCTCATAGTCGCGGATCGGCGCGGTCTTCTTGAGCTTGTCGCCGTTGACGTACACATGGGCCCACCCGCCGGCCGACAGGAGCACGGTGAGCTTGCCGGGCACGTTGGCTTTGGGCAGGTTTCTCGAAAACCTCGTGGTGCCGTTCTTGAGTTTCGTGAGCGAGCCGCTTGCGGGGCCGTAGCCGGACTTGGAGATCGTCACCCTGTACGTGCCGCCGGTCTCGCCGCCTCGCCACGTCAGCGGCGTAGTGCCGATCGTCTCGCCATCCACCTTCACCGTTGCGCCGGAGGGCTTGGAGCTGAACCTCACGGTCGGCTCGGTTGCGACTGGGCGCGGCTGTGGGTCAACGGGCTCGTCTGTTGGCTGGTCAACCGGCGGCGGCTCCACGGGAGCCTCCTGCTTCGCTTCGGTCATCTTCCAGTTCATTCGGGCAACTTCGCCGGCCTGGATCCAGACATTCGCCTCGTAGGACTCGTAGCCCTCCTCCTCCAGGCGGACCTTGTGCTGGCCCGGCTCGAGCTCGTCGATGTGAAGCGGCCCGCCGCGGCCCCGAAGCTCTCCATCGAAGAAGATGTTCGACTCCGGCATGATGAGGATCTCGACCTCACCGAGGGTGGCGACTTCGACGGAGTAGACCTGGGCGTACACAAATGCGGCGCCGACGCCCACCGAGATGAAGCCAAAGCCGAACAGCATCATCAGCGCACCGAGGAACCACGGAAGCACTCGTGCGGGTGTCGCATTGGTCGAGATCTGCGACATGGTCGAGTCGGTGTGGCCCTCCCAGGCGTCGATCGGAGCGTTCTGCTTGAGCTGAAGGGCGATGTGGCTGCCCTGCTCGAGCCGGTTGACCTCTTCGCCGATCTCCTCTTTGAAGGTGTCCTTCATGAACGCGGCGAGCTCGTGACGAACCGTGTCGGAGGTCTGCGGGAGCAGGTATTCGCGAAGGTCGTCGGCGAGAGTCTGTCCGGACTGGTAGCGATCCTCTGGGTAGCGAGCGAGGGCCTTCAGGCAGATGTCTTCGAGGACCTCGGGGATGTTCGGGTTGAGCTGCGTCGGCTTCGGAAAATCGCAGTCCCGGATCTTCTTCAGAGTGGCGATTTCGCTGTCCGTCTTGAACAGTCTTCGCCCGGTCAACATTTCGTAAAGGATGATTCCAAGGGAGAAGATGTCCGATCGGGGATCGATCTCCTTGCCGGTCGCCTGCTCCGGGCTCATGTACTCGAACTTGCCCTTGAGAACGCCGTCACGGGTCTGGTATGCGTTGGACTCCGCCTTTGCGATTCCGAAGTCCGCGACCTTGACTTCGCCCTCGTAGGAGACGATGACGTTTGAGGGCGAGATGTCCCGATGCACAATCCCGTAGCTGTTGCCCTGAAGGTCGGCCTTGGTGTGGGCGTAGTGCAGTCCCTTGGCCGTCTCGTGGGCGACGAAAGCCGCGAACTTCGGGGGTAGGTAGCTCTTCTTTCGAGCGAGCTTCCGGAGGCAGTTTCGGGTGTCCTTTCCGTCGACGCACTCCATGGCGATGAAGTAGTTGTCGAGGATCTTTCCGAAGTCATAGATGCGGACGATGTTCGGATGTTGCAGGGCGACCGAGACCTTTGCCTCGTCGATGAACATCTCGATGAAGTCTTCGTTCTCGCCGATATGCGGGAGGATACGCTTGATAACGATGAGGTTCTCGAAGCCGCCGTGAGAGTAGGTCTTCGCCTTGAAGATCTCCGCCATTCCACCGGTCGCGATCTTGTCGACCAGGAAATACTTCCCGAATGCTTCTGGGGTAAAGGCCGCCACTTCAGGCCCTCCACTTCGCGCTGATCTTAGGCGAAGTACCCGCCGGATTCAAGGCACACTCACTCGGTCGCCCCGGGCCCCCAGTATTCCTCGAGTTCTTCGCAAGTCCAGTTATTTCGGATGGTTTCCGCATCTCCGAAGTCCTTGCAGAGGCGTTTATCATCTCCAGATTCGTCAGCCTGCTCTTCAATACACGCATCGAGCTCCGAATCGGGGATCGTGAACCCGCACTCGTCTGCAAAGTCTGCCATTCGAACGCAGACTTGTTGACAGCTGTTTTTACAGCCCGAAAGATCGGCTGCGAAGAGCAATGTCGCGATGACGATAGAGCGGCGGCGCATCTGTGGATTCCCTCAACGGGGCCAACTTGGCACGCAGAGGGCCAAAGGGCAAGGCTCAAGCGAAGGCGGCCACCAAGACTACGAGGCCTGCGAGCAGGAGCGCGAGCACGCTGCCGATGGAGATCGACGCCACAACCAGGCCGACATCGACGCCGCCGATCTCGAATGGATCGACCTCCTCCTCGAACTCCATCATCTCGTCGTAGTCGTCGAGGGCGTCGGACAGCGTGGGGACACGACCCTCGTGAGCGGTTCCAACGGGAGAGCCAACCTCGTCGACACGCCCACCCAGAACCGTCGACGGGGGGGCGCCGTCGATGGGTTTCCTGGTCATCGGCGGAATAATACCAAGGGATCGGGCTCATTCTCAGCCCAACTTCAGCGCGTCTCGCATCGTGTAGCGCCCGGGAGGCTGCCCTGACAGCCACTTTGCCGCCCTCAGAGCGCCTTTTGCGAATGTCTGCCGAGATGTCGCTACATGGTGAAGCTCGATGCGTTCTCCGGCCCCGGCAAGCCATACAGTGTGATCTCCGGCGGTGTCGCCGCCGCGCAAGGCGTGAAACCCGACCTCCGCTGCGGGTCGCTCACCGGTATGACCCTGGCGCCCATGGACTGCCAGTTCTTCGAGGGTCGCGCCCCGTCCCGCTGCCACAGCTCGCCCCAGCGCGAGGGCGGTGCCAGACGGCGCGTCCACTTTGTGACGGTGATGGGCTTCGACGATCTCGACGTCGAAGTCAGCAAGGATCGCCGCGGCGCGTTCCACCAGATCGAGGAGCACGTTGACTCCCGTCGAGAAGTTCGCGGCCTGCAACACGGCGCGCTGACGCTGCTCGGCACTCAGCACACTTTGCTGGCGCGGGGTGAGGCCTGTGGTTCCGCTCACGAGGGCTGCGGATCCAAGGTGGAGGAGGGATGCCTCTATGGCGGTCGGAGTCGAGAAGTCGATGACCACGTCCGCCGAATCAAACACGCCCGGCCCGAGGCCGCTGATATGGATCCCGCCGACCTCGTTCCCGACGGTCGGGGAGTCCGGAGCGTCGACGGCCGCCACCAGGGTGGTCTCGGAATCGGCCGCGATTGCGGCCGTCAGGAGTTGTCCCATCCTTCCCGAAGCGCCGAGTATGGCGACGCGGATCGGGGGGCTCATCCCAAGACTCCGGCGAGCACGGCCTCGACGCCTGCTGGATCGCTGGTCATGAGGGGCAGGCGAACGTCTGGAGCGCACAGGCCGAGGTGGGCGAGGGCGGCCTTGCAGGGGACCGGGTTGGTGTCGGCAAACAGGTAGGTCACCAACGGCCAGAGCTTCTGCATGGCGGCCGCCGCCGCGGCGTTCTGACCGGCCTTGAAGAGGTCGTAGACCGCGACGGTCTGCGCGGGGGCGACATTGGATACGACCGAGATGCAGCCGGCGCCCCCCATGCTGAGGAGAGGCAGGAAGGTGAAGTCGTCGCCCGAGAGGATCGGCGTGTCGGTGCCACAGAGGACTTGACCGCCAAAGTTCAGGTCTCCGGTGGCTTCCTTGACTGCAATCACGCCTTTGAAAGCAGACAGTTCAGCGACGAGGTCTGCCGATAGGCGCTGTCCAGTGCGCCCGGGCACGTGGTACAACACCAGCGGGACGCCCACTGCGGCTGCGGCGCGAATGTGAGCGCGGTGACCCTCTGGATTCGGCTTGTTGTAGTAGGGAAAGACCAGCAGCCCGGCATCCGCGCCAAGCTCCCCGACTACCTCGAGGTTCGCGACGGTGGAGGCGGTGCTGTTGGTGCCGACTCCGGCAGTGACCGGCACGCGTCCACCGGCCAACTCGACGGTGGTGGAGACGACCTGCTTCCACTCATCGCGGCTGAGCGTCGGGGTCTCGCCAGTCGTGCCGCAGGCGACAAGGCCAGCGATGCCGTTCGCGACCTGCCGCTCGGCAAGGGCGACATAGGCGTCGAAGTCGATGGCTCCGTCGCGGAAGGGCGTGACCAGTGCGGTGTGGATGCCTTCCATTTTCATTCTCGATGTCAGAAGTGAATGCGCGTCGTCAGCTGAGCGCCAAAGGCGGGATCGTCGAAGTTCTCGTAGAGCTCGTCTTCGTAGTCCCGGTAGTAGGTGCCGGGGAGGAATGTGCCGAACTGCAGCCCAGTTTCGAAGTGCTCGATGGCGTTGTACTCGACCCCGACACCGAACTCCATGCCGTAGCTGCGACGGGATCCGTAGCGCTCTGGCACCTTGGCAGTGCGCGCCCCGAGGAAGTAGGCTTGGGCGTCGAGCCCGTCGATGAGGGTACGGGTGATCGCGGGACGGAAGTACAGGGCGTTGGAGAGCGCGTTGCCCGTGAGCGTCGCTTCGTAGGTGCGGTTGCCATTGTCGTCGTTGGCCGCGGCGTGGCTCAGGGTCGGCATCGGAAGCTCGAACATCATGAGCCCGACGCTGTAGTCTCGGTCAAAGGTGAACGTCTTGAGCTTGAGGTCGCTCTCGTTGCCGTCGCCACTCGCAAGCCCGCCTTCTACGCCGAGCTTCCAGACGTCGAGATCGAGCTCACCTGCGATCGAGGCCCCGAAGGCGGTGACGGTGACGTTGTTCAGGCCTTCGGGCAGGCTGCCACCGCCGAACTGTCCAATGCCCTCGGCGCTCACGTTCAGCTTGCCCATGGTGGCGTCGAGGGCCAGGTCGATCGTGAAGAGGTTGAACTTGGTGTCCGCAGTGGTGTCGAATTTGTCCACGGTGTGGGCGAGCTGGGCGTTGAGTCCGGCGATCACCTGTTCGCTTCGGTAGGCGAGCACGGCATTGAAGGCGGTCGTGTCGTCGACGGCGTTCAGGAAACCCTCGGAGCTCACGTCGCCGGCGAGCTGCACGAAGAACTGCTCTTGGATCAGGTACTCCCACTGGAGGCGATCGGCGCTGTCGCCATAGTCGGCAAAGAACGGATTTGTCGTGAGGCCGTCGTTCTGCCACACACCGCGGCCCCAGTGCAGGGGCATGCGGCCAAAGCGGAACCGACCCGCCGGCGTATGCACGTCGCCCCAGGCGCGCCAGAGCGTGAAGTCGAGCAGTGGGGCGGTGCTGTCGGTGTCCGAAGTCGGCGCGGCCTGCGCCTGTTCGAAGGTTGGCGGCGGGCTGGGCATTGGGTTGTCTGTGCCCACCGGGTTGCTGCCCCACGCCACATTGTCGAGGCCCTTGAAATCGACAAAAAGCCCGACATCTTCGTTGAGGATGAATCGGGGTCGAAGCCAGAGTCTGTGCTGCAGATAGGCTGAGAGGCCTTCTGAGTTCGGCAGAGATCGATCGAGGGAGAGCGAATCAATCGCACGACCTCGGGCTCGATATGAACCTTCGAACTCGACTTCTGCGGCTTGGCTCGCGCTGGCGAGGAGCAGGGCGGCTAGGGGGATGAATCGGCGGCTCAAATCGGCAGGCTCCCGCGGAGATCGGGCCGCAGTTGACGGCCGACTGTCGCTAACACGCCCCTATGGGGTGACAACAGCTTTGGTCTGGACATGTTGACCTCTCGTGATGGAACATGAACAACCGAGGGAGATACCGTCGTGAACGGGCCAGGTGCGGACAACGGCGAAGACTCGATCCACCTGGACCCCCTTGTCGGCAAGGTCCTGTGTGGTCGCTTCACGCTCGACAGGCTCATTGCAAGGGGCGGAATGGGCAAGGTCTACGAGGCCACGCAGCAGCCTCTCGGGCGGACGGTTGCCCTCAAAGTGCTCGACATCCACGGCGGCGGCGACGAGTTTCGGCAGCGTTTCTTCAAGGAGGCGTCCACATGCGCGAAGCTCTCTCATCCGCACACTGTGCGCATCTATGACTATGGGCAAAGCGACGATGGAATCTACTTCATCGCCATGGAGTACCTGCAGGGACGAACGCTGCACGATCTCCTCGTAGCCGAAGCTCCCCTCGAACCCCTTCGCGTGATCCGGATCTTCCGCGCCATGTGCGGTGCCCTTGCCGAGGCCCACGACACGGGGATCATCCATCGAGATCTCAAGCCGGCCAACGTCTTCCTCACCGAGCACGGCGACTCTCGGGACTTCGTGAAGGTGATCGACTTTGGCCTGGTCAAGGAACTCGGCGTGGAGTCCGAGCTCTCCCGGACCGGGACAGTCCTCGGATCTCCGCTGTACATGTCTCCGGAGCAGGTCCAGGCAACTGATGTGGACCAGCGCACCGACGTCTACGCGGTGGGCATGATGATGTTCACCGCACTCATGGGCAAGACCGCTTTCAAACGTGGGAATCCCCTTGCAGTCCTCATGGCCCAGGCCCAGAAGACGCCGCCGACCTTCGCCGAGGCCAACCCAAAGGTGGACCTTCCGGCATCCCTCGAGTGGGTGGTGCAGACGTGCATCGAGAAGCCGGTCGAGAAGCGCTTCGCCACCATGCACGAGCTGCTTCGCGCGCTGAAGGCCGTCGAAAAGGAGATCCGCGGAGAGATCCCCGAACCCCTCGAGCTCGAGCTGGACGACGGGCGGGTCGTGCTCCCTGAAGGGCTCGACGTCAGCAGCGAGTACCGAGCGATCACCGGTGAGCTCATCAAGAACAATCGGGAGCTCGCCGCCGTCCAGAGCGTGAGCACGACACTGGTGAACGCCGAGAGTCTCGCCCAGCACCTGGCTGGAGATCCCACCGCCACCCAGACGGTGGTGGTGCTCGGACGCTCCCACGCGGCGGCGATCGGACTCCTTGCTGTGGCCCTCGTTGTCATTGGCGGAGCGATTGGGGGCTGGTTCCTCACCATGGGCGGCGTCGGGACCGCCGAGACCGAGAGCCCGCGGATCATCGAACCCGCTGCCAAGGCCGAGGATCACAAAGTCCTCCTGCAGAGCACTCCCCCGGGCGCCGAGGTCGAGCACGATGGTGCCTATCTGGGCACGACGCCCCTCGACATGATCATTCCAGACGGCGAGGCCTGGGACGTAGAGGTCAGCGCCGAGGGACACGAATCCCGCACAGTCCGAGTCGACGGCAACCAGTCCATCGTTGCCGTTCCTCTGAAAGAGATTGTGGTCGAGGAACCTCCGCCTGTCCGTGTTCCCGCGAGGCCCGATCCCCCGGCAGCGGAGCCCGAAGAGAAGCCGACGCGTCGCGGAGATATCGCCGATCCATGGGCGGATTGATGAGAGCATGGCTCATCGGGTCCCTGTTGCTGGCTTCGGTTCCTGCTCTTGCGCAGTCGGACGAGGATGAAGCTCGCGCCAAGGAGCTGTTCGACAACGGTTCCATCCTCTACGACGAAGGTCGCTACGAAGAGGCGGTCACCGCATTTCGAGCTGCCTATGATTTGAGCAAAAAGCCGCTTCTGCTCTATAATATGGCTAGTCCTCTCGAGCGTCTCGGTCGCTGGAAAGAGGCTCTGGACGCCCTGCAGGACTATCGGGCCTTTGCCGCCGCCGACGAGCGCGAGAACATCGAGTCTCGGATCCGAAACATCCAGCAGCGGATCGACGAGCGAAAGGCCGCTGAGGTCGTGCCAGATCCGGTGGTCCCGGATCCGGTGACCCCCGTGGTCGCGCCCGTCGTGCCCGTGCCAGATCCCGATCCGGTGGTCGTCAAGCGCGGTAATCCGGCGGCGATGGCGTTGATCGCGACGGGCGGTGCCGGGCTGGGTGTCGGCGCGGTCTTCACTGGACTCACGCTTCAGTCCCGCGCGCAGTGGAAGGAACTCTGTGTGGATCGCCTCTGTCCAACCGAGGCAGAGTCCTTTATCAAGCAGGACAACGGGCGAGGGCTGGTCGCGGATGTCGGCTGGATCGTCGGCATCGGTGCTCTCGGGACGGGCGTCGCGATCTCGCTCGGTGGAAAGGGCAGTGCGGATCTCGAGGTCCTACCCGCGCCCAACGGCCTGCTCATCCGAGGCGGCCTGTGAGAGCAGCCGCCATCGTTCTGCTCGTCTCTTCGTGCACGCTGGGGCCAAACCCGGAGAAGTGCGCTCGGGATCAGCAGTGTCGGGACGTCTTCGGGCTGGGCGCGACCTGTGCCGATGACGGCCTGTGCCAGCTGCCCGAGGAGAATCTCCGCTGTGCCTCGACCTATCCGCGGGATCTGTTGACACGACCCGAGAAACACGGTCGCGATCTCGTCCTTGGCACGCTGTTCGACGCCAGCACCGACGGGCCGCAGATCCAGGCCGCCGAGCTCGCGGCTACCCAGATCAACGACAACATCGGGCCAGGTGACTGGCTGGAGGGCCGGCAGATCGGCGTCGTGCACTGCTCTTACGAGACCAACATCGAGCTGGACGATCTCGACTATGTCGCGGCTGCCGAAGAATCGGCGAACTACCTCATCGACGTCCTCGGCGTTCGGGCTCTGATCGGCCCTGCGACCTCGGATCAGAGCGAGGTGGTGTACCCCATCGCCGAGGCGGCAGATGTCGTGATCGTCTCTCCGTCCGCGACCAGCATCTTCCTCAACGACATCGATGGAGTGTCGTCGACCGACGAAGAGCCGGGGCTGTTCTGGAGGACTGCGCCGCCCGACAACCTCCAGGGAATCGCCATCGCCGACGACCTGCTGACGCGGGGAGTGTCGCACATCGCAGTGGCCCACCAGGCGGGGAGCTACGGCACGGGGCTCGCCGACGTCGCGATGCAGGAATTCTCTCGCGGGGGCGGCACTGCGGATCGGTTTACGTTCACCAATACCAGTGGTCTGACCGACGCTATCATTGACGCGGCCAACGCTGCGGAGGTCGAGGAGGTCCTGTTCATCTCCAGCGAGGTCACCGACATCGTGGCCTTCCTGAACGGCGCCGAGGGCATAGCTCAGTACACTGACGTCGCCGATCCGCTCGAGATCTTCCTCACCGATGCGGCCTCGGATCCAATCCTGCTCGAGTCCAGCTCGGGCCAGCTGAACGCCCAGATCCGCGGCACGCGCCCACAGGTGCCAGAAGGAGGCGAGTACCAGGTCTTTTCGGTCGCCTACAACATCGCCTACAGCGAGGATCCAGCGGCAGCGGTGTTTGCCTCCTTCTCCTATGATGCCACCATGCTCGCCCTCTATGGAGCGGCGTGGGCCCACTACAACGAGCCCGAGATCGGGGGTCTCAACATCGCTCGCGGCCTGCGCCAGGTCAGCGACGCGTCCCAGCCAGAGATCGGCATTCGAGGCACGCGCTACTCCGAAGGTGTGTCGAAGTTCGCCAACGCAGAGCCCATCAACCTCGCCGGGGCCTCCGGGGGGCTCGACTTCGACGAATTCACAGGGGAGACCGACAATCCCATCGAAGTATGGGTCATCAACGCCACCCAGGACGACTTCGACACCGTGCGCATCTGCCAGCCCGACGGAAGCTGCAGCGATGTGGTCCGTTAGATAGGGGCGTCGGCGCAGGAGATTCCCGTTGAAGAGATGGTGGGTTGGCGGAGCCTTGGCTCTGACGTTGGGCTGCGGGAACGGGAAACCGAAGATCCCGCCGCCGCCGCCCCCCAATGGCTACAACATCATCTTCATCGTGGTCGACACCCTGCGCGCCGACCACCTCGAGACCTACGGCTATGCGCTGGGGAACTCGTCGCGTCTGTACACCTTCGGAAAACACTCGGTCACCTTCCACAACGCCTATGCACAGTCGGCGTGGACCAAGCCGTCGGTGGCATCGCTGCTCACGTCGCTGGAGCCCAGAGACCATGGGATCAACGACTGGGAACAGCAGATGACGGACGACAAGCTCACCATCACCGAGGTGCTCAAGAGGGCCGGCTACGAGACCGAGGCGTACATCGGCCACCACGCGCTGGAGCCCAAATACAACAACTTCCACCAGGGTTTTGACGTCTTCGACATCTCGGCGTTCGAGAACTGGGGCTCCCCGCACAAGATCGCCTCCGCGGGCCGACTCTCCAACCTGGCGATCAAGGCCATCAAGAAAGAGCGGGACAACCCCTACTTCATGTGGCTGCACTACTTCGATCCCCACGACGACTACCTCTCCCACAAGCGCTTCGACTATGGGCCCCTCGACCAGCACCGCTACGACAGCGAGATCGCGTACACCGACCACCACCTCGGCCGCATCTTCGCCACGCTGCGCGACAACAAGAAATATGAGGACACCATCGTCGTGGTCACCGCCGATCACGGCGAGGAGTTCCTCGATCACGGTCACACCCGCCACACGCATCAGATGTACGAAGAGGTCATCCGCGTTCCCCTCATGATCCGGGCTCCGGGGCTGGAGCCAAGTCGTGTCGATGTCCCGGTCGCGGGCATAGACATCGCGCCGACGATGCTGCGGTTGGTGGGCGTCGACGTGCCGCCGCGCTTCAAGGGCCGCGCGCTGCCCGTCATCGACGACACCTTCTACGTGGATGCGGATCATCCCGTCTTCTCAGAGACCCGGCGCGAGGTGGATCGCCAAGCTGTGATCCTCCGCGGTTGGAAGCTCATCGAGGACAAGTACAAGAAGACCTACCAGCTCTACGACCTGAAGTTGGATCCAAAGGAGAGGTTCAACCAGTATAAAAAGAGGCCCAGGAAGGCCGCGGAACTCCAGGCCATCCTGACCGAGCACTTCCATGACCCGGTCGCGCCCGCCCCCGCCATGGAGCCGGACGACGAGTTCACCGACCTCCTCGAGCAGCTCGGCTACGTCGACGGCGACAAAGAAGCTGGCGAAGAGCATTGATCGCACGGTAGAAGAGCACGTTTGCTGGGAGGATCCCCATGTCCCGTGCGCTTTTGGTAGCCGTCGTTGTCGCTCTCCTGATGCCCTCCTGCAAGAAAGACAAGGACGAGCCCGATTCCGATCAGATCGGACCCGAGCCCGGCGAGCTTCTGGTTGGCTACGCCCGCGTGCGCATGCCCATCCCCCTCGGTATTGGCACCGTTGGTTTCGGGGGATTCACGGAGGGTGGCAACTATCCACCGTCGCCGTTCGCCGAGAAGTACCCGGCGACCACCCGAATCCACAACCATCCTGACTTCCGCGCCATCGCCATCTCGAGGGGTGAGGGTTTCGAGGCGGTCTTTCTGCGCACCGACACTGTGGGCATCTTCCAGCAGTTCCGCCGCGGTGTGCTGCTCGAGGTCGAAGAGCGCACCGGCATGGACCTCCAGGACGCCCTCGTCATCGGCGCGACCCACACCCACTCCGGCCCGGGGCGGGTGGTGGACGCCGAGGGGCCCTTCGAACTCATCGCCGACGTCTTCTTCCCGGAGTTCTACGGCAACATGGTCGACACCATGGCCGACGTGATCATCGAGGCGATGGACGACCTGAAGCCGGGCCGAGTCGGCTACACCTTCGGCGACAACACGGAGGGCATCAGCGACCGTCGCTGCGAGGACGGGTTCTACGAGAACGGCACCATGCCCATCATCGCCATCGAGCAGGAGGGCACACTCGCGGCGGTCATGCTCGCTTATCCGCCCCATGGCACGATCATGGACATCGGTGAGCTGAACATCTCCCAGGATGTCGCTGGTGGGATCGAGCAGGCAGTGACCGATCGCTTCGACCACCCGGTCCAGGTGCAGATGTTCAACAGCTGGGGCGCTGATATGGCACCTGGAAGCCCGGATATTGCGTATCAGACCGGCGCAATCCAGCCGGGCGGCTACGATCGCATGGAGGAGATTGGCAGCGTGGTCGCCGACACCGTCGAGGCCGCGATGGCCAACATCGAGTGGTACGACGAGCCCGAGATCGTCATGGAGACCCACCGCACCGAGATCGACCGCGAGGTCATCGGCTACGACTCGGTGACCTTCACCTATGACTATGGCGCGGTCTACTGCGGCAGTGGCCTGGAGCAGGACTGCGACAACATCGAGCCCTTCGGTCCCGAGCTCGACGACGCCTGTGTGCCGTTCAGTGAGGAATACCCAGCGCCGAACACGACAGAGTTCACCGCCGGGCGGATCGGCGATCTGCACCTGATCACCTTCCCGGGCGAGGGTGGCACCTTGCTCGCCGAGCAGATCATCGGCGATCTACAAGAGTTCTCCGGCGTCGAAGATGTCGCCTTCCTCGGCTACTCCCAGGACTACCTCGGCTACAGCATCCTCGAGGGGGACTGGTGGCACGGTGGCTACGAGGCGTCGGGGGCGCTGTGGGGTCCGCGTCAGGGCGAGCACCTGGCGGCCGAGGCGGTCCAGGCCTTCGGCAAGACCTTCGGATTTGTCGCCGCAGAGACCGAGCCTGGGCCCGTCGATCCCTTCGGAAACTCGGACTTCACGCCCTATCAGCCGCCGACTCCGGTAGATGTCGGTGGGATTGTCACCGATGTCGCGCCTTTGGTGGCGCCGACCGATGTCGTGGTCTTCACGATCTCGGGCACCGATCCCTGGTACACCGCGCCGATCGCTCGACTCGAGAGCGCGGGCGGCGACCCGGTCCTCCGTGCCGGCGGCGTGGAGGTGGACAGCGATGGTCAGGCGTTCTGGATCGATCTTGCCGTCGATCCGCTCTACGAGGACGAGCTGAACCCGGCGATGCGGCAGTTCCTCTGGACGTTCAGTATGGCGGCTCATCACCAGGTTCCAGGCGCGATTCCCGAGCTTGATGGCGACTATCGGATACGTGTGGAGATTCCGAACGGGGACGGGACGTTCACCGAGGTCACCAGCGGGACGTTCACGGTGGATCCTGCCCTTTAGGTCAGGTCCTTCGCTTCACGAACGCTCCGTCCCTCGAGCCTTCAGCAGTCGCTGCAGAGCCTCGCGGTCGCCGTCGGCGCGCTTGAACTCCTCGCGCCAGAAGGTGGCGTTCTTGTGGGTGGCGTACTCAATGGCGTGGCCCAGCCAGCGAACCTCCTCCGTGCTGGCACCACCGAGGGGCAGCGAGAGCCGCCGTCGGTCCTTCATGTCGAGGCGCAGGATTCGGCCGGCCCCGCCGGTGTCGACGCCCTTGACATCCTCCAGGGCAATTCGAATGGTGGGGCGGAGAGGTTTGCGGATGGTGAGTTCGGTGGCCCCGATCGCAATGACCACGCGGGCATGGCGAACGTGAAGCTGCCAGGGGACCCAGACTGCGGCGATGAGCGGCCACGCTGCCAGGACGAAGGTGCCGACGGGGGCGGGGTCCACCTTCAGGTAGATCGCGAAGAGTGCGCTGGGAAGGGCGATAAAGCCGCCAACGGCTGACCAGATGAGGAGCGTCTCCATCGCGACGGCCCACCACGACCAGGCACTCTCGACATGGGGGCGAAACTCGGCCCGTACCGAGTCGCCATCCCAGGTGACTTCGAGGCTCTTCGGGGGCTTGGCGATGCCTTCGGACATGGGTCTGGTACGCAGGCAGGTCTAGAGTGATCTTTCCAGCAACATCCTAACGGTTCGCAGCTTGAGTGCCGCCGCGACCCACTGGCCAATGGCCTCGGTGAAGGCGGAGTCGCCGCCGACCTGTTGCTGGAGGCGCTCGTTGTTTGGAGAGGCGGCCCGGGTCCGGAGCAGGCGCCTGGCTTCGGGGGCGACAAAACCCTTTTCAGTGGAGAAGATCCGCTTTGCCGCGCCGAGAGGACCCCAGAAGATGCCGTCGTCGCCGGAGCGAACGATCTGCACCCCACCGTCGAGATCTACCCCAACCGCGCCTGTGCCCTGGGGCGCCGGCATGCTCTCTTGGAGGCGGAGAGCGAGCAGGTGGAAGCGGGCGACTCGGTCTCGGTGTCGGCCGCGGATGTGCCGCAGGAAGAGGTCGTGACGGCGCGCGGCGAGGTCTTGGGCCATGGCGGAGATCGCGTATTTCTCGGCGTCTGCGGCGCTCGATGGAGGTGCGAGACTGAGGGCCAGTCGAAGCTCACCGAGGCTGGTGGCCTCGTGGTATCCGAGCAGCGAGGCGATGCGGGTGAGAACGTGGCCCTGGTCTTGCCCGTCGTCGGGCGTCAGACACACAAGCGCGAGATGGTTCCCACAGTTGCGGAGCTCCTCACGAGTGAGGGGCGGAAGCGACATTTCCCGCTCCTCCCAGGCGGAAATGGCGACGAGTCCGGTGGCCAAAAGACGCGTGTGAAGTGCATCTTCGTCGGCTGTCTCATTGGACGCGGTCAAGGGCTCCCCCGGCAGAGGGGCGCGAATACCCGGGAGATCTCCTGCGACGCGTGTGGCGCCTGGAACCAAAGCCTCCAGGGCGCGGGCCTCTCGGGTGAGCTGCCTTCGCTTCACGGGGTCCGAGGCCGCAAATGGGCGAAGCACGCGGATCATCGCCTGTGAACCTTCATCGACGTCGGCCCCCTCCCACGTAGTCGTCCATCCGTCCCAGCGAACGAGCTGCTCGCGCCGCACGCCGCCGATGGTCACGGGCAAGCCCCGGGGCGCCGAGGTCCATGCCGCGACCGCGTGCACTGCTTTCGCGAGGTGGCGATCCGCCGGGCGGGCGTCGGCGAGATCTTCGAGTGTCCTCAGGACAGCGGCTGCGGTGGAGCCGTCCGTGCGGATCGAGTGAGCAGGGAGCGCACCGAGAAGCTGTCTTAGCTCATCTAGCGTCATCGACGTCGTTCCATGGAAGGTATAGTGACGGGGTCAGCTTCCCCCCCGAGCTGAGGTTTTTTGTGTCTTCTAGTGACCCCGATACCGTCCACGACGGCCAGATCGATGCCTCCGAAGCGCTCGGTAAGCTTGGGAAGGCACTGCTCATCTATCATCGCGAGGGTCTCGACGTCGTTCCGTTGGTCGAGGGCCATCCTATCGTTGTCGGCAGGTCCGATCCCGCCCATGTGCGACCCAAGAGCCGCCGGCTGTCCCGCCAGCACGCTCGCTTCATCCAGGAAGATGGGTGCGTGACGGTCGAAGACCTCGGTTCGACCAATGGGACCTTCCTCAACGGCACGCGTATCAGCCGAAAGACGCTGGTGAAGCGGGAGGACGAAGTCACCCTCGGTTCGGTGATGATCAGCGTGCACGAGATGGGCAACCTGAAGCGCAGGCTGCACGGACTCGAGAGCCACGAGCGCTGGATGAGTTCCCTGGACGACGAGGTGAACCGGGCGCGTTCCTTCCAGAGGAGCGTCGGCGTGTTGATGATTCGCAGCCTCTCGCGGCGCGCTCGGTTGAATCGGTGGGTTCCCCGTATTCGAGAGCTGGCCCGGGACGTCGACCGGATCGGGCTGTTCGGTCCCGACGCGGTCGAGGTCCTGCTGCCCGAGATCGAGCTCGATGCTGCGCGAAGGTTGGCGGAAGAGGTCATCAAAGGCAGAGCCGAGGACGAGCCGCCCCTGGTCTGCGGCGTGGTGATGTACCCCCACGACGCCAGCTCGGCGCTGGAGCTGTGCAGCGCAGCTGGCGAAGCCGTAGCAAGCGCGTCCCTCGCCGAACCCGTCAAGGTGCTCAGCAGCGAGAACACCTGGCTCAGCTTCGATCCCGCCGACGAGGGTCCGGTCGTGCGGGATCCAGCCATGGTCGCGGTCTACGAGACCATCGATCGTGTCGCCGCCTCCAACATCCCGATCCTCATCGAGGGGGAGACCGGCACTGGGAAAGAGGTCATCGCCAGGGCCATCCACGAGCGCAGCGACCGTCGCCACAAACCCCTGCGGTGCATCAACTGTGGCGCCATTCCCTCCCAGCTCATCGAGAGCGTGCTCTTCGGCCACGAGAGGGGGGCGTTCACGGGCGCAGATCGGCGAACAAAGGGTGTTTTCGAGGAAGCAGATGGGGGCACGGTCCTCCTCGACGAGATCGGTGAGCTCGCGGCGAGCGCTCAGGTTGCCCTTCTACGCGTCCTGGAGACCAAGCGTCTCAACAGGGTCGGTTCCCATGTCGAGATCGATGTGGATGTGCGCGTGCTCGCCGCTACCCACCGCGATGTGCAGGCGATGAGTGAAGACGGGTCATTCCGGTTGGACCTCTTTTATCGGCTGAATACCCTCACGCTGACCGTGCCTCCACTGCGCCGTCGCCTGGACGAGATACGCCCGCTCGTGCGTCGCTTCGTCAAGATGGCCAACGGCTCGAACGGGAGGAACATCCTTGGCATCTCGCCGGAAGCGATCGCGACACTAGAGGCCTATCCATGGCCTGGCAACGTTCGCGAGTTGCGCAATGCCATTGATCGAGCGGTCGTAATCGCCGTTGGAGACGTGGTTACCGTCGACGATCTGCCGGAGCGCCTGCGAAGGTTCGACCCGCTCAGTGACGCGATCGACGACTGGAAGGAGAGCCCAGAGCCCACCGACATCGTCACTCGGGCTGTCCCAGTGGATCCGAGTGGACTCGATCTGAAGCGGCAGGTTCGCGCGTTTGAGATCGAGCTGATCCGGTCGGCCCTGAAGTCGGCGAACCAGAACCAGAGCGATGCGGCGAACCTCCTGCAGATGCCACGAAGAACGCTGGTCTACAAGATTAGAGCCTACGGTATCCGCGACCCAGCCTCCGGGGTGCGACCGCTGGCGATGGAGACGAACGAGGAAGGCCTCCCGATGTCGTTCAAGGACCGAGTCGAGAGGCTGGAGCTACGGATCCTGCAAGAGGCTCTGAGTCGTACGGCGGGGGATCGCGCAACGGCCTCGCGGCTGCTCGGGATCCAGAAGCGAACGCTCGACACGAAGATCGGTCGCTTCGGCATCGGTTGAGCAACACGCGCGAGGTGGGCAAGAAGTGCTAGCGCAAGCTGCGCGGTGAGCGTTGCACGGTGAGCAACGTGCGCGCGGTCGGCACTTTGTGCGCAATCTGCGTGTTTACCAGGATCGAGGGTGGTGTCGAGCGGATCTGGTGCCACCCGACGATCATTGGCATGGCCCATGCAAAAGTTCTGTTCGAGCTGAAAAAAACGGCTCGGAGGATGAGTCCCCAGCTTGTCCAGGAAGCACCGGTCGGGGGGGTATTTCGGCCGGTGCTTCTCTCTTTCGAAATGCTCCTTCGTTGCTGATGATATGGGATGAAATGCTCTCGGGGGTGGGCTGAGCTACTCTGGCGACAAGAGAGTTCCAGCCACTCTTTCCCCAGGTATCCCCCATGAGATATGCCAGTGTCATTCTGTTGGCCGGCCTGTTGGGCTCCTGCCTTACCGACGGCAAAGGCATCCCCGACGACACGGACTTCCCCACCGATCCCACCGACGCGGATACGGACACCGACGCAGACACCGACGCTGATTCGGATACCGACTCTGATACCGATGCAGATACGGATTCGGACTCCGACGCAGACACCGACGCGGATGGCGATACCGATACCGATACCACGATACCGACCGGCGGTTCTGGTTCCGGTGGTGGCTCCGGCAGCGGCGGTGGCGGCGGCGGGTCCGGCAGCGGTGGCGGTGGCGGGTCCGGCAGCGGTGGCGGCGGTGGTTCCGGCAGCGGCGGTGGCGGCGGTGGTTCTGGCAGCGGCGGCGGTGGCGGGTCCGGCAGCGGCGGTGGCGGCGGTACCGGCAGCGGTACAGCCGGCGGCAGCGGCAGCGGTCCGTGACGCCGAGCTAGACCGCACTCTGACTTGCGCGGGCGGCGCAGGTATAATCAGCCCAGATTTGGGAGCTGGATGCGCTACATGCGCTGGTTTGTGCCCCTGCTCGTCGGGTGCGGCGGCGGCGGGCCCGAGAGTAACGATGCCGGTAGCCTCTCACTATCCGGGGGCACCCTGGACTTTGGGGCCGTTGAGCTCGGAACGACGGCGACACTCCCTATCCAGCTGACGAACTCGGGAGACGAAACGCTCGAGGTCTTGTCCGTCTCTTTGACCGAAGGGGAGGCCAGTCTTTGGCGTGTGGACCGTAGCGGCGTCGACTCAGTCGCCGGAGGCGCCACGGCCGAGGTCTTCGTGAGCTTCACGCCCGGTGATTCTACCGACTCTGTCGGTCAGGTCCAGATCAGGTCTTCGGACGAGGTCAACCCCAGCCTCTTCGTCGACCTCAGCGGGTCTGGCGCGCTATCGACGGTGGACGAAGACGGCGACGGGTACTCCCCGGCGGACGGCGACTGCGACGAAGAGAACCCGGACGTCAATCCGGGGGCTGCCGAGATCTGCGATCTGCTCGACACCGACTGTGACGGCATCATTCCCCTCGACGAGAACGACAACGACTTCGATGGTGTCCCGATCTGTGGTGGCGACTGCGATGACACCGTCGGCGAGGTCTACCCTGGAGCCCCCGAGATCTGCGATGGCCAGGACAATGACTGCCTACCCGGCGGCAACGAAACCGACGACAACGACGGTGACGGCGAGACCCCATGCGACGGCGACTGTGACGACTCCGATGCGGGCGTGTTCCTCGGAGCTGTCGAGATCTGCGATGGCATCGACAACAACTGCGACGGGAACGTGGACGACCTCGACTTCGACGGTGACGGCCACACAGTCTGCTCGGCAACGGGCGACTGCGACGACGACGATCCCACTGCCTACCCGGTGGTGGTGTCCACGGCGGGAAGCGCGTACGGACTCGGCACCGACGACGACCCCTTCGACACGCTCGCCACCGCACTCGCGAACCTCGATCAGGTCTGTCACGAGATCCACATCGAGCCCGGCAGCTACGAAGTCGACGCGTTGATCAACGACGAGTTCGTGAGCATCTTCGGTGTTTCTGCGGCGGACGTCACTCTGACCGCAATCGCGTACAGTCGGCTGCTGCTGATCTCTAACAACGCGGACGTGCTGATCAGGGACGTCACCATCACCGGTGGCGACGCGGCGACGGACGGCGGCGCGATCAGAGTCGAGACTGGCGCGCGCCTGATCCTGGACGGCGTCATCGCGGAAGGCAACACCTCGGCGACGGACGGAGGAGCAGTTGCGGTCTCCTCAGCGTCGTTGATTCTGCGCAACCAATGCGACTTCCTGAACAACGCTGCCGCGGACGACGGGGGCGCTATCTCGCTGGTGTCCCCGGTCCTCTTCACCGACGACGGCGCGACCTATCTGGCCAACAGTGCCGGGAGTGCTGGGGCGATTTCGGTATTTGGCGGCACCATCGAACTGTCGGACCAGTGGTTCGAAGGCAACACCGCGACGCTTGGAGACGGGGGCGCGCTGCAGGTCAGTGGCGGCGGTTCCTATCTCGTTGAGCGCAGCTTCTTCCAGGGTAACAGCGCTGCATCGGCGGGGGGAGCGGTCGCACTGAACGATGTCGATGATGCTGCGGGCTGGGTTCGCAATCTCGAAGCGTCCGGCAACAGCGCTGGAACGGTGGGGGGCGCCATCGCGGTCACGGGCTCGAGCTCGGCCCTGGGTCTGAGCAACAACTCGCTCGTGGGCAATGCGGCTGGCAGTGACGGAGGCGGCCTCTATGTCGGCGTCGCGAATGCGCCGGAGCTGGTGGTCCAGGCGAACCTCGTCGGGTGGTCCAATGCCGATTCCGGGATCTTTGTGGCCGTTGGGTCGAGCGCGACCGTCGACTTCAACACGTCCTACGCCACCAGCACATTGGTGGAGTTCGATGGCGAGGTTGTCGAAGATGCCGACGACAACTATGACCGAGACCCACTCTTCGTCGCCTTCTCGGACGACGGAGTACCTTCGAACGATGATCTGGACCTCCAGGTCGGGTCGCCAGAGCGCGACTCAGGCCCGCCAGATGTCGCGATGAACGATGTCGGAGGATCCCGTAACGATCGGGGTTCGACCGGCGGACCAGGAGCCTCTCCATGAAAACAACTGCTGTAATCTGCCTTCTTGCGCTTTCTGGAGTCGCGAGTGCAGTCGAAGTTAGCGTCCACCCGGGAGATCCGATCGCGACGCTCACGTCGGAGCTCGGTCCTGGGGACGTCGTGATCTTCACGGACGGCGTCTTTGTCCTCGATGAGGGCCTTCAATGGGGCGGTACCGGCAGTCAGAATGATCCGATCACGCTCAAGGCGCTGAACCCGGGCCAGGCGGTCCTCCAGCTCGTGGACGGAGGCTATGTGGCCGACATCGAGGACGGCACCTGGATTCTCGTCCAGGGTCTCGTGTTCGAGGGGGCTGCGGACTGGATGGACCGCGGCTACGGCGGACTGCGCATCCGCGCAAACGAGGGCGTCGTCAGCAGCAACATCGTTGTTCAGGATTGCGAGATCCGGAATGTGATGGGCAGTGCGCTGCGCGTTGACGGCGATGCGACCACCCTGACCTTCGAGCGAAACAACATCCACGATACGGGCGACGGCACCGGAATCAGTGTCGGAGCCAACGACGCTTCGTATTGGATGCAAGACAGCGTGATCGCCGAGAATCAGGTCCACCACCTCGGCGGCGAGTACGCCTACGGGATCTACCTCGCGAACGGTTCGCAGGGCAATACGGTCCGGGACAATGTGATCTACACGCTTCCCTTCCGCGGCGTCTATGTCGGATCGACGGAGTCGGGCGCGGCCAACAACATCATGGGGAACGTCGTGTGGCAGGCCTTCGATGCCGGGATGTTCTTCGAGGGCGCCGCAGTCGTCCAGAACAACATCATCTTCGACATCGACGGGGATGGCATCCGCTCGAACAACGACCAAGACGGCCGCGACGGTCTGGACAACCAGGTCATCAGTCACAACACGATCGTGAACACGACCGGGGATGCCGTGCATCTCAGTGATTGGTTCTTCCGTTCGGGGATGGTGTTCACCAACAATGTTCTCGCGAATCCCACCGGATATGGGCTCGACTACGACGACGAGTACACCGAGTACGACACTACGTCGAACTACATCAAGAACAACGTCGTGACCGGTCTGGTAGAGGGGTATGACCCGGTGCTCTACTCCGACTGGGTGCTGCCCGGAGCCGGCTTCGCGGACTTCTCCGACGTCCTCAACTGGGACTTCTATCCGACTGGCGACGCTTCCTTTGTGAACGCGGGCGACCCCTCGGCACAAGCTTGGGTTCCCGAGCTCGACTTCAACGGTGCCGCCCGTGACGGCGACGCTCCCGATGCCGGCGCCTATGAATGGGACGGTGAGGGGAACCCAGGTTGGACGGTGCAAGAGGGATTCAAGCAGCTCGGATTCGAGTCCGGCGGAGGGTCCCACGACGTCGAGACTGGCGGTTGCTGTGGTGGAAAGAAGGACGACGACAAGAAGGGCAACAAGGCGTGGTTCTTCCTTCCCTTCCTTGCGTTCGGCGTGTTCTTCAGGCGCCGTCGAAACTGAGCAACAAGCAGAGCCTGCTAGGGGGCGTCGGCGGCTCCGACCCCGACAGCCAGTCGTCCACGGCGTGTGTCGGCGGCTAGCTCCCAGGCGAGCATGGCGTCGCTGTATTGAACGTACGCGTACGAGATCTTCTCCCAGCGCGTACGCACCATCTTCTTCTTGTGCTGCCTCTTCACTCCGGAGTGGGAACCGCTCATCTGAAACGTGGCCTGCTGCTCGAGATGACCCAGGAGGCGCTCCGCTGCCAGCAGCTTGTCCGGCTCGCCGCCGGCTTCTTCGAAGTCGAGATACAGCTCTGTGAGCATCACCTCGTTCGCCCCAAGTGCAATTAGATCCTGAACAATTCTGTTCTCGGATTCGAGAATCCTGTACAGTGCGTACTGGCGGGCAGTGGCGGCGGTCTCGGCCTGGTTCACCGTGATCGCCGCCGTTCCGATGGTGATGCTGCTGATGATGAGCAGACCGCCGATGGGAATCGCGAAGGCTGCGATCGGTTTCTTGCTTGCGACGAGGATCGCGATCACAGCAGCCTTGAACATCTCCCATGGCGAGAGCTCTTCTTCGAGGTCTTCCAGGGTGCCAGGTCGCTTCTCGCCGTGGGCTTCGCCGTCCCTCATCGTGCGGCCGTGCTCGTCGATCAGGCCTGCTTCCATAGCGGCCTCCCGCGCTTCGGCTGCCTGTTGTCGTGAGTTTTCGTCGACGCCGAGCACGATCCCGCCGCGTTGGTCTGGGTCGATGGTGGCGGGCTCGTCGAGATAGGAGGGGAGCTCACTGTTGTCGGTCTTCTCGCCCCAGGCCTTCTTCTTACGCTCGTCCATCTGCGGCATGAAGTAGGGGAGCGCGTCTGCTGCCTTCCTCTTTCTCTCGTCGGTGTCGCTTGCTGGCTCGTCGCCGGTCCGAACAGGCTCTGGGAACTCCTCGCCGAGAATCTCCGCGATCTCTGGGAACGTCGGCTGGGAGAACTCTGCCTGCGCGTCCCCGGAAGCCGATCGCGATGGACCGGGCGCCATCACGAGTGAGGGCGCGGTTTGGGAGTCGGGCGGTAGGTCCTTCTTGGTATTGTGTAGTTCTTTTGCCAGTTCTGAAACGGTAGCGTGACGGCGTTCGGGCTTGTAGGCCGTGGCCTTCAGCAACACCGGGACAAGCTCGTCGGGCACACCCTCGAGCATTGTTGCGTCGTGCTCGGCGAGGAACAGGTCGGCGACCGCGCCACCTGTGACCAGCTTGTACAGCGTCGCTCCAATGCCATACACGTCGGCTCGCTGGTCGACATTCTTGGCGTTTGTCCGCTGTTCTGGGGCCATGTAACCGAGGGTGCCCATGACCGATCCCGTCTTGGTCATCCCGCCCCCCTCATCTGTCTGGGCGATGCCAAAGTCGGTCACCTTGCACACGCCGCGCTTTGTGATGAGCACGTTGTGCGGCTTGATGTCACGGTGCACGACGCCCAGCTCGTGGGAGGCGCCAATTCCCTTGCACACCTGCATGGTGACATCGAGGGCCATTCGCGGTGGCATTGCGCCGTGCTCTTGCACCCAGTCGATCAGGCAGCCACCCGTTGCCAGCTCCATGACGATGTAGGGCAGTGCCTCGTCCGTGCCGACGTCGAACACGCCCACGACGTTGCGATGCTGGAGCTTCGCCATCGTTAGGGCCTCGTTCTCGAAGCGCTTGCGAAGCTTCTTGCGCCGGCTGAACTCTGGGAGGAGCACCTTCACGGCTCGCCACACCTTCAGCTTGGTGTCCCAGCCCTTGTAGACCACGGCCATGCCGCCTTCGCCGAGCTTGGAGGCGAGCTTGTAGCGACCGCCGCCAATCGTCGGAAGCGCCTGTTGCGGGCCTTGTTGGTCAACCCCTTCAGCTGGCATGTAGGGAGACTACCATCGCTGATATACGCTTCGCGCTGAAACGTCTCCGTTGTGAGGAAGCACATGATCAAAGCCGCGGCCAGGCCGGTGTTGCTGGTTCACGGATATCTGGCGACGCCGCAGGTGATGTTGCCGATGAAGTGGGCCCTCGCGCGTCATGGCGTCGAGGCGCATCTCACCAGACTGGCACCCTTGTGTATTGGAGATGTACGCAAGCTGGCTGTTCAGCTCGGGCACAATGTGGAGCGCATTCGTGCCGAGACGGGAGCCGACAAGGTAGATCTCGTGGGTCTGAGCTTGGGTGGGTTCGCGGCACTGCACTACTTGAAACAGCTCGACGGCGTGGGCAAGGTGGGCCGATTTGTAGCCGTAGCCAGCCCGTTTCACGGTACTTGGGTTGCGCTTCTTGCGGTTGCAGCGTTGGGCGTGGTGTCGAAGGGAGCGTGGCAGTGCCTACCCAACAGTGAGCTCGTGCGGGAGATGGTCTCCGGTGGAGCGCCAGACGTGCCGTCAACGTCGGTGGCACTGGCCCATGACCCGGTCGCGCGCCCGTTCCGCTGTCGGCTGGACGGCGCTCGCTACGTGGAGCTGCCTGGATTCAGACACCCACTCATACACCAGAGTATCGGCTTCGATCCCCGTGTAGTGCGCGCCATCGTCGAGGGGCTCGCCTAGAGTCTGCGCTTCTTTGCCTTGCGGGGTGCTCTCGGCTTGGGCTCGTCGTCGTCCGGTGGGCTGGGAGCTGGCCGACCTTCTAGTGCGGCGAGCTTCTGGTCGTATTCCTCGGGGCTGAGGAGTCCGTTCTGCAGGAGCTTGTCGAGGATCCGGTGCTTCTCGGATCTCGGGGCAGAGCTTCGCCTGACCTCGGGCCGGGGCTCCGCCTTTGCCGACATCTCATCGAGCTCGCGATCGAGATCTGGCGTTCCGCCGTCAGTGGGATTGAAGATGGACTTGACCTTGCCCTTGGCCAGGTTGGTGAGGCGCTTGAAGTTGCTCATGCGCCCTTCTTAATCGACGCGCCGAACCATCGCAAGCTCTGGTTGTGCCCCTCGAAACTTCACTTTAAGTGACACGCTGGGTGCGCTACACCTGAAATGGTTTTGACTCAGCCGCTGCACAAGTACCGTCGAAACTGCGTTTAGACGGTACGTCAGAAGCACATCGTGCTGCATTCCTGATAGGCGCGCAGGCAGACCTCGCCTTCGGTGGCGATGGAGACGTTGGTCCACTCTTCGGATGTGAACGACCAGGTCCAGACATCATTGGCGTTGCCGCAGTCGGTCTTGCCTCCGAACAGGATCAGCTCGCCATTGGCTACGCCGGTCGCGGCGGCGTCTCTGCGCTCGGGGGCGTCTTCATCGATGGTGGTGAAGTCGGCCGGGAAGTCGCAGACGTCGATCTGCGGGGAGTTGTAGACATCGCCCTCGGCCAGGTTCTTCCACTTGTTGGTGTCGAGGTTGAAGCTCCACAGCTCGTTGTTGTTGCCGAGGATGCCGTCGTCGTGGCCGCCGAACAGGATGAGTCGGTTCCCGCCCGCGTCGTACTCGAGGTTTGCCCAGATACGGGGGATCGGAGCGTTGCCGCTGCCGTCGTGGAGCTCGGTCCAGTCGCCGCCGTTGGGGTCGAGAGCCCACATGTCGCCGTGGAAGTCGCCGATGAAAGCGTTCTCGTCCCCGCCGCCGTACACATAGAGCCGGTCGCCATCGCTCGCCGTCGAGTGGTAGAGCCGCGGCGGTGGGGCGCTGCTGGTGTTAATCTCCGACCACGAGTCGGTGGTGAGATCGAAGCTCCAGGTGTCGTCGAGTGGCGTGAAGGAAGCCCCGCTGGCAGCGCTGTTGCCGCCGAACATCACCCAGGCGTCTCCGACAACGGAGCCGGAGTGGTTCGACCGGTCGCTGGGTCCACTTCCAGTGATCTTCGACCAGCTGTCCGAGTCGAGATCGAAGGCCCAGGTGTCGCCGAAGACCGTGTAGTCACCGCTGTCGCCAGCTCGGAAGCGACCACCGTGCACGAGCATGCGCCGGCCGCCACTGTCGAGCCCGGCGGCGTAGCGGCCTCGTTTCTTGGGAGAATCCGCGGGGTCCAGGAGGCGGAAGTTGTTGCAGTCGGTCTCGTAGACCCAGGTCTCCCCGAGGAAATCGGTCGCGCCCGGCGCGCAGTTGATCGGTACCGCTTCGTTGCCGCCGAAGAACACAAAACGTTCGTTGGTGGTGTCGTACACCCCGCCGATCTCCCCGCGGCCTGTGGGGATGTCGATGGGGCGTTCGTCGCACTGGCCGAGATCATCGGTATCGGTGGAGCTGCCCTTGCAGCCGATCAGAAGCAAGAATGGGATCGCATAACGCACGGGCTACTCTCTGAGTGGGTCGACGATGTGGACGGTTAAGGACGATGTAACTACCGTTCCCGCCGCGTCTGTGATCTCGACATCGATGTCTGCGTCGACGTCGTGGAGCTCGGCGGGCTCGGCGGCGAAGATGAGGAGAGTACCCCATGACTGCTGCGTACCGCTGGCCGCATCGCAACGGAAGGTCAGCCAGGGCTTCGCCGACGCGAGCAGATCGCCATCGATCCTGCCCTCGAAGCTCCCGGAGATGAGGTCCTCGGCGTCGAGGTGGGTGGCCTGGAGTCCGAGCTCGAGGTGATACCCGCCCTGGGGCCCGTAGGTGAAGGGCACGGTCTCGCCGTCCTCGAGCGCGGCGAAATTGTTCTCGCCGAGGCCGATCTCCAGGGTCTCGTCTCCGCCGGGCTTGCAGCCGTCCTCGAGCGGATCTGAACCGCAGGCACTGAGGAGCAGGACGATGGCGACCGACAGGAAGCGGGAAGTTGGCATCATGGGGTCGGAGACTCCTCGTTGGGTCAGTATCTTGGATCGGCCGGACGTCACCAGGTGAAGTGGTAGCCGTCGGCGGGGATGTTCCAGGTACGACTATAGACGTGCACGTTGTGGGTCGCTGCACCGTCGTCCTCGAAGGTCAAGCCAGCGTGAGCCCAGGCGAGCACGCCACCCTCCAGGTTGTAGACGTTGGGGTTGGACTCGCGCTCTGCCTTCACCCACGAGGCACTCCGGTAGCCGATGGTGCAGTAGGCTACGACGGTTCGGCCCCGGAGTTCCACGCGCCGCGAGTCGTACTCCGCGGCCGTCAGCGCACCAGTGATTCTCGAAACGGCGATTTCTTCGGCCTCACGGACGTCCACCAGGACGACATCAGCTCGACCGTTCACGTCGTGAGGCGGAAGGCTTGGAATGTCTCCGATAACACGTTCAATAGCGGTATATCGCCCAGCGATGCTGTCGGGGGAGCTGCCGAAGCAACCCGTGAACAGCACCAGTGCAAATGCCAAAGGAGCGAATGCTCTCAACATGCCCTACAGATAGCAATCATTTCGCGGTATCCTGGGTAGGTCAATTGGGGGACAAGCGTTGGGTTACGTCGGGTTGTTCTACGGCTCGGAATGGGGGAGTACCGAGAGGGTCGCAAAGCTTGTGAAGCAGGAACTCGATGCCGCGCTTCGCAGACCGGTGTGCGATCTGCACGACGTGAAGGATACGCCGGTTGCTGCCCTCGAAGAGTACCGCTGCCTCATTTTCGGGGTTCCCACGGCAGATGGGCACCAGATGCAGCACGACTGGCAGCGGTTCGCCAAAGCGGCCGCCGAGACGGACCTGTCGGACAGGGCGCTGGCGATGTTTGGGCTTGGTGACCAGAAAGAATTCCCGAACCACTTTGTGGATGCCCTCGGAATCCTGGACGAGTGTATGCGACCTACCAGAGCGGTTCGCATCGGGACCGAGTGGCCGGTGGCGGGCTACCGATTCCAGGGGTCTCGAGCCCTGAGAGAGCGTACCTTCGTCGGCCTGGTCATCGACCAGGATACCCAGGCCGACCTGACAAATACTCGCGTCCAAGCTTGGGTTCGCGGGCTCGTGAAGGAACTCCGCGATTTCAGTCCCTGAGGATGCTGCAAGCCTCGTCGCCAGTGCGGGGAGGCCGGCAGGATTCACTCGACCTCGTAGCCAGCCCCTCGCCAGGCCTTGGTGCCGCCGGTGATGTTCACCGCGTCGATTCCGGTGGCTACGAGTCGGTCGGTGGCGCTGGAGGAACGGCCCCCGGAGGCGCAGATCACGTAGACCGGTCCGCTCTTGTAGGCGGCGGGGTCCAGCTCTCGCAGGGGCACATTCTTCGCGCCCGGAACGTGGCCCGTCGCGAACTCTTTGACGGTGCGAACGTCGATCAGGACTGTGGAGCCCTCGCCCAGGCGCTTCTTCAGCTCGGCGACGTCGATGTCTGCGCGTTTTGCGCCAGGCGCCTCGATCGCGTCAGCTGGCTCGCCTGGTGCATCGGCGTTGCTGGGGGCGCCACATGCAAAGAATGTCAGAAGGAGTAGGGGATTCATCTCACTGCCGTCGTGGAGTTGGAGTCGTTGAACTCCGGGTAACAGATCGAGACGTCCCCAGAGAGCACGCGGAAGCGAAAGCCGGCATCCCCCCCGCGGTGGGCGTAGCGGATCTCCAAGGGGTATTGCCCGGATTCGAGTGGAATGTCCAGGGTGAGTGGGTCGAACTCGTGCACCCCCGGCAGCGAGGCAATGACCTCATCGTCCAGCAGTACCCAGCTGTCCCCGCCAGAGCCCAGTGTGATCTGGAGATCAGTGCGGTCCCAGGCGCGTATCCAGGCGATCCAACGCACGGAGTAGTAGGCCGGATCTCCCTCGAGACCCTCGTCGATGGGCCACCAGTTTCCGCCAAAATCGAGGCCGGGATCGAAACGCTGAAAGCTTGGTTCATCCCACCAATCCAGGGGGATTGGATCCGTCGCGGCGTCCTCGTCGAGGGGAGGTTCGACGTCGACGTGCCCTGCCGGCAGGTTTGTGTAGGTGCCGAGGTAGCCGGTGAGGCAGTCCTGCCAGTTGGGGGGATCGCCGAAGCCATCGTCGACGAGCGCCGGCGGCTTCGCGGGTTTCACCTTGTCGGGCTCGTGCAGAGAGTACTCCTGACAGCCGAGGAGCAGGATGGGCAGCGCAAGCGATAACATCAGTTCCTCCCTGCGATTGGAAGGACCTCGCACTCCATCCACTCGATGAAGAGCTCGCGCTCCTCCTGCACCGGTCCGCCAGCGGGAGGCATCGACCCGTTTTCGGTGCGAATCAGGACCCGGTCGGCGAAGTCCAACAGTGACTCCCAGTCGTCGAAGTCGACGCCACTGGGCGCGCCGCTCCGCTGCCAGTCGAACTCCCGGAAGGAGCTGTGGCAACCGTTGCAGTGGTGCTTGAGAAAGCCCTCGCCGAAGTTCTCGTAAGTGAGAGGCGGATCGTGGTCGCACTGCACCTCGAACCCCATGTCGGCGCCGAGGAGGTGGTCATCACAGTGCACCGAAGTCAGGGCTATGAAGCCGACAAAGATAGCCTTCTTCCTCAATGAGGACTCCTAAGCTGTGCCGCGGATCAGGGCGTCGAGGGAGGGCACGCCGGGCAGGAAGTTCTCCGGATCGAGGCCGGCGAGCTTCAGAAACGCCGTGCCCAGGTGCTCCGAGCCCAGCTGATCGTGCCCGACCTGCTCGAGGCCAGTGGCCAGGTTGATGCTGTCGACCGCGATCAGCGACTCGTCAGTCTTGCCGAACACACGGTTGCCCTGGACCCCGGCTCCAGCCACGAGCGCCGAGCCATAGGGCCAGTGATCCTTGCCGCCGCCGCCGTTCAGCCTCGGGGTTCGACCGAAGTCGGACTGAGCGACGATGACGACCTCGTCGATGAGCCAGGTCGTCGTTTGGCCGGGGGTTGTCGCCAAGTGGTCCATGAGCTGATCGAGCATATCGTAGAAGTCGGTCTGCTGGGGTGCTTGGACCTGGTTGCCGCCGTGACTGTCCCAGCCTCCGGGGATGGCGATCATCGCGGTTCTCGTCAGGCCGAGGCGCATCATCTCCGAGGCCTTGATCGCCTGATCGAGCATCGTGTTGCCGAGATCGGAGAGGCCGGCTTCGAAGCGCCTTCCCTCCAGCTCCATGGCGCGCTCGATGTTGGAGAGCAGGCCTTCGGCGCGCTTTCTGGCGAGACCCGTCTGGCCGGCCGCGAAGTCGGAGATCCGCTTGTGCACAAAGCTGTCGACCATGCTGTCGGCCGGGGTGGCGGGCAGGGGTGCGGGGCTGTCGGAGTAGCCGACGATGGAACCGTCGATGAGATCGAGGAGCGTTCCTCCTCCGGCTCTCACGACCGACGCGCCGGATGTACCAGGGTAGCTCGGCCCGGAGAACACGACGTGGGGCAAGGGGAGCTCGACTGGACTGTTGGATGCGATGATCGTCGGCCAGTCTGCGTACGAGGACGCGCTCGTACCCGTCATCACCAGCTGTCGGGCGGAGTCGTGACCGACGCTGTGGTGGTTGACGCCGTTGACGATGGCCGCGTGCCCGCCCCAGCGGCGAAAGAATCGGTCGACGGGTTCTCGATCGGGGCCGTTCGTGAACCGGAGATTCCCCACTGCTCCCAGCTCGGTGTCGATGTCCATATCGACGCCGTCGGTGTTGAAGTGAGGGTCGAGGACTGTCGAGGTGTCCCAGCCGCCACTGGCGAAGAACCAGATGAACTTCCGGTCGACACCTCGGGCCGCCCCGTGGGCCAGCTTCGGAAACCCGAGTGCCCCCGCGCCCATGAGCGCGCTTGCACCTCCGAGGAACAAGCGCCGCGTGAGCAGCCGCCGTCCTCTCTGATTCGTGAGTTTCGACATGGCTTGCTCCTAGTAGAAGATCACGCGCGGATCGCGCAGGACAGCGGAGATGACGCCGGACCACGCCTGGGGTGCTGACGCTTCGACCGAGTACAGGTACTTCCAGAGCGCCATGAGCTCTTCCGGCTCGGAGGCGTCGTCGGGCAGCGGGGTGCCGGTGATGGCGGTGTAGAGGTGTCGGATCTGGGTTTGAAAAGCCTCGGAGTTGTTGTCCGGTGTGTCTTCGATGGTCACGTAGACCAGCAGGCGCGCATCGCCTTCTCGATCTGGGCTCAGGTCGGCTTCGGCCACGTACCAGCTCGCCGCCTGGGAGAGGCGCTCGATCGTAAATGCCGCTCCAACGCTCGGAATGTACGATGGGACGGTCACGAACTGGCTATCGATTCCGCCCATCAGCACCGGCAGTCCGATGTCGCCGGTCGTCAGGCCATCCCGTCCATCGAAGGACCAGCGATAGCCCGTCACATCCTCGACGATGGACGCGAGCTGTGCGGGGCTGGCTGTCTTCACGCCGGCGAGCCGGTCGTTGTAGGTCGTGTTGTCGCTCGACAGGGCAACGTACTCGGGCGCCAGGACGATCGAGCGCACCAGTTCCTTGAGATTCTGGTCCGAGGCCTGGAATGCGTCGATGTGCTGTGACAACTCGGTCCAGTCATCCTCGACGATGGTCCGCTGAGTGAGGCCCTCGAACACGGTTGTGACGGCGCAGTCGGCAAAGCGAGAGTCGGCGGCGAGCATCCCGGAGAACTCGCGGATATTTGCGGTCGGACGGCCATAATATCCGGGCGGCTTGCCGGAGTACGCCCGCCACTCTTCCTCGAACTCGGGGCGATAGACGGTCTGCTCGATGCCGATGTCGTCGTCATAGGTGAAAAACCCAAAGAAGTTGGCGGCCAGCGGGTCGAGGGTCGAGTGACAGGCCTGGCAGCCGTCGTTTTGGTTGATCGCGGTCTCGGGATCGACGGTTAGCTGGTCTACCGCGGCGCGATTGAGCACGATGGGCCTCGACAAATAGTCGTCGCACAAGAACATCTTGCTGATGGCGTTGGCGCGGTGCCGATTGGCATTGCCGCCCATGGACGGGTAGCGCTGCCAGAGGGTCGTCATCGTCAGCATGCCGGCTTGGGGACGGCCATCCCGGTAGTCGGCGACCTGCCAACCACTGCCGCTGATCGGGTAGGAGATGTCCCACATCGCCGCCAGGGCCGGGTTGGCCATCGTGTGCTCTGCAGTGACGATATAGCTGTAAGGGAGGTCGTTTTTGATGATGTACTGGAGCAGCTGCAGCGGCTCGTCGGCGATGTAGTCCGCCATCAGATCGTCATCGACTCCGAAGACCTCGGCCTCCTCGAGATCGAAGTAGGTCTCTCCATTGCGGGAGAAGTACCGCAGGTTGAAGATCTCCTTCAAACGATCGATGAAGCGGTCGTCCTCGATCCAGTCATCGACGAAGTGGTTCCACAGCTCCGGAGCCGCTTCGTAGGCGCGGATGTCAGCTTCGGTGGGATGGATCCCCCGCAGGTCGACCGACAGCCGGATCAGCTGGGCTCGCTTTTCCAGCAGCTCGAGATTTGGGGGCCCCTCCTCGACGGCGTCGCCTCCACCGCAGCTGGCTAGCAGCACAGAGATCAATGGGAATGCGGTTCGCATGGTGCCCCCCTGGCGTGATGACGCCGGGTTGTGTTGGATCTGAGGTAGATAATCAAGGGAGATCGTGCAGTGTCAGGACATACTCTTCGATGGCTGGCCGGGTCAGTCCGCCCGCGAACACGGACGAGAAGTCAACGCACACCTCCTCGGTCTTGACGCCGCGGATGTACAGAGTCCCGCATCCGTCGCAGACCGACAGCGGGTCGTTGGGGTAGTTGTTGTTGGTGAGATCGTCCTCGTACCTGGGCAAAAAGACGAGGTCGTACCAGTAGGCGTTGCTGTCGCGCAGGCCGATGTAGCCGCGGGGCTCGAGGATGCAGTCGTCGGGACCGCGACCCACCTCGCCGACGAGCTCCATGTCGACCACGATGCTGTCGAAGCGGTCGTGGATGCGCCCGTCGAACAAGTAGACGTTGCCGCGCGCCTCGAGTCGGTCGGCGTCGCCGCCGCTGTAGAAGAGGTAGAGGTCGGTCCGCCAGCCATCGGGAGTCAGGGTCTCAGCGAAGATATCGGAGCCGGAGACAGTGCCCTCGACGAGGGTGGTGTAGGTCCACGTCTCATAGCCCTCTCCCTCGGAGACATAGACCGAATCGCTGGCTTCGCCGGAGAATTCGAAGAGCAGGTCGTCGTCGTGGGCCACCGTCGCTCGGCCATCGAGGCGTCGGTCGCCAGTTGTGACTCGGCCGGTTGGATCCGAGATCAGACCCTGGGCGGTCGCGTTGTTGGCCCAGAAGACGTGGCCTCCGTAGGACAGGCCGCCGTTGGTCTCGCAGAAGTCGCTCCAGCTCAGGCCCTCACCCGGGTCGGCGTCGATGTCGGCATCCTCGGGTGGACCTGCATAGATGTCGGGGCAGCCGTCCTGTCGATAGCCAAGGCTCTGCTCGTGTCCAGACCACGCTTTCGAAGTGTTGACCTCCAGTAGGGAGGAGAGCGCATCGGCGTAGGCGGCGACGAAGTCCACGCCGGCGGTGTCGGGCAGCTCCAGGTCCGGCTGCCTCTCTCGATCCGGTGTCCCTGCAGTCTGAGGCTCCTGGTCGGCGCAGGCCAGGGCAAAAAGTATCGGTATAAAGCGGATCATTCGTCCTCATCCTCCACTTCGATGGCGATGGAGGTAGAGAAGTCGATATTGATCACGTCGCCGACTTTTACGGCGTTGTACCAAGGTATCCAGACCCCGGTCCCGTAGTAGTCGAACATCACTTTGTTCAGGCTCGACGAGTAGCCCATGGGCCAGCCGTCACCGGGCGCGGTATCCGAGGGAGGCATGTCGGGGTCGTGGCAGTTCCCTTCGTTGCCCGTTCCTGTGAACTCGACGATGAGGGTCCAGTCACACTCTGCGCAGTCGTTTGGGGCGTAGGTCTGCCCCACGAGCGTGTAGATGACCTCGCACTCCGGCGCGGCCGCGGTGTCCTCGGGCACGTCGACGATCTCGGTGATCGTGAGCCCACCCGTCATGTTGTTGTAGGGGCCGCCGGGCGGGGACATAGACCAGTTGCCGAGCTGAGTGATGTGCAGCCAGTGGTCGGGGTCCACATCCGCGGTTCCACCGAAGCCCGTATCCACTGGGAAGCTCGTGGTGGTGGTCGAGGTGTTGTAGAGCGGCGCGTCGTTGGTGTCTTCGATGAAGGGCTCCGTTTCTTCAACGCTACCGTCGGTCATACAGCCGACGGTAGCCGTCAGCAATACGCCTAGTGTCACACCAGCTATGAGCTGTCGATCCATTAACCATCCCCGAGTGACGCCCAAACGCCAGCTAATTCGCCACTCAGTGCAATATTGGGTCGGTCTGTATGGGATGTCAAGCGGGTCGGTAGTTCTACCGGGATAGATGCCCTTGCCAACTGGATGACGAACGTGAGAAAACAGTGGATTGCAGCCGCACTAGCCCTCTGCACCGTGGGCGCTTGCCGTGGTGCCTACGTCAGCCTCTGGGTCATAGGCTCCGGACAAAGCCTGACATCGCCGAGTATGCGCTACTCTGCAAGCGCGATGTCCTATGAAGGCAAGACCTTCTTTGGCGCCACCCGCCGCTGGAGTCGACTGTGGGTTGTCGACGGTCTAGACCGTACAATCTGGGAAACGAAGATCTACAGCGACCTCGACGTCGAGTGGCGAGCCGATGGGGCGGTGACCTGGGCCGAGGACAGCTCGGAGGTGGTCTTCACCGCCGAGCAGACCAACGGATCTCGGCTGGAGGTGCACAGCGCAGCGTTTCGGCCGGCGCAGTCTGCAGTCGAGATTATCGAGGAACTAGCGCAGTAATCTCAGCTCTCTCGTTCGCCATGAGCCATCACCTCCTGCAGGGAGGGCCACGGATATGCCCAGATCGGAGTAGGCACCTAGCAGGTCCTCGGTCTCGGCCCGCATGGTGTCTTCGGCCCGCAGCGACCACGACCACAACGTCGACGTTGGCGACGATGATGCGCTCGCGGTTTGGGTTTGAGGGCTCTGGGCGGGACAGCGGTCGTGTATGACGCAATCCTTCGGTAAGGTGAGCGCCAAGCTGGAGGTGCACATGTGGGCGTTTTTATTGGCGCTGACGGCGTATGGCGGCAACCTGACGATCACGGAGTCCGCGGACTCGATCGGCAAGACCAACATCGTCTACGGGGGCTCGGCGGCCCTGACCTACGCAACGACGACTGTGGGGTCGACGACGCGGCTCCAGATCGGCGGCTGGAGTCGCTATGGCCTCACCGACAAGCTCGACGCCCACGGAAAGCTGTACGTGAACGTCTATGACCCTCTGCTGATCGGCCTGTCGGGTGGCTTCAAGTACGAGCTCGTGGGGAACCGGAATCGGTCGGGTCTGCAGATGTCGGTAGCGGGCATTGCCGGGGCGCCGTCCTTCCGCTTCAACCCGCTGCAGCTCCAGGTCCCATTCACGATTGGCTACCGTACGAGCCCCGATTTTGCCCTCTACGTGCGACCGTTTGGCCAGCTCGAGCTCTACAGCGGCAACATGGGTTCGCGGGTTCTCGTCGGAGGGGCGGCGGGCGGCGAGATTTCGGGCGTTGTTCCGCTCAACATCGAGCTCGAGGTCGTTCCGATGCAGGTTGCAACGCTCTTCACGCTCTCGGTGGGCGTCAACGTAGGGATTTGAGGAGCAAAAAACGGGGCCTCAGACCAGCTCCGAGACCCCGTCTTGTGTCGTGCGTCTCCTCGCACAAAGAAAACGGAAAACCTAGATAGAAAGCGTATAGCCATCGGTGATGTAGACCATTTCGCTGGTCCAGGCCTCGCCGACCTGGCGCTGAATCAGGTGGGCTCCGGCGGGCACGTCGACGTAGCTGTTCGGGCTGATCGAGCGCCCGCTGATGAGGGCCTTGCCCTCGCCTTCGACCTTGACGCGCACTGTCTGCACCAGGCCGACCTTGGCCATGCTCTTGTGGACCTTGGCGAAGTCCGGACCGAGGGCCTTGATCGGCTCGGAGCCCGGATCGACGATGAGGGACTGGGCAATGGCGGCGCTGGCGCGGGCGGCGTCTCCCGAGACCATGTAGACCATGCCACGGGTCTGGTACAGGGTGCCCAGCTCGTCGGAACTCAGGGGGACCTTGGCGTTGAAGAGCTGTGCTTCGGCGTCGCCGAGGAGCTTCTTGGCCTGTCCGACTTCGGCGTCGTTGAAGGCTGCCCAGGCGCCGGTGACGGTCGGTCCGAGGATGCTGTCAGCGGGCAGCTCCAGGTCGCCGGTTCCGCTGGCTGCGGCGGCCGTGGCGGTCGAGGCGGTCGAGGCGCTCTTCTTGGCAGCCTTGTCCTTCTTCTTGTCAGCCTTGGATGCGGCGACAGCCTCGACCGTGGGGGCCTCGGTGGCCTTGAGACCGTCGGGGATACCGGTGATCATGTCTTTGGAGGCTTGGACCAGGGCGTCGATGCGACCAGGGGTCTTTACGGTTGCTTTGACGTTCTTGCCAAGGGTCTTGGCGACCTTGGGGAGCTCGAGGGGCTTGAGACCGGCCTCGGCGAGGAGCTGCGGGTTGAGCTGACCGGGGAACTGCTGACACGCCGCCACGAGCTCTTGCATCTGGGCGGGCAGCGCGGCGAGGTCCTTGGGCACCTGTACGAGCGAGATGACGGCCTTGTCGACGGCCTGGACAGCGGCCTTGGCTTCGGCGGAACCCTCTCCGCCGATGGTGAGCTTTGGCTTGCCTCCTGCCATGTCGACGCCGACGGGTCCGCCGGCCTTTTGCTTGAGCTCCCACATCGACATGCGGAGCGGGGTGCCTGCTGGAAGTCCGAGTGCTGCGGCGATCTCGTCCTGGGCGCCTGTGATCCGGCCCTCGGCCGAGTCTAGGGTGTCGTGGATGGCCTTGACCTTCATGAAGATGCTGTCGAAGGCGGTGATGCCGGTGGCCTCGATGTTCGGGATCTCGGCGGCGGCGTCGGCAGACTTTGCAGCCCACGCCTCGGTGGGCACGAAGCTGAAGGTCAGGACGAGCGCGAGGGGGATGAAGGCGAATCTGGACATGACATTCTCTTCCGGTTGAAACTGCAATAAGTCAGATGATCAGCACCCGACGGACTCGACTTTCTTGCCCTTGGAGGCGTAGCACCACTTGTCCTGCATGAAGCCGGCGTCGATGTTGAAAGCACCCGTGGCTTTGCCGTCTTGGATGCGAATCTGGTGCGAGCCCGAGGCCACATCGACCTTGAGTGGCGTCTTGCCGGCGCCGACTCCGTCGATCATGACGCTGGCGCCGGGGTTCACGTGCATGATCTTGATGGAGACGTTGTCGTCTAGAACGTCGTCTAGAACGTCGTCTGCACCTTCGTCGCCCGATGGCAGGTCACCCAATGCTTCGCCGACCGGGTCGACGGCGGGTGGGTCGACGGCGGGTGGGTCGACGGCGGGTGGCGGAGGCGGACGGCGGGCGGGCACTGACGCACCATCGTCGATGCCGATCTCGTCTTCTGGAGGGCCGGCATCGGCGATGCCATCGTTGTTCTTCTCCGCCTCGCCTTTGAGCGCGTCGTCTGAGTTGGTATTGTCCTCAAAGTCGGTGCTCTCCTCAGAGTGGGGAGAAGCCGAGACCTCCGCGTGAGCCTCCGCCAAGCCATCATGTTCGTTGTGAATTTCAGGCTGGCGGGCGTCGTCGGCATGCACGACGGAGGTCTCGGCGACCGGCCCCGCCATTTCGGCGGAGGCCATATAGAACCAGGCGCCCGCACCGGCGACACCGGTGAGGACGACAACCGCACCACCGCCACCGACAACCAACAGAAGCACCAACATCAGGCCGATGATGAGGCCGACTTTTGATTTTTTCTTCGGAGGTGGGGACTGGCTCATGGTTCGCCTCGACGCAAGGGGCGGTTGATGATTCAGGTCTTAGGTCCCCCTGATCGCGGAAGCTCGTTTCAGAGTGTTACGGACTGTGACGATCGAGTTCGATCCTGGTAAACCACAGCCACATCACCACCCCTTTTGCGATGGTTGTTCCAGCGATGGCGTACCAGATCCCCTCCACACCGAAGCCGAGGGGCCACGCCAGGGCATAGGCGAGGGGCAGACGGGCGAAGGTGCCGATAGCTCCGATCCAGAACGCCGGCATGGTGTTTCCGGTGCCAGTGAAGGCCCCTTCGTAGATGGCCTCCAGAGCCATTCCGGCAAAGGCAAAGGTCTGAATCCGGAGGTAGACGACGCCCGCGGCGACGGTTTCCGGGCGGCTGGCGAAGACCCCAAAGAGGGGCTCGGCATAGACGTAGAGCGCGACTGACATCGGGATGGTGGCCACGACGCACATCCTGGCGGCGACTGCCGCTGAGTGGGCGGCTCCAGCTCGATCTCCGGCGCCGATGTATTGACCGACCATGGTCGCCGCACCGACCTCGAAACCCACACAGAGCATGTAGGGGAAGGACTCAAGGCGGTGGCCGACGCCCAGTGCCGCCATCTGGTGGGTCTCGAAGGAGGTGATGAAGCGTCCGAGCAGCACATAGACCATGCTGAAAGCGATTCCCCGGGCGGTGACCGGTGCTCCGATCTCTGCGATCTCCTTGATCTTTGCTGTGACGGGCTCCTCGGGGCGGACGGTGTGTCCAGACCTCCACAAGAACAGCCAACCCAGGATCGCACCCAAGGCGTTCGCCGCTGCTGTGGCCCACGCTGCACCCGCGATGCCAAGGGCCGGGATCGGGCCGAGGCCCCAGATCAGGAGGGGGTCGAGGGCGGCGTTCACAACCAGGGTGATCGCGGTGATGACCAGGGCGGAGCGCGTGTCTCCGAGTCCGCGGAAGGTCCCTCCGAAGGCTGCGTGGGCAGCGAATGTGGAGGCTCCGAGGAGGCAGACGGCCAGATAGGCGGATCCAAGCTCCTTCTCGATGGAGCCAGTCGCAAAGCCGAGGAGGTCGAAATACGCACCTTGAACCGGCACAAAGCCCAGGAGGAGCAGCGACACGATCACCGCGACCCACAGTCCCTGGGCGGTCGTGGAGGCGATCCGTTCCGGGTTCCCCGATCCGACCTGTCGCGCGACCAGGGAGTGAATGCCGGTGCCGGCGAGCTCTCCGGAGAGCAGGACCATCCACCAGGCGAAAGCAGTGCCGCCCAGGGCGATGAGTGCGTCGTCGCCGAGCATCCCGACGAAGTAGGCATCTGTTAGGAAGTAACAAGACTTCAGGACGCCGATGGCCACCATTGGCCAGGCCACGCTCCACACCGCTCGGGCCGGCGAGAGCGTGAGGAGGGATCCATTCTCACTTGTTGAGGACGTGGATCGCCTCGCCTAGTGCGGCCTTGGTGGCCTCCATCACCGACTCGCCCAGGGTGGGATGTGGGTGGATGGTGAGGCCGACGTCCAGGGCCTCGGCGCACATCTCGATGGCGAGAGCGGCCTCGCTGATGATGTCCGATGCGTGGGCTCCGACGATAGTGACGCCGAGGATGAGCTTCGACTCGGCGTCGATGATTACCTTGATGAAGCCGTCGGTCTCGCCGTTGGCGATGGCCTTGCCGATCGCCGCGAAAGGCACCTTGCCGACTTTGATCTCATGACCCTGTTCTTTGGCTTCGGTCTCGGACAGGCCGGCAGCCGCGAGCTCGGGATCGGTGAAGCAGACTGCGGGAACGGTCTTGGCGTCGTACTGCACGTCGTGGCCGGCGATGACCTCGGCGACGACCTCTCCCTCGTGGGTAGCCTTGTGGGCGAGCATGGGGTTGCCGGCGACGTCCCCGATGGCAAACAGGCCCGGCAGGTTGGTCTTCATCTGTTTGTCGACGGCGATGAAGCTTCCGTCCATCTCGACGCCGAGGTCTTCGAGGCCGAGGTCCTTTGTATTTGGCTTGCGCCCGACCGTTACCAGCACGCAGTCGCAGGGGAGCTTGCCCTTGCCCTTCTTGCCTTCCACCTCGACTTCGATGCCGTCCGCGGTCTTCTCCCAGCCCAGCGCTCGGGTCTCGAGGAGCGCCTTGACCTTGTCCTTCTTCAGGCGTCGGCTGATGATCCGTACCACGTCCTTTTCGAAGCCCGGCAACAGCTGCCCCATCATCTCGACGACGGTGACCTCGGTGCCGAGCTTGGCGTAGACGCTGGTCATCTCCAGGCCGATGTAGCCGCCCCCAATGACCACCATCCTCTTCGGGATCTCGGGCAGTGCCAGGGCCTTGGTGGAGTCGAGGATCGGCCCGTCTGCAAAGGAGAAACCAGGGATCTCGATGGGTGAGGCTCCGGTTGCGATGACGATGTTGTCGGCCGTGATTCGCTCCTCTTCTCCGTCTTTGTTCCGCACCCTGATCGCGTTGGGCCCCACCAGCTCGGCGGTCGCCAGGAGCTGGTCGACCTTGTTGGCCTTGAGCAGCGTATTCACGCCGCCAGTGAGGCGATTGACCACGTCGGTCTTCCACTTTTGGAGCTTGCTCACGTCGACGCTCACCTCTCCGGTGATGTTGATGCCCCAGTCGCCGGCGTGCTGGACGTGCTGATAGCGCTTGGCGGCGTTGATGAGCGCTTTTGAGGGAATGCAGCCAACGTTCAGGCAGACGCCACCCCAGTACTCCTTCTCGACGATAAGGGTCTTGACCCCGAGCTGCGCCAGTCGGATGGCGCAGGGATAGCCGCCGGGGCCCGCGCCGATGACGATGGCCTGGTAGTCGTTGCTCATGGGCTGTGGTTCCTCGATCGCTTCAGGAGGTCTTGGCCTGGTGTGAGGCGGGCTTCGATGAGTTGGGGCCCGCCCCTCTCGCGGGCGGCGACGACGGCTGCATGGACTGCGGCAACGTCGTTGCCATCTACCACGGTGGCACCGATTTCGAAGGCCTTGGCAAGGGCAGCTGGTTCGGCGGCAAGCTGAGGTCCGAGGGGTGCCTCTTCGGACAGCGGAAACACGGCGACAACAAAGAGAACGTGGCTCCGGCGCAGCGCGGCGAGGTTCAAGGCCTCGTAGAAGGCCCCGTCGGCGGCCGAGCCTATTCCCAGGTGCACCGCGGCGAATCCGTCCAGGCCGAGGCCTACCGCGTAGAGGGCGCGCAGGGCTGGCGAGGTGTTGGGAGGAGCGACTCGATACGGTTTGGCGCCGGCGTGTCCGTCGCGGAGCCGCTCGATGGGGGTGTCTCGAAGCACAGCGCCGACTCGCTCGCGCAGTCCGGGCAGCCACCAGTCCCCGTCCTGAAGGCCCAGGACCGTGCCGACGACCACAGCTTCGAGGCCGATGATCGGCAGCGGGAAGGGGGTCGGCTTGGAGGCGTTCAGGACCCTGTCCGCAGCTTGGACCCTCTCGATGGCGTCCGAGAGAGCGTTCACGTGAGTTCCAGCAAGAGGGACTCGGGCGCCTCGAGGACCCGCTTCAGGGCGGCGACGAAGCGGGCACCGACTGCACCGTCGATGATGCGGTGGTCGAAGCTCGGCGACAGGTACATCATCTTGCGCACGACGATCTCGCCATCGACGACCACCGCCCTGTCGCGAATGGCGTTCACTCCGAGGATGGCGACCTCGGGAACATTGAGGATCGGCGTGGCAAATACACCGCCGATCGAGCCCACCGAGGTGAGCGTGAAGGTGCCGCCGCGGAGCTCGTCGAGCTTGGCCTTGCCGGCCCGGGTCCGCTCGACGAGGTCGTTCAGGTCGGCGGCGATGCGGAGGATGGACTTCTGCTCGACGTTCTTGACCACCGGTACGAACAGTCCGCTTGGCGTGTCGCAGCTGATTCCGAAGTTGTGGTCGCCCTTCACGGCGAGTTCGAATTTCTCATCGTCGAAGTTGGCGTTCACATTGGGGAACTCGCGCATGACGACCGAGCAGGCCTTCATGACGAGCGGGATGTAGGTGAGCTTGACCCCTCGCTCGGCGGCGATGACCTTGAGCTCGTTGCGGAGCTCGACCAGACGGGTGCAGTCCACCTCTTCTACATAGGTGAAGTGGGGAGCGCTCGTCGTCGACTTGACCATTTGTTCGGCGATCTTCCTGCGGATCCCAATGATCATGATGCGCTCTTCGGCCCCGCTGGGCAGGACCTGGGGCAAAGCCACCGGCGCGACGGGCAGCGGCATTTCTCCCGGCGACTGGAAGTCCCGGAGATCGTCATGGGTGATGCGGCCGCGGGGGCCGGTTCCGGAGACCTGCTGGATGTCTACATGCATCTCACGAGCGCGGCGTCGGACCGCCGGAGAGGCTTTGGTAGTCGTTGATTCCGCGGCGATGGGCTCTGGCTCCGGCTCCGGCGCGGCCATCGGGATTCCGTTGACCTCCGGGGCTGGGGCGCCGGACTCGTCGATTTCCACCAGGGGAGTGTGCACTTTGATGATGTCGCCGGGCTCGCCGTGGAGCTTGAGCACCGTTCCCGCCTTTGGGGAGGAGATCTCGAGCTGGGCCTTGTCGGTGGTGATCTCGCACAGCGGCTGATCCACCTCTACGCGGTCGCCGATGGCCACGTTCCAGGAGACCACTTCGGCCTCGAGAACGCCTTCGCCGACTTCCGGGAGATCGAACACAAATGCCATGAAAAGCTCCTTAGTAACTGACGGATTCTCGGGCGGCGGCGACGACTGTCTCGACCTCGTCCCGAGCGCTCACGAGGGGGGATTCGAGGTGCAGGAAGGCGCCGTCGATGCCGATCTGCCGGATGGCGTCGGCGAGCACTGCGTCCTCGGGGTGCACCGCGACCAGGCGGCCGGTTCGCACGATGCTCTCGGTGAGGGCTCCTGCGTCCAACGGAGCGAGCGCGACGAGGTCCACGACGTCGGCTTCGATTCCGGTAGAAGCCAACTTCTCGGCGGCATCGAGGGCTGCGCCGACCCCGGTTCCCCACGCGGCGAGGGTGAGATGTGATCCGTGCCGGAGTATTCGCGCAGTGGGGTCGACGGCCTCGCTGGGAATGGAGGCTCGCTTTCCGTACAGGGCGCGAGGCTCGAGGAATATGGTGGGTTTGCCGGAGCTGAGCGCGTAGCGGAGTAGTCCGGCGGCCTGGCCTGCGTCCGACGGGCAGAGGACATCCAGGCCTTCGATCCGGTTGATGCTCTGGCCCACCGGCCTGTCGACGCCCTCGGCGATCTGCCCGTAAGGTACACGAATCACCAGGTTGAGGGCGAATTCTCCACGGCCTGCGATGGCTGCGGCGTCGGCCAGGACTTCGAACAGAGCCGGAAGCCGCCCGGTGCTGGAGAGCTCGACGATGACAGTGCGTCCGCCGAGTGCCATCCCC
>PJEL010000055.1_pt1 | contig 118001 bp, 98 predicted proteins | sample 1853271 | NCBI WGS metagenome assembly PJEL01 (sample SAMN08108733, study PRJNA415343) | Invertebrate metagenome, whole genome shotgun sequencing project. | host: Globobulimina | place: Sweden: Gullmar Fjord | collected 2015-08 | reverse complement strand
GTTTTACAGTCAATACATTGATCAGCTGTAGGACGTGCTTCTAAACGACGGATACCAATTTCGATACCACACGTTTTACAGAAACCGAAGTCGTCGCTGTCTATTAGACCTAACGTTTTTTCAATCTTTTTAATTAGCTTACGTTCACGATCTCGTGTGCGTAGTTCAAGAGCAAACTCTTCTTCTTGCGATGCACGGTCTACCGGATCTGGGAAGTTGGCTGCTTCGTCTTGCATGTGATTTTTAGTGCGGTCAACTTCTTCACGCAACTGGTTACGCCATGCTTCCAAAATTTTACGAAAATGGACTAATTGATCGTCGCCCATATATTCTTCATTTGGCTTTTCTTGATACGGCTCAACGCCTGCTAAGGCTAACAATCCTAGTGATTTCTTTTCTGCCATGCGTTGTTTTTCTCCTAAAATTCAACCGGTTAGCGCACAATTTGTTGTTTTTGTATTAGCAACCAGTGTCTAATGCCAAAAAACGGCGGCTACATATAGCAAAATTAACACTGTTTGACAACTAAAATCCAGATTAATGTTCAAATTGGCTGGTGTGGGTTACAAAAGTTTGATGCGCGTCTATATGGGTATGCAATACTAAAATTTCTACCCCTTTTTGCACCGCTTCATCAATTAAATTTCCATATTTACTATCAACATGTCTGGCTACGGTTACTTTTTTAATACCGGTATGCTGGACTAAAAAAACCAAAACGGCTCTATGTCCTTGATCTACCATCTCTATTAATTCGCGAACGTGCTTTTGACCACGTGTTGTTTTGGCATCAGGGAATGCGCCAAGACCATTTTGCTCATTTAATAATAAAGTGGTGGATTTAACTTCAACATAACAGTAATTACGTTCGTCAGGGCAATTTGGTTCGCTTAGTAAAATATCAATGCGACTATTCTCTTCGCCATACTTTACTTCCGTTTGTAATTTTTTGTAGCCCGCGAGTTCAGGAACTTTATTTGTTTCAATGGCGTCTTTTACTATTGAGTTTGCCGCAATGGTATTCACACCAATAAAGTGCCCATGTTGGTTCACTGTTTTTTCTAGCGTGTGAGCGTACTTGCGTTTAGCGTTATCGCTGGTACTGAAATAAGCATCAAAACCAGCATCCGCACAGCCAGTCATTGCGCCAGTATTAGGGCAATAAATCGTAAATTCTTTTCCGTTTTGTTCAACATCCACTAAAAAGCGTTTGTAACGTTTTAAAATAGTAGCGCTTTTAAGCATGCTGTTTTTTCCCAAACGGCAAGATATGAATAATGCCTGCCACTATTAAGCCAGCAACAATTCCGTAAAGACCGTCCAATAATACACTGGCAATCGTCACTATAATTGAAGGCAAGCTTAAGTCGTTAGCAAGGAAGTTGAGTACAACTTCGCTAATGTGATGTACAAAGCCAATATTGTGAGTAAGCATGCCGCCGCCAACAAGGAACATGGCCACTAAACCTATAACACTGAGGCTTTTCATTAGTTTTGGCGCAAAGGATAACAAGCCCGAACCAAATAAATTTAATATTTTGCTACCAACGCCTTTATCTTCTAATTGTTTCCAATAAAGGCCAACGTCGTCTAACCGAACGATAACAGCGACTAAACCATAAACACCGACTGTCATTGCAAAAGCGATAAATGACAGAGCGACAATTTGATTGACCATAGTTGCGCCAGCAAAACTGCCCAAAGCTATAATGATAATTTCAGCAGAAAGAACGAAGTCTGTGCGGATCGCCCCTTTGATTTTGTTCTGCTCAAAGTTGAGTAACTCTTCAGGGCTTTGTTTTACTTTTTGTAATAGGGCTTGGTGATGTTGTTCTTTCTCATCGCCTTTTGATTGAAAAGTCTCTAATATTTTTTCTGCGCCTTCAAAACACAAAAACAGACCACCGAGCACAAGCAAGGGAACAATTAACCAAGGCAAAAATGCACTAATGAGCAATGCGGCGGGCACCAATATGGTTTTATTTAACAAACTCCCTTTGGCAACGGCCCAAACGACGGGAAGCTCCCGATTGGCTTTTACGCCACTAACCTGTTCCGCGTTTACCGCTAAGTCATCGCCTAATACCCCAGCGGTCTTTTTAGCGGCGACTTTTGACATTGCAGCTACATCGTCGAGCAACAAAGCAATATCGTCAAAGAGTGCGAAAAAACTGGCAGAAGGCATAACAAACTCCGGTTGGTATTATTTAATCCATAAAAAACCAGTAATAAAGATTATTGATCAGGTTGCTACATAAGAATTAAAACAATGATCAACTTTGTGTATTTACTTGTTTGTTAAAAAATAAGTCCCATATTGAACTGACGAAAGAGAATTAGTTCTCTATGATTAATAGATAATTTTTATAAAGATGAGATAGGCGTTATGACAAAATTACTGAATGTACAAATTTCTAAAAATGCAGCACCAGAAGGTTGGGGCGATAATAATCAGTTGAGTATAACTGCCGACGGTTTCACTATTCACATTGGTGACTTGTCTTTAGAAGCTTCTTTACCACTTATTCAGTCGGTAGCTCGCAAAATTCAAGGCATGGGCGTAAACCAAGTTAATGTTCAAGGCGACTGGGATGTTGAACAACAGTGGAGTTTTTACCTTGGTTTAGTCACTGCAAAAGGTGGTCAATCGGTTGCTTGGTTAGCAAACGACAGCAAAGAGTTAGATGCTCGAAAAAAATCCTACGACTGGACTCGCGAGATGACTAACTTACCGCCTGCGGATTTATATCCAGAAGCGCTAGCGAATCAAGCGATTAAATTTATTAAAGAGTTAGGCGGCGACGCTGTGTCTCACTCACTTGTAGTAGGTGATGACTTACTTGAAGCTGGTTGGATTGGTATTCATTCAGTTGGACGTGCAAGTAGTTATGCTCCAGCATTACTAAGCTTAGACTATAACCCTACTGGCGATGAATCTGCACCAATTGAATATGCATTAGTAGGTAAAGGCATTACTTTTGACAGCGGTGGTTACTCAATTAAGTCATCTGAAGGCATGTTAGCAATGAAATGCGACATGGGCGGCGCTGCAACGGTAACAGGCGCATTAGGTTTAGCTATTATGCGAGGCTTAAACAAACGTGTTCGTTTAATTTTATGCTGTGCAGAAAACATGATTGCAGGCAATGCTTATCGTTTAGGTGATGTTATTACTTATAAAAATGGCACTAGTGTTGAGATTGTTAATACCGACGCTGAAGGCCGATTAGTATTGGCAGATGGTCTATTGCACGCAACAGAAATTGGTGCAAAACAAATTATTGATGCCGCAACATTAACAGGTGCAGCAATGATGGCTGTTGGTAGTGATTACAATGCAATGTTCGCGTTAGACGATGCAATGGCAGACCGCGGATTAGCTGCGGCAGCAAAAGAGTTTGAAGGCGCATGGCGTTTACCACTAACTAAAGCACATCAAAATAATTGCCCGTCAGCCTATGCCGATACTGCCAATAGTCGTCCTCAAAAAGGCGGTGGCATGGGTGGAGCATCTAATGCAGCAGGCTTTTTATCGCGATTTGTTAATGAAGAAGGCAGCAATTGGTTGCACATAGACTTAGCTGGCGCATTTAACAATAACGCCACAGGAAAATATGCAGCGGGCGCTACGGCAATGGGCGTTCGTACAATTGCTAACCTGTTAGCGGAATAAGTTTTTAGTTAACGAGGCTGTAAAACCGTACGTTAAAACCAGTCACTAAAATTAAAAATGACAAATAAAAAGGCCGGCGCTCTAATTAACTTAGATTGCCGGCCTTCCCATTGGGGGACGTAAAGCGCAGAGCTTAACTCTTAATTCAGCAATGAAGCCTTTTTCGCTAATCTAGCGGCATGCAACAATGGCTCAGTATAACCACTTGGTTGATCTTTACCTTTAAGCACAAGATCAAGAGCGGCATTAAATGCGATAGAATTGTCAAAGTCAGGGCCCATAGGCTCGTATCCTTCAACATCTACGTTTTGTTGATCAACAATCGCAGCCATTTTTTTCATCACCACAACAATGCGTTGCTCACTGCACAAACCATGAGTTAGCCAGTTAGCCATGTGTTGTGACGAAATACGACAAGTTGCTCTATCTTCCATCAGTCCAACATTATTAATATCAGGCACTTTAGAGCAACCAATACCAGCATCTACCCAGCGAACCACATAACCTAAAATGCCTTGGGCGTTATTATCCAGTTCATGATTTACTTTCCCTGGTGTTAAAGGCTCGTCTTTGCTTAACAATGGAATGGTTAAAATGCTTTCTAGACGTTTCGCTTCGTCGGCTAACAATTCACTTTCACTGCTTTGTGCAATTAAACTGTCTTGTATCGAAGGAACAGATACTTGATGGTAATGAAGCGCATGCAAAGTCGCAGCTGTTGGAGATGGAACCCAAGCGGTATTTGCGCCTGCTTGTGGATGACCAATTTTAGCCTCCATCATGTCTGCCATGTTATCTGGGATTGGCCACATGCCTTTACCAATTTGTGCTTTACCTAAAAAGCCACTATTCAAACCGCTGGCTACATTTGATTCTTCGTATGAAGAAATCCAAGGCATCGTTTTAAGAATGGCTTTTGGCATGAACGGGCCAGCTAACATACTGGTGTGAATTTCATCGCCGGTACGGTCTAAAAAGCCGGTATTAATAAATACAACGCGTTCTTTTGCTTCTTTAATACAAGCTCTAAGGTTAACCGATGTACGTCGTTCTTCATCCATAATACCCATTTTTAGAGTATAGCGGTCAAGACCAAGTGCATCTTCAACGGCATCAAATAGTTGTTGCGTAAAGGCGACTTCTTCAGGTCCGTGCATTTTAGGCTTAACAATATATATGGAGCCTTTTTGGCTATTCTTTATTGTTGCCGTAGCGGGCTTTTGAACATCAACTTTACCAATCGCAGCGGTAATAATACCGTCTAGAATACCTTCTGGTACGTCTTCACCATTAAACTGCATTACCGGGTTTGTCATTAGGTGACCAACATTTCGGACAAACATTAGCGCGCGGCCAGACAAACCATGCTGAAAACCATCTTTACTGATGAACTCAATGTCACCATTCATTTTACGTTGGAAAACTTGGCCATTTTTTGAGATGTCTTCTGTCAATTCACCAGACATTAGTCCAAGCCAATTTTTATAAACGGCAATCTTGTCTTCAGCGTCTACTGCGGCAACAGAATCTTCACAATCCATAATAGTGGTTAGTGCAGACTCTACCAATACGTCTTTGATAAAGGCCTTGTCATTTTTACCAACCGGGTGATCTGCATCTATTTGTACAATTAAGTGCAAGTTGTTGTGAGCTAGCACTATGCCCGTTGGTTGGTCTGATTTGCCTTGGTAACCAACAAACTGAGATGGTTCTGCAAGATATGATGTTTCACCATTCTTAAGAGTGACTACCAGTTGTTCATTCTCAACGTTAAAGCGACTTACGTTTGTCCAGCAATCATTGATTGGGCAGTGTGTATTTAGAAGCGTTCGAGCATACTGAATAACTAAGTCACCGCGAACTGGATTATAGGCTTTGCCTTTTTCAGCTCCGTTTTCTTCACTGATAACGTCAGTACCATAAAGTGCATCGTATAAACTGCCCCAGCGAGCGTTTACTGCATTAAGTGCATAACGGGCATTCATTACCGGAACAACCAACTGTGGGCCAGCCATGGTGGCTATTTCATCGTCTACGTTTGTTGATTCTATTTTAAAAGGCGCTGGTGGCTTAACAAGGTAATTAATGTCTTGTAAAAATGACTTATAAGAAGCAACGTCTGTAGAGCCAGCATTTAAATGGTATTCATTTATTTGGGCTTGAAGAGCAGAGCGCTTCTCTAATAGTTGTTTATTTACCGGAATAAACCGTTCAAAAATACTTTCGACCTCACGCCAAAATACTTCTTGCGGTAACTGGATTTGTGGTAATACAGATGAGTTTACAAAATCGTAAAAACCAGCATCTATTGTAAGCTGATTTACCTGTACGTCTTTATTGTTCAATTCTTTACGCAATGTGTTTGGCATAACTGACTCGCATTTGTTTAAAAAAGTTAGCGCGGTAATTCTAGATCCGAACCCTTATATAAAAATACCTTTGGTTTTATATGTTCGCCATAAGCATTGTGAATAGTAGTTACTCGGCGCCAACATCAACAATTAATCGACGTAACCAAACGTGACCAGCATCATGGTGTAACAAAGGCGACCAGGCCATTTTTAATGCTATCGGAGGGATGTCAAAAGGAGGCTCCATAGTCACAGTGTCAGGGTTATCAGCATAAAGCTCTGCAGCCTTGGTAGGTAATGTCGCAATTAGGCCTTGTTCTTTAGCTAGCCACATTGCCATATGGTAGTGTCTGGTGAATACGCTAATATCGCGCTTTTTACCAAACTTTGACAGCTCATTGTCAACCCAGCCAAGCTTTTGAACCTCATTAGGATCAATGCCTACACCTACGCCAAAGCCAGTTTTACTCACCCAAACATGTTTGTGTTGTAAATAAGTATCTAAATCGAGGTTTGGCAAGCAAGGGTGCTTAGCATTAACCATGCATGAGAAGGTATCGTACCAAATGACTTTCTGATGAAATGACAGTGGTAGATCATCAAATCGGTTGATAGCCATATCAACTTTTCCTAGTTCAACATCGTGAAAGCTAACGTCCGAAGGCGTAACAATATCAAGGGTTACACCAGGGGCACGACTTCTTAATTTACCTAATACGCGTGCCAATAAAGTGGTCTCTGCATAGTCACTTGCCATTATTCTAAAGGTTCTGTTTGATTCTAACGGATCAAAATTCTTTTCTTTTTGAAGTGTTTCTTCCAGTTTTGAAAGAATACTACGGATTACAGGCTGTAATTCTAAAGCACGTGCAGTTGGTACCATTCCCTCTGAAGTTCTTATTAATATTGGGTCGGAGAAGAGTTCTCGTAATCTTTTTAAGCCATTGCTCATAGCTGGTTGAGTAATTGATAGCTTATCTGCAGCTCTTGTTACGTTTTTTTCTCGTAATAATACATCTAGATATACTAAAAGGTTGAGGTCGATCTTACTAATATTCATTTCATGAATTCCATGTATCGAAATTATTTATTTCATGAATCCTAGTCGAATGGCATAGAGTTGTCAGCAGAAAAATTCATGGAGATACAAATTAGTCTCTCCAACTAATAATAAATGATGTGAATAGAGGAAGTGCATATGTCTGCATATACTAACGAAATAGAACTATTGAATGCAATTAAAGCGCGTCACGGTGAAAGCTGGGCTGCTATTGAGCCAGAGTATGCAGCAAGAATGCGAGCGCAGAATAAATTTAAAACGGGGTTAGACATTGCTCAATATACTGCTGAGATCATGCGTAAAGACATGGGCGACTACGACCGTGATTCTTCACAGTACACTCAGTCTTTAGGTTGCTGGCATGGTTTTATTGGCCAACAAAAAATGATTTCTATCAAAAAGCACTTCCAAACTACTGAGAAAAAATACTTATACTTGTCAGGTTGGATGGTTGCGGCACTTCGCTCTGAGTTTGGTCCACTACCTGACCAGTCAATGCACGAGAAAACATCTGTAGCATCTTTAATTGCTGAGCTTTATACATTTTTACGTCAAGCAGATGCACGTGAGCTAGGCGGTTTATTCCGTCAACTAGACGATGCCCGTGAAGCTGGCGATGAAGTACAAGCGCAAAAAGTACAAAACGAAATCGACAACCACCAAACACACGTTGTTCCAATTATTGCTGACATTGATGCTGGTTTTGGTAATGCAGAAGCAACGTACTTAATGGCTAAACAAATGATTGAAGCCGGTGCTTGTGCCATTCAAATTGAAAACCAAGTTTCTGACGAAAAACAATGTGGTCACCAAGACGGTAAAGTAACGGTTCCTCACGAAGACTTCTTAGCAAAAATTCGTGCTGTTCGTTACGCTTTCCTTGAACTAGGCATTGATGACGGTGTTATTGTTGCTCGTACGGATTCATTAGGTGCTGGCTTAACTAAACAAATCGCGGTAACTCGTGAGCCTGGAGATTTAGGCGACCAATACAACAGCTTCTTAGATTGTGAAGAAGTGGCACCACAAGATTTAAACAACGGTGATTTAGTACTTAACCGTGAAGGCAAGCTATTACGTCCAAAGCGTTTACCTTCAAACTTATTCCAGTTCCGCGCTGGTACAGGTGAAGATCGCTGTGTTCTAGACTGTATTACATCATTGCAAAACGGCGCTGACTTACTGTGGATTGAAACGGAAAAACCACACATTGGCCAAATTGGTGCCATGGTTGACCGTATTCGTGAAGTGGTTCCAAATGCGAAACTCGTTTACAACAACAGCCCAAGCTTTAACTGGACGCTTAACTTCCGTCAGCAAGTATTTGATGCATGGTTAGAAGAAGGTAAAGACGTATCAGCTTATGTTCGTGACGAGTTAATGGGTGAAGTTTATGACAGCACTGAATTAGCACAAGAAGCGGATTCACGTATTCGTACTTTCCAAGCGGACTCTGCGCAACAAGCGGGTATATTCCACCACCTAATTACGCTTCCAACTTACCATACTGCTGCATTGTCTACAGACAACTTAGCAAAAGAGTACTTTGGTGATGCGGGCATGTTAGGTTATGTAGAAGGCGTTCAACGTAAAGAAATTCGCCAAGGTATTGCGTGTGTTAAACACCAAAACATGGCTGGTTCTGATATGGGCGATGATCATAAAGAATACTTTGCTGGCGAAGCAGCGCTTAAAGCTGGCGGTAAAGACAATACGATGAACCAGTTTGGTTAATTGTTAGTTATTTATGGTTAATTGTTGGTGAAGAACCAGCAATCACCATAACTGAGCTGTAAGTTCAAAATTTCCAAAGTTATCCTTTCTTTGGATACAAAGCGCCTGTTAGCAATAACGGGCGTTTTTTTTATTTTCGTTTACCTGTTTTTAGTTTAACCGCTGAAACTTATACAACTGAAGTTGAAATTGCATTTTAGATTGTCTGTTCAATTGTCATGAAGTTTAAGTTGAGATTGAGATTGAAATTGAAATTGGAGGGAGATTGAAATTGAAGTGAGATTACTTGGTTCAATTGTCATCAAATTGAAATTTTTTGTTCAACGTTCTGTCATCAAGTCCGCCTAATTTAGCACTTAACTCATAGTGTAGGTGAACGTCATGATTTCAGTAAAAAATGTGGTAGCAGAGCAGTTTCCAGCAATTGAAAGTGGCAACCCATTTCTAAAAAATTCTTTCCTCAGGTTTCTTCGTTTTATATTTCACGAAAGTGAATTCCAACGTTTTGAAGCGTCATACCCACATGTAAAAGGCATCGATTTTGTTGAGCAGGCTTTAGAGTTTTTCGAATTTGATTACAGTGCCAATGAACGTGAAATCAGAAACATTCCAACGTCTGGCAAAGTAGTAGCCATCGCAAATCACCCAATCGGTAGTTTAGATGGATTGGTGCTACTTAAGCTGTTGAGCAAAGTTCGCAAAGACGTAAAAGTGGTCGCCAATGAGTTACTTTGGGCGATTGAGCCTCTCAGACCTATGTTGCTGCCTGTTAACAATATGGGTGGTCGAAATGCAAAAGAAAACATGGCGGCTATCGAACAACACCTCACCGATGGTGGCGCATTACTTATTTTTCCAGCCGGAGAAGTTTCAAGGCTATCAGCAACAGGCATAAAAGACGGCGACTGGCGTAGCGGCTTTTTAAAGTTCGCACAAAAAACACAGTCTGACATTTTACCGATACATGTTGATGGTAAAAACTCGGCGTTTTTCTACGGTTTGTCTATGTTGGCTAAACCTTTGAGCACCATTTGGCTAGTTCACGAAATGTTTAAACAACATGATCAAGAGCTAAAGCTTCGCATTGGAGCGCCTATTGCGCCGAGCACTTATAACAACCTGCCGATTGATAACAAACGATTAATAAAACTGTTTAAAAAACACGTTTACGCTCTTAACAAACGTCGTTGTGTACCAGAGTTTAGCTCTAGTTTAGAAAGCATTGCCCACCCGGAGTCACCAACCTTAGTAAGAGAAGAGCTAAAGCAAAGCCAACGTTTAGGTGAAACTACAGATGGCAAACAAATATATTGTTTCCAGCCCAAAAATGATGATGCGTCAGCCGTAATGAGAGAGCTTGCTCGTCTTCGGGAGTTTACGTTTAGATCAGTAGGCGAGGGCACAGGAAAAATGCGCGACTTTGATGCGTATGATTGGTTTTACGATCACGTTATTTTGTGGGACGACAATCAGTTAGAAATTGTTGGCGCGTATCGCATGGTAGCCATGGAAAAGGTGAGAAATCATTACACTGCAGCAGGCCTTTATACCGATACTTTATTCGACTTAACCGCTATGCCAGAAGCTTTAAGTAATAAAACATTAGAGTTAGGGCGCAGCTTTATTCAGCCTAAGTATTGGGGCAAACGAAGTTTAGATTATCTATGGCAAGGTGTTGGTGCATACCTAGCAACAAAACCGCAAATACAATATTTAATAGGGCCAGTGACCATTAGTAATGAGCTCCCTAAACAATGCCAAGCGAGTTTAATTCGATATTACCAAACCTATTTTGGCGGCAAAGAATTAGCCTTTGACCACAACAGTGTTAATCACAGTCCAACATGGCCAATTGCACGTAACCCTTACCAACTAAGCAACACATTAGGTATTCAATTTAATGGCAATAATGCTGTAGATGATTTTGTGAAATTAAAATCATTTATGAAAGAACAAGGTTATGCAATTCCAACTCTGTTTAAACAATACACCGAGTTGTGCGATGAACAAGGGACGCAATTTTTAAGTTACAACATTGACCCAGATTTTGCTGACTGCATAGATGGTTTTGTATTTATAGATATCGAAAAAATGAAACCAGCCAAACGAAGTCGCTATTTAAGATTCTGAAAACTACAGAGTCAGCACGTTAGTTTTTGGAAAGTTATAGGAGCAAACATGAGTACTAAACATCATTATGAAAGCCTTTGGATATCGGACATTCATTTAGGGTGCAAAGATTGTAAAGCTGAGTTTTTATTAGCCTTTTTAAAGAGCTGCGAAGTAAAACGTATTTTTCTTGTGGGTGACATTGTTGACTTTTGGGCTCTGAATAGAAGAACTTTCTGGCCAGAAGCGCACAATAAAGTGTTTAATCATTTATTAGAATTGTCACAACAGGGCGTGGAAGTCATTTATATTCCTGGCAACCATGACGACGTAGTTCGCTCTTATCAGTCCTTTAATTTTGCTGGCATGAAAATATATCAAGAATATATCCATGAAACCGTGTCAGGTAAAAAATTGCTGTTATTACACGGCGATAAATTTGATCAGCAAGTATGTTTTGGTCGCTTTCATGCGAAGTTAGGCGATGCGCTGTATGATTTGTTGTTATTTTTAAATAGGCAACTACACAAAGCCCGAAAAGCAACTGGAAGACCTTATTGGTCGCTCGCTTCCTATTTAAAAACTAAAGTTAAAAAGGCCAATGAAGCCATTGAACGATATAAACAAGCTGCATTATCGGAAGCCAAACTTCAGCAGGTAGATGGTGTTGTTTGTGGGCATATTCACCATCCTCAAATCTGTTTAGAAAATGGTCTTATGTACTGTAATGACGGTGATTGGGTGGAAAATTGTACTGTGCTAGTAGAAACAGAGTTAGGCGATCTTAAATTACTACGCTGGAACGATGCCATTGATAACGTTGATGTTTTAGGTCAAGTTAATTGGAGCAAACAGCAACAGAACAACAATAATCGACAAGTAGACCGGAAATGGGTATCTTAATTGTTATAAAATTGCATAAAACCTTATTTTTGGACAACCTTTTAGATGACAAACTCCCAACCGGGATCGGGCGATTTAGCATTTAGTGATACCACCAAAATCGCTGTACTGGACATTGGTTCAAATAGCTTCCACTTTGTCGTGGGAGAAATGAGTAAACAATCAGTAAAGATCTTATATAAATTAAAACAAAAAGTTCGTTTAGCCGACGGTTTGTCGGATGACATGGTGCTTTCTAATGCCGCAATAGAACGTGGTGTAGAAGCATTGGAAAAAATTAACCAACGAGTTAAAACCTACAAACCTGACTTTGTTAAGGTGGTGGGTACTTATACACTTAGAAACGCCACAAATATTGCTGACTTTGAGCGTGCGGCAAAATCGGTATTTTCATATCCCATCCAAATTTTATCTGGCGAAGAAGAAGCTAAACTAATTTTTAATGGTGTGGCTAGAAGTCACACTTTAGACAAATCTACATTGATTATTGATATAGGTGGCGGTAGTACGGAATTTGTCATTGGCCAAAATAAGCAGTCTGATTTAGCCGCTAGCTTAGACATGGGTTGTGTTAGTTATTCGCAGCGTTATTTTCCTCAAAATATCATGACCAACGACGCCTTTGATAAAGCTATTAACGCGGCAAAAAATAATCTCAAAACCATTGAGGACTCTTTTGTAAATAAAGGCTGGGAAGTTTGCTTAGGCACCTCAGGCTCGGTAGAAAGTTTAGTGAGTGTTATAGCTCAAGATACTGGACAACAGTTGTCTAAACAGGCTATTACGCTTGAAGACTTATACAAGCTAAAGCGCTTGTGTATTAATGCTGGAAACAGTGAAGCTTTGAGTATTGGCGAAATTAATGAATGCCGTAAACACGTGTTTGCCGCAGGGTTGTCAATTATGATTGCGGCCTTTGAAGTACTAAACATACAATCGTTAAAAGTGGTAACTTCAGCCTTAAGAGAAGGCGTGATGTATGAAGTTTTTGACGCCATGTAAGTAAATGATAAAGCAGGAACAAGCGTCTTCATTTCATCAATTTGTCTTGTAAAAGTAACATAGAAGAAATATAGCTCACCTAATATTGAATCATGCAAACAATGCATTTCACTAATAGGTGAGGTTACTATGTTCGGTATCGCTAAAAATAACAAACTACAAGAGTTAGACACTCAGCTTTTTTACCAACTCAATCGCATATCAAAACATTCAATCAAAAACACAAGCAAGTGGATCTCAAAAACAGGCGATGGCCACTTATACTTTGTTATTGCACTCGCCACCATTGCACTTAGTGATGAGTTCAGTCCTGACTTCTTTTATACCGCGTTAGCTGCCTTTGCAGTTGAACTACCTATTTATTTAATTCTAAAAAACGTAGTTAAACGTAATCGACCTTTTGAAAAGTTAGTGGCATTTAAGTCTCATATTTCCCCATCAGATAAGTTCAGTATGCCGTCTGGGCATAGCGCCGCTGCTTTTTTATTTGCAACGGTTGTTGCTTCCTATTTTCCTGCTTTGGCTGTGTTTGCTTACATATGGGCGAGTTTAATAGCACTTTCTCGTGTGTTACTAGGCGTACACTTCCCTGGTGACACCATTATTGGTGCAGCACTTGGAATCGCTTGTGCAGAGTTTGTTATTAGTGCGTTGAATGTTCTTTAGAAGGTAAATTTATGAAAATCTTATACGGAATACAAGGTACTGGGAATGGCCACATAACTCGAGCTAGAGTAATGGCAAAAGCGTTAGCGAAAAAAGGCCTTGAAGTGGATTACGTTTTTTCAGGTCGACCTGCTGGACAGTATTTTGATATGGAAGATTTTGGAAATTACCAAACCTTTAAGGGTCTTAGCTTTGTGTCTGAACATGGCACCATTAGTTATTTAAAAACGATTCAAAAAGCGCGTCCACTAAAGATGTATAAAGACATCCAAAATTTTGATGTTAGCAGCTACGATTTAATCTTAAATGATTTTGAACCTATAACAGCGTGGGCAGGACGTAAAGCGGGCAAAAAGGTGATCAATATTAGCCATCAGGCGGTCTTCACAAAAGATAAAGTACCATCTTTAGGATTAGGTTGGTTAAACAGACAAATACTTAAAAATTTTGCACCGAGCGACATTGCCCTTGGTGTGCACTGGTACCATTACGGCCAGTCAATTATGCCGCCCTTTATTGAACGTGAGGTAAGTAGCAGTTCAAGCTCTGAAAATGTACTGGTTTATATGCCCTTTGAGGACATAAATGAGGTTGTTGAGTTATTAGAAAGCCAGCTTGATCAAGAGTTTGTGTTGTATCACCCTGATGTTAAAGCACAAAGAAAAGTAAATAACGTGTTATTTAGACGCGCTTGTAGAACTGGCTTTTTAAAAGACCTTGAGGAATCAAAAGGCGTCATAGCAAATGCGGGTTTTGAACTTAGCAGTGAAGCACTTTGCGCCGGTAAAAAGCTGTTATTAAAACCTTTGCAAGGCCAGTTTGAGCAAGAATCAAATGCTGAAACCCTTCGTAGCTTGGGGCTGGCTACGGTTATTAATGGGTTAGACGAGTCAGAGTTGGAGCGTTGGTTATTATTACCAGACAATGACGCTATTAATTATCCTAGCGACCCAACGCCGCTGGTGGAGTGGTTGATTAGTGGTGATCATACTCAACCCGATGTTTTGTGTAAGCAACTATGGGCGTCTATTTCGTTACCGCAGTTTTCTAGGAGCGTTTGGTCTAAATAAGCATTTGTAATGAATGTTACTTATGAAGACTGACTTCTTGGCATATAATGACGCCAATTTACGTTGTTGTGAGCCATTAAATGAGTCTTCAATCTTTACCTGTTGATCAAATTTTTCCAGAATTGTGTTCGCTATTAAAACAGCAAACCCGTTTAGTATTGCAAGCGGAGCCTGGTGCAGGTAAATCAACACGACTCCCATTGTTATTGGTAAAAGAAGGCGAAAATCTTTCTGGTCAATTTTCTCCTAACAATCAGATCATCATTCTAGAACCTCGCCGAGTCGCGGCTCGACAAATAGCCCACTATTTGGCAAAACAATTAAACGAAAAAGTAGGCCAAACCATTGGTCTTGCTATGCGTGGTGAAAATCACACTAGCAGTCAAACTGTATTAACCGTGGTGACGGATGGCGTGCTGGTTAAAATGCTTCAACAAGACCCAGAATTAAGCGGTATTGGGCTGGTGATTTTTGATGAATTTCACGAACGTTCATTGTCTTCTGATTTAGCATTAGCCTTGAGCATGGATTGCCAGCAACTAAATGAAAACCTCGCATTATTGATTATGTCGGCCACTATAGACATTAAAAACATATCTGAGCAATTAGATGCATCAGTTATAAGTGCCGCTGGACGACAGTTTCCAATTGAGTACAGATACGTACCAAGCGAACTTATACCTACTGCTGACAACATAGTATCGGCAATAAAAACAGCGTTAGCAGAAACCCACAGCTCTATTCTGGTATTTCTACCTGGAATGGCCGACATCAAAAGAGTATCAAGTTTTATAACGAGCCATTTACCCAATAACACTGAAGTTCATTCACTGTTTGGAGGCTTGTCGATTGACCAACAAGTGAAGGCAATTGAACCTGCGCCTAAAGGTAAACGAAAGATTGTATTAGCCACCAATATCGCGCAAACCAGTTTAACTATCGACGGCATTGATGTTGTTATTGATAGTGGTCAAGAAAAAGTGAATGTTTACCAACCTAGAATTAATGCAGACACTTTAATTAGCCAAGCAATATCTAAATCATCTGCGGCACAAAGAGCCGGTCGAGCCGGGAGACTAAGGCCAGGCGTTTGTTATCGTTTAGGCAGTGAAGAACACTGGGGCCGTAAACCAGCCTTTGATGTTGCTGAAATTGAACGAAGTGACTTATCGCAGCTGCTGCTAGAGATCACCCTGTGGGGAAGCCAATTTGATGATTTGTTTTGGGCATCTAAACCAGAAATAAGTGCACTAAAAGCCGCAGAGAAAAAGCTCGTTGCACTACAATATTTAGAACGCAGTCAAACAGAAGTTAAAAAGTCAGGTCATGAACCATCGACTGACTACGCTCAATCAAAGTTAATAACTACAGCGCTGTCTACTCAATATCAATCATTTGGTAGCGACTTGAGACTCACGCGTTTACTGAGTTATGCAAAACAAATGGGACCGGTATTCACACAAACAGGCTGCTATTTATCAGCATGGCTTGACGTTGGATTAAATGACTCGCAGATCCGAATTCCTGAAAACATAAGTGACATGCTTAGCGCGAATCCGGCTAAATCAGATAAAATGCCGGCTAGGGTTGCGAAACAATACAAAAAAATAGCAACCAAGCTTTCTATCGAACCGTCAAAAGGTAATACAGTGGATGCTGATGTATTTGGCGTTTTGCTGGCGCATGCCTTCCCAGATCGAATCGCTAAAAAAACAAGTAAACGCTGGAAAATGAGTAATGGTGGAGCCGTTGAATTTCATCATAGTAGCGTACCAAGCAATAGTGACTTTATCGTGGTTTTGGATTTTAGTGCCAGTAAATATGGTCATTACATTAGGCACTACGCTGAACTGTCTGAAAGCCAAGTTGATGAGTATTTATCAGACTTAGTTGTGACCAAAGAAAGCGTGACATGGTCTTCACAAAAACAGTCACCTGTTGCTTTTATGGAAACGAAAATTGGTGAATTAGTGCTAGAGCAAAAGCCGATTAAAGTGAACTTTAGCGAACAACAATGGCAAAAAGTATGGCTTGATTATGTTTCGCAAACGGGTCTTAAAAGCTTTGGGGCCAATGAGAAAAAAATACAGGTGTGGCTGACAAAGTTAGCCTACATTACAAATTCGGTAAAAGGCACAGAATCCGAAACATCAAGTAAAGCTCAATCTTGGCCAGAATATTCGGTTGAGTGGTTAATGGAAAATACCGAAAAATGGCTAAGCCCTTTTTTAGGCAATGTAAGAAGTTTACCGCAACTGCAAAAATTAGATGTGATAACTATGCTAAATAGCCTACTAACGTGGGAGCAACAACAGCAGTTAAAAACTTGGTTTCCGTCGCATTATGAAACGCCAGCAGGGACTCGTTGCAAAATTGACTACAGCAATACACCACCAAAAATATCAGTCCGACTGCAAGAGATGTTTGGTGAACCCGCGTCACCGGCTATTTTTCAGGGAAAAGTAGCGTTACTAATTGAGTTGCTGTCACCTGCGCAAAGACCGATTCAGTTGACTCAAGACTTGGCTCACTTTTGGAATAACGCTTACGTTGAAGTGAAAAAAGAAATGAAAGGTCGCTACCCAAAACACAGATGGCCGGATTCTCCACAAACGGAGTTGGCGGGACATTCGCTTAAGAAAAAAATGCCTTCCAAATAGTTTATTTACGCCTTTGGAAAAGGTAAGGTGAGATACGCGTTAAAACAATAATTATTAGAATAAATATAACCTTATGAGCAATGATGTCGACCCAAATCAGGTTTTAAAATCAGGTAGTTACCGAGCACTAAAGGTAGTTATCTTTATTCTTGTGTGTTTGGCATTTTACACTTTGTATATGGATGCCTGGGTACAAAAACGCATGTCAGGGCAAAAGTGGGACACCCCGGTTCAGGTATTCGCTAGACCGTTGTCTTTGTATAACCATAAATTTTTACCTAAACAAGAGTTAGTGGATGAGCTTAAGTTACTAGGGTACAAATCTACATCCGTTGTTTCAGAGCCAGGTCAGTACAGTATCAACCAGTCTTTTGTTGAGGTGTATCGTCGAAGTTACATTGGTTTTGATGGCTTGGTTTCTCCTCAAAAGTTACGTATTGGTTTTAACAATAATCGAATTGCCGCATTACAAATATTAGTGGAGCAACAATGGCAAGCGGAATCACTTGCGTATGTTGAGCCTTTGTTAATATCTAGACAAGCAACCGAAAGTAAAGAAGATAGAGAGATACTGGATTTATCAACCATTCCTGAGTGGATGATTGACGCTTTGTTAGTGGTTGAAGACAAGAATTTTTATCATCATCACGGTGTTGCACCATTAGCCATTGTTAGAGCCTTATTTGCTAATATTGCTGCTGGCCGAAAGGTTCAAGGCGGCAGTACTATTACCCAACAGTTAGCAAAAAACTTGTTGCTCAATGACAACCGCAAGTCCTATTTTAGAAAGTTTAAAGAAGCCATCATTGCACTCATATTGGACTACCGATATAGCAAAGATGCCATATTAGAAGCTTATTTTAATGAGATATATTTAGGTCAGAATGCCAGTCGTGGTGTGCATGGTTTTGCGCTCGCGAGTAAATTCTATTTTAACCAGCGATTAGCTGATCTGACGCCAGGCCAGTTTTCTATGCTGGTGGCAATTGTAAAAGGGCCTTCCTACTACAACCCGATTCGCCATCCTGAACGTGTTCAAGAGCGTCGTGATCTGGTTTTACAGCTTATGGTTTCTTCTAATGTGATTAGCCGTGCTGATTACCAGCAGTATGTAGATCAGCCAATTAAGCTATCGGTTAACAAAGCAAAACATCGGGCTCGTTTTCCATCCTATTTGCAGCAAGTAGACAGGGAGCTGAAACAACTGGACGTGGTTGCGCCTCTTAACAGTGGCTTGATGGTTTTTACTGGATTAGACCCGTTATTGCAGTCTCGTTACGAATCATTGTTTTCAAAGAGTATCGCTAAATTAGAATCTGGTTATAAACAAAAAGACTTAAATGGTGCAGTAGTTTCTCTTAGTCTAGAAAATGGCACTATTTCAGCCTTGATTGGTGATAAAAACAATGCCTCTGGTGGATTTAATCGAGCTTTAGATACACAAAGAAACATAGGCTCGTTAGTTAAGCCTGCGGTATACCTTACGGCACTAAATGAACCTGACTATCATTTGGGAAGTCTTTTGCCAGATAAAAAAATATCAATGAAAAGTAACCAAGGAAAGCTTTGGGAGCCCACTAATTACGATAAAAAATTGCGCGGCGAAGTCTTGTTATTTGATGCTTTGAGTCAATCGTTAAACCTACCTACGGTTCATTTGGGTATGGACGTAGGCTTAAACTCGGTTATATCGACACTTAGAAAGATGGGTGTTGAGCAACAAATAAATAAATATCCATCGCTACTACTTGGTGCTTTACCTATGTCGCCTTTACAAGTTGCCGAAACCTTTCAGCCCATTGCTAATTTTGGGCAAAAGTTCCCTGTTAGGGCCATTACCCATGTAACCGACAACAATGGCATTCGGTTACTTACTCAAAATGAAGATAGCCAAATCATATTTGATTACGCCACAAGTTATGAATTGGCCTATGTGCTCACTCAAGTGACTAAAATAGGCACTGCAAAAAGGCTAGCAACTGAGCATAAAGGCATCCAGTTTGGTGGCAAAACAGGCACCACTGACGATTTACGAGACAGCTGGTTTGTAGGATTTGATCAAAATAAGGTAACTAGTGTTTGGGTCGGCAAAGATGACAACTCACCTATAAACCTTACAGGCAGTCAGGGCGCTTTGTTTATATTTAGTCAATTGCAAAGTGCTCGAAAAGCAGAGTCGGTGAACAAACCAAAACCAAATAATGTGGAATTTAGATTTGTAGAGAAAGAGACAGGACAGATATTATCTGATGAATGCGGTGAGAATGTCAGTTTGCCAGTTCGGGTAGATAAAATTACAAAAATTAAAGACTGCCCATCGCTTTTTGATTGGCTTTAAACGCTGAAAACCTAAACCTTAAAGTTTCTAAACAAATAGTCAGAATTCCAATGCGAAAGGTCAATGAACAGGCACAAAAAAAGCCACGCTTGGTGGCTTTTAAACAGAACTTTTAACCCGGACTTTTAGTCCCGACGTTAGCAGTCGCTAATAATTAATTCGCTTTTGCTAATTCCGCAAATGCTTCACCAATTACTTCAATGGTTTTGTCTAGCATTGGACGGTCGTGTTTAATAGATACAAATCCAGCTTCAAACGCTGATGGTGCTAAGTAAACACCACGGTCTAAACAAAGGTGGAAGAACTGTTTGAATCGCTCACCGTCACATTCGCAAACTTGAGCAAACGTGGTTACTTTAGATGCTTCCGTGAAGAAAATACCAAACATGCCGCCCGCTTGTGCCGTTGCAACAGGAATACCGTGCTTAGCAGCTTGTGCTTCAACACCTTCTAATAAATAGGCAGTTTGTGCAGTTAGCTGCTCGTGAAAACCATCTTTTTCAAGTTCAGCTAGTGCAGCAAGACCAGCAGCCATAGCCACAGGGTTACCAGACAAAGTACCTGCTTGATAAACAGGACCGTCTGGCGCTAGGTGTGCCATCACTTCTTTTTTACCGCCAAAAGCACCAACAGGCATGCCGCCGCCAATAACTTTACCTAACGTTGTTAAGTCAGGTTCTACATTGTACAGCCCTTGTGCGCTGCCTTTATGGACACGGAACCCCGTCATTACTTCATCAAAGATAAGTACCGCATTGTATTCATCACAAATCTCACGCAGACCTTCTAAAAAGCCAGCTACAGGAGGAATACAGTTCATGTTACCAGCTACAGGTTCAACAATAATACAGGCGATGTCGTCGCTGTGCTGCTTACAAATTTCTCTAACTGAATCTAAGTTATTAAACTCTGCTGTTAAAGTGTGTGCTGCAACGTCAGCAGGAATGCCTGGAGAGCTCGGTACGCCCATCGTTAATAAGCCAGAACCAGCTTTTACTAAAAGCGAGTCTGCATGACCATGGTAACAGCCTTCAAATTTAAGAAGCTTGTTTTTACCTGTGTAACCACGTGCTAAACGAATGGCACTCATGGTTGCTTCAGTACCTGAATTCACCATTCGAACTTTTTCTATAGAAGGCAAAAACTCAGTGATTTTTTCCGCCATGGTAACTTCAATTTCAGTAGGGGCACCAAAACTTAAGCCATTTTCAACGGCAGCAATTACAGCATTTTTAATAGCTGGGTGGTTGTGGCCTAAAATCATAGGTCCCCAAGAGCCAACATAATCGATATAAGCTTTGCCATCGACATCATAAGCAATAGCGCCATCGGCTTTTTCGAAAAAGATTGGAGTGCCGCCAACGCCATTAAACGCGCGCACTGGAGAGTTAACACCGCCAGGGATGTGCTGTTTAGCTTGTGCAAAAAGATCTGCTGATTTAGTCATAAAACGTTTATTACCTATTTAAAATTATTTTGAGCTTACCCAAGGAACATCACACTGAAATTTATCGACCTTGTCGGCTACTCCAAGTGTTAGTGCAAATAATGCCATTCTAATCAGAACGCCATTGTCTGCTTGGCGAAATATAGCCAAGTTTGGGTTTTGGTTTAAATCGTTGTCGAGTTCATTCGCATCAGAGCGAGAGTCTCTTGGCAGTGGGTGCATGATTACCGTATTTGACTTACAATATTTTGTATAAATATCGCTATTCAAACGGAACTGACCACGGTATTTATTGGCTTCATCTTGGCTATCAAATCGCTCTTCCTGTATGCGAGTTTGGTAAACAATATCAGCACCAATATTATTTTCCATTTTGTCACTTATGGTGACCTTATGGCCCGCATTTTCTAGCGTATCAATAACGTAAGATGGCATTGATAACTCGTTTGGAGAAACCAAACTAATATGCATATTTTTATATAGCGCGAGCAACTTCGACAAAGAATGTACGGTTCTGCCATTTTTAAGATCACCCACCATTGCGATGTGCATGCCATCCACTTTTTGATCAAAAGCGGCGAGCTCTTTTTGAATGGTGAATAAATCTAACAATGCTTGTGTTGGGTGTTCATTAGCGCCGTCGCCGCCATTAATAACAGGTACTCGACTACCTTCGGCAAACTCTGCTACAGATCCGGCTTGCGGGTGACGCATGGCAATCACGTCGCTGTAACTGCTAATGACTCGAGCTGTATCGTAAAGTGATTCTCCTTTGGCCAACGCTGATGTTTGCATGCCAGTGGTCTCTCTAACTTCGCCACCAAGTAGGTTAAACGCGCAACCAAAGCTCACTCTCGTACGAGTCGAAGGTTCAAAAAAGAGGTTTCCTAAAATTGCACCATCTAATACTTTAGTTCTCAACTGGCGCTTTGCGTAAGGCTCCATTCGGCTAGCAATATCAAAGATGTTTTGTAAATCGTCACGATTAAATTGATTAACTGAAAGTATGTGTTGCCCAGTAAAGTTCATCAGCTTAGTAGCCTATTTAAAAGAGTGGAACATGGTTGGAAGGCAATTTTAGCAGACCAACCCAGACTTCGACAATTAGAAAGGCTTAACAATCGCTAAGATAATAATTGCCAATAAAATTAATACAGGTACTTCATTAAAAATACGGAAAAAGCGAGCGGACTTATCATTTTTATTATCTTTAAAGCGCTTCAGTAAAACAAAACAATAACCATGATAGATATATAAAAATGCCACTAACAACAATTTTGCATGTAACCAGTGGCTCACCCTAAACCAGTCCATGCCGTAGCTATGGATGAGTAACAATCCAAATATTAAAGTGAAAATTGCGAAGGGCGTAACAAAATACAGTAATCGACGCTCCATCACTTTTAGGGTTTCAGATGTGTGGAAAATAGACTCGGTTGTTATCGGTTTTTGGTTAATTTCAGCCTGCTCTTTAGAACCGTTTTTGATTTTATCTTCAGGGTCTGAAGCAGCTTCATTTTCCGCATGGTAAACAAACAGACGAGGCAAATAAAAAATACCAGCAAACCAAGCCACCATAAAAAACACGTGAAAAGCTTTATACCAAAGTATGATCATAACAAGGCGTTCCTATTCATTAGTATTGTGCGTAATTGTTCCCATGTGACGATGCCAACAATTTTTTCTCCGCTGGTGCTGGTAATTAATGTCGCGCCGTCACGTTGATCTTTAATAAGTTCCCAAACGTGCGCTAGAGTTGAACGTGTATCCATTGTCAGTAACGGCGTGTATTTAACTTTGTCGTTGTTACGTGAGTAGCTGGTATCAAATTCTGCCAAAGAGTAATCAACGCCAAGGTCATGTTTCATAGCAACGATAAGCCACTGCGATTCATGCTTGTCGTTTAAGTGGAAACGGACATCCTGCTCAGTCACATAATTGATGAGTTTTAAATTAGTGTCCATTTCTGCCAATACACCAATTTTCTCTAATACGGTGGTTGCTGGCGGTGTTTGATACATCAGGCCTTGGAAATCAAGTTGCTGTAAGAAAATAGAGCGGTTTTTTAACCCTTGAGAACTGGTGATATACGCACTGGCAATAACAATAATAGCGGGCGTTATGGCAGCTGGATTATTGGTTAATTCAACCACAGCTACTAAGGCTGCTAACGGTGCATGTAAACTTGCAGCCATTAAACCAGACATGCCTAATACGGCGTAGGTCCCCATAAAATGAATGCTGGGATCGATAAGCATGACCAAGTTGGCAACAATTAAACCAATCAAAACACCTAACCCAAAAACTGGGCCTATGATGCCGCCAGGAATACCTAAACCTATTGCTACAAGCGTTAAAAATAGCTTTGAAACAAGCAGGATTACAAGTAGCTCTAAATTAGTAGGGGAGATCATTGCCTGATTTATTGCGCTTGTACCGTCACCTAAGGCCTCAGGCACAAAATAACCGACAATAGCCGTTAAAACACCGGCTAATAAAAGACGTGGAAACATGTTCACATATCGGAAGGTTCGAATGATACGCATTAGGTTAGTATTAAAAATATATGCACTGACGCCTAAAATAATGCCCAGCAATATTAGCCAAGGATAGTGGCTACCGGGCAATGTAAATACACTAAGTTGCGCAAACTCAATGTGCTGGCCAAATACGGCTTGAGTAATTATAGAGCCCGCTGAAGAAGCCAACATCACTGGAATAAAAATGTGTATTTTATATTCCCGCAATACTACTTCCATAACAAAAATAACCGCAGCTAGAGGGGTGTTAAACGACGCTGAAATACCGGCAGCTATACCACAGGCTGTTAATGTACGAACTGCGTTATGTGGAAGCCGAAGCCATCTTCCAAAATAACTCGCACCACTAGCACCAATATGAACGGAAGGGCCTTCTCGTCCAACAGAAAAACCACTGGCGAGCGCTAAAATACCACCTACAAATTGATTGGCTGTATTCCAAAAAGGCATGTTGCCATAATGAGCTTTGATTCGGTGGAGAACAAAAGGGATGCCGAGTCTGTAGTGCTTGTAGCCAGTAATATCTGCGAAGATAGCAATTAAAATGGCTGCAAAAATAGGTAAAGTAGGTAGTAAATAATCTAGGATGCTATCGAAAGGGCCGCCGGCTGAAAATGTCTCTTGAATAAATTCAATTGCTAGGCGAAAAACAACAATCAATAATGCCGCAGCGATACCGCCAAGCAGGCCTAGAATACTAAGCTGTATACTTGTTTGAGGTATTGCTAATCGTTTGCGCAAAGCATAAAGACTGTTAGATAGCATCTATGTTCCGGTATATTCTAAAAATACAGTGGTTACCTTCTTGGGTAACAAACCTTATAATGATGATTATAGTTAAACACAACTAGTCAAACTAAGGTCGCAAAGTGTACCATAAACCAATGACATATAATAAAAATTATCCAATATGAATGAGTGGCTCAGTTTTAATGGCCTAAAACAAAAATTAGGTCGATTTAGATTTTTAATGTTACTGATATTTGTACTGTCACTAACAGCATATATCAGCTACCAGATAGGTGGTAGTGTAAATCACTGGCAAAAGCAGCAATTAGTTAAACAGCAATCTCGGCTTGAAAGTTTGTATCAAGAAATTGATCAGCACGTAAGAAAAAACAACTATTTATCGGTTGAGTTGCAAGTTGAAAAAAAGGCATCAAAACAAACTCAAGAAGAGTTAGTGATGTTAAGAGAAGAGCTGTTTCAATTACGTAAAGAGCTTAGCTTTTATCAAAAGGTATTGGCGCCAGAGCTAGTTGCCGACGGCTTGGCCATTGAGCAATTTAATATCGAACAAGATAAAGGCCAGAATCGTTTTAAGTTTCATTTTGCCGTTGTACAAACCGACAGCAAGAAGCGTAATGCAAAAGGGAATATCAGTTTGAATATTGTTGGGTATGAAAATGGCCAACGTTCAACAATTGAACTTGATAAGTTAGCAAACTTAACAGCAAAAGATTTACTCTTTAGTTTTCATTACTTTCAATATTTTGAAGGGCAATTTCAGTTACCAGAAGGTTTTACACCTGCTCATATTGAAATTAAAGTAGTGCAACCTAAAACCCGATGGCAACCGTATAAGGCCTTTACTGAAAAGAGGGATTGGCCTGATTTATAGGCGCTGGAATACTTGATTAAATTTGTCAGGTATTAGATAATCGCGCCCCGTTTTTAAGAGGTACTTTTTATGACTAACATTGTAACACCGACTGCAGAATCAACAGAGACTCCAGAGTTGCCAATTCAATTTTCTGATTCGGCTGCGATCAAAGTGAAGCAGTTAGTTGAAGAAGAAGAGAACCCAGCCTTAAAACTAAGAGTTTATGTAACGGGTGGCGGTTGTTCAGGTTTCCAATATGGCTTTACGTTTGACGAAGACGTAAACGCGGGCGACATGGAAATTGAAAAACAAGGCGTTTCTATGGTGATAGATCCAATGAGCTTACAATATTTAGTTGGCGGCATTGTTGATTACACTGAAGGCCTAGAGGGGTCACGCTTTTTTGTGAACAACCCAAATGCAACAACAACCTGTGGTTGTGGAGCAAGTTTCAGCGTTTAGTATTCAGTAAGCACTTTAAAAGTGAACGTTACAAAAAGGTCGATTATCATCGGCCTTTTTTTGTACTTACGCTAAGAAGTTCATTACACGTAAATTACACGTAAGTAGTTAAGTGCGGATAAAAATAGTAGTTAATTTAAGTAGTGATTTAGCCCATACATCAAACCGAAAAACGCAGCAAGTGCCACTGAGAACGCGATGATATAGAAAAAGCCTCGCTTTCCTTGCTCTATGCTCCAATTATTTATTCTTAAGTACTGCCACCAAATAAGGCTTAGCAACAGCGGTATAATAAAGAAAAACTTAATCATTAAAATATCCCTTCTTCTTCGTCAATGAGATCTTTTTCTTCATCGATAGTAATAGGTGAAAATTCGTCTACATATTTAGTGGGCTCAGTACCCTTTATGAAGTACTCAAACTCCGTTGTGTGGTCAGTTTTTCTAGAAAGCAGCCCTGTTTTTCTATCAATCCTTACGGAAACAATGCCTTCGGGGATCTCTCTATTGGCAAGCGGAATACTATCTGAAATTTGAGATATAAAAGTAACCCAACCTGGCAATGCAGTTGTAGCACCAGCCTCGGCACCTGACACTTGTTCATTGTTACCTAAATTAGAGTTAAATTTAGTTCGACCAAGCGATCTTCCTGGCGCATCAAAGCCAACCCAGGTAGTGGCAACAATCGATGCATTAAAGCCAGTAAACCAAGTATCAGCGGCGTCGTTTGTGGTACCAGTTTTACCACTGAAGTCGCGTCGACCAATAGCGCGAGCTCGCCATGATGTTCCATTCCAACCGTTACCCTTAGACCAAGTGCCGCCGCCCCAAATAGAGCTATTTAAAGCTTCAGATATTAAAAACGCATTTTCAGTAGAAATAACTCGAGGTGCAGGCATTTCTGCAGAAGGTGATTTAAACGTTTCTTCTAAGTTTACCGTCTCTTCTAGGTTAGCTACCATTTTAGTCGCCTGGTAAACCGTGTCACCAGCCACGTTTTCAATTCGCTCTATTAGGTTTGATTCAACCAAAAAGCCACCATTAGCGAATGTACTCATACCCGTTACTACGGACAAAGGAGATAAGGCTGCAGAGCCTAACGAGATAGTCTCATTAGATGGTAAGTCTGCTTTTGAAAAACCAAAGCGAGTTAAATAATCCACGGTTTTATCAACACCCATGGTACGCATTAACCTGACGGCCATTACGTTTTTCGATTCCGCTAAGCCTCGTCTTACTCGTGTAGGGCCGTTATAGGTTTCTGGTGAGTTTGAAGGACGCCAAACACTGTTCTTTTCCCATTTAGTAATAGGCGCGTCGTTTATTAACGTTGCTAAAGTGGCACCATTATCAAGTGCCCCTGAGTAAACAAACGGTTTTATGTTTGAACCTATTTGTCTTTTGGCTTGAGTTACGCGGTTATATTGATTGTGAGAAAAGTCGTAACCGCCTACTAACGCCAAAATATCACCGTTATTCGGATTCATGGCAACAAGTGAACTACTAACAGTAGGCTTTTGTCCTAATCTGAAGTTACCGCTTTCATCTTCGCGAACCCAAACTAAACCGCCGTCCTTCAATATTTGCGACGCGGTTTCGGGAGCATCACCTTGCTTAGTATCGCTTATGTACGGACGAGCCCATTTTAAATTATCCCAATCAATAATTTCTACGTTGCCGCCTTTTACTAACACATAAATTTGTTGTTCCATTACATTGGTAACCACTGCAGGAACTAAATCACCGTAATTTTTTATTCTGGACAAGTGCTTAACAATTTTTTCACTGGACCATTCAGCACCAGCTTCAGACGTGGTATCTAAGTTTTCAGCATCCCATAAATAGCGACTTGGACCTCTATAGCCATGACGTTCGTCATAAGCATGAATGTTAGAACGCACCGCTTGACGTGCTGCTATTTGCGCATCACCTTTTATGGTGGTGAAAACTTTAAACCCTTCGGTATAGGCTGCTTCTAAACCAAAACGCTCAACCATCTCTTTTCTAACTTGTTCTGCAACATAAGGCGCTGGGGCAGTAATTTTTGCACCGTGCAGTTTAGCGGTAATAGGCGCACTTTTAGCTTCTTCAAAGGTTGCAGTATCAATAGCGCCCACAGTATGCATGCGGCCTAAAACAACATTTCTTCGCCATTTTGCTAAATCTGGATTTCTTATTGGATTGTATCTGGTGGTTGCTTTAGGGATTCCTGCAATCATTGCCAATTGCGGAAGAGTTAATTCACTGATGTCTTTGCCATAATAAACTTGTGCGGCTGCACCAATACCAAAAGCTCGATTACCAAACGGAATCTTGTTTAGGTACAAGGTTAATATCTCTTCTTTCGACATTATTTGCTCAATGTGTAATGCGATATACACCTCTTTTATTTTTCGCATCCAGCGTTTATCAAGCGAAAGAAAGACATTTCGAGCTAACTGCATGGTTATCGTGCTTGCACCTTGAGCCTTGCGGCCGGTGGAAATGACAGCAATGGCTGAACGCACAATACCGATTGGATCAATACCGAAATGATCGTAAAAACGAGAGTCTTCCGTGGCAATAATAGCGTCTTTTAATTCTTGCGGAATTTCAGAGTAGAGTACTGGTGTTCGTCTTTTCTCACCGAATTGAGAAATGAGTTCTCCCTCTGCAGTATAAACTTTCATTGGGATTTGAAATTTAACATCACGTATTAAGTCTTCAGTTGGAAGGTCATCTTTAACGTAAAAATAAAACCCGATAACAACTAATATGGACAACAATGCCCCAAAAAATACTAGCTTGCCTAACTTTTTGAGCCAACCCATTGAATAAACCTAGAAAAAAATATGTTATGACGATAATGTAGGTAGTATAACCGGAACAGGATTCTATAAAAGGCTTTTTATTCATACAAAAAAAGTCTAATCTTTAGTTTGTAGGATAAATAACAGGTAGCTCAGTGACTTGACATGTTAGATACAATTAGGAAGTTATTCACAAAAAGTGTTCCCTATATGGTGGGGATAGACATAGGCTCTCATTCTGTTAAAGCCGTATTGCTGTCAGAGCAACATGGTGTATATAGAGTAGAGGAAGCGCTTGTGGAACCTATGCCAAAGGGAATGATAAAGGATAGTGAAATTCAGGACATTGAAGCCGTTGCTCGTGTTGTGAACAAGATCAGAAAGCAAATCCCAAAATCAATTAAGCACGCCGCCGTTGCCATTTCTGGCTCCAGCGTCATTACTAAAGTCATCTATATGGACGTGACTCTTTCAGATTCTGAATTAGAAAGCCAAATTGAAATAGAAGCGGATTCTTTAATACCTTATCCCCTTGATGAGGTTAGTCTGGACTTTGAAAAGATTGCAGTAAATAAAGCAGACCCTTCAAAAATAGATATTCTTTTAAGTGCAGCCCGAACCGAAAATATTGAAGCTCGCTCTCACGCTGTTAATGAAGGCGGTTTTGAGCCTAAGGTGCTAGACGTTGAAAGTTATGCACTGAGTAGGGCTGGCCAGCTGTGTATTGGTCAATTGCCTGATGACGCAGACAAGAAAGTAGTTGCATTTATCGATGTGGGCTCACAAATAACCTTATTAAGTATTATTGAGGGCGAACGCTCTTTATATACCCGCGACCAAGTCTTTGGCGGCGAGCAATTTACTAACTCAATTGTTTCTTATTATGGTCGTTCTTTTGAAGAGTCAGAGAAAGCAAAAGTAAATGGTGACCTTCCACCTAACTATACTTTTGAAGTACTGGCTCCTTTTCAAACGGCACTATTGCAGCAAATTAGACGTTCTATTCAAATGTTTTTAAATACCAGTGAAAAAGACAACGTCGATTATATTGTTTTATCCGGCGGCACCTCCTTAATATCAGGATTAGATAGATTACTTATTGATGAGTTGGGTATTCATACTGTAATTGCAAAGCCATTCGCAGAGCTTGAAATTGCTGCGGAACTTGATTCAGAAGACATAGATTTAATTCAGTCCCAGTTAATGATTGCGACTGGCTTGGCATTAAGGAGCTTTTCACAATGCCATATATAAACCTCTTACCTTGGCGAGAAACCGCTAGAAAAGAATTACAACAACAGTTTTTGGCGATTTTAGGGATGCTATCTGCTGCTGTGGTGATTTTATTATTCCTTTTAAGCGTTTATTACTCTAAGCAATTAGAAGGTCAGCAATATAGAAATAATTACCTACAAAGCGAAATTTCAATTTTAGATCAGCGTATTAGAGAAATAAGAAACCTTAACGACACTAAAGCCGACCTTAATAAGCGAATCGAACTCATCGAGCAACTGCAAGAAAGTAGGAACTTAGGCACTGAAATTTTTAATGAAGTAGCAGGTATGGTACCAACAGGTATTTATCTAACAAAAATTGAGAAAAAAGGCCCTGCTTTACTCATAAACGGAAAGAGTGAGTCTAACAATAGACTTTCTAATATGATGAGAAATATAGAAAAATCGGACTTGTTAGAAGCCGCGGATTTAGATTCGATTGTGGCTGGTGAAAAGGACGCCGCGCTGTTAAGTGATTTTACAATGACAGTGTCTGTGAAAAAGTACGTTGTTGAAGGTAAAGGAGATAAAAAGTGAATTTAGATAAATTTAACTTTGATTTCTCGGACTTTGATATCAATGACATCGATTTCGAAAATATGGGCTCTTGGCCTAAAGCCGCAAAAGTAGCGATGGCAGCAATCGTTTCTATCGCAGTGGGCATTGGCAGTTACATGCTTTTAGTTAGCAGTGAAGTAGAAGCGCTGGAAAATGCAGAGGTTCAAGAAATACAGCTGAAAAATAACTACCGTATAAAATACGGTGCGGCAGTAAACCTAGACTCGTATAAGAAACAGATGGTCGATATGGAAGAGAAGTTCTCGCTGCTCCTTAAACGTCTGCCTACCTCACATGAAACTCCTGGTTTACTCGATGACATTACATACGTGGGTACGACTTCCGGTTTGTCATTTATCAAAATTAACTGGCTCCCAGAGCTAGAAAAACAATTTTACACGGAATTACCTATTCAAATTGAGGTGATAGGTGACTATCACGAGTTTGGACAGTTTGTAAGTCAAGTTGCTGCTCTGCCAAGAATTGTAACCTTACATGACTTTTCTATTAACGAAGCTGATGGCGACAAATTGCGCCTTAATGTTGTCGCGAAGACTTATCGTTATAAGGAGACTGAAAAATGATTAGAGTTGTTTTATTAATACTCAGTTTATTTTTAGTTGCCTGTAATGATGATGTTTCTGACATACAGCAATACATGAATAAGATTAAGTCTGGTACGCCAGTGAAAATCGAACCTATTCCTGCGGTAAATCAATTTCAACACATTGACTACTCGATGATATCTCGACGTAGTCCGTTTGATTTGCCGTCGCCAGAAGTTATCCAAGAAAACTACGAGCCAGCTCAAAATTGTTTGGCTCCAGATCCTAGACGACGTAAACAACCGCTGGAAAAATTTGCTTTGGACAATTTGAGTATGAGAGGTACTCTAGGTACGGACAAAGAAGTTTGGGCGTTAATTCAAGCTTCAGATGGGTCATTACATAGAGTGACAGAAGGGAATTTTGTTGGCTTGTATAATGGCCGCATCACATCGGTGAGTGACAATAGAGTTATTCTTGTAGAATTAATTCCCGATGGCGCAGGTTGCTGGAAAGAACGCACTGCGAGAGTACAATTGGCCGATAGTTCGGTAAATGAATAAAACTAATAAGAATATGGACTGCTAATTACAATGAAAAGTAACGTTATGTTTTATAGAATATTGACGGCATTTTTTGCGCTATTTTTGACTTTCACTGCTGCCTCAGTGCCGCTACTTTATGACATTCGCTATACACCCATTGTAAAAGGCGAAACAGAATTAGAGTTTGTTTTTGATGAAAACTTGTATTCTGATCCGAGTGTGCAGGTATTTAATGAGCCAGCCAGAATAGAATTGTTTTTCGATGAAACCGATTTTGATGAAAGTTTGGTTAATATCCTGATTCAAAAAGAAGGCGTTATCAACATTGAGACAAAGCATCAAGAGAATGGTGTTTTAGTCAGCGTATTATTAGATTATCTCAAACTGTACAAATCTAGAGTTGAAGGTAACAAGTTTTTCATTCGAATCTCTGACAATCCAACCACTGAATTGCAATCAAACAATAATACTAACATTGAACTAATCAATAGAATTCAAGCACTGGACTTTAGGCGTGGAGAAGAAGTTAACTCTGCAACAGAAGGGCGCGTTCTAGTATTTTTACAAGACAATATGGCAGCCGTAGACGTTACCTCTAAAGAACAACAAATATTTATACAATTCCATAACACTGACATATTAACCGACTTACTTTATAAAATGGATGTTGTGGATTTTGGTACCATTGTAACGGGGTTAGAGACTTTTCAAAGCGGAACTAACAGTCAACTAGTTATCGATGTTGAAGGTGATTTTGAATATGATTTTCAGCAACTGGATAATATCTTTACGTTAACAGTAAATCGCGCTCCAGAGCAGCAAGGTACATTGGCAGGTGGCTCAGAGTATCAAGGGCAGCCAATGTCGCTTAACTTCCAAGATTTACCAATTCGTACTGTGTTACAGATTATCGCAGATTTTAATGGCTTTAATTTAGTGGTTTCCGACACGGTTTCAGGAACATTAACGCTACGATTAAACAGTGTTCCTTGGGATCAGGCATTAGATATTGTGCTTAGAACAAAAGGTTTAGACAAACGAATGGAAGGCAACGTTTTAATGGTGGCGCCTTCTGATGAGTTAGCTGCAAGAGAAGCTCGAGAGTTAGAAGCTAAAAAGAAAGTAGAAGAATTTGAAGTTTTAGTATCCGAGTTTATCCAGATAAACTATGCTAAAGCTTCTGAAATAGCGGCGTTACTTAAGTCTGAAGGTACCTCAATTTTAACACCTCGTGGTCAGGTTTCGGTTGATGCTCGTACTAATACTCTACTTGTTAAAGATACAACAAGCGGTATTGAAACAGTTAAAAAAGCAGTTAAAACACTAGATATCCCAATTAAACAGGTTCTGATTGAAGCTCGTATGGTGACAATTAGGGATAATATTGATGAGCAATTGGGTATTCGTTGGGGTATCTCAGGCAATAGCTCAGATGGTAGTAGCTCAACGGGCGTTTCTGGCTCGCTAGAAGGCGCTAGTCAAACTCGTTTGGGTACAATAGGTTCTGACTCAGGTCCTAGATTGAACGTGAACCTACCTGTGGCAAGTCCAGCTGGTAGCATCGCGGTGCAAATTGCTCGTTTGGCGGATGGTACATTGCTTGATTTAGAGTTATCAGCTCTAGAACGAGAAAATAAAGGTGAGATTGTAGCAACACCAAGAATTACTGCGTCAAACCAGCGCATGTCGCGTATTGAGCAAGGTACTGAGATACCGTATGTTCAAGCAGCATCAAGTGGTGCAACATCAGTTTCATTTAAAAAAGCGGTGTTAAGTTTAGAGGTAACTCCTCAAATTACGCCGGATAATAGTGTTATTTTAGATTTAAACATAACTCAAAATGCTCGTGGCGATACAGTTTCAACTCCAACTGGTCCTGCTGTAGCAATTGATACGCAACAATTACAAACCCAGGTTACTGCGCGAAATGGCGAAACCATTGTTTTAGGTGGTATTTACCAGCAGCAAGTAATAAATAGTGTTAGTAAAGTGCCTTTGTTAGGTGATATACCATTTATTGGAAGAGTATTCAGAACGGACACATCCTTCAACGAAAAGAGAGAGTTACTGATTTTTGTAACACCAAAAATTGTAACGGATGCATTATAAACGCATTTGATCGTCAACTCTTTCTTGCATTTTAGCTACTTTTTTTGCGATAATTCGCGCCTTATTTTTTGGGCGCGACTTTTTGTGTCTGGGGCTTGTTTGTTAACACACTAAAAATGTATTTGAATTAGGTAATATGGCTGAAAAACGTAACATCTTCTTAGTTGGTCCTATGGGCGCAGGTAAAAGTACTATTGGTAGGCACTTAGCAGACCAGTTGCATTTACAATTTGTCGACTCTGACCAGGAAATTGAACGTCGTACCGGTGCAGACATTGCCTGGGTTTTTGATATTGAAGGTGAAGAAGGGTTTCGTCAACGTGAAGAAACTGTTATCACCGACCTTACAGAAAAACAGGGAATCGTGTTAGCGACTGGCGGTGGTTCAGTTGTTAGCAAAGAAATTCGCAACCGATTATCGGCACGTGGAATAGTAGTTTATTTAGAAACTCCTATTGAAAAACAAGTTGCTCGTACGCAGCGAGATAAACGTCGTCCTCTACTTCAAACTGAAGAGCCGGCTCGTGACGTTTTGATTCGACTTGCAGAAGAACGCAACCCTCTATACGAAGAAATTGCTGACATCGTTGTTAAAACCGATGAGCAAAGCGCACGTGTAGTGGCGAATGAGATAATTAGTAAACTAGACTTCTAAACGATATAAAAGGGAGCTGTGAATGAAAAGCCTAACGGTAAACTTGGCTGAACACAGCTACCCAATCTACATTGAGCAAGATAGTAGTAACTTTAAATCTTTGCTCAAAACACATATCAAAGCAAAACAGGTAGTGGTTATCTCGAATGAGACCGTGCTACCTATTTTCTCTACTGCAATATCAGACGCACTTTCAGACTATGATGTAAGGTTTTTTACTTTACCTGACGGTGAAGAATACAAAACACTCGCAAGTTATGAATCAATAATGTCGTTTCTCCTTACTGAGCAGGTTGGTAGAGATGTCACATTGATCGCGCTTGGCGGCGGTGTAGTCGGTGATATCACTGGTTTTGTCGCTTCAACCTATATGCGCGGTGTCGACTTTATTCAAATCCCAACAACGTTATTGTCGCAAGTTGACTCCTCTGTAGGCGGCAAAACCGCAGTGAATCACCCTTTAGGAAAAAATATGATAGGGGCTTTCTATCAACCTAAAGCGGTATTGATAGATGTATCTTCATTACAAACTTTGCCTCCAAGAGAATTTGCTGCTGGCATTGCGGAAGTTGTGAAATACGGTTTGTTAGCTGATTCAGTATTTTTCGAATACTTAGAAGAACATGTTGCTCAACTTAAAGCGCAAGACCTTAATGTATTGTCTTACGTTATTGGCCGGTGCTGCCAAATAAAAGCTGAAATTGTAAGCGAAGATGAAAAAGAGCAAGGCAAGCGTGCGCTACTTAATTTAGGTCATACCTTTGGACATGCAATAGAAGCTGAGCAAGGTTATGGAAACTGGTTACATGGTGAGGCTGTGGCTGCTGGTATGGTTCAGGCTGCACAGTTATCACATAGCCGGGGTTGGTTGTCGCTTAACGACATAAAACGAACCACGAGTCTTTTAGAGAGCTTTGACTTGCCAGTTCAAGGGCCAGCTTCTATGAACCTAGAGTCTTATCTTAAGCATATGAAAAAAGACAAAAAGGTTCTAGCCCAAACCATTAGATTTATATTGCTCAAATCTCTTGGTCAAGCGATACTGGTTTCAGATGTTAGCGACGAAGAATTGAAAACTATATTGGTATGACAAATACACAAATTACAAACGGCTTTTATATTCCTCCTTCACGTCAACGATTTTTAAATACGGTTCAAGAACTGCTCTCTCGAACTGGTATAGTGGCAATGGAAGGCACTGTAGGCATAGGGAAAACCTCTATGCTTGAAGAGTTGTTAACGTCTGCATTGCCAAACGCCAATAAATGTTACTTAACTGCCGTAAGTTCAATCAATGATATACAAGTTCGTAGCCGTATCATTGAGCAACTTTTTGGTAATGTATTATTTGATCCTGAAAAGCCAATGTTAAATGCGTTTCTTGAGTTTGGTGGAAATACTGAACTTATGATCGCAATAGACAATGGGCATCACTTGTCGGGGCAAATCATAGGTGAAATTTTACAGGTCGTTGCTGAATTTAAAAAACAGTCCCGCGTGATTTCTGTTTTGTTTACTTTTGACAAACAAATATCTAATACGATAGGAAGCATAACGTCGGCTTTAATTAGTGTTATGCCCATCCCTAAATTTTCAGAAAAAGAAAGCTACATTCTTATTAAACAATCATTTGATGATGTTCCTAGCCCTGATACTGCAAAAGTAAAACGCTGGATTGAAAACGCTCAAGGGAATCCTATTCAGTTATTGGCATTTGATACACAAGACGCCCTAAAATTAGCTAAACCCGTTGCGATGAATATTAAACTTTGGGTTTCGAATCTTATTGTTGTTAGCTTGTTATTGGCCCTTGGCGTTTATATGTATCGGTTATACTTCACCGAAGAACAGTCGTTGCCTAAAACCATTAAAGAAAAAACAATTAAGCCAACGGTTGAGCCGATGGTGTCTGATTGGTCGAGTGCTAAAGTTAAAGAGCATGTTGTTAAAGTTAAACAAACTCAAATGCCTGAAGATAATGCTGCATCAAGTAGTGATATTTTAGAGGCGCTTAATAACGCCATGAAACCTCAAAAAGAAGTTGAAGCTGTAACCGCTAATATTGAACCTACAAAAGCTAATTCTGAACCTGTTGTAAATCTTCCAGAGAACGTGTCAAGTGAGAAAGAAATCAGTCTTGCTCCTTCAGAAGCAGAGTTTGGTTCAGAGTTAGATGCAGAGTTAGAATCAAACTTGCCTTCAAGTATCGCCCCTTTAACCGTTGCAGGTTATCGTGTTAACAACCAACAAATGTTAAGTTTGCCGAGTAATAAATTTGTTTTACAACTAACGGCAGTGAGTCAAGAATCGACACTTGAAACTTATTTAATAGAAAAAAGGTTAGATGCGAAGTTAACTCGAATTTACAAAATAAGCCGTAATAATTCAGATTGGCTAGTCGTAACCTATGGATTATTTGATACCATAGCGTCTGCACGCGAAACAGCAAAAAACATTGACCAAAATGCTTGGGCTAAATCCACTGAGGCTATTCAGCAGCAAATAAAGTCATACAATGAATCACTAAGCCAATAGAGTTACCAATGAAAAAGAAAACTAGAGCCTTTTTAAAATGGGCTGGCGGAAAATATGGCTTAGTAGAACAAATTAACGGTCGATTACCGGAAGGTAAAAAGCTAGTAGAACCTTTTGTTGGTGCAGGCTCCGTATTTTTAAATTCCAATTTTGACAATTATTTATTAAATGATGTGAATCCCGATTTAATCACTCTTTATAAATATGTTAAAGCACGCCCCGTCACCTTTGTTAAAGACGCTAGAAAACTCTTTTCACAAAAGAATAATGACAAGGTTGCCTACTATGGTCTTAGGGCCGAATTCAACCAAACAGACGACCCGTACTATCGTTCATTGTTATTCTTGTATTTAAATCGCCACGGTTTTAATGGCCTCTGCAGATACAATCTAAAAGGGGGGTTCAATGTTCCTTTTGGTGATTATGGAAAGCCTTATTTCCCAGAAGACGAAATCTTCGCTTTCTCTGAAAAGGCCAAAAAAGCAAAATTTGTTTGTGAAGATTATAAGAAAACATTTTCTAGGGCTCGAAAAGGCGCTGTCATATATTGTGATCCACCTTACGCTCCGCTATCTAGCACGGCCAACTTTACGAGTTATGCGACGGGTGGTTTTGACGCAAATGAGCAAGCAAAGCTAGCCAAAGTTGCTGAGCGAGCTGCGTTTAAAAGGAATATACCTGTTTTAATCAGTAATCATGATACGGAGTTAACTAGAAAACTCTATGATCAGAGTGAGCAAAGCTTTGTTAAGGTTTCTAGAACAATCAGTCAGAACGGAGCTGGCCGTCAAAAGGTCGGTGAGATTTTTGCGTATTACGCTAATAAACCGAATGATAAATAGTTATTTTTCTAGAAGGTAACTAGCTACCAAAGAACGATATTAACAATAGTAACAAGTAATAAAACTAAGCCGATGGCTAGAATCACTCCAGCAAGGATAAAGGGGAATGGTGTTTCAGATTCGAAATCTTTTTCATGCGATTCGGATTTTTGTACTCCAAAAAAAGCAGCAGCTGCACTTTTAAACGCCTGAATTAAAGTCAAATTATTTACCTTATGCTTTTACCCGGTGTATGGTCTGAAAATTCTGGATACTTAGGTGTTTCATCAGCATACATGAGTTCAATTAAATCAAAAAAATGAAATTGAGTAGTTTTGTTATCCGTTAACCAGCCCCACCACGTTACTTTCTTCACTTCCGATAACTGACAATCTTTATGGTCAGTACCTTCATGCAGGCAAGGCAAAGCATCAGCATTAACTGAAAGTCCTACACCAGCTAAGAACAGGGTAGCAATAACAAATTGTAAAGGCTTGAATCTAATCATTAGATGTTCCCTAAACAAGTCTCTAGTATGTAGCATAAGTTTAATTTCATACTTTACACAATTAATGCGTTAAACCACCAAGTTTTTGAGTCAAAATTGAAAAAAACTGGTTATTAATTTGTGATAGTATCAGCGATTACTTTTTTAGAACCATATATAACTATGAAATTGCCTAAACTGCAACAATTAAAATACTTAGTTGCACTTCATGACACGGGACATTTTGGTCATGCAGCAAAAAAGTGTTTTGTTTCTCAATCGACATTATCAAGTGCCATTCAGGCGTTGGAAGAGCAGCTCGATTCTCAGTTAGTAGAACGAGATCACAAAACCTTTGTGTTTACCGCATTAGGTCAGGATGTAGTTGTGAAAGCCAGAAATATTCTAGAGTTGAGTGCCGACTTGGTGGCATCATCATCGTCAAACGGTGATGAGTTTTTAGGTGAATTGCATGTTGGTATTATTCCAACGATAGCGCCATTTTTGCTTTCTGAGTTAATTCGTCACTGCAGCGCTCAATATCCGCACTTAAAGTTATATTTACGCGAAGACACGTCAGAAAATAGTCTGTCTTTGTTAAGAAGCGGACAACTGGATATGGTTCTTTTGGCTACACCTTACGACACAAGTGAATTTGTAGAGCTTAGTTTAGCAAGGGACCCATTTTATAGAGTTTCACATCCTCAGAATTCTGAAGGTAAAATCTATTTATTAGAAAGTGAACACTGCCTCTCTGACCACGCAATATCAGGCTGTCATCTTACCGATAACTCGCATATTCAACCGTTTCAAGCAAGTAGCCTAAACTCTTTACTAGCCATGGTAGAGGGCCACAAAGGTGAAACTTACTTGCCTAAATTAGCCATTAACTCTGGGGTTTTAAATGGTTCGGAGCTTTTAGCTGAGCCGTTAACATTTGAAGATGCGGCTCGAAATATTAGTCTGGTTTGGCGTAAAACCAGTCAAAGGCGTGAGTTTTACGTAGCTGTTGGAAACTTGTTTGAGTCTGTATTAAAGACAAAACTTCAATAAACTAGACCTAAAACTGCACTGACCTACACTCGAAAAATAGCCTTTTTTAAATGACTCTTATTACAGGGAAATAAGTCCCTTATAAGGAGATATTATGAATAAATTAAATAAGGTTGTTGTCGCATTTTTGCTATCTAATGTTAGTTTTTTTGTTACTGCATCAAATCAAAATACAAGTGAAGTAGGTGCCGTGCCTTACACTGAGTCTGATACCTCAATGAAAAGCTCAGCACAAAATACCAAGCTAGATGTTAATGCCGCAACAGCGGAACAGCTAGTCTCAATTAAAGGTATTGGTCCATCTAAAGCTGCCGCGATTATTAAATACAGAAATGAGATTGGCGGCTTCACCTCTATCGAGGAGTTAGTAGAGGTTAAGGGAATTGGCCAAAAAGCTTTGGCCAATTTGAAACTATTTCTGAAAGTTTAATTAAGTCGTTAAAACTCAGAGTCATTTTGAAGTACTGAAATTTGCTCATCAGCCCAATTGACGGCACTTGCGTAAATTTCAGGTACTTTGGCATCCGTTAGATTTAGTGCTTTTTCAGCCTCATATTCAGAATCCCAGTCACCGCGTTCATAAGCTTTTGCTAATTTTAGAAATTCAGCTAACTTTCCTTCACCTTCAATTAATGCCACCTTGATCTCGTTAGCCAATGGTAATTGTTCCATCACTTTCTCAATCGTTTCATCTAAAATGGCATCTATCAAAGACATCATTCCGGTTAAAAATGCTTTACCTATATCTTGGCTTTTTTCCGCTAGTGCTAGTTGCTCGCAAAAACGAGCTCTAACCATCGACATTTTTAATAACTCACCAGGCTTTGAGCTATTCGCTTGAGTAGAAAAAAGAAGTGATATGAATTTCTTCAGTTCTAAATGCCCTAAGGCAATAATAGCTTGCTTGATTGTTGATATCTCAGATACGCGAGAAAAAGCAGCTGAATTCGCATACCTCAATAACTTGTACGAGAGGTTGATATCCCGTTCAAACACCTGAGTTATTTTAGGGATATTCACATCTTCATTTGATGTTTCATACAATAATTCGGCGAGTGTCATTTGCGCAGGCGATAGATTTTTAGTTTTTACCATTTCAGGCTTAGAAAAGAAAAATCCTTGAAAGTATGTAAAGCCGACAGATTTACACCATTCAAACTCTTCGAGTGTTTCAACTTTTTCAGCTAAAAGAGTGATTTCAGGGTATGCCTTTAAATCAGCTAGTACAGAAGTCACTTCGTCTTGAGACATACTTCTGAGGTCAATTTTTATCATGCTTATATAAGGATAAAAATGTTTCCATACAGGCTTATGCTCATAGTCATCTAACGCGATGGTATAACCTTGTTCATGTAACTTTTGGACTTCAGATAGTAAACGCTTACCTGGCTGAATAGTTTCTAATAACTCAACCACTAATGTGTCTGGCGACATCATACTCGGATATTTTTTAGCGATTGTCTCTAAAGTGAAGTTGATAAATGCGGGTTTGCCATCTGTGAGATCTTCAAGGCCGAAGTTTATTTGGGCTCCTTCGATAATTCGAGACGTTGCCATATCGCCATCGACGTCAGGAAAAACATTATCTACGCCATCCCTAAATAAAAGTTCATATGCGTAAAGGTTTTTGTCTGCGTCAAGGATAGGTTGACGAGCCGCGTAAAAGTACATTAAAAATTCACCGCGCTAAGGGTTAGAGAGATTATGGAATAATGTAGTGATTTTAGACTCAAATGCTGAAAAACTCATCTTATTTTTGAATAAATTCAGTTCGATACAAAATTTATGCCTCAAAACCAGTTAAATATAAACGCCAAATTAAATTTATTTTAAGTAACTTTTTGATTACATACTATAATTACTGAAACTTAGTGGTTATCAGTAAAGTTTTCCTTAATCTGACCGATAACTTCAAAGCTAGTTACTTGATTAGACTTAAATAATATTTCTAATGAATTATAGCTTTCCTAAATTTTTAAACTTTAATCTCACTAAAAACCGAAGGTTTACACTAATGTTGAATTTTTTGAAGCCAGCTATTCCTGCTGGGCATACAACAATAAGTATAAGAGAGTTGAATGAACTTAAAGAAAAAGCTCAAGCTTTTGACAGTTCGTCAAATGCAAATTCTCTAGAAATTGCACATCAAATTCACGATACCGCTAAAAGTGTAAATCAGGTTGCCGAAGATAAGCTGCACTCTGTTGATGCAGGCGTTCAAGAAATTACGGCGTTTTTAGATCAGAGCAGTGAAATAGAAGTAAACTCTTCAAGCTCGCAAGAAAGTGCCAATGAAACGTTTCAAATGAGTCAAGAGTCCATAGAGCAGCTAGCAAGTCTAGTAAATACGATTAAGAGTTCAGCGACTTTTATCTCTGAATTTACTCAGCTTTTATCTTCGTTAGATGAGAATAGTAAAAACATCGACCACTTAGTTGAATCGATTAAAGGAATAGCAGAACAAACAAACTTACTCGCGCTAAATGCAGCAATTGAAGCAGCGAGAGCGGGCGAACATGGTCGTGGCTTTGCGGTAGTTGCCGACGAGGTGCGTTCACTGGCGAATACGGCCAATAGTTCTGCAGATCAGATTCAAACTGAAATGAAGAAGATCATGGATATCTCGTCTTCTATTATCACCAAGCAGTCAGAAGTAGAACAGTTAATGGACACCTCTGTTGGTATCGCGGATGAGACTACCGTTAGGTTAAGTGCGTTAGCAGAGCTAGCTGAAACCAGTAAATCTTCTGTAGAACAAACTATTACTATGGTTCAGCATCAGCTAACTTCATCACAAGACATAATGAGTCATCTTGCGCAGATACGAGAAGAAACTGAAAATACCATCAACGGTTCAGCAAAGAACTTGGCGTTAAGCGCTCAATTAATTGAATCATTGCAGCAAAAGTAATTAGTTATTTTTAAACAGAGGCCGACATTAATTGTCGGCTTTTTTATAGGGTAATCGCTCATCGCAAGCTTGCATATAGTTTGAATTGTGAAGGGCTTCTTCAATGCAAAACTGTTCAACTGCGTTATGAAAAGGCTCAAGGGCTAATGTATGTAGGGAATTAGTTTCAATAGGCTTAAAGCCTCTCGCTATTTTGTGTTCGCCCTGAGTGCCTGGATTAAAGCGTTTAAGTTTGTGCTCAATACAAAACTCAATTCCTTGATAATAGCAAGCTTCAAAATGTAGCTGTTCAAACTCACCAAGCGCTCCCCAATAGCGACCATATAGAGTTTCGTCATCAACAAAATACAGCGCGCTAGCAACAACTTTATCTTCATAATTACAAAGTAATAGTCTTACTTTATTTGCCATGGTTGAGAAAATTTGCTTAAAAAATGTTTTGTTTAAGTAGCCTGCTCGGCCTCTTTTTAAGTAGGTGCTTTGGTAACTTAAATAAAAAGCTTCTATTTCCTCATCGGTAATTTCATTGCCTTGTTTCCAATAAAAATTGAAAAGCTGACTAACCTTATTACGCTCCTTTTTAATCATCTTCCTTTTTCTGGCCGTTAAAACAGACAAGAAGTCGTCAAAATCTTGAAAATAACTTTCTGGCTTTATGTCTAATGCACCAGCTAATGAATCCGTAGTAGCAATTGTTCTGTTGTTAAACCAATGAAATTGATTGCCAACTCGGCGAATAAAACTTTGGTTAGCTGCTGGTAACGTTTTATCGGCCTGATCTTCAAGGAAAAGTAAGTGACAACCAGAATAACCTTTTTGGTTTGCATAATGATTGGCAACATCAAGTGCAGAGTCTATGCTCAAACTGCTATTTCCTATCCATTTTGAACAAGGAACTGGCGAGTATGGAATGGCGATGGTGTATTTAGGGTAATACTCTATTCCGTTACGGTGATAAGCATCGGCCCAGGCCCAATCAAAAACATATTCACCATAAGAGTTTGTTTTTTTATAACCTAGCAATAAACCGCACTGTCCCTTATTTTCAAACAGCAAATATTCTGGCAGCCAACCCGTATGCTTACCAATACTGCCGCTATCCTCAAGTGCAGATAAAAACTCAAATGAATTAAAAGGCGTCGCTACATTACGAAATACTTTACTTCGTTGAGCGTCCGTTAAATCATGTATAGAGTATAAAACTTGCCAATGTTCAGGCAGCAATGAAGTTGTATTCGTTCCGGTGTCAGACACATTTTTCCTTACAGGCAAGTAATTCAGCTTTTAGGTGATGGATTTCACTATTTATTAAGGTATTATTATCTATTGGCTAAATATCAACAATTAATCGACTATTTTTAACGTAAATAGTAAAAACCAATAAGTAGACTTTAAGATATGGAATTAGAAGTAACAAGAGCAAAGGTGTTTTCCGGTGTTACTTGGATAAAACAAGGTTGGAAAATTTTTACATTAAAACCTTCTGTATTTATGGCCTTGAGTGCAATCGTTGTTGTTATATCTATATTGCCAGGGTTAATTCCTTTCGCTAACTTTATTGTATTGTTTTTAATGCCTTTTATTTCATTAGGTTATTACCAAACAATTACCAATGTAGAACATGGCGAAAAAGCTGAAGTTCCTGATGTATTTCAGTATTTAGGAAAAATTCCACAGTATGGTGTGCTACTCAGAGTTGCAGCGGTTTCCTTGTTATTATCAATACCTGTCACTTACATAATGACTGATATGCAAGCTGTGATATTGCAAGAACAAATACCGCCTTTTCATAATATTCTAACACTAGCTGTTTTAATGTTTTTAAATGCAATGCTAACGGTTTTTGCAGCACCTACTGCATGGGTTGCACCTAAAACACCACTTAGTGTTATTTTAAAAAATAGTTTCAAAGCTTGTTGGATTAATGCAATGCCATTAACAGTTTACGGCTTACTCGTTTTTATTATTGCGACAATTAGCATGCCGTTTATCCTTATAGGTTGGTTAATAGCATATTCACTAATTACCATTAGTTTTCTACAAGCCTTTTTAGACATTTATCAACCAGTCCATAAGGTAAATGAACCATCTGAAGAAGCAACGGTGGAAGATATCACGCAAGCAAACCTTGAACCTGATGATACGAATACTGATATAAAACAATAAATGAGTTATAAACAACCGATAAAATATGACCCAATAATTGACCCTAAAAAGCTATACAACAGGGCTTTGTATTGGTTGTCGAAAAGAGATTATTCGGTTGCTGACTTTCAAAAGAAGTTAGATAAAGTTTGTGAAATAGAAGAAATGAAAAGCTCTTTAATCATTCGTTTAATAGAAAACGATTGGTTGAGTGAATCAAGGTATATTGCTGCATTTGTTCGAAGCAAAATTGCAGCAGGGTTAGGAACATATAGGATCATTAATGATCTTAAGCAGCACGGTGTATCGTCAGCAGACGCTGAAGCTTGTATAGAATCTCAAACCACTGATTGGTTTGAACAGGCCAAAGATACATATCACCGAAAGTACGGTGAAACAGAAGTAGAAGAATATAAAGAACGAGCGAAACGATTTAGGTACATGCAGTACCGCGGCTTTTCGGTTGATCAAATTAATTATGCGATGTCGCCAGAAGAAGATTGAGCGACTATTACAAACATTTTTAGGTAGCACATATGTACAATACAACGGCCAGTTTAAGAACCGCCTTTTTAGAGTTTTTTGCAAGCAAGCAACATCAAATTGTTGCCTCAAGTTCTTTAGTTCCAGGTAATGATCCAACATTACTATTTACTAATGCCGGTATGGTGCCGTTCAAAGATGTATTTTTAGGTGCTGAACAACGTCCTTATACTCGTGCAACTAGTGCACAGCGTTGTGTTCGTGCAGGCGGAAAGCATAACGATTTAGAGAACGTTGGTTACACAGCACGTCACCATACGTTTTTTGAAATGTTAGGTAACTTCAGCTTTGGTGATTATTTTAAGCAAGATGCAATTCAATATGCATGGGAATTCTTAACTAACGTTTTAGAGTTACCAAAAGAGAAGTTGCTTGTTACCGTTTATGAAACTGATGACGAAGCATTTGATATTTGGAATAAAGTTATTGGTGTTCCTGCGGAAAAAATCATTCGCATAGGTGACAAGTCTTCAGATAAGAAATTTGAATCTGATAACTTCTGGTCAATGGGCGATACCGGTCCTTGTGGTCCATGTTCTGAGATCTTTTATGATCATGGTGAGCACATTTGGGGTGGTCCTCCTGGGTCTCCAGAAGAAGACGGCGATCGTTTCATTGAAATCTGGAATATTGTTTTCATGCAATTTAATCGTTCGGCTAATGGCAACATGGATAAACTACCAAAACCGTCGGTTGATACAGGTATGGGTATTGAGCGTATTGCTGCAATCTTACAAGGTGTGCACTCAAACTACGAAATTGATATTTTCCAAACATTGATCAAAGCAACCGCTGACTTGTTGAACGTTACGGATTTAGAAAACAAATCACTACGAGTGATAGCTGACCATATTCGTTCATGTTCATTTATGATTGTTGACGGTGTTATGCCGTCAAATGAAGGTCGTGGATATGTGTTAAGAAGGATTATCCGTAGAGCCGTTAGACATGGTCACCAATTAGGTGGCAAAGGTTTATTCTTTAATAAACTAGTAGCAACGCTGGTTTCACTAATGGGCGAGGCTTATCCAGAGCTTGCACAGAAACAAGCAGTTGTAGAGAAAATGTTAAAAATTGAAGAAGAGCAATTTGCTAAAACTCTAGAACGAGGATTGGCTATGCTTGAATCTCAATTGGCTGATTTATCAAGTACTGAAATTCCAGGCTCTGTCGTATTTAGTTTGTACGATACATATGGCTTCCCAGCAGATTTAACCGCTGATATAGCTCGCGAGAAAAATTTAACAATTGATGAAGCTGGCTTTGAAGCTCATATGCTGGAACAGCGCAAAAAGTCACAAGCGGCCTCTTCATTTAAAGCTGACTATAACGATCAGTTAACAACTACGCATCAGTCTGAATTCACAGGTTATGTAAATGATGCTTCAACTGCAGCAGTGCTTCAGTTATTTAGTAATGGTGAGTCTGTTGCTGAGTTAACCGATGGCGCGCAAGGTATCGTGATTTTAGACTCAACACCATTTTACGCAGAGTCGGGCGGTCAGTCTGGTGATAAAGGTGAAATCGAAGTAGCTGGAGGCACATTTGTTGTAGCAGATACTCAAAAGTTAGGCAATGCCGTAGCTCACTATGGTACAGCCAATGGCGTTATTAAAGTTTCTGATAAAGTAAGTGCCAAAATAGATACGGCTCGCCGCGATGCAATTCGTAAAAATCACTCGGCAACACACTTAATTCACGCAGCACTAAGAAATATTATTGGTGAACACGTTGGCCAGAAAGGCTCACTAGTTGAAGCTGATAAGTTTAGATTTGATTTCTCCCATTACGAAGGTGTGACAGCGGAGCAAATTAAACAAGTTGAATTGCAAGTAAACGAGCAGATCCAAAAAAACCACACTTTAGCAACGGATGTTATGAACATTGACGATGCTAAGAAAAAAGGTGCAATGGCGTTATTTGGTGAAAAATACGATGACGAAGTTCGCGTAGTTACGATGGGCGACTATTCAATTGAATTGTGTGGTGGTACACACGTAGGTCGCACTGGTGACATAGGTTTGTTTAAAATAATCAGTGAAGCTGGTATTGCTGCTGGTGTACGTCGTATTGAAGCGGTAACAGGCTTAGCTGCGGTAGAATACATGCATGGTTTGGAGACAACGATATCTCAAGCGTCAGCTTTATTAAAGTCTGAACCATCAGCGTTAGTTGAGAAAGTTGAGCAGTCTGTTTTAAAAACTAAAGCATTGGAAAAAGAACTTCGCCAGTTACAAGACAAAGTAGCGAGCGCACAAGGCAGTAATCTATCTGAACAAGTTAAATCAGTAAACGGCGTTAATGTTCTGATAGTTAACCTTGGTGAAGCTGATCCTAAGTCTCTTCGTGGACTTGTGGATGACTTGAAAAACAAGATTGGCTCAGTTGCTATGTTACTAGCGGCTTCAGCAAATGGAAAAGTAAGTCTTATTGCTGGTGTAACCAAAGACTTAGTTGGAAAGGTAAAGGCGGGTGAGCTGGTAAATGTTGCTGCAGCTGAAGTTGGTGGTAAAGGTGGTGGTCGTCCTGATATGGCACAAGCAGGTGGTAGTCAGCCAGAAAACATTGAGGCAGCTATTAAAGCCGCTGATGAGTTTTTGGCCGGTAAACTAAGCTAAACCAATTTAACTTAAATCAATTTAAACTAGGGAATGTGCATTGGCACTACTAGTCCACAAATATGGCGGCACGTCGGTAGGTTCAATAGAGCGTATCAATGCTGTCGCCGATAGAATCATTCAAACAGTACAGCAAGGCCACCAATTAGTTGTTGTGGTCTCTGCAATGAGTGGCGAGACAAATCGTCTTATCAACTTAGCGACTCAATTAGATAACCGCCCCTCTAGTCGCGAACTTGATGTTTTGATGACGACCGGTGAACAAGTTACCGCTTCACTACTTTCTATGGCACTGGTTTCCCGTGGTTACTCGGCCATTTCTCTAATTGCCGATCAAGTTGGTATTAAAACTTCTTCTCACTTTGGTAAAGCTCGTATTCAGTCGGTTAACTCTGACATTCTTAAAGAACATATAGAGCATGGGCGTATTGTAATAGCGGCAGGCTTTCAGGGGCGAGACGAAGAGAATAATATAACAACTTTAGGGCGTGGAGGTACGGATACGTCTGCGGTTGCTATTGCTGCAGCCATTGGAGCGGAGGAGTGTCTTATATTTACTGACGTTGAAGGGGTTTATACAACTGATCCGCGAATTGAGCCAAAAGCGAAGAAGCTAGATTCTATTTCTTTTGAAGAAATGATCGAGTTCGCCAGTCTTGGGGCAAAAGTACTCCAGAAGCGCTCGGTGGAGTTAGCGGGTAAATACCAAGTAAAACTGCGAGTTCTTTCTAGTTTTTTGCCATTAAGTGCAGATTTATTAGAGCAGGGTACATTAATTACTTATGAGGGCAGGAAGTTGGAAGACTTTGTTATATCCGGTATTTCAGTTTCAAAAGATGAAGCCATGATCTCTTTTTACGATGTTAGCGTAAATAATTTTAACAGTGCAGAAATTCTTACTGAACTGTCGGAACAGAACATAGAGATAGATATTGTTAGTCAAAGTGCAGTTAATGCCGCTAGAGGTGGTGTAATGGACTTTACTTTTACACTAGGCCAAAGTGACTATGTACCTGCATTAGTAATATTAAGGCAATATATTGAAAGAAATAAAAATATTTCAATAGAAAGTATGCAAGGTGATGAATCTGTTGCTAAGATTTCTTTAGTTGGAATTGGAATGAAGAGTCACGCAGGAGTTGTTAGTAAAGTTTTTACCGTACTAGCAGCTGAACGCATTCCTGTATTGTTAGTTTCAACATCTGAAATTAAGATTTCAGTACTGATTGATCAAAGGTATACGGAACTTAGTGTAAGGGCGCTTCATAACGCCTTTGAATTACACATGTAAAATCAATTCAATTGTAAGATGCTTTAACTGTAGGTAGAATAGCAACAGTCAGCCCAGTGCTGGTATGGAGCTTTCACTTTATGAAAGAAACCTAAGTAAGCATATTAAGGAGCTTAGAATGCTTATACTAACTCGTCGTGTTGGTGAAACGTTAATGATCGGTGATGAAGTTACCGTGACTGTCTTAGGAGTGAAAGGCAACCAAGTAAGAATTGGTGTTAATGCCCCTAAAGAGGTAGCGGTTCATCGTGAAGAAATTTATATGCGAATTCAGGCAGAAAAAGGCGGAGCGCCTTCTGAAGCAGAATAGCAGACAACCGGCTTAGGCCGGTTTTTTTATGTGTATAAAAGGTCTAGTGTTTAGATTTTAACGGTGAAGATAAAAGCATTTATTATAGCTTTGAATCAAATTGGTTAAAATGAAGGCAAACAAACACAGATTTACAAATTTTTGTTTGACTTATATTCTTAGATCATTACTATACACCCCGCATTGATTGGAGAGGTGGCCGAGTGGCTGAAGGCGCTCCCCTGCTAAGGGAGTATAGGGTTTGTAGCCCTATCGGGGGTTCGAATCCCCCCTTCTCCGCCATTCTTTGTGTTTTTATGTATTGCGCGCTCGTAGCTCAGCTGGATAGAGTACCTGGCTACGAACCAGGCGGTCGGAGGTTCGAATCCTCCCGAGCGCGCCATTCATAAAGTTTTAAATATTGCGCGCTCGTAGCTCAGCTGGATAGAGTACCTGGCTACGAACCAGGCGGTCGGAGGTTCGAATCCTCCCGAGCGCGCCATTTAAATCCCCCAAGTTATTCAAAAAATAAACCCTGCATAAACGGAATTTTCACACTAGGTTTAGTAAGTTTTAAAAGACTATTGCGCGCTCGTAGCTCAGCTGGATAGAGTACCTGGCTACGAACCAGGCGGTCGGAGGTTCGAATCCTCCCGAGCGCGCCATTCTTTTAAATACACCATCTAAAAACTCAAACAAATAACGTCATCTACGAATTCAAAACACACCACCTGAAAATTTAAAAAACATCATCTAAAACTAAAAACAAATATCGTCATAAAAGTCAGATCCGTCTCGGGTTGGATCAGAGCCCTCGTTAGGTTCGATATTTTGTATCGAACAAAATTAAATGCCTTTATTCGGTATCAACTTTTATGCTTTCTTTCCTTTTTTAGCCTAAGCTTACTTTTTAAACAAAACATCTTTCAAAGCACCTATTCTATTCACTTTTAGTTTGAATTTTGTAAATTTCATTTACAGAACTTTAGTAGTATTTTTCGCTAAAAACTTTTGTTTTTAAGTGCTTTTATGGTAATTAAGAGTTAAAGCTCTAAAAGCAGGTGAACTGTCAGTTGTATTATTATTCAATCTGCGTAGTTTAAAATTCATCTTGCAATGTGAATTAAGGAAAAGTGATGTCAGTATCAGAGTTATTGTATGAGGCGGCAATCCTCATGGTTGTGGGAATGGTCGTCGTATTTATATTTCTTACTTTATTAATTTTTGCGACAAAACTATTGTCCAAATTTGCTGGGCAAGAGGAAGCACCAGTAAATAATCCTGTTCAACCTTCAAACCTCAATGCACCTGCACCTGTCATTGCCGCAATTAGTGCAGCAATTCATCAATATAAACAAAATAATAAGTAAAGGACTAAGATATGAAAAAGCCCTTGTTACTAACAGAATTAGTACTTCGTGACGCACACCAATCATTATTGGCAACTCGTTTGCGTCTAGAAGACATGTTACCCATCGCTGAGAAGCTGGATAAAGTAGGTTATTGGTCAATGGAGTCGTGGGGAGGAGCAACCTTTGACTCATGTATTCGATATTTAGGTGAAGATCCTTGGCACCGTATTCGCGAATTAAAGAAAGCAATGCCAAACACTAAGCAGCAAATGCTACTTAGAGGTCAAAACCTACTGGGCTATCGTCATTATGCTGATGACGTAGTTCAAAAGTTTGTAGAGCGAGCGCATCACAATGGTGTTGATGTTTTTAGAATATTTGACGCAATGAATGATATTCGTAACCTAGAAACCGCGATAAAGTCCGCTGTTGATGTTGGTGCTCACGCACAGGGCACAATTTCTTACACTGTATCGCCAGTTCATAACCTAACCACTTGGTTGGATATGGCAAAGCGTTTAGAAGATATGGGTAGCCACTCTATTTGTATAAAAGACATGGCTGGATTGTTAAGACCATATGAATGCGAAGAGTTGATTACAGAGTTGAAATCAACGGTTGATTTACCAATCGCAATGCAATGTCACGCTACCACTGGCCTATCAACGGCGACTTACCAGAAAGCAATTGATGCTGGCATTGATATGCTGGATACGGCCGTGTCTTCAATGAGTATGACCTATGGACATACAGCAACAGAAACCACAGTAGCTATAGTAGAAGGTACAGACCGAGATACAGGTTTAGATCTTGAGTTACTTGCGGAAATTGCTGCCTACTTTAGAGATGTTCGTAAAAAGTATGCAAAATTTGAGGGTAGCTTAAAAGGTGTAGACTCTCGTATTTTATTGGCTCAGGTGCCAGGTGGCATGTTAACTAACATGGAAAACCAGTTAAGAGAGCAAGGTGCAGAAGATAAGCTAGATGACGTTCTAAAAGAAATCCCTCTAGTTCGTGAAGACTTAGGCTTTATTCCTCTAGTGACACCAACCTCGCAAATAGTAGGAACTCAAGCTGTTCTTAACGTGTTAACTGGCGAACGTTACAAGTCAATTACAAAAGAAACGGCAGGCGTTTTAAAAGGCGAATACGGAGCAACCGCAGCTCCTGTAAACAAAGAGCTGCAGCTTAAAGTACTTGATGGTGCTGAAGCGATAACTTGCAGACCAGCAGACGTGCTAGACGATGAATTAGAAAAACTGACATCTGAGTTGTCTGAAAAAGCCAAGGAAAAAAATATAGAGTTAGCAACAGATGTTGTTGATGATGTATTGACCTACGCACTGTTTCCTCAAATAGGCCTTAAGTATTTAGAAAACAGGAATAACCCAGATGCATTTGAACCTGCGCCAACGGGTTTAGAGCTTCAACAAGAGGCTTCAAAATCGGCAGCATCAGATAGCACAAGCAATAATGTTGCAGAAGGTTACTCTGTATCTGTAGATGGTAAGGTTTATGACGTTGTAGTAGGGCCAACGGGTTCTGTTTCTAGCGTACAACCATCTGCATCTGCAGCACCTCAAGCAGCACCACAAAACGCTCCTACTGCTGTAAGCTCTTCGAATGCTACTCCTCTTGAGGCACCGCTTGCGGGCAATATTTTTAAAGTATTAGTTAAGCCTGGACAAGCAATTCAAGAAGGTGAAGTGGTCATTATTTTAGAAGCCATGAAGATGGAAACGGAAGTAAGAGCACAGCAGGCAGGACAAGTAGTATCGGTTGATTGCAAAGAAGGCGATGCAGTGTCTACCGGTGATGTGTTACTGAGCATAGGGTAAATTTATGGAAGGCTTACAAACACTGTGGGCATCAACGGCATTAGCTAATTTTGAGATTGGTCAAATAGTAATGATGTTAGTGGGTGGACTGCTGTTATTTTTAGCGATTAAAAAAGGTTTTGAACCTTTACTGCTTTTACCAATTGGTTTTGGTGCCGTATTAGCAAATATTCCCCTGGCCGGTTTTACTGAGCCAGGCGGGGTGCTTTATTACATCTATTACGTTGGAATAGAAACGGGCGTGTTTCCTTTGCTTATCTTTATGGGCGTAGGTGCAATGACCGACTTTGGCGCGTTAATCGCAAATCCAAGGATGTTGTTCTTAGGGGCCGCGGCTCAGTTTGGCATTTTTGCCACTCTATTTGGTGCAATTGCGTTAAATTTAGTGCCAGGTTTCGACTTCTCTTTAAAAGACGCCTCTGCTATTGCCATTATTGGTGGTGCTGATGGACCAACCGCTATATTTTTAGCATCTAAGTTAGCACCTGATTTACTCGGAGCGATTGCTGTTGCAGCTTATTCTTACATGGCACTGGTGCCTATTATCCAGCCTCCAATTATGAAGGCATTAACAACACCAGAAGAACGTAAGATAAAAATGGAACAACTTCGTCAAGTAAGCAAAAAAGAGAAAATCTTATTTCCTTTAGCGGTTCTGTTTTTAACGATTCTATTTTTACCAGCAGCAACCCCGTTAGTGGGCATGTTTTGTTTAGGTAATTTGATGAAAGAGTCGGGTGTTGTTGACCGTTTGAGCAATACCGCACAAAACGAACTCATTAATATTGTTACTATCTTCTTAGGTTTGGCGGTTGGCTCAAAGTTAAGTGCTGATCAGTTCCTTACAATTGAAACCCTTGGGATTCTAGGTTTAGGCGCGGTTGCTTTCAGTATTGGTACTGGCACAGGTGTCCTGATGGCAAAGTTAATGTCTAAGTTTAGCGATAAGCCAATTAACCCTTTACTTGGGGCTGCGGGTGTTTCCGCGGTGCCAATGGCCGCACGTGTTGTAAATAAAGTCGGTTTGGAAGCAAACCCACATAATTTCTTATTAATGCACGCAATGGGGCCTAACGTAGCAGGGGTGTTAGGATCGGCAGTTGCAGCAGGTATTTTATTGGCTCTGGTAGGCTAAATGTTTACCGGCACATAACCCTGTAAAAATATAAAAACAGAAGCCCATTAAATTTAATATTTAGTGGGCTTTTTTTATTATGAAGAAATCGCACAACTTCATTGTTGGAATACTGTTCGTTTGTTATACTTTTATCCCGTCCTATGTACATCCAAATTATTTCTTAATACTCAATTCGCTGTGGTTTTCTATGAGCGAAGTTTTTTGTATTGGCGTTGGCAATGTATGTAACCAAAAATAGCAATCTAACTTGTAAAGGTTTGTATGACGACTCGATATATTTTTGTCACTGGTGGTGTAGTTTCTTCACTAGGTAAAGGCATAGCGGCGGCTTCTTTAGCGGCAATTCTTGAGGCACGTGGATTAAACGTGACCATTCTTAAATTAGACCCATATATTAATGTTGACCCAGGCACTATGAGCCCGATTCAGCATGGTGAAGTTTTTGTGACCGAGGACGGTGCAGAAACAGATCTAGACCTTGGTCACTATGAGCGTTTTATTCGAACCAAAATGACTAAGAAAAACAACTTCACTCAAGGGCGTGTATATCAAGACGTTCTAGCGAGAGAGCGAAGAGGTGACTACTTAGGCGCGACCATTCAGGTTATTCCACATATTACCAATGACATCAAACGCAGAGTAGTTGAAGGCGCAGAAGGTCACGATGTTGCTATTGTAGAAGTTGGCGGCACCGTAGGTGATATTGAATCACAACCGTTTTTAGAAGCGTTACGTCAATTAGGCACTGAGTTAGGACGTGAAAATGCAATGTATATGCATTTAACGTTAGTTCCATACTTAGGTGCTGCTGGTGAAATCAAAACAAAACCAACGCAACACTCTGTAAAAGAATTACGTTCGATTGGTATCCAGCCTGATATTTTAGTTTGTCGTTCAGACCGTTCTATACCAGCTAATGAACGTGCAAAAATTGCATTGTTTACCAACGTTGAAGAAAAAGCAGTTATTGGCTTAAAAGACGTTAGTTCAATTTACCAAATTCCAGCATTGTTGAAGTCTCAAGGCTTAGATGATCTTATTTGTCGTCGATTCCATATTGACCCGCCAGAAGCTGACTTAGTTGAATGGGAACAAGTTTTATATGAAGAGTCTAACCCAATTGGCGAAGTAACGATTGGTATGGTCGGCAAATATGTAGAGCTACCAGACGCTTATAAGTCTGTGAACGAAGCATTAAAACACGCTGGACTTAAAAACAGACTAACAATCAATATTCAATATGTTGATGCGCAAGACTTAGAAATCAAAGGAACTGAAATATTAGCGGATTTAGACGCAATTTTAGTTCCAGGTGGATTTGGTGAACGTGGTACTGATGGCAAAATTATAGCGGCTCAATATGCGCGTGAAAACAAAGTGCCGTACTTAGGTATTTGTTTAGGTATGCAAGTTGCGTTAATTGAATTTGCTCGAAACGTTGCTGGACTTGAAGGTGCTCATTCTACTGAATTTGATTCAGATACACCGCACCCAGTTGTTGGTTTGATTACAGAGTGGCTAGATGAAGATGGCCAAATAGAAATGCGTTCTGAAAAGTCAGACTTAGGCGGCACAATGAGACTAGGCGCTCAACAGTGTTTCTTAAAGCCAGATTCTAAAGTTAAAGAAGTTTATGGGGATGAGTGGATCACTGAACGTCATCGTCATAGATATGAAGTAAATAACAACTACATTGACCGACTAGAAAAAGCCGGACTTGTATTTGGTGGTTTATCTGCCGATAAAAAACTGGTAGAAATGATAGAAATACCAGGCCACCCTTGGTTTGTTGCTGGTCAATTCCATCCTGAATTTACCTCAACGCCTCGTGATGGGCATCCATTATTTACTGGCTTTGTTAGTGCAGCAGGCCAATACCATAAGAATAAATAAAATGAGTGTAAACGCAGCGTAATGGCTGCGTTTTTATATTTAAAAATAAGGAATTGAGAATGTCTCAAATTGTAAAAATTATTGGTCGTGAAATCATGGATTCACGAGGCAACCCGACAGTAGAAGCTGACGTTTACTTAGAGTCTGGTGCATTTGGTCGCGCAGTAGCACCATCTGGTGCATCAACCGGTTCTCGTGAAGCACTTGAGTTAAGAGATGGCGACAAAAGCCGTTACCTTGGTAAAGGTGTTTTAAAAGCCGTAGCCAATATCAATGATAAAATCGCACCTGAATTAATTGGTAAAGATGCACAACTTCAAGTGTTAATTGACCAAACAATGTTAGACCTAGATGGCACAGAAAATAAAACTGAACTTGGTGCCAATGCAATATTAGCCGTATCGTTAGCAAATGCTAAAGCGGCTGCCCTAGAAAATGGCATTGCTTTATTTGAGCACATTGCAAACTTAAATGGGACAAAAGGCGAGTTTTCAATGCCTGTGCCAATGATGAATATCATCAATGGTGGAGAGCATGCGGATAACAATGTAGATATCCAAGAGTTCATGATTCAGCCTGTATCAGCGCCAAACTTCAGAGAAGCGCTTCGCATGGGTGCTGAAATATTCCATAGCCTTAAAAAAGTATTAAGTGAAAAAGGCCTAAGCACGGCAGTTGGCGATGAAGGTGGTTTTGCACCTAACTTAGCATCTAACGAAGAAGCGTTGTCGGTAATCGAAGTAGCAATAGACAGAGCGGGCTACAAACTGAACGAAGACGTTACGCTAGCGCTTGATTGTGCAGCATCAGAATTCTATAGCGACGGTGTTTATAACCTTAAAGGCGAAGGCAAAGAGTTTGACTCTGCTGGTTTTGTTGACTATTTAGCTGAGTTATCTGAACGTTACCCAATTGTTTCTATTGAAGACGGTTTAGACGAGTCTGACTGGGATGGTTGGAAACTATTAACAGAAAAGATTGGTGAAAAAGTTCAACTTGTTGGTGACGATCTTTTTGTTACTAATACTAAGATCTTGCGCCAAGGCATTGAAAAAGGTGTTGGTAATTCAATCTTAATTAAGTTTAACCAAATTGGTTCACTAACTGAAACGCTTGAAGCCATTCGCATGGCAAAAGAAGCGGGTTATACGGTTGTTATTTCACACCGTAGTGGTGAAACAGAAGACTCAACGATTGCTGATTTAGCGGTTGGTACAGCTGCTGGTCAAATTAAAACGGGCTCTTTGTGCCGTTCAGATCGCGTATCTAAGTACAATCAACTACTTAGAATAGAAGAGCAACTTGGTGAAGTCGCTTACCGCGGTCGTCAAGAAATCAAAGGTCAATAATCATTTAATAAGCATTCACCTGCTAAATGGTTAAAAATTGTATAAATAAAGGAGTGCATTGTCGCTCCTTTTTTGTACACTTATATTTAGTAACATCCATATGGATTCATATTAAATAGAATTAAGTTAACTTGATGTCACAAAATGATTTACAGAACAGTCTTTGGCAACAGCGCAGTAACCTGCAGGTTAAGGCCGAGGTGTGTAATGTTTTATACGAACGTGAATTAGCAAGGTTAGCTTCAGATCAAAATTTAACGCATTCAAACTTAAGGAAAAGCCTTAAGTCGCTGGCTTTTTATATCTCTAAAGCAGCGGAAAGCATTATTAATTCAAGCTCTCCATTAGACCTCGATAGCAGTAATGCAAGTTGGCTTAGCCCGCCATCAAATAAACCCTTTAGCTTAAAGGCCAATGCAGATAACACCGAATCCTTTTATACTAAAAACAGTCAAATGGCATTAATCATCCCCGTTGCAATAAACCTTTATGGTATCGAATATATTGCTTTAGATAGTATTGATGAAATAGATAATGAAAATCAGAAACTGCATTGTAATCAGCACGGGTGGTTTAATTTTAACGGAACACAACTCAGTCCAGAATCATCAAAACAAAAGTTGCTATTAAAACCTGGAAAACCAGTAATGGCAGCGGCATGTTGTGGGCATCAATGGAAAAATAATCAAAAGACAACATCACGTGCTCTCTCGCTACGTGAATTATTATTGGCAACTCGAATTAATTGGCACAACTTCTCTAAATTAATCGCTGCAAAGCGTTAAAATTAGAAAATCTTCTTTAACTATACGATTGAGATTTGCATAATATCAACTTGCATTAACTAAAAGGAAATTACGTGAAACCGTTAAACATATTGATGGTCATTTGCTCAGTTTTATTAATTGTCCGATTAGTGGCCGGCCACAACGGCATGCAGTTTTATTCAGACAACAGAGCAGAAGTAAACAGTTTAAAACAAGACAACGACGAGCTAATGAAACGTAACGAGTTATTGGCCGCAGACGTAAAAGATTTGAAAGTGGGCTTGGAAGGTATAGAAGAGCGTGCAAGAAATGAACTTGGTATGATCCGTCAAAATGAAACGTTTTTCAGACTAGTACCTAATAATGATGAGAAATAATGAGTCTTATTGAATCACCGGATATAGAGCAAGTCGCGTTAATTATCCCGGCCTCAGGAGTAGGTAAACGATTAGGTGCAGAAATACCTAAACAATATATAACCCTTCTCAACTTACCTCTTTTAGAGCACACCCTACGGAAATTTTTAGCGCTTCCTTTTATAGCCAAAATTGTTGTTTCCTTGGCTGAAAATGACGTTTGGTTTTCAACTTTACCCTCGGCTTCCCATGCAAAAATCCATATTGTTGCTGGTGGAAAAGAACGCGCTGATTCAGTACTTAATGGTGTTCGTGAAGCTAACAAAATGGGCTTTGGCAATGTAATGGTACACGATGCTGCAAGGCCATGTGTACTGGTATCGGACATAAAGTCACTTTATGAAAATGGAATAAATAACAATCGCTCTGCCATTTTAGGCACTAGGGTTCGAGATACAATGAAACGAACAGTGGCAAATGAGCAAGGGGAACATGGCACTCAGAGCTGCGCCGCCATTGGTAAGACAGTGGATAGGAATGATCTTTGGCATGCCTTTACGCCCCAGTTTTGTAAAACTGAAGAATTACTTACCGCGCTTGAACAGCAACTGGACCCTCAAGGGTTAGTAAGTAAGCGAGTGACAGACGAAGCATCGGCGTTAGAATTAGCGGGTATTCCTGTTGATATAATTAATTCGAGTGCGCGAAACATAAAAGTCACCGAACCCGATGACATAGAATTAGCGACATACTATTTAGAAAGTGAGAAACATGAATATTAGAATTGGAATGGGCTACGACGTACATAAATTTGGCGGAGAAGGCCCGCTTTCATTAGCCGGCGTTAAAGTACCATTTGAACAGGGCTTTATAGCTCATTCAGATGGTGATGTAGCCATACATGCATTATGTGATGCTATGTTAGGCGCGTTAGCAATGGGCGACATAGGCCAACACTTTCCAGACAATGCATCAGAGTTTGAGAATATAGATAGTCGTATACTGCTCCGTCATGTTAATGATTTAATAATTAAAAAAGGTTATGCCGTGTCTAACTGCGACCTAACTATCGTTGCCCAGGCGCCCAAAATGGCTCCTCATATTGTTTTAATGAGAGAGACGTTAGCAGCAGATTTAGGCGTTAATGTTGATCAAGTTTCAGTTAAGGCTACAACCACTGAAAAGCTTGGTTTTGAAGGTCGCAAAGAAGGTATCTCAGTTCAAGCAGTGGTGCTACTACAAGGTAAGTTGCAGCAGGGTGAATCGCAACAGGTGAACAAATGAGCGAAGCTAATTTTTTTCAAGACTGGGACCTATCTCATTGGAATTACTTGCACGGCAAACCGGCAGGTGAAGCGGATTTTAAGCAAATACCTGAAGACTTTGTGGTTACCGAAAAGCTGCCTTTTGAGTTAACCGGTGACGGCGAAAATCTATATTTATTAATAGAAAAGCGCGAACTAAACACCCAGCAAGTTTGTCAGCATTTGGCTAAGGTATTGGGTAAAAGGTTACGTGACGTTGGTTATGCTGGCTTAAAAGATAAGCAGTCAGTTAGCCGCCAGTGGTTCTCGGTGCAATCAAACGTAACACAAGAATTAGACTTGTCAGGCATTGAAACTGACAACATTAAAATTGTAGAAACAAAACGACATCAGAAAAAGTTGAAAGTAGGTGCTTTAGAAGGCAATGGTTTTTCTATTCGTCTTCGAAATGTATCGAATAAAGAAGAACTGTTGGCTCGATTAGAAGTTGTTGCTGAAAAGGGCGTTCCAAATTATTTTGGATTACAGCGCTTTGGGTTTAAAGGTAATAATTTAAACTGGGCAAATCGATGGGCGGATGGTGAGTCAATCCGTGACAAAAAGATAAAAGGTTTTGCTTTATCTGCGGCTCGCTCATTTATTTTTAACGAAGTAGTCAGTGCTCGAGTGGAGCAGGAAAAGCTTTTTACACCTATAGCTGGAGACGTATTTGTTTTGGCTGGCAGTAACTCTTACTTCACCGGTGAGTTAGATGAGTCCATTGATAGACGATTGGCAGAGCGAGATATTTTACTGTCTGCGCCAATGGCAGGGAAAGGTGATGCCATTGCTGAGTCTGACGCTTTAGAGTTTGAAAACACAATTGTTGAGCAACACATGTCTTGGAATGCGTTATTAGCTGAGCAAGGTTTAGAACAGCAAAGACGAGTGATACACCTAATTCCAAATAATTTAATTTGCCAAGTGCAAGACAATGATGTGGTAGTAAAGTTTGACCTACCAAGTGGCGCATTTGCGACGTCGGTTTTAAGAGAGTGTATTAACTTTAGAGTACATGAACATGAAAATACTAATTAGTAATGATGACGGTGTTTTTGCACCAGGTATCGAAGCCTTATATGAGGCATTAAGTACAATTGCAAAAGTCACGGTAGTGGCGCCAGATAGAAATTTAAGCGGTGCTAGTAGTGCGTTAACACTTACAAACCCATTGCGATTACATAAGCATAAAAATGGTTTTTATAGCGTTAATGGTACACCTACAGATTGTGTTCATTTAGCCATTAATCAGTTACTGCCGGAACCGCCAGATATGGTTGTTGCGGGTATCAATCACGGCGCAAATTTAGGTGACGACACGTTTTACTCTGGTACTGTTGCAGCCGCAGCTGAAGGGCGGCATCTAGGTTTGCCTGCGATAGCTATGTCTTTAGCTAGTCGTTCAGAAGATAATATGAAGTGCGCCGCTCAAGTGGCGAAAAAGGTAGTTGAACACTTAAAAGAGCACCCATTGGAATCGGATCAGATACTTAATGTGAACGTACCTGATGTTGCTTTTGAAAACATTAATGGCTTTTCGGTAACACGTCTTGGTAAGAGACATAAAGCCGAAATGATGACAAAGCAACAAGATCCATGGGGACGCGAGATATATTGGTATGGTACATTAGGTAAAGAGTTGGATGCCGGAGAAGGCACTGACTTTTTTGCGGTAAATAATAATGAAGTTTCAATAACACCACTAAAAATAGATATGACCGCATATTCAAGTTTAGAAACGGTGTCTTCTTGGGTCAAAAAAATAAAGTAGTGGCATGAATCAATATACTCGTAGCGGAGCTACGCTAGCAAATCAAGTTAAAGGGTTAGGAATAGAAAACCCTGTGGTACTCGATGCAATTTCATCGGTCCCTCGCCATCTATTTGTCGAGCAAGTCCTGGCGCATAAGGCTTATGAGAATACGGCATTACCTATTGGGCAAGGCCAGACGATCTCGCAACCTTATATTGTTGGCAAGATGACCCAAATGTTAGTTGAGCATGGTGTTACTTCTAACGTGCTAGAAATTGGTACTGGCTCTGGCTATCAGGCGGCAATATTGGGTCGTGTGTTCAGTCAGGTATTCTCAGTTGAAAGAATTCGCCAACTTCAATTAATCGCCAAACGACGACTTCAGAAATTAGATATTTATAATGTTCAAATGAAACACGGTGATGGCTGGTTAGGTTGGGAATCAAAAGCTCCTTTTGATGCAATTATTGTTACCGCTGCACCAGAGTCTGTGCCTCAAGCTTTAAAATCACAATTAAAAGACGGCGGCATTCTAATACTTCCAGTTGGTACTGAAAACCAGCAACTAGTTACCATCGTTAGAAGCGGTGATGAGTTTATTGAAACCCAACATGAACCTGTTAAATTTGTACCATTAGTATCTGGAGATACCGCTTAATGAAAGTATTTACGCAGTTGTATGACGCGTGTATTCGCTGGGCTAAACATAAATATGCAACTTATTACTTAGCACTACTAACGTTTTCTGAGTCCGTATTTTTCCCTATACCTCCTGATGTTATGCTGGCTCCAATGGTCATTAGTCAGCGCCAAAAAGCTTGGTTCTTAGCCTCAATTACTACCATCAGCTCCGTTGTTGGTGGTATCGTCGGCTACATGTTGGGAGCCTATCTATATGAACCCGTTGTATTGCCGTTTATTGAAATGATGAATTATCAAGATAAGTTCGCAACAATTGTTGGTTATTTTGATAAATATGGAGTTTGGATTGTCTTTTTAGCTGGTTTTACGCCCATACCGTATAAGCTATTTACGGTTAGCGCCGGTATGTTATCAATGACATTTTGGCCATTTGTAATAGCCTCTAGTATTGGGCGTGGTATGCGATTCTTTTTAGTAGCCGGAATTTTATATTTTGGTGGTGAAAAAATGGAGCATAAAATCAGACAGTACGTTGATGTTCTTGGTTGGCTTGTTGTCGGTTTAATCGTTGCTTACGTGGCTTATAAACAGTTCTAAAATGAAAATATTCCTCTCTATAATCTTACTATTGTTAATTGTAGGCTGCGCTAACCGAAAGTATCCAGCACCAATTGTAAAAATAGATCAGGTATCTTCGCCTTATTCTGAAGTGCACAAGAATATAATAACCGATGACTCATACCAGGTTCAAAAGGGTGAAACGTTATATTCTATTGCTTGGAAAGCTGGGATAGATTTTAGACTTTTGGCACAGATGAATAACATTTCTAAGCCCTACGAAATTTTTCCAGGCCAGAAATTGAACTTGTCACAAGGGGCTGTTTCGATAGCCAAGAATAAAACAATAAAACAACCTGTTACCGAAATAAAAACAACACAAAAAAATAATAAAAAAACTATTGCAAAAGAAAAACCAGAGGAGTACGGTAAAAACCAGACGAATCAAAAAGTACAAAAAAAAGTTCAAAAAGAACCAATTAAAAAAATAGAAAGTGATTCGTTTCCTAGCAAGGTTCGCAAATGGCGTTACCCTAGCGATGGAAAAATTATCGATACCTATTCCACCAAGGAAAATGGTAACAGAGGCATCGATTTCGGAGGAAGACCAGGCGATCCTATTATTGCAGCAGCAGACGGCAAGGTAGTTTACGCAGGTAGTGCGCTAAGAGGGTTTGGTAATTTAGTTATTATCAAGCACAACAACGATTATTTAAGTGCTTATGCTCACAATCGTTCTTTGTTGGTTAAAGAACAAGATTGGGTTAAGGCAGGACAAATTATTGCGGAAATGGGCAGCTCTGGAACCGATAAAGTCAAACTTCACTTTGAAATTCGATTTCGTGGCCGAACTGTCAATCCTCATAAATACTTGCCTAAATAGTCATAAGCTTAGATTGTTAACCTGAAAAGTATTGCAAAAGCAATGTATCTGGGAGTCGCACTATGGGCCAAGAACTGGTATCTGAAGTTGAAGAAACTGTAAAAACAAACGCAGAGTTTTCCGAAGGTCAACTTAATGAAGCTGAAGATGCGGAAGAAACTGTTGAAGAGGAAGTTGTTCTTAAAGCCGAACAGCCCAAGAACCTCGACGCCACACAAATCTACTTGAGTGAAATTGGATTCTCTCCATTACTTACCGCAGAAGAAGAAGTATTTTTCGCCCGTAAAGCATTAAAAGGCTGTGACGCATCTCGAAAGCGAATGATAGAAAGTAATCTTCGCCTGGTTGTAAAAATAGCTCGCCGTTATAATAATCGTGGTTTAGCACTATTAGACTTAATCGAAGAAGGCAATCTAGGCTTAATTCGTGCTGTTGAAAAGTTTGATCCTGAAAGAGGGTTTAGATTTTCTACCTACGCGACATGGTGGATCAGGCAGACGATAGAACGCGCTATAATGAATCAAACACGTACTATCCGATTACCTATTCATGTTGTTAAAGAATTAAATGTTTATTTACGAACAGCTCGAGAGTTGGCTCAGCAATTGGATCATGAGCCAACAGCAGAAGAGATTGCAGCTAAACTTGATCGCCCCGTTGAAGACGTGTCAAAAATGTTGCGCTTAAATGAACGTATTAGCTCGGTTGACACACCTATTGGTGGTGATTCAGATAAAGTTTTATTAGATGTCATTGCCGACGATCGTCTAAAAGGTCCAGAGCTTAAAACAACAAATGACGATATAAACGATAATATTGTCCATTGGTTAGAACAACTTAATCCAAAGCAACGTGAGGTTTTAGCTCGTCGTTTTGGCCTGTTAGGCTATGAGCCTTCTACGTTAGAGAATGTAGGTAAAGAAATAGGCCTCACAAGAGAACGCGTTCGCCAAATTCAAGTGGAAGCTTTGCGTAGACTGAAAGATATGGCTTTGCATGAAGGGTTGAACATGGAGTCACTGTTTCAAGTAGAAGAACACTAGTTTTTTTTTACAAAATATGAATAGAAGCCGGTGTTAATTACCGGCTTTTTTTTGGCTAAAATTTATAGTAATCTGTCCTTTCCTGGCTTTGGATGGCCTGACTAAAAATATTTTGAGTGTTCATCGATTGAATATAAATTTTTTTTCAAAGATTGCGATTATCTTTACACTACTTAATGTACCCCTTATATCGGCAAACGAGCCGGAAGCTCCTATTCAAAAAGAATTTAAGCAAGAAAAGACTATTCTTCTGCGTACACCTCCTCCTCATTCTCAAGGCTATTTTGTATCGGAAGTTCTGACCAAGCTTTATAAAAACCTTGGATACCAGCTGGAGTTTATAAATGTTCCAGGTGTTCGAGAGTTAGAATTAGCGGAAAAATCTATACTGTCAGGTGTTCTCGCTAGAGATAATATTATTGAACGAGAGTATAAACGGCTGACAAGAGTCGACTTTTCACTTTTTGAATATCAAATTATCTTAACCGGCGACCGAAGAGTGTGTGGATATTGCCTACCTGAGCATATTGATATTATTGCTTATCCTAATGGACTTAAAGTCTTTCCAGAGATTATAAATAAGTATTTTAAAGACCCTAAAGTGATGACGCTAACGGATACAAAAGATGTTGAAGAGGTTGTTTTAAAGCAACGATTGCCAGCTTTTTTAAATGCGAATATCGATTACTCTGAGCAACTTAATGTTAGTCCACACATTGTTAAACATATTTTAGAAGTTCGCTCTGACTACCATTATCTTTCTCCAAAATATGCCTTTTTAAAGCCGGCATTAGAGAAAGGTCTAAAAGAAATGCAGTTGAGTGGAGAGTTAGCTGCTTTAAAGGATAAGTTCGCGATAGAGTCATATTCCAAACCTACTCAACTACCTAATAACTTTAGTATAAAAGCAGTAAGCGGAAATTGGGAAGAATACACAGAAGTTGACGGTAGTGGTGTCTATTGGAAAATGGTAGAGAGCGGATTTGGCAATACTATAAAGTTAAAAAAGGAAGCAACATCATGGCTTCGCGCTGTTCGCTTATTTGAAGAGCAAAAAGCGGATGTTCTAGTTGGCACTTACAAAAATTCACTTCCTGGTTATTTACCTTCAAAGTACCACATTGATTATGAAACAGAAGTTTATGCGTTTACGCATGATAAAGAAACCTTAACCAGGTTTAAAAACAATGACAAAGACTTAACTGTATGTGCATCAGAAACATATGAACTAGTGGTTAGTAAATTGCCTTCGGAAACTTCAATTTATAATTCCGACTTCTTTATGTGTGAGCAGCTGTTTACAAATAAAAGAGTAGACGTTTTGATTGAATATCCTTACAACGTTCCATCCTATTTTGATACTTACAAATACACTCAGTTCCATGAGTCTTTGCCATTATTTTTGCTATTTCACAACAATGAAAAAGGCCGTGCTTTGAAGGACTGGTTTGATAAAGGTATAGAGAAGACCAGGAGAGAGAACCAATTGTCCCAGCACTTTTTATCTTTACAAGATTATAAAAATGCTAGGATTGAAGCCTCTAAGGTCAACTAAATTTAATTAGAAGACCTTGAGCCTATTAGAAGGCTAAAAGTTTATTAATACCCCTTAAGCTATTTAAGGGTTTGCTTTAATTTGCTGATTAATTCCCAAGCTTGTCGTGGAGAAAGGTCATCAAGCTCTGTATCTGATATAACATCAGCGACTTGTAACTTCGACATTTCCATCATTGACAAAGGTTTTGCTTGTGCGTTTGTAGGGGATTGTTCAGCGTACACTTCATTATTAAGGTCTTCTGGTGGGTTCTTCATTTCCAACTGGTGAAGTTTCCTTTTAGCGTAGTGTAAAACCTCTTTTGGTAATCCTGCCAATTTAGCCACTTGTATCCCAAAGCTTTTACTGGCTGCTCCTTCTTGTACTGCGTGCATAAATATTATGTCATCACCGTGTTCCTGCGCATCTAGGTGGACATTAACTACGCCTTCATGGTCTTCAGCAAATTCAGTCAATTCAAAGTAATGCGTTGCAAATAATGTTAGGGAGTGAAGTTTAGAAACTAAGTAATCCGCCGTCGCCCAAGCTAAACTTAGGCCATCATAAGTACTTGTACCTCTGCCAATTTCATCCATCAAAACCAGAGAGTTTGGAGTTGCGTTGTGCAATATGTTTGCAGTTTCTGTCATTTCCACCATAAATGTGGAACGACCTGAAGCAAGGTCATCCGATGCGCCAATACGAGTAAATATCCTATCTATTTCGCCAATTTCAGCAGACTCTGCAGGTACGTAACAACCAATATTAGCCATTAGTGTAATTAGCGCTATTTGTCTCATGTAGGTCGATTTACCACCCATGTTTGGCCCTGTAATCACCGCAAGTCGACGGTCAACATTGAGGCTGACTGGGTTGGCAATAAATGGGTCGGACATCACCTGCTCAACAACAGGGTGACGACCGCCTTCAATATTAATGCTTCGGCCGTGCACCAAAGTTGGTTTGTTATAGTTAAGGGATTCTGCTCGTTCAGAAAAATTACAAAGTACATCCAGTTGAGCAATACTTTCGGACGTATATTGCAGTGGCTCTATAACATCATTGAGCTTGGTAATGAGTTCGTCATACAACTTCTTTTCTAGCGCTAGTGAGCGACTTTGACTGGTGAGGACTTTTTCTTCATGTGCTTTTAACTCAGGAACAATATAACGTTCATTGTTCTTTAACGTTTGGCGACGAATATAATGATCTGGAACCTGCGCCGAATTTGCTTTGCTTACGTCTATAAAAAAGCCGTGCACTCTGTTGTAACCGACTTTAAGAGTAGCAATACCAGTTTGCTCACGTTCTCTTGCCTCAAGCTCTTCAACAAAGCGAGTTGCACCTGCGCTAAGTTCCCTAAGTTCGTCTAGGCTTTCATCAAAGCCAGGTTTAATGACTCCACCATCACGGATTAATACTGGTGGACTTTCAATAATTGCCGACTCCAACAGTAACGCTACATCAGGTAACTCTTGAATATTTTGCTTAAGGGCATTGAGCCTAGCGGACTTTGTATTTGTCAGTGAAGACTTTAAGTCAGGGATAATTACTAGCGCATTTCTCAATCTAGCCAAATCTCTTGGTCTAGCGGAACGCAGTGCTAACCGTGCAACAATTCGTTCTATGTCGCCAATTTGCTTTAAAAAGTCTTGAACTTCTCCGAAACGGTCACTAACTAACAGCTCATCTACGGCGTCCAGTCTAGCGGAAACTTCAAGTTGCTCTCGACTCGGCATGTGGATCCAACGCTTTAACAATCTACTGCCCATTGGTGTCGCCGTTTTATCCAAAATCTGGGCTAACGTATTGTCTAATCCACCAGATAGATTTTGTGTAAGTTCTAAGTTTTTTCGGGTAGCTGAGTCTATCAATATACAACTTTGTAATGACTCTACCGTTAGACTTCTAATATGCGGTAGTGCTGTGCGTTGGGTATCTTTTACATATTGCATTAAGCAACCGGCAGCGCATAAGCCAACAGAATATTCCATAACGCCAAAGCCGGTTAGCTCTTTAGTTTTGAATTGTTGATTTAGAACTCTATGAGCCGTTTGCAAATCAAATTCCCAGTCGGGTCTGCGTCTAGCACCCTTAGCTCGGACCACGCCATGCAATTCAGTAACGGACTCTGCATATAACAGTTCGGCAGGAGACAGCCTAGTTAAAGTAGCACTTAAATCGCTAATATTTGAAAATTCATTCAATAAAAAACGACCGCTATTAATGTCTAAATAAGCGAGCCCAAATAAAGTATCAGATTTAGTTTTCTGCTCAAAAACTGCAGCAATTAGATTGTCTTGTCTGTCAGGAAGTAGGTTTTCGTCAGTCACAGTACCTGGCGTTACAATTCTTACGACCTTTCTGTCCACAGGTCCCTTGCTTGTAGCAGGATCACCAACTTGTTCGCAAATTGCGACGGATTGTCCCATTTGAACTAATCGAGATAAATAATTATCCACCGCATGATAAGGCACACCTGCCATTGGGATTGGCTGACCGTGCGCGGTACCTCTTTTTGTTAGTGAAATATCGAGTAGTTCTGATGCTCGTTTGGCATCATCAAAAAAGAGTTCATAAAAGTCACCCATTCTATAAAATAGTAGGACGTCTTGATGATCCTTCTTTAACTTTAAAAACTGTTGCATCATTGGCGTTTGTGCCGAAATACTCGCTTCACTGTATAAATCAATCATTTTTGCGGTGAACTGATGGTTGTCTCATAATGTTGTATATTGTCACAGATCGATCCACTGCTGTCTCGTAAAATTTAAAATCTATGGAATTGCGTTCAATAAAACTAGGCCCATTAAAATGCTTATTAATATAAAGCTCATTAATGAAAAGTTATTTAATAAGGCTGGGCGCTAAAAGTTAGAAACAAGTGTTCCATAAACATAAGGCTAAACGGAAGATGCAAAAGCGCACAGAGATACTAGAAAACCTAGCTGCACTATTAATAAAAAGAAAATGGACAGTTACCACTGCCGAGTCATGTACAGGCGGTGGGATTTCCAGTGCTATAACAGAACTGGCTGGCAGTTCTGAATATTTTGAACAGGCGTTTATAACTTATAGTAACTCTGCAAAACAAAGTTTAGTTGGAGTGAAAGAAGATACTTTAATGACACATGGTGCAGTGTCCGAACAAACTGTAAAGGAAATGGCAAAGGGCGCACTGATAAAGGCTGGTGCGAATGCTTCCATAGCCGTCAGTGGTATTGCGGGTCCAGGTGGCGGTACAGAAAATAAACCAGTTGGAACAGTTTGGTTTGCTTTTGCTGTTAGGGATGACAACACTGACAACAGTAAAATAGAACTTTTTAGTGAGCATCGGTTATTTGATGGTGATCGTATTTTGGTCCGAGAGAGTGCGATAAATTTTTCTTTAAATCAGTTGGTTAGTGTAATTTCTTAGAAAAATATTAAAAAAAATCTCATACAGTATTGATACTGTTTAATTATACAGTATACTCGTTTCATAAATTTTGGCTTACCGCCATGACATAGTAATTCTGGAGGAATAAATGGACGCGAATAAAGAAAAAGCACTTGGTGCTGCGTTACAGCAAATCGAACGTCAGTTTGGTAAAGGTTCTATCATGAAGTTAGGTGATAGTAAGGCACTAGATATTGAATCAATATCTACAGGCTCTTTAGGACTTGATATTGCTTTAGGTATAGGCGGTTTACCATGTGGTCGTATTATTGAAATTTATGGACCAGAGTCATCAGGTAAAACAACATTAACATTACAAGTTATTGCCCAGGCCCAAAAGGAAGGTAAAACTTGTGCATTCGTTGACGCTGAGCACGCGCTTGATCCAATTTACGCTGCTGCGTTAGGTGTTAATGTTGACGATTTACTTGTATCTCAACCAGATACAGGTGAGCAAGCATTAGAAATTACAGACATGTTAGTTCGCTCTGGCGCAGTTGACGTGCTTATTGTTGACTCCGTAGCAGCACTTACTCCAAAGGCCGAAATTGAAGGTGACATGGGTGATTCACACATGGGTCTTCAAGCTCGTCTAATGTCACAAGCATTACGTAAGCTTACTGGTAATATCAAACGTTCAAATACTCTATGTATTTTCATCAACCAAATTCGTATGAAAATTGGTGTTATGTTTGGTAACCCTGAAACAACAACGGGTGGTAACGCCTTAAAATTCTACGCCTCAGTTCGTTTAGATATTCGTCGTATTGGCTCTGTAAAAGAGGGTGATGAAATCATTGGTAATGAAACTCGGGTTAAGGTTGTTAAAAACAAAGTAGCACCGCCGTTCAAACAAACTGAATTCATTATCATGTATGGTAAGGGCATCTCTAAAGAAGGTGAACTTATAGACTTAGGCGTTAAAAATAACGTAGTTGATAAAGCCGGTGCATGGTATGCGTATAACGGAAGTAAAATTGGCCAAGGTAAAGCAAACTGTATTAAGTTCTTAAAAGAAAACACAGAGATTGCGGAAGAGATTGAAGCTAAGCTTAGAGATATGTTACTTCTTCAAGCGACCATCAAAGATGAAGTTGCTGAAGATAAAGACGCAAGTTTAGAAGGCTAATTTACACCTTCAAAAGTTGACCCTGCAAAAGTCGCCTCAGTTCAAGGCGGCTTTTTTTATGCCTAAAATTTATAACCAGTTTGTTTAGAAACGATATTGAGTAGTAAAAGAATATGACGCTTGATCTTGTTTGGCCTGCCAGCCAGACCATAACTCGCGGTTTTTGTTTTCACTTTTAGTAATTGTAATTTCGGCACCAATTTGCAAGGACTTTGAAGCTTGGTAACGATAACTAGCCGTTACGCTATTACCCTTACTTTCATTTGGATCGTAAGGAGTGACGTCGTTGTCTGTTACGCTAAACTTATCATACCTTATGCTAGCTCTATGCTTATTTAGTTTATAGTGGGCTAACAAGTACCAAGAAGAGAAATCATTGTGCACGCCATTCTGTCTATCACCCATTTCCGTATCTCCAGACATATATTGCCCTAATAGCCTAAGTTGAGGCGTTAACTTATGTAAAAAAGAAGCGGAGATAAAGCGAGTTCGCCAGCCGTACTGCATATCAGTTTCAATTGAAAATGGATCGGCCTTATTATCATAATAATAGACTCTTACGTCTGTGCGTCTTTGATATTGAACATGACCTCCGACGTAGTAACCCACTCGACCGTCAGTTTCATCATTTATATCTACATAACTTGGATTAGGGTTTTCAACAGGCTGGAACTGAAAGTAATTGGCAAAGCGCACTTTTTCGCCCACAACAGACTGGCGGTTATGGATTGCCCAGCCTCGCCATGCTAATAGCGATGCCACACCATCATTTTGCACATAAGCTGAGATAACGCCGGTATAACTAAAGTTACTATTGTACTTTCTACCAGGGCGTTTGAATTGCCACTCGAACCCTAAGGGCTTTATTTCTTCCCCAACCCAACTGTTTATTGCTGAAAAGTTGAATGTGTAAGGACTTGTCCACCCAATATGTGAGTTTTCTAACGAAAATTGAGGATAAAAATAGCCAACTTTAACTTGATGTTTTAATCCTTGGCTTAGAGGCTGATAATTTATGTAAGCCTCGTTAAAGCCTAATTTACTGTCACCATCTGGCGTATATTGAATCGTTGAAATAATAGAAAAGTCGGTTGATATGTCGACATTTACTTCTGTTAGAACTTGATCTAACGTTAACTGAAAATCGTCACTGTAGCGATGTACTCCAACGCCTTTATCTAACCATGATTTTAGCCAGTCTGTTTCGTTGTTATCTATTCGAAGGCTAGCTTCTAGCAGAGACTTTGTCGAAATTTCTGCGGCGACATTTAGGCTAGCGATTAAAGCTAGGCTAGTAATGACATAAGGTAGGTTTTTTATTTTCATTCTAACTTTTAAATACACCATTGTTATCCTGTAACCAGGACTCTAGAATGTGAGCCTCTACAGGCCTGCTGATGAAGTACCCTTGCGCTGTTTCAACATTCAGTTCTCTTAATGCGGTTAAACTGCCGTTATCTTCTACGCCTTCAGCTACAATTGTCATGCCTAGGTTATGGGCTAGGCTAGTAATGGACTTAACGATTATCAAGTCATCTTTATTGGTAGCTAAATCTAATACAAATGATTTATCTATTTTTAACTCATCTACAGGTGCTCTTTTTAGTTGCTCCATAGAAGAATAGCCAGTGCCAAAGTCATCGATTGAAAGCTTGATTGACATGTTTTTAAGCATGTTTAATGCAAGCATAGCTTTGTCAGGGTCAGACATAATAGCACTCTCAGTGACTTCAAGAATTAGTGAGCTTGGAGCTACAGAGTACTTTTCTAATAGATTGCTGACAAAAGGCGGAAGCTCCAAATCAGAAACATCAACTGCAGAGATATTGACGGCCATCTTAATGTCAAAACCGATCTCTCTTAAACGAACGTGTTCCTGTAATGCCGTTTCAATAGCCCAATGAGTAAGGTGCCTAATATTACCTGTTTGTTCTGCGAGAGGTATAAACTCATCCGGAAATATAAAACCATGCTCGGGATGTTTCCACCGAACCAAAGATTCAACGCTTACCACTTTCCCGCTCGCGACATCTATTTTAGGTTGATAGTTTAGAGTGAGTTGGCCTTCTTCAATTGCTTGTTTTAATTCCGTCATTAAGCTTAATCTAACAACAGAGTATTTGTTATTAGACTCTTTATATCTTGTAACGCTGTGGTGTTGTTCTTTAGATTCGTACAAAGCGATGTCGGCATATTGCATTAGTTTTTCGCTAATCTTTGTATCATTAGGGTAAAGTGAAACACCAATACTGACGGAGACATCTAGCGCGATCTCGTTTACGACAAAAGGACGATAAAAAAGGTGGTCAATTTGATTTGCAGCGACCAAGGCTTCTTGTTCGTTTTCAATGACGATATAAGCAGCAAACTCATCGCCGTCTAAATAAGCCAAAAACATGTTTCGTTGAGCGTTATCTTCAAGTCGCTTCGCTATTGCTTTTATGACTTCATCGCCAAATTCATGACCTAGCGTATCGTTAATGTCTTTGAAGCGATCAACATCCATCCAAAGTACCGCGAATGTATGATTTTCATATGTTGCAATCTGCTTTTTGATTTGCGACGAAAAGTAGATCCTATTTGGCAATCCAGTTAAGGGATTATAATAGGCTAGTTTATGGTTTTCCTTTTCTCTTTTTTGGATTGCGCTCTGCATGCCTGCTAATGCAAATGATAGGGTTTCTACTTCTGACAATGTCTTATCGTGCTCAATGACGGGATATTCTCCCTTTCTAATCTGATTGGCTACGTTTGCCAGTAGACGAAGAGGTTTCGCAATGCTTTTAGAAAAAGAGAAGGTTAAAAAAGAGATTAATACCATAATAATGGCAATGGCGGCAGAGAGTTGAAGAATGAGCTGGTCATAATTTAGATGAGCTTTTGACTCTGGAAGCGTAAAGAATACATTGATCGGTTTTTGATTCAGTTCACCTAAATATGACTGGTAAGAGATACTTGGTTTGCTATTCAAAAAAACTAAGTTTGAGTTCTTTATTTTAGAATTAGAAGTTAACGGCACTAAGTCCATAAACGCACTTGTTAGTAGTTCTGGTTGCACGTTATCAATCGTACTTGCTTGCACTGTATTAGCGTAACGCACACTTAATTCAAAGTTAGTAATGGATTTTATATCTCTAGAAAATAAGCTAGAAACGTTTAACCCAGCGATTATATAGGCGTTCGGTTTTGGTATCCGTTCTACTTCTTTAATTGCTTGTATTGATATTAAGTATAGGCTCCCGTTAATTAGACCAAAGCGCAGATTATTATTTAGTGGACCTATGTCCATAGGCTCTTCTAATATCTGCGTGCTAACAACGGGTTGCCTATTTTGGTCAATAACTGCCATGAAATCTGAATTAAGACGACTCTGATAATTAACCAATGCCACTTGAAGAGATGTTGGATCTTTTTTTCCGCCTAAGATTAAGCTCTTGAGGCTAAAGTTCTTACTTGCAGCCTCTAAACCTCTATTTAGACCTAACGCTTCAGACTCTAAGCGATAAAGTAGCACAGAGTATGAGCTTTCAAATTGAGCATCAATCTGTTTAGTCGAGTGTTCATAGGTTTGTTGTAAAGTAACGGCTAGAACGGAACTAACCGTAATAATTAACGCAAACAGAAAAAGGAAAAAGTTACGATTTTGTAGCGAGCGGAAATTAATAAGCATCAAATTCATCGCCCTCGTCAAAACCGTCGGTAGCTCTCAATAAAGGCTGCTTTAATGACATTGTAATATTTTGAGTACCAGATACTTTAACGACTTTAACAAACTCACTGTCCTCAAATTGCAATAATGGATTGTGAAGTCGAAGCTCATAGTCACCGGCTGGCAATTCGAGTTGAACAAAACCAGATTCATTTGTTTTAGCAAAATAAGGGGTATCGACTACATAAACATACCCCAACATCCAGTCATGTATATTACAGCCTAGAGTTACGGTTCCTGCTTTATCAAATGGAATAGGCTCTGGCTTCTCCTCTTTGTATAACCTAAGCTCAAACTTTTTAGCTTCAGAAAAGGAGTAAACATGGTGTTTTACATTATCCGCATTTGGGAAGCTAATCTCCGCACCCATTTGTGCCATTAGAATATGAGGTGAGAATTGTGTATCAATTTGGTGTACTACTTGTGGTTCTGGTGCAGTTGCGTAACCGGTTTTTGGAATATTGATAGGTATTAACGATATGCCTACATTAGGAACTGATTGATGGTTAGTAGACAGCACTAATATATCTACTTTGTGAGAGGTAGCAGCGCTGGCGGAAAAGCTACTTACTAACAATAAGACGCTGAAAGACAACAAGACTGAAAAAAAAGTGAATCGCATAAATACCCCAATAAAATCGCTAATAACCAGTGTACTGACATTACTGACTGTAGGCAAAAAATAAATAGATGCAGCGATATTGAGAATTAATTTTTATAAAAGCGGCATGCTCTCATTAGAGGATTACTATTAAAAACATGCCTTTGCTAAGATTTACAGTGGTTACTTTATTAAATCAAAATCTGATTTAAGGATATTGATGATTTCTTCTTTTGGGTTTTCAGATAATTGAATTGTGCGACCTGTAATTTTCTCAGCTATGTTTCTATATGTTCTAGAAACGTCCATTAAAGCTTCTGCGGGTAGTGCGTTATTTTTTGCCAACGCTTCACGCTCTGGCATACGATTTTTGTTAAGTAAAATATCTGGATCTGGGAAGTGATTCAAAAGCATCTGTCTGAAGCCTTCTTTAGAGTTCTCTACTATATTGCCATTGTTATATTCTGCCGTATCCCAAATACGTGAAGAATCTGGTGTACCTACTTCATCCATATAAATTAGCTTATCGGTACCTGCAGCATCTTTTACATAGCCAAACTCAAATTTTGTATCTACAAATGTTTGATCTATTTTTGCTAGCTCCGTGCTAATTAAGTCAAAACCTTCCAGTAAAAGACGTTGATAAAGGCTAACATCTTCTTTTGACTTAAAATTAAAGGCATCAAAATTATCGATAATATCTTGATTCGCAATGTTGGCATCATCGGCCTCAGGCACATTAGGTATACCTTTTAAGATACCTTTAGTTGATGGTGTAATGAGTTTTTCTGGTAACTTTTGGTCTTTGCTCAATCCTTCTGGAAGAGTAATACCGCAAAATTCGCGTTCGCCTTTTTCATAGCTTCTCCACATAGAGCCTGTAATGTACTGACGAGCAATGGCCTCTATCATGACTGGTTTTGCTTTTTGGACTATCCAAACAAAAGGGTGAGGTATATCTAAAATATGACTATCAGCTAGACCATGCTGCTTAAATAAGCCGAACCAATGATTTGAAATTGCATTTAGTGCTGCGCCTTTACCTGGTACACCTTGTAATCCACCTTCACCATGCCAAACACAATCAAAAGCCGATATACGATCGCTAATAACCATAATTGCTAGTGGTGTATTGGGCTCTACGTCATAGCTCTTCTCAGTAATAAGACGTTGGCTATCTTCAGCCGTTAACCAATATACAGATCGGACTTTACCGCTGTGTACAGGTAAGTTTGTTTTGATAGGAAGATCATCATTTACAGCAAGTACAGATTGAGCCAAATTCATTGAGAGGGAATCCATTTATGTGAGGGAGCAAATTTGGCTTTAAAGTCTATCAAAATGAACGCCGAAATAGAAAACAAAAAAGGCCGCTGAGCGACCTTTTTTATCAAATCTAATAACTGCAGTTTAAAGCTTAAATTTAGACGCTGCTTCAAGTAGATCATCAGACAGTGTATGAAGACTCTTCGATACGTCTCTAATACCATCCAACGCTTCAAGAGAACTACCAATTGATTGGTTCATATCGTTCACGTTTGTCATTACAGTATTCGCAACAGAAGTTTGCTCTTCAGTTGCCGTCGCTATTTGAGTATTTAAACCGTTGATAGTATTAATATGCCCAGCGATTTTATTAACAGATTTACCTGTTTGCGCTGCATATTCTTCATTACGCTCAGCTTGAGCACTTGCACTTTCCATTGAGTCAACTGAGGCTGTTGCAGCTTCAGTTAATGCATTTAACAATTCTCGAATTTCAGTTGTCGATTTTGATGTTCTTGATGCCAACTCTCGGACTTCATCTGCTACAACCGCAAAGCCTCGACCTTGTTCACCGGCTCTCGCTGCTTCAATAGCGGCGTTAAGGGCTAGTAAGTTTGTTTGTTCAGCGATTGACGTTATTACGTCTAGAATTTGGTTAACGTTTTGGGTGTCTTGCGCTAACTTATGGATGACTGAAGATGCACCTTTAATCTCGTTGTTTAGAGCTTGAGATACGGCCATTGACTGGTTCAAGATATCTAAACTTTGATTAGCTTCGTTCTCCGCGTTCTCCGTTGCTACTGCTGCTTCATTAGCTGAATTAGAAATCTCATTAACACTTTGGTTCATCTCTTCCATGGATTGTTTTACCATTTCTGAATCTTCACTTTGCTTATGCATTGCGGATTCGGCAACTTCCATGCGTTGTATTAATCGAGTGGAATTATCTAAAAGTGGTTGCACTACAGCCATTACGTCACTGATTGCGGCTCTTAGTACTTCCATAAAGCCATTGAAGTTTTTCGACATTTGGCCAATTTCATCTTCGCTTCGAACATCTAGCGTTGATTTCAAATCGCCATCGCCTTTAGCAAGCTCACCTAGCGTTTCAGCAGCATCTGATGCAGCTTGTCGTATAACGCGACCAATGAATACACCAAGCAGTACAATAAGAATTACTAATACCACTGAGACAGCAATACTTTGCATTATGGTGTTTTCAGACCGTTCTTTTGCATTTTCTGCAAGCTCTACATACTCACGGTCTGACTGGGATTTATATTGCTCTAAATTGTCATTTAACTGTTTAAACAACTCTGCTTTTTCAGAAGACTTTTGTTGAATGACAGAGAAGTCGGCGTCACCGCTTAGGAAAGAGGTAACTATTTCTTGTGCAATCGTATTGTATTGATCAAGGGTTTCTTCAAACGTTTCTAACTTCGCACGATTGGCTCGGTCCAATTTAAGAATGCTTTCAATATTCTTTTTAAGAACTTGATATTCTTCATTAGCTTTTGAGATTAGCTCTTCATCTCCAAAAGAGACGGCTTGGCTATAAAGCTCATCAATACGGTTGATGATAAATGAATTTGCTGTGGATATTTTAGCGATTTGATACCGACGATCTTTTAGATCATCAATATTTTTATTGTTTTCCTGACTCGCTAGGGCATTTAAAACAATTACAATAATCAGTGCAATTAATGCAATTAATGTAATGACATTAATCTTTATGAAAACGCTGAGATTTTGAAATTTATTCACACTTCATCTACCTATTGTTTTGTCGAAAGCATTTAGTATATCGGCGCATGCCGCTAGCCCTTTAATAATAAAGGGCTGTTTAATGTTCGTCTGGTTGTAAATTAACCATAACTACTTGTAACGACTTAAGTTTAGACAAAGAATCCAATTCAACAAGGCAAACTAAAAAATAAATATTTAGCTGCGTATTCCAATTCCTTTGTTAATTAGTGTCATTGCTATTGTAAAGAATATAACTACAAAGCCCACAATCATTGATATAGCGACAGAAAGGTCAACATCTGACACGCCTAGGAATCCGTACCTAAAAGCGTTAACCATATATACAATTGGGTTTATTTTAGAAACAGACTGCCAAAACTCAGGCAATAAACTCAGGCTATAGAAAACGCCACCAAGATAAGTCAGTGGGGTAAGAATAAAAGTAGGTATAATTGAGATATCGTCAAATGAATTAGCAAAAATAGCGTTAATTAATCCAGCTAAGGAAAACACCATAGAGGTCATTAGCACAGTAATAATTAATGTAAGTACACTGTGTATTTGAATATCAACAAACAATAGCGATACACACGTTACGATTAAGCCAACCAGCAAGCCTCGCAGCATTCCGCCACCAATAAAGCCAAGTACAATGACAAAGTTCGGAACCGGTGCTACTAGCATTTCTTCAATATTTCGCTGGAATTTTGCACTATAAAAGGAACTTGCCACATTTGAATAGGAGTTAGTGATCACCGACATCATGATTAAACCCGGGACAATAAAAGACATGTAGTCAAAACCGCCCATTTCGCCAATTCTAGAACCTATTAGGTTACCAAAAATAACGAAATACAATGTCATCGTAATAGCAGGTGGCACTAGGGTTTGAACCCATATTCTTAGAAATCGAGTGCACTCTTTTATTAATATAGCTCTTAACGCTACTGAATAACTGCCCATTACGCGTTTGCTCCTTTTTTACCGTCTTCTACTAATCGAACAAATAATTCTTCTAATCGATTGGCTTTATTTCGCATACTTAAAACTTGAATACCTTGCTCTGTTAATTGAGTAAATACACTGTTTAAGCCTTGTTCTTTAAGTACTTCCACTTCGATTGTATGATTGTCTTTTATGTTTGTATTAAAGCCCGTTATCGTTGGTTCGTTGTCAAACTCGGCGGTATCTAGTACAAAAGTTTCCACGTTCAATTTAGACAAAAGGCTTTTCATCGAAGTGTTTTCACCGATAACACCTTTATCAATAATCGCAATATTACGACAAAGCATTTCCGCTTCTTCAAGATAGTGGGTTGTCAAAATGATGGTAATGCCTTCTTTATTAAGCTTTTGCAGGGCATCCCACATACTGCGTCGAATTTCTATATCTACGCCAGCGGTTGGTTCGTCTAAAATCAATAGCTTTGGCTCATGCATTAAGGCTCTTGCTATCATTAGTCGTCGTTTCATACCGCCAGATAATGTGCGAGCTTGAGAGTCTTTTTTCTCCCAAAGATCAGTTTGTTTTAAGTACTTTTCTGCACGCTCAAGGGCAACTTTGCGTTCTACGCCATAATATCCTGCTTGGTTAACAACAATTTGCAGCACAGTTTCAAACTGATTAAAGTTAAATTCCTGCGGTACTAAACCGATATGAGACTTAGCGTCTTCAAGGCTGGAGTCAATGTCATGGCCAAATACTTTCACGCTTCCTGAAGATTTGTTTACCAATGAGCTAATCACACCAATAGTCGTAGACTTACCAGCGCCATTTGGGCCTAACAGTGCAAAAAAGTCGCCTTCTTCCACCGTTAGGTTAATACCTTTTAAAGCCTCTACCGTTCTGTTTTTTGACTGATAGGTCTTTTTTAAATCTTTTATTTCTAATGCAAACATAGAATTCAAGTTTCTCTGTATATTTGATTAACGAGTATAGCCCCATCTAGGAACTAGTGATTGTTCAATATTTAAATGGTCCATGACTCTAGCAACCATAAATTGAACAAGGTCTTTAATTTCTTTGGGATGATGATAGAAACCCGGTGCCGCAGGCATAATTGTTACACCTAGGTTAGACAATTTCAGCATATTTTCTAAATGAATAGATGAAAAAGGTGTTTCGCGCGGTACAAGGATCAATTGACCCCGTTCTTTAATCACTACGTCAGCGGCTCTTTCAATTAGGTTGTCTGAGCTGCCAGTTGCTATTGCCGATAGTGTACCGGTAGAGCAGGGCAGCACTACCATTTGTTTTGGCGCTGCTGAGCCTGATGCTGGCGGGCTAAACCACTCTTCTTTGCCAAGCACTATAACTTGACCTGGTTTTGCTGAAAAATGGGTTTGGCACCATTTTGTGGACTGAGTCGGTGCGCTTGGCATGTCTAACGACATTTCGGTTTTTAAAACTACCTTTGCAGCCGATGAAAGCAAAAGATAAATCTGGATGTTTTTATCAACGAGCTGTTGAATAAGCTCAAACGCATAAGGCGCACCTGAGGCTCCAGTCATCGCAATTGTTATACGGCGATCAAACTCAGAACTATTAAATGAGCTGTCTGAGGTGCTATCAAAAGTGTTGCTACTTTGTTCAGTCATAAAGACGATTAGCCTTGCTGTAAAATTACATTCTTAAGTTTTTGATGGATACCACCAAAACCGCCATTACTCATGACAACAATATGGTCATTAGGCTCTAAGAGTTCAACCACATGCTGGATAATAGCATCTATACTGTTGAAAATATTTAAGTGTGTTTGATTTTCAGCTAAATCAAGTGACCAGTCTTTATCTGTATTGAAAACCAGCACCTCGTCAGCATCTTGCCATGAAGACGCGAGCGTTGAATTATGAACCCCCATCTTCATGGTATTTGAGCGAGGCTCTAAAATCGCAATTATTCTATTGCTGCCTACTTTAGCTCTTAAGCCTTCCAACGTGGTTTTAATGGCGGTAGGGTGGTGAGCAAAGTCATCATAAAGTGTTATATCATTATGCTCGAGTAGCACTTCCATTCGGCGTTTTGCGTTAGTAAAAGCACTTAATGCCTCTACACAGTGTGTAATCTCCATGCCGCAATGTCTAGCAGCGGCAAGAGCAGCCAAACCGTTATGTATATTGTGTAAGCCCGTTAAAGACCACTTCACCGTACCAACACTTTCGCCGTTTAATAGAACCTCAAAGTGACTACCATCTTTAAGGCCATGCTCATTAGGAATGACATTTACCTGCCAGTGCGCCGCATTTGATTTAGTTTCACCTGAGGCCTCAACGCTTTCTATTGGACTCCAACAGCCCATTTCTAAGGTTTCTTTTATATATTGATCTTCAGGATTAGTGATCAGCAAACCGTTATTAGGCAATATTCTCATCAAGTGATGGAACTGCGTTTTAATCGCCTCAATATCTTTAAATATATCGGCATGATCAAACTCAAGGTTGTTAATGATCAATGTTTTAGGAAGGTAGTGAACAAACTTGCTGCGCTTATCAAAAAACGCGGTGTCATATTCATCGGCCTCTATAACAAAGAACGGACTGTCACCTAATCTCGCGGAAACATCAAAATTGCCAGGTACGCCACCGATTAAATAACCAGGGTTCATTCCACAGGATTGCAATAGCCAAGCTACCATCCCCGAGGTGGTTGTTTTGCCGTGGGTTCCTGATGCTGCAACTACCCATCTATTTTGCAATACTTCCCGCTTAAGCCACTCTGGACCTGAGGTATAAGCTAGGTTTCGTGCCAATACATACTCTACGGCAGGGTTCCCTCTAGACATAGCGTTGCCAATAATGACTAAATCAGGTTCTGACTTAAATTGTGCCTCATCCCAGCCTTTAGTTAGTTCGATGCCAAGTTGCTCTAACTGAGTCGACATTGGCGGATAAACATTTAAATCTGATCCTGTGACTTTGTGACCTAGTTGTTTGGCGATGGCGGCAATACCGCCCATAAAGGTGCCGCAAATACCTAAAATATGAATATGCATAATACACTACTGCTTAAATTGGAGAGCCTGGTGGCATTGTACTGAGATCTACCAAGGGTAGCCATTTTCTATGTTCAAAATACCATGATAAGTGATGACTGAGTAGGCGGTAAAAGCCTCGTTGGCCCGAACTTGCGTTATGGGACTCTTTTTTAAGCCACTCATTTAGCTGCGACAACTCATTGAATAAATCACTCTTAACTTCAATAGGAGTAGATTCAGCAAGTAAACGACTCATCATCAGTTCAATAGTAACAGCATTAACTCGTTGCTGAACCGCGGAGTTTAGCCCGGCGCTTGAGGGTTGTTTTATAGTATTCTGTAATATTGTTTGTAAATACTCACCTACCGTCCAGTATTTGCTATTTAGGTTAGATTGCTGGGCTATTCGAGTGAGCCTAGCGCTATTTAGTAATGCGGATAATGTATGGTTTGCAGCGGCTGACGCGAGTGTCACCGGATCAAAAGCTAATCCCGTTTTAGTGGGGCCGCTCTCTCTATCGCGGTAATTCCCATATGCTTTAGGTGGAATTAAACTAATAATAGATTTAGGTAAGGTTAGGTTTTCGTTTTGCAAAGTAGCTAGCAAAGCAGATAAAGCCTGTGATTGATGCTCAAAACTTACCGGCCTCGCATTTATTGCACTGCTTTTGCTGTCGCGTTCCTTCACTACATAGTCATAATTTACACCGCCAATCAGTTTAACCGCGGCAGTGGTTTGGTATCTGTGATAAAAATAGATTGGCATCAAGATTTCTTGTAAGTCTGAAATAGGTCGGTCAAATGCCAAGTTATTAAGACCAAAGTTTTTTAATGCGACGCCTCTCACCTGCATTACTCGAGTTAACTCTGCGGCGGCGTCTTTGCCGTTATCCCATAGATGGCCGGTTGGGTGTGCGCCACTGGTTGGTCGAGCATCCGAGTCAGACATATAAAGTAGGCCTTTACCCTGCGTACTGCTAATTAATGATGCTAAGGCTTTGGCTTCTTGTTCTGGGTTTTCAAATTTTTGGTAACCATATTTAATAACGTACTTATCCCATTCACCTATGCCTTCTGCATACGCGTTTGATAAGTCGATTTTGCCATCTATTAGCTCCACAAATGGATGCGGGTAGTCCATGACAGACGCTCTGTTGTTTGCAGAGGCAGCAAAGTTATGAGCAATACCTAAAGTATGACCCACTTCATGGGCCGCTAATTGACGAATACGAGCTAAGGCCATTTCTTTAATCTTGTCTGTGTTTGACTCTGCTCCATCATTAAATGGCCCAGTGAGCCCTTGCCCCAGTAAATAGTCGTGCCTTACTCGCAGCGAACCAAGAGTAACGTGACCTTTAATAATTTCGCCGGTTCTTGGATCAATAACGGAAGAGCCATAACTCCAGCCTCTTGTCGCGCGGTGAACCCATTGAATGGTGTTGTATCTCACATCCATAGGATCTGCATGTTCTGGTAGCATTTTAACGATAAATCCGTCTTTAAAACCGGCTTCTTCAAACGCTGTGCTCCACCATCTTGCACCTTCTAGCAATGCTGTTCTTACTGGTTCTGGTGTACCTGGGTCTAGGTAGTAGGTTATAGGTGTGTTCTTATCTAAACGGTGCCTAGGAATAACTTTTACATCCATGCTTTCATCAAGAGATACGGCGTAATCTTTATGGCTAATACTCCAGAAACCACTGAATGGGTGAAAGCGTCTAGCTTGGTATTTGTCGTCTGGCAATTTGATAAGGGAGTGATGCATGTGAACTGTGATGTTTTCACTGTCTGGTGCTATTTGTCTTACGTATTGTCCTGGGTTAGTGCCAGTAAACGAAACAATAGACTCTAATTCTGTATTTTTAGGAAATGACTTACTTTTTGCAAAGTGAACGGCGCTTCTATTTTTTACCGGTCTGTAACTTCCTTGTTTTCTTGATTTTAGTGTTTTTGCAACACCATGAATATCACTCAACAAGAATGGCGTATAGTCGATTATAACTGTGCCGCGATCCTTTGCTTTGATTTCGAAGCCGTAAATTACTGATTTCGCAAAGGCCTCTTCAACGCTTTTCTGCTCGGCTCTGTTATCACTATTAGCGCGATAATCCATATTCAACTGAGTTAAAAGCACTTTATTGCCATAACTTTCAAACTGAACGACTCGCGTGGAGCCTAACTGGCCGCGGTCTAAGCCAATATCGTTAGAGCCTAAGCCTCGAGGAAGACTACTTTGAAATAAAAATGGTTCGTTTTGCTGGTCTACTTGCAAAAAGAGTTGGTCATTTTGTTTGTCATAATAAAACGTGAAATACCCATCAACCTTAAGCATACCGCTAGTAAAGTCTGCAATTGATTTAACCTTTGCAACGGCGCTGGCTGTCATAAAACAGCAAAAAATGATGGTTATACTTGTTATAAGACGAATTGTTTTCATAGTTATTCCCGAAACCATATAAGTTTTAGTAGCTTGACTCTTATTTATACTATTTTAGTGTGCCGCAGATTCATAATGAAGTGAACCAATAACTTAACGAGTGCTGATAATTAAGTTGGCCTAAAAAGGTTAAACGTTAAAGATGAAAAGCAAATTCTGTAAGTTGCAATGAATGTTTTCATAAATTTGATCCAAAATACTGCAACTCAGCTTAAAAATTGGTTAGAATAGCGGCATCATAAAAACGCACTCCCACTTTTAAATTAGTGTTTGATGTGAAAGTTTATTAACTTGCCTTTAAGTGTTTCCTATTGGCAATAAAATTAGATAAAAGGCTTTAATTACAATGAAAAGACTCGCACCTGAATTGCGTAAAGATGGCGTGGAATTAGATTTGATCTCACTGATCAGAACCATTTTGGCAGCCTGTAAGGATATCTCTTTTCGTGTGGGACAAGCTGATTTGTCTGGCGTGCTTGGTTCAACCCTGAATGAAAACATACAAGGTGAGACACAAAAAAAGTTAGACATACTATCTAATCAGTTACTTAAAGACATGTTGCTAGAGTCTGGTTTTGTAAGAGCTATAGCGTCGGAAGAAGAGGACTATATTGTTGAAGGCGAGCATGGCGGTCGCTTTTTAGTTGCCTTTGACCCGCTTGATGGTAGCTCAAATATTGATGTGAATAGTTTAACGGGTACCATTTTCTCTATTTTACCAGTACCAGAAGATAAGTTAGATGGTACGCCAATTACCGAACAAGACTTTTTACAGCCTGGCCGCAACCAAGTGGCTGCAGGTTATGTTATGTATGGTCCATCTACGATACTAGCGTTAACCACAGGTAAAGGTGTTGATTTTTATACGTTAGATAAAACCCACGGATCTTTCTTAAAAACCAGAGATAACATTGCTATCCCTGAAGAAACCCAAGAGTTTGCAATTAATAGCTCTAATCAGCATAAGTGGGATATACCAATGCAACGTTATATCCGCGATATCCTAGATGGTAAAGCGGGTATCCGTGGTAAAAACTTTAATATGCGTTGGATAGCCTGCATGGTTGGTGACGTACACCGCATTTTGTGTCGTGGCGGAATATTTACCTACCCGGCACATACTGATAACCCAGAAAAGCCAAATAAATTGCGCTTGTTATATGAAGCAAACCCAATGGGCATGTTAGTTGAGCAAGCTGGTGGCTTAGTATCGACTGGCGAACAAAACATCCTTGATTTACAGCCAACCGAATTGCACCAACGAGTGCCAGTTATTCTTGGTTCTAAACAAGAAGTTAAAATCTGTTTGGATTATCACAACCAGTAATTAAACCGCGTTCCTCAAAATCAGGGTGGCGTATTTGAGCAATGAATACGTCACCTTGGTTTTTCCTCATTTTTAGGTACAACGAGTAAATATAGAATTTCGCTAATTCACACTCGAATTCTACGCTGGTTTGGTTATAATTCACGCCATCAAAACTATCATTTATCGCAGCGCCTTTTGTTTTTGTAAAGTCATTAGGCAGCGGCTTAAAAATCAACGATTTAAAGGTGTTCTATGCCAAATTATGTAGTGGGCCACAAGGTTCCAGACTCGGACTCAATTTGTTCAGCTATCGCATTGTCTTATTTAAAAACTGAATTGGGTGAGCCAACAGTACCTGCTCGTTTAGGTGAGCTATCGCCAGAAACTATGTTCATACTTGACCGTTTTGGTTTTGAAAAACCAGAATTAAAATTAAGCTATGCAGGCGAGAGTTTATATATTGTTGATCACTCTGACCGTGTTCAAGGTCCTGACGATATTGATGATGCGACTATTTTGGGCATTATTGATCACCATAAATTGGGTGATATCACTACGTCAACGCCACTAGAGTGTTGGATCCGCCCGGTAGGTTGTACTAATACTATTATTAAAATGATGTATGACTTTGAAGGCATCGAAATTCCTAAAGACATTGCTGGTGCAATGATGATGGCTATTTTGAGTGATACGGTTTTATTTAAATCACCAACGTGTACAACTGCTGATAAAAAATGTGTTGAAGCACTCGCTGAAATTGCTGGTATTGAAGATTACCAAGAGCTAGGCATGGATATGTTTAAGGTTAAGTCTGCGGTAGAAGGTACGCCAGCGCGTGACTTAGTATTAAGAGACTTTAAAGACTTTAATATGAAAGGCCAGCTAGTTGGTATTGGTCAATTGGAAGTTATTGACTTAGCAATGCTTGACGAAATGAAAGACGACTTACATGCTGATCTGCAATCGTTAAAAGAAGAAGGCAACCGTCACTCGGTTATCTTGTTGCTAACAGATATCATGAAAGAAGGATCAGAGTTATTGGTCGTTTCAGACGATACTAGCGTAATAGAAAAAGCATTTGATGTAACGCTGACTGAGAATCGTGTTTGGATTGACGGTATTTTAAGCCGTAAAAAGCAGGTAGTTCCACCGTTACAAGACTCCTTCAAGTAATGGGTTTTTAATCAATAAGCTTTTAAACGTTTGTTGAGTACTGAAAGAGCCGTGATTATGTCGCGGCTTTTTTGTAGCCGAACTAAACGGCGAGGCAACGAGGTTATAACTGAGGTATAAGTACAGTATAGCTAAAGGCTATCTGAGTTATGCCAAAAGAGAGCATACGAATAAAACCCATAACATTACCTAGCATTAACTAACTCGTGGAGTTGCAGTGAACCGTCTTAGCCCTAAAATTTTTCTATTGGCCATGGCATTTATTTTGCCATTTGTGTTTTCAGTGTGGGCCACGCTGTTAAATAACTTTGTTATTGAAAAAGCCGCTTTTACTGGCGCTGAAATTGGGCTGCTGCAATCAATTAGAGAAATTCCAGGCTTTTTGGCATTTACCGCTATTTATATTCTGGCCTTTATTAAAGAACAACGCTTTGCCATCTACTCTATTGGCGTGCTCAGTATTGGTGTCGCGTTCACGGGCTATTTCCCAACAGAATATGGGCTATATGCCACTACGTTTATTATGTCGGTTGGATTTCATTATTACGAAACTACACAGCAAAGTTTAACCTTACAGTGGGTTGATAAAAAAGAGTCGGCGCATTTTTTAGGTAAAGCGTTGGCAATGAAATCCTTTGCATCGTTATTAGCGTTTGGCGGGATTTGGCTATTGATGGACTGGTTTGATGTTTCATACAAAACAACCTATTTACTCGCTGGTGGAATAGGCTTTTTGGTGACGGTATTACTTTATTTTGGCTTTCCAATGTATGAACAGCCGCATGTACAAACTAAAAAAATAGTTTTGAAGAAGAACTACGCATTATATTACGTTCTCACCTTTTTAAGTGGCGCAAGACGGCAGATATTTATGGTATTTGCTGGCTTTATGATGGTAGAAAAGTTTGGCTACTCGGTAGGTGAAATTAGCCTCTTGTTTGGTATTAACTATATTTTTAACCTGTTATTTGCTAGCAAAATTGGACAATGGGTTGGCAAAATAGGCGAACGAAAAGCTTTAACCTTTGAGTATGTTGGATTGATTTTTGTATTTGTCGGTTATGCCTTAGTAGAAACGGCTGAGCTCGCAGCTGCGCTATACGTAATTGATCATATGTTCTTTGCTTTGGCTATTGCCATAAAAACATATTTCCAGAAAATAGCGGATCAAAAGGACATCGCGGCGACCGCTTCTGTCAGCTTCACTATTAATCATATTGCGGCAGTCATAATTCCTGTTTTACTTGGCATGGTATGGCTTTATTCAAGCACATTAGTATTTATGATAGGCGCGGGCTTTGCTGTGTGTAGTCTAGTCGCAAGCCAACTTATTCCTCTTGTGCCAACAGAATCTAAACCTTTTCGCTTTTCCAACAAAGTGCATACTGACTAGTAAAGCATATGATGATTAACGATTAACGACTGGTGAGGAGAGCTTGTGTACAAACGGCAACAGAACTCAAACAGACAAAATCGTGTTTCACGATCTTCGAAAGGAGGCTTTAAAGAAGCCTTAATCGACAAACAAGTCTTGGTGATACATGCAGCCATCGCCGATAAATTAATTGCTGCTAATGAAAAGGGCAACAGCAGCTACGTAGAACAAATACAAAATACCCTAGATAGCCGCAGAGATTCAGGCCGTATGAGGTATGGAGAGTACCTGACTTGGCTAAGTGTATTAGAGGTAATTGATGATTCGGCTGCCTTTAAAAATGCCATTCTTGAAGACTCGCATCAAATGAAAAAGTATAGGAGACGAACGCCTTTAGTTGGAATACTCACTGAAGCTGAAAGGCAGCGAGCTATTGAAGAGAATGCCGTTGGTTCTATAGATAAGGCTCTCTTTTAGACGTTGACACTTGCTAACAGTGCAATACAATCAGGTTATGGGAAGTCGAAAAGAGCCAATAGTAATTTGTGAATATTGAACAACTTAATAGTTTATTATTTCAAGATGTTAACATTTTATCTGAGATAGCTAATGGTCAGTCTGATGAAGCTGTTTTGAATAAAATTTGCCAAAATTTAGAGCTAGCTTCCGGCTTTAGCGATATTCAATGCGCGGTTTTTGAAGTTATAAAAAGCAATTTATATATAGTCGCTTGCCCACACAATCATATTCAATCTCTAAACGACTTAGACGATACTCCATTAAGTCATTTTGGTTACCATAACTCATCTGCAAGTGATCTGAAAAACAAAGACTTATTAAACCACCGTTCCTTTGAAATCGAACAGCGTACTGCACCAGATAGCCAAACAATTGACAAAAATAGTCTGTTATTTAGTGTTGACGTTCCCCTTATTGATAAAGATGAGATTATTGGCCTGTTAGTTATTTTCTCAAAAGAAAAGCTATACGTAAGCCCCAAACAAACTGAGTTCATAAGATTTTATAGCCAATTAGCTTCTGCTGTATTAATTGCAGTTAGACTTAGACAAAAGTATGAATTGCAATTCGATTCTCTGAAAAAAAGTAATGAAAAATTTCAAGCATTTGTAAAAGTAATGCCAGACTTGGCGCTTATTATCGATGAAACAGGTGTATATGAGGATGTGCATGGCTCTCCAAGTAATTTAACGTACATATCTGCGACGGAAATCATTAACAAAAATGTGAACGATATATTTCCGGCTGACGACGCAAAGAAGATAATGAACGTTATAACTACTGCGCTTAAAACCGACGAAACTCAAGAGTATGAGTATTCAATTGAAGGTGATAATGGAGTCTCGCTATTTGAAGGACGAATAACCCCTATACACTATAACGTGGACGAGAAAGAGTCGGCAAAGCATGTATTGTGGATGGCTAGAGATGTCACTACCGCAAAACAAATCCAGAAAAAAGTCAAAGAACTAGCCTATTTCGACCCATTGACTCAACTGCCTAATCGAAGAATGTTTAACGAGCGTTTAGAATTGGCGGTAAAAAGTAAATCAGTGTCTAATGAGTTTGGAGCGATATTATTCTTAGATTTAGATGAATTTAAACGTATTAACGACTCACTAGGGCACTCTGCCGGAGATAAACTCTTAAAGGATGTATCCGAGCGATTAAGAATAAGTTTACGCAAGTCTGATGTTCTATCGAGAATTGGTGGTGATGAATTTGTTATTCTTGTGGAAAATACCGGTAGAACTATTGAACAAGCGCAGTCTGAGGTAGCGATGGTGGCTAAAAAAGTTCAAGAATCTTTCCAAGAGAAGTTTCAAATAGAAGAATTGGTATTCCAGGTTTCCTGCAGTATTGGGATTTGTATTATAGACGGCTGCATTGACGCCCAAAATGTGATGAAGTTTGCCGATACCGCCATGTATAACTCAAAACGTAAAGGTGGTAATAGCTATAGCTATTATGATCCTAAACAACAAACATTGTTAGAACGGCAACTTACATTTGAATCTGAGATATCAACAGCAATAGAAAATAGAGACTTTTGTGCGTTTTTCCAACCGCAACTAAATGAAAACGGTGAAGTTAGCGGCGCTGAAGCATTAATACGTTGGATACACCCAACAAAAGGAATGATCCCACCAGATGAGTTTATTTCCATTGCAGAGCAATTTGGTTTAATTCAAAGTTTGCAAGATATTGTTCTAGAAGATATTTGTAAGTTATTGATGGAGCTTGAACGCACTTCATCCATACCGGCTGATTTTAAGTTGTCGATAAACATAAGTCACTCTCAGTTTCGAGCTTCCAACTTTAAACAGTCTTTAGAATCAACTATTGAGCAATTTGGAATTGCGGCCAGTAGAGTAACCTTAGAGATCACCGAGAGCATGTTGTCTCATGACATTGCAAAAACAGCACAGCAGATGGCCGAGATATCTGACACAGGGTTTAGCTTCTCAATAGATGACTTTGGTACTGGATATTCAAATTTATCTAATTTACATGCTTTTCCAGTACACGAGCTGAAAATTGATAAATCATTTGTTGATAGAATGTTAGACCCTTCGGGCTTAAGTATTGTGGAAACCATTATTAACTTAGCGAAGAATCTAAATATGAAGGTGGTTGCTGAAGGTGTTGAAAGTGATAAGCAAGCTGCACTTTTAAAAGAGCGTGGTATTGATGTACTTCAAGGTTATCACTTTGCAAAGCCTCTTCCATTTGATGAGTATCTTAAATGGCACAGTGCGCATTTAGCTCAGCGCTAATAGTTGTTCTTTATCTACTAAGTGGACTTCTAACTGCTCTCGTTCATTGTCATTAATAGCAGATGAAGCGTTGGTTGAATAATCAAACTTAACCATAACGCATTCACCCCAAGCTACACGTTTTCCCTCTTGCCACACTTCTTGCAGTATATTTAAAGAAGAACGGCCAATTTTACTGACATGAGTTCTAATTTCTACTTCGTGTTTATAATGGATTTGTGCAATATAATTCACTTCAATCTTAGCAATGATTAAGTTCCATTGCTCAAGGTCTTGCTCAGGATTAAAGATCTTAAAAATACCTGGCCTAGCACTTTCAAACCACACTGGAATGACCGTATTATTGATATGAGCTAACGCATCAGTTTCTTGAAAACGAGGTTGGATTTTTATAGAAAACATTGGTCACCTTTTTGACATAAAAAAACGGCACTAAGGCCGCTTTAATTTTTGTTAGTTTTTATATTACGCCATATTTCGTGCATAGAAAATTTCTTGCATCTCTTTGCGTAACTTGTCTCTAATTTCGTCCTGCTGTGTATCACTTAATTCTTCAGTACTGATACCAAAAAGATAATTATTAAGATCGTTGTCTTTAATCATCATTTTTGTATGGAACATATTCTCTTGGTAAACGTTCACATCAATCATGTCGTATTGATCTAAAATATCGTCGCCGATAAAGTTTTGAATAGAGTTAATTTCATGATCAATATAATGTTTGTTACCTTCAGTGTCGCGAGTAAAACCACGAACACGATAATCAAGAGTTACGATGTCAGACTCTAGAGCATGAATTAAGTAGTTCAACGCTTTTAGTGGTGAAATAACGCCACAAGTAGACACTTCGATATCAGCTCTAAATGTACAAATACCATCATTTGGGTGGATTTCCGGGTAAGTATGAACACAGATATGACTTTTATCTAGATGACTAACAACGCTCTCTGGAATGGGTCCTGGCGTTTCACTTTGGTCCACTTCGTCAGGCGACTTAATCTCTTCTTCACTAACAAGAATGGTTACAGATGCCCCTTGAGGCTCATAGTCTTGACGAGCTACGTTTAATACATTTGCACCAATAATATCGCATACTTCTGAAAGTATGTCGGTCAAACGGTCGGCGTTATACTGCTCATCAATGTACTCAATATACTCTTGGCGTTGAGCTTCTGTCTGTGCGTAACAAACATCATAAATACAAAAGCCTAAGCTCTTTGTTAAGTTGTTAAAACCGTGAAGTTTAAGTTTAGATTCCAACTAACAATTCCTTAATAGGTGTGGGTAAAATAAGGGGCGGATGATAAATCAAACCGCCGCTATCGCAAAATTATTTTTAAAACTATAGAAGTAAATTATGTAGGAATCAATTACGCCAATAAGAAGGCATTGGCGAGATAGTTTTAAATTTCTTTAATTTCAAAGCTATGGCTAATTTCAACGCTAGCTTCCAACATTTTTGCTACTGAGCAGTATTTATCGGCAGATAACCTTACTGCACGTTCAACATGGTTCGCTGATACGTCCGTGCCTGTCACAATAAAAGTTAAATGAATTTTAGTGAATACTTTTGGTACGGTTTCAGCTCGTTCTGCATCGATATCTACTTCAACGTTTTTTACGTTTTGGCGCGCTTTTTCCAATATTGAAACAACATCTATCGCACTACAAGTTGCAGCAGATAGTAATACCATCTCCATTGGACTTGGAGCAGTACCAGGGTTGCCTCCATCTAAAACAACTTTATGACCAGATTCAGTTTTTCCTTCAAAGGCCATGCCTTCAAGCCATGATACATTTGCTTTCATTTAAATATCCATTAGTCGAGAAGATCAGCGATAGCGCTGTCGAATACGTTTTTAATTAGCGAGGTAAATTCTGTAATGAATTCAACCTGGCTAGGAGTCACATTTTGATGCCAGTAATCAGCCAACACTTGTTGCATGTCGTAAACAATCCCGTCTACCTCACGAACAATTATTGACCTATGATTTGTCTCAAGGTCATCGTGCTGGCTACATAGGTTAATTATTTGAGTCGCAATTTCATTTTCAACCAATACTTCAAGCGTCTCATCTAATGTTTGTTCACTAGTAGAAGTTACAAAAACTTCTTTACTACTAGTAAGATAATTCATCAATTCGATGTATGCGGCTTTATCGGTGACCATAAAATATTCCTTTTCTACAACTCAAACCCTAAATTTACCCTTTTACGTTGGTACTTTCAAAGATCTTATCTGCTGAAGCTGCAACAAATCCAGAATAAAGCGTTCCAGGTGAAACTTCATAACGTTTAGCAAACTCATAAAAACAACTAGGAACAAGCTCATCACCGTCTGTAAATGGAACCGTTGCTTTGTCAGCCATCGTTGAGGATTGCTCTAATAACACTTCTGGTGAGCCTTTGATTTCGCCACCCGAAGTGTTTAATACAAAACCTTCATCTTTCAGCGTTTGATTTACACTTTCTAGTGTTTCGTATTTTGTTAGTTGGTTCACGCTAACTGTAAAGTGATTTGGGATATATCCCCATGCTGCCATCCAAGCGGCATATTCACTTTCTTCTAACAGTACTTTGTAGTCGTTTGAACTAATTTGCCATTGAGTTCCAGAGTACAAGAAGTTATCTGCAGTAACAGAAGAAGCGTCAATTTGGTCAACTAACTCTTTGATAATACGTTGGGTATTCTCAGAAAACTCTTCAACTAATAATTCACTGATAAATACTTTTGGTTGCGTCGGGTCTGGATGTTCAAAGTGCTTCGCTTTTAGCTTTTTCGCTTCAAAGTCGTAATCGCCGCCATCTTTATAGCCAAGAGAAAGAAAGTGTTGTGCGAGTTTATCTAGATTAACTTTTTCGATGTTAAACGTTCGCAAAGCAATATGGTCATTAATAACGTCCTTACCATTTCCTTCACCTAACAGGGCATGAATTTTTTCAGCTGAAGGAGTAACAGTTAGGTATTTAGCCCACATATTGTCAAAAAGATCATTTACGTTGGTATGCATTACAGTTCCTTGAATCTTCTAAATAACGATAAAACAAATTTGATGTTTAAAAAAAGCGGCTAAGCCGCTTCTTTTTATATTAAATGCTTAAGCCGGGGCTTAAGCTTGCTGGCATGGCAACTTCTTCAAATTCAACCGATGCAACAGGGTATGCACAGTAATCAGCCGCATAGTAAGCACTTGCTCTATGGTTGCCTGATTGACCAATACCACCAAATGGTGCTGCACTACTTGCGCCAGTAATTGGACGGTTCCAATTTACGATACCTGCACGAATACGGCTTAAGAACTTGTTGTACAGTTCTTGATCATCGCTCAGTAGACCAGCTGACAAACCGTAGTTTGTATCATTTGCAATTTTGATAGCTTGATCAAAATCATCAAAACGGAAAACTTTTAGCAATGGACCAAAATGCTCATCATCTGGGAAGTCTGCAATATCAGTACAGTCGATAATACCTGGTGATACAAAACCGGTATCCTCTTTTAAGTGAGTCAGTTCAACAAGAACCTTAGCGCCTAAATCAACCAGTTGTTGCTGAGCTGCAACCATGCCAATCGCCGCTTTGTCAGAAATCATAGAACCCATAAACGGCTGCTCAGAAGCTTCATCTAAAGAGTCGCCAACAACAATTGAGTTGGTTGCTTCAATTAACTTAGCAAGTACTACGTCGCCTTCAGCACCTTTAGGTAAAAGTAACTTTCTTGCACACGTACAACGTTGTCCTGAAGATATAAATGCTGACTGGATAATGTCATGCACAACAGCGTCGGTATTTTTTGCATCTTGGATAATTAGAGGGTTGTTGCCACCCATTTCCAAAGCCAAAATTTTACCAGGTTGCGCAGCAAACTGCTTGTGAAGTAAATGACCTGTACCTGAACTACCCGTGAAGAATAGGCCATCAATTTGTGGGTGATTAGCAAGTGCTTTACCTGTCTCTACTTCACCTTGTACTAGGTTTAGTACGCCAGCAGGTAGGCCTGCTTTTTGCCATAACTCAACGGTAATTTGAGCAACCATTGGTGTTAGTTCACTTGGTTTGAAGATAACAGTGTTACCAGCAATTAAAGCCGGAACAATATGACCATTTGGTAAGTGACCTGGGAAATTATAAGGACCATAAACAGCAACTACACCGTGTGGACGGTGACGTAACATAGCACGACCAAGAGGCATTGGATTTTCTGTAGTACCAGTGCGCTCGTTATAGGCTTTTTCAGAGATGGCGATTTTACCAATCATTGCACCAACTTCAGTGCGAGTTTCCCATAACGGCTTGCCTGTTTCTTTGGCAATAGCGAGGGCAATTGGCTCTTTATATTCGCCAAGTAGCTCAGCAAAACGTTTAATAATAACTAGACGTTCTTCAACTGTTTTATCAGCCCAAGGTAAAAAAGCTTCTCTTGCTGCTAATACAGCTTGATCAACTTGTTCCGCAGTTGCCGTTAGTGACTCCCACAAAAGCTCGTCAGTTGCTGGGTTCAGTGAGCCAATTAAGTGACCTTCACCGGCTAACCATTCACCATTAATGAATTGGCCATTTATATATTTATTTTCGTTATTTGACATAAATAATCCTATTTTAAAAGGGCTGCTCGCACTTGGTCGCCAGCTTGAACATTTAAAAGACTCGCGTATTCAGCCGTTAACTGAACGGTTTTAGCATCCATGTTCATTACGGTTGTTAAGCCCGTTGCTCTAAATTCTTTAACTGATAGATTAGCAATGATGACACTTTTGTCAGATTCAAGCTCATTAACAATTTCAACTGCAAATAAATCACTGTTTTGAACCGTGTGTATTTGTGAAATATCAGCTTCTACCGTTGGTCCACCATCAAAAATATCAACATACTGTTTGTAGGTGAAACCTTCAGACTTCAATAACTTTAATGCAGGCTCTGTATTCTTATGAACTTTACCAATTACCGCTTGCGCTTCTTTAGATAACAAGTTCACATACACAGGGTATTTAGGCATTAATTCGGCAATAAATACTTTTTGGCCAATACCCGTTAAATAGTCTGCAGTAGGGAAGTCCATTGAGAAGAAATGTTCTTCTAACCACTTCCAAAACGGTGAGTCGCCATTCTCATCTGAAACGCCACGCATTTCTGCAATAACAGTGTTAGAAAAACGCTCTTGGTGTTGAGCTAAAAATAAGAATCTAAACTTACTTAATACTCTACCTGTACTGCCTTTTCGAAATTCTTCGCGAAGGAATAGTGTGCATAATTCACTAGCACCAGTATAGTCATTACACAGCGTTAGAATATCGGCTGTATTGTAGATATTTAATTGACGGCTATTGTGTACTACTTTGCCTAAGTGATAATGATAAAACGCATCATCAAGTCCTACATAAGACTCAATTCCGCTGGTTCCCATTATTCTTCCGGTAGCCACATCTTCCATAACAAACAAAAATCCGTGTTCTTGCTTTTGCTCAGTCAACTCAGACTTGAACGACGCTTCTGCACGTTTAATTTTGTTAGAAATAAGCTCATCATTTACCGGTAATGACGTAAAGCCATGTCCTGACTCTTCTGCTATTTTAAGCAGTTCAGGAAAGTCTTTCTCTTGGATTGGACGAATTACAAACATCACATCTTCTTCCTTCAGAAAAAAAGCCAATGAGACATTGGCTAATTTAATTTAAATAACGCTAGATTAAGCGTTTACAATGCTTGCAACGGCTTTTTCAAATTGAGCCATGCCTTGATCAATGTCTTCTAAAGGTACAACTAGAGAAGGAGTGAAGCGTATTACGTTTGCGCCAGCAACTAAAATCATAGTGCCTTCTGCTAAAGCAGCATTAACAAACTCTTTCGCTCTACCAGCAAACGCATCTGTTAACTCTGCGCCCACTAACATGCCTTGGCCACGAATATCTTTAAATACATTGTACTTGTTATTAATTTCTTCAAGTTTAGCTTTGAAGATTGCTTCACGCTCTTTAACGCCGTTTAATACTTCAGGAGTATTAATAGTGTCTAATGCCGCTTCTGCAACGGCACAAGCTAATGGGTTACCGCCATAAGTAGAACCGTGAGTACCAATTTTAAGGTGCTTAGCTAACTCAGTTGTTGTTAGCATAGCGCCAATTGGGAAACCGCCACCTAGGCCTTTAGCAGAAGCTAAGATATCAGGATTAACACCAAGACCCATATAAGCATAAAGCTCACCAGTACGACCTGCACCAGATTGAACTTCATCAAAAATTAATAGCGCGTTATTGTCATCACAAAGTTGACGAACGCCTTCAATGAATTCTTTTGTTGGTGGGATAATTCCGCCTTCACCTTGGATTGGTTCAAGCATTACCGCACATGTCTTATCAGAGATAAGCTCTTTTAGGCTGTCTAAGTTGTTATATTCAGCGTGAACGATGTCACCTGGTTTTGGTCCAAAACCGTCAGAGTAAGCAGGTTGGCCGCCAACAGTAACAGTGAAGAAAGTACGACCGTGGAAACCTTTCTTGAATGAGATGATTTGAGTTTTATGCTCACCATGTACATCAATTGCCCAACGACGCGCCAATTTAAGGGCTGCTTCGTTTGCTTCTGCACCAGAGTTTGCAAAGTAAACTTTATCTGCAAATGTTGCATCAGTTAGTTTTTTCGCTAAACGTAGCGCTGGCTCATTTGTCATTACGTTACTAAGATGCCAAAGCTTTTCGCCTTGCTCTTTTAATGCGCCTACTAATGCAGGGTGACAGTGACCAAGACAGTTGACCGCAATGCCGCCAGCAAAATCGATGTATTCTTTATCGTTTTGGTCCCAAACGCGTGAGCCTTGACCTCTTACAGGTATTACAGCCGCTGGAGAATAGTTAGGTACCATTACGTCATCAAATAAAGCACGTGTTACAGTCATTTTTGTTTCCTTAAGTTCAGCACATTTCGAAATTTCATACGAATTCAAAATGAGAATTTAAAAGTAAATACCCGCCAATTATTGCAGAAATCATCGCAAATGTCTCCATTTCAAAGCGTCACAAAGGGCTTGATGGGTAGTTCTAGCTAAATTATGAATAATTAGTGAATAAATATTTGTGTGTGTTGGAGAGAGGCAAAAAAGTGCCTTATCTGAGCGCTAGTCTAAATGCTAAAGAATAGTTAAAGAGGGCAAGATTGTTTCATTATGGTGCAAAAAGAGGAGGTGCATAGATTGTCAAAAAAAAATCACTAAAATTATTAGTTTCTATCTAAGATTAGTGACTTTTTAAGACAATTGACTAATAAACTACCTAAACTCTAACCAGTAACTCGTCTGTTGGTTAGATTTAATTTGGTGAGGTTTATAGCATTTAATGAAGTAACAAAGTCATTATTTATTTTACTGCTCATTAGAAATCGTTTTGCTTCTGGAAGCTCAATAAGGCGAGCTTTTTGCAATAATTTATATTGAGAATAAGTTTTAGACTTCAGTAATAACGCTGCCATTGGAGTCATTTCATCAACCGCAAGATTGTTAACAACCTCTTCCATTGGTAGTGCTAGCGCTGCAAATTTAAGTTGTAGGTGCTCTAACAGTAAGTGACTTGCTTGTAAGCCATGATTCATAACCAGTTCACTAGCAAACTCACCATCTAAAACTAAAGAGTTCAGTACTTTTTCTATGTCTGCTCTACCTGTCGAGCGGGCTTTATGCATCTCTTCCAGTCGAATTTTCTCAAATGTACGTAGGTACATTCGCATGACCATGCCATACCCAAAGCTGTGCAGTAATCCCAATGTAAACGCATGTAAAGGCTTTACACCAAATACCTCTGCTTGTGTTTCCATACAGTTTGCTGTCGCAATTGAGTATTGCCAAAGCTTTGCTTTAAAATCAGAAAATGGTTCCGTGCTATGCGGTAGCCACTGTTTAGCGACCAATGCGAGAACAGGGGCTTTTATGTTATCTATGCCTACATAACGAATCGCCAGACTCACGTCTTCTTGAAAAGGTTTAGTAGACTCTTTTTCTCGAAAAGGTGGTTTGTTAACTATATTGAGTAAATCTCTTTTTATTGCCGGATTAGGTTCAATTAACTCTGCTAATTGTTTTGTATTTCCAGCATTTGATAAACAAACATCAATGATTTTGGACAGGTTAGGATCTAATTTTAATACTTCCGAAAAAAGGTATTCTGGGTCAGAAATTTTACTTTCTATATAGTCGAATAGTGTGTCGTGGAAATATTCGTTAATGTAAACTTTAAACTCTTCTTCCGTTTTAATTTTGCGTTCTTTTACCTGCTGAGCATTTGCTTCAACAGACAATAATTCACGTTTGTTAACTTCTTCTTCAACTGTTTGTATTAATCCTAGACGACGCTTAGCCACTTTGTCCGATACCATGAGGTCGACAAAGCGGGCTTGTATAATTTGTTTAAATTTATTGACTGCAGCGTCCATTATTTATCTGTCACTTTTAATTTGTTAATTTAAATTTGCTATTTAGTTGTTAAAACAAAGTTATTCAACATTGCCAAACCTGATTCTGACATTACTGACTCTGGGTGGAATTGTACACCCATAACTGGATATTCCCTCATTGCCATGGCCATGAGTTCATCATGATTTACCTTGGATTCTGTCTCCACCCAAGCTGTTGGCTCAATAAACGTAGGCAAGGTGTCATGATCAACGATGAGTGAGTGATACCTAGTTACAGACAGAGGATTAGGTAAACCTTGGAACATTCCCTTTTTGCTATGGGTAATGATAGATGTTTTACCGTGCATTACTTGTTTTGCTCGTTTTACTTGCGCGCCAAACTGTTGTGCTATTACTTGGTGTCCTAAGCACACGCCTAAAATAGGCTTTTTATGATAAAAATTAGCAACAACATCAAGTGATATCCCAGCCTCGTTGGGTGAACGAGGTCCGGGTGAAATAACTATTTGTGTTGGGTTTAGTTGCTTTATCTGATTAATGGTAATGTCATCATTACGCTTCACGACAACTTCTTGGTCTAATGACTCAAAGTAGTTCACTAATGTATAAGTGAACGAGTCGTAGTTATCTATCATCAACAACATAAATTAATTATCTAGGATCGGCTACAAACCCTAAGGCATCATAAACAGATTTAAGCGTTTTTGCTGCTTTTGCTGAGGCTTTTTCAGCACCAACACGCATGATCCTATCTAGCTCAGTTTGGTCTTCTCTGATCTCTTTGAATCTGGCTTGAATAGGCTCAATCATCGAAACTACAGCATCTGCTGTGTCTTTCTTTAAGTGACCGTACATTTTGTCTTCATACTCAGGCACTAGCTGTTCAATGGATTTACCAGTTGCAACGCTTAATATAGTCAGTAGGTTAGAAACACCTGGTTTTTCAACAGTATCAAAATAGATCCTGGCTTGCTCGTCAGAGTCGGTGACTGCTTTTTTTAGTTTCTTTTCAATCTTTTTAGGCTCATCCAACAGCATAATATAGCCATTTGGATTTTCATCTGACTTAGACATTTTCTTTAGAGGATCTTGAAGGCTCATTACACGCGCCCCAAATTCTGCGATCTGAGGTTCTGGAACTGTAAAAGTATCACCGTATATATTATTAAAGCGAGTGGCGATATCTCTTGTCAGCTCTAAATGTTGCTTTTGATCTTCGCCAACAGGAACCTTGTCTGCTTGGTATAACAGAATATCCGCTGCTTGAAGTACAGGGTAGCTAAATAAACCAACATTAATGTTGTTGCTATGTTTGCTCGACTTGTCTTTAAACTGAGTCATGCGGTTCAATTCGCCCATTTGAGCGTAGCAATTTAAAACCCAAGCTAATTGCGCATGTTCCTTAACTTGTGACTGAACAAATAATGCTGACTTGTCTGGATCAATGCCACAAGCTGTATACAGGGCAACGCCGTCTAGAGTGCGGCTTCTTAATGTTTCAGGCTCTTGTCGAACGGTGATTGCGTGTAAATCGGCAAGCATAAAAAAACAATCGTGGTTTTCTTGCATAATGCGCCACTGGTTTATAGCACCAATGTAGTTACCTATTGTCATGCCACCAGTTGTTTGAATTCCACTTAATACTGTACTTTTCATTATATTGCCGTTTATTTAGCTAGTTTAAAATCATGAGTGCGCATTGTAACCTTAATGTACCAGTGCGCAATCTTGTATGTTGTATTTTAAGAAAGGTTGGCGATAATTTGTGCAATGCGGGCCGATCTGTTCTCTGCATTAAAGATAGCTGAGCCCATTACAAAAGTATCAGCGCCAGCATCGGCAACTTCTCTAACATTATCAGCGTTCACACCGCCATCTACACTTATGCGAATGTTTCTGCCTGTGGCATCTAGTTTCTCCCTTAGGCGGGTTATTTTGTCTAGAGTCGCTGGAATAAACGACTGACCACCAAAACCTGGATTTACCGACATCACTAAAACCATATCCAGCATATCTAACACCTCATCAAGTACTTCAATTGGTGTACCTGGATTTAATGCCAGTCCAACTTTACATCCGTGGTCTTGGATAATAGACAGTGAGCGGTGCAAGTGTTTACTGGCCTCAGGGTGGAAGGTAATCATGTCGGCACCAGCTTTTGCAAACTGTTCAATCATATCGTCTACAGGTTCAACCATCAGATGAACGTCAATAGGGGCTTCAATTCCGTGGTCTTTTAACGCTTTACATATCATTGGTCCAAAGCTCAAGTTAGGCACGTAGTGATTATCCATCACGTCAAAATGCACCCATTGGCAACCCGCAGCTAAAACCTCATTAACATCATCACCTAATTTTGCAAAGTCAGCTGATAAGATGGAAGGAGATAAAATAAACTCGTTTTTCATAATGATCCTAGATTGATAAAGCGGAAGTATTACTTATTTAGACTTAGCCTATATTATAAAAATTATTAAACAACTTCGAGACTAATATGAGTCTTTCAGACTTCCCTTATTAAATAATCATGACTAAACTTTAATTTAACAACATGGAGGAATTTAATATGTTGCCTGTAGAACTTGTTGATTCGCTATCAAAGTTGCACGCTGAATTAGAAACATCAAAAGATGTAGATCCTCAAACTCTGAACCAAGTAAGAGAGTTAGATAAACAGTTACATGAAATGCTGAAATCTAATGAATTAAAAGCAGAAGAGACAATGTTGTCACAACTTTTAGCTTTAGAGGCCAAGTTTGCAGCCGAACATCCAACCCTTGAGCGTATTACGCGAGACGTGATTGATAGGTTAGCGATGATGGGCGTCTAGATATTCACTTTAGTTATATAAATTGATATTTATAAAACCACTTCGTTCAAAGTGCCTGTTATTTGAGCAAGCAAAAAATTAATTCATGTTTTCTATTGCGAGAGCCTTTAATTATGGCTTATTGTCCTCATGTACTTTCATAAGATATCCAGTATAGAAGGTGAGGATGGACTTTTCAGACCTCAATAAAGCGACTGCTAACTCTTTTAATAAACAAAAAGCAATAATTAAAAAAGTTTTAGCTGGTCAATCGGTTTACTGCCCTTCATGCAAACAGTTATTGGTAGTCAAGCCTAGCGTTAATACGTTAAGGATTGAGTGTTCAAAAGGCTGTACCGATATTCAACTTGAAACAGAATAATAATTATAGAAGTCAAAAAGACTGACTCGGAACTTTGGAGAATGAACATGGCGACAAATTTTCAGCCGTTACATAACGAAACACATAAAAGTGTAAAAATTGGCCCAATTAAAAATGTTGCTGACTTGAAGGATCAACATGCTTTAGGTTTAGTAGTTCAAGAGTTTGCAAATGCGGCTAGTGAATTCCCGGTAGTATTTTTAAAAGATAACTCTGCAGATAAATACTTCCCAGTTGCAATGTTAGGTATTGAGCAAAATACAAATGTATTTGTTACTGAAGACAATCGTTGGGATGCTAACTACATGCCAGCTCGTTACACTCATAAGCCATTAAGTGTAATTCCTCATAAAGATGACAAAAACAAGTTTGCGATTGCAATCGATCTTGAAAGCCCATTAGTTGAAGAAGAAGGCCTACCTCTTTTTGATGATGAAGGTAAAGAGACTGAGCACCTAGAGAAACGTAAACAAGCATTAATGTCTTACATCGAGCATGAGCAAATAACTCTTGCGTTTATTGAAGCGCTAGAGCGTTTTGAATTAATTCAGCCTAAGAATTTAAAAGTTAACCTTAAAGGTAAAGAGTTAAACCTTAACGGTATCTTCATGGTTGATGAGAAAAAGCTAAGCGAACTTTCTGATGAAAACTATTTAGAGCTTCGTAAGAAAGGTTATATTGCTGCTATTTATGCACACTTAAGTTCAGTGAACCAAATTAATAAGTTAATTGAACGTCATGTAAAGCAAACAGCTGAAGAAGCTGCATAAGCTTTAAATACAGTGATTGAGAAACCAGCGCAAGCTGGTTTTTTTATGCCTGAAATTTACTTATTTAGCTCGTCATGTGCAAAATCATGTTTTGTTTTGTATTGTTTAGGCTAGGCTAGGTTAGGCAAATAAGAGTCTAATACCATCTACAAAGTCATTATTGATTAAGTTACCAAGGAATTAAGTTAGCGCTATCAAATTACAGGTACAAAAAAACCGAGCACTAGGCTCGGCTTTTTAGCGTTATTGATGAAGCTTAAACTACACCAAATACCGCTTTTAGAACTAGGAAACACATAATTGAAAGTGCTGCACCAATTGGCAATGTGATTACCCAAGATACAACGATGTTTCTTACAACACCTAGGTTTAGAGCTGCGATACCGCGAGCCATACCTACACCTAATACCGCACCAACTAGAGTTTGAGTAGTAGAGATTGGTAAACCAGTACCCGACGCGATGATAACTGTAGAAGCTGCTGCTAATTCAGCGGCAAAACCACGGCTAGGCGTTAGGTGAGTAATACCATTACCAATCGTTTTAATTACTCGGTGACCAAATAGAGCTAAACCAGCAACAATACCAAACGCACCTAGAGGAAGAATCCACCAAGCTAAAGAAGCTTTAGGTAAGATTTGACCGTCATTAGATACAATGCTCACAACCGCTGCCAAAGGACCAATTGCGTTTGCAACGTCATTTGAACCGTGTGCAAAAGCCATACAACATGCCGTTACAACCATTAGTACGGCAAAGATTTTTTCAACGTTGTTGAAGTGCATTTCTTTGTCAGCAGTAGGGTCAATTTTGATTTTGCTAATAAAATACTTACCAACAAGCGCTACTAAAATACCAGCAAGGATTGCATAACCATAAGCTTCAGCACCTGAGATTGCAAAGTCGCCATCTTTAAGAACGTGTTTTAAGCCTTTCTTGATAGTGACAAGTGACATAACAAAACCAGCTAGGAACATATAGAAAGGAACGTATTTTTTTGCATTCTTAAGCGGCTCTTCAGTATCAAAGATAAGCTTTTGCGCTGAAATAAAGATTAAGTAAGCGATAATACCTGACAGCAACGGGGTTACTATCCAGCTACCAACAATGCCACCAACTTTTGCCCAATTTACTGCGTCCATACCAACACCAAAAGCAGCGAAACCAACAATGGCACCAACAATTGAGTGTGTTGTACTAACTGGCCAACCTAAGTAAGAAGCAACGGCCAACCAGATTGCAGCAGCAAATAGCGCTGAAATCATACCTAAAACTAGATACTCTGGGTTTGGAATGAATGGAGCTGAGTCAATGATGCCTTTACGAATTGTTGAGGTTACTTCGCCACCGGCTAAGTATGCACCTGCAAATTCAAAGATCATCGCGATAACAATTGCTTGTTTAATAGTTAATGCTTTTGAGCCAACTGATGTGCCCATAGCATTTGCTACGTCGTTTGCACCAATACCCCAGGCCATGAAAAAACCAACGATAGCGGCAGTGGCGATTAACATAACGCCGTAAGTAGAAATAATATCCATTGAATATACCTAATATGTTTTAAATTGGTTGCTGCTTAACGAGCAAGCATAAGTTCTAATCGAGAACCTACACGTTCTGCTAAGTCGGCTAATTCCCCAATCCATTCAATCATTCTGTATGTCACCATGACATCGATAGGGTTTAACTGATCTTCGATTTCTTTTAGTTGTAGACGAATAGAAATTTGCATTTCATCTGTATCGTCTTCAATTGCGTCTAATTCTGTGATCATGCGCTCAACAAGTTCTACTTCACGACCTTTAAAGCCCGTTTCTAGTAGCTCATCAAACTCATTAATAGCTTTTGATGCTTGTGCAGTAGCGTCAATGTTGCGCTCTACAAAAGCCATGAAGCTTTCTTGAATTTGCGGTGGGATAGTTAATTCACGACCTAAATAACGACCCGCCAAGTCTTTTGCTTTGTTGGCGATCTTATCTTGTTGTGTGATTAACTCTAAAATATCCGTTCTTTCTACTGGTAAAAATAAACCTCTTGGAAGATTCATTCTTACATCGCGTTTAATAACATCCGCTTTTTTCTCAAGTTGAGAAATTTGATAACGAAGTTCCGTCGCTTCAGTCCAATTTTCTTTGCATACCGCTTCAAAAAAAGGCTTTAATAATGAAGCCGCAGAGTGAACGGTATTAATGTGCTCTTCTAGCGCTTTTAATGGCGACTTAGCAAAAACACCTAAAATTGAGTGACTAGCCATAGTGAACCCTTATTTAATGGCAAAAAAAAACCAGCATTTGATTGCAGGCTTATATCAATATCATAGTTTACTATAAATTCACGGAAGTGTGAGTAAATAGCTTCGAGGCTATTATATGACACATTTGTGACAAAAATGTTACAGGCGGGGTAAAAAAGATCCGTTCGCTTGATTTATAACCGGACGGATCTCGTTTTTTATGTGTGTGGTTTGTAAAAGTATAATTTTATCAAGCTTTTATAGGACATTGTCCTTAATGTCAGATTGAGACGTGTGACGGACATCTTTTCCTTTTACAAAGTAAATAATGTATTCAGAGATGTTCTGACAACGGTCACCAATTCTTTCTAACGACCTAACTGACCAAATTACGTCCATTACTTTTGGTATTGAACGAGGATCTTCCATCATATAAGTCATTAATTGACGAGTGATGGCTTCGTATTCTTTGTCGAGTACTTTATCGGCAGTATGAACTTTAAAGGCAGACTCAACATCCATGCGAGCAAATGCGTCTAGAACATCATGCAACATTACCAAAGCTTTACGGCCCATGTTGTCCATTGATACTAAAAACTCTTGCTGCTCTTTGTTAAATGACTCTAACGCTACTTTGGCAATACGTTCTGCTTCGTCGCCGATACGCTCAAGGTCAGTAATTGTTTTAATAATTGCTAACACTAGACGTAAATCCGATGCTGCTGGCTGACGTTTAGCGATAATTCGAGTACAAGCTTCGTCAATTTGCACTTCCATTTTATTTACTTGAAAGTCGGTTTCTAAAACATGACGCGCCAATTCTTGATCTGCTTCAGTTACTGCATTTAGGGCGTTTGTTAACTGTTGTTCTACAAGTCCACCCATTTTTAATACATCGTTACGGATCTGTTCCAATTCAACGTTAAATTGGCCGGATATGTGTTTATTTAAATTAAGTTCCATTGTTGCCTCTCAAACTACTAATTGGTTAACCGTAACGGCCTGTAATGTAATCTTCAGTCTTTTTCATTTTAGGTGTTGTGAATAAAGCATTAGTATCTGAATGCTCAATTAGCTGACCCATGTACATGAATGCTGTTTGATCAGAAACACGCGCTGCTTGTTGCATGTTGTGCGTAACGATAACAACGGTGTACTTGTCTTTAAGCTCAGTGATCAACTCTTCAATAGTTAATGTCGAGATTGGATCAAGTGCTGATGTTGGTTCATCAAGTAATAGCACCTCTGGTTCAATAGCAATAGCTCTTGCAATAACAAGTCTTTGTTGCTGACCACCAGATAAACCTAAAGCACTGTCGTGTAATCTGTCTTTTACTTCATTCCATAACGCCGCATTAGTCAGAGATTTTTCAACAACTTCATCAAGCTCGCGTCTGTCGTTAATACCTTGTAATCGAAGTCCGTAAACTACGTTCTCGTATATACTTTTTGGGAATGGGTTAGGGCGCTGGAATACCATGCCTACTTTACGACGAAGTGATGCAACATCAACAGAGCGGTCATAGATGTTTTGGTCGTGAAGTAAAATTTCACCTTTAATATTACAAGTATCAACAAGGTCATTCATACGGTTCATACAGCGTAAAAGTGTAGATTTACCGCAACCTGATGGTCCGATAAAGGCTGTTACTTGGCCTTTAGGAATAACCATGCTGATGTTTTCTAGGGCTTGTTTTTCGCCATAAAAAAGATTCAAATTTTTAATTTCTAGAGCAATTTGCTCTTTCGTTAAATTATCGATGTCTATATTAGATGAAGACTTGTTACTCATGTCTGGTGCTACCGAAATCATCTTAAAACCTCATATCTAAATTTAGTGTAAAAAGCTGAGCTTTGTCAGCCTTGTTAAAATTGTTAGTCATTGAATTAACAGTGCTTGAATTAGTGCTCAAGTGACTTATATTTTTCGCGCAAGTGGTTACGAATGCCAATTGCTGTAATGTTCAACGTTATGATAACGGTAACAAGTAAGAACGATGTTGCATAAACCAATGGTCTTGCAGCTTCAACGTTCGGGCTTTGGAAACCAACATCGTAAATATGGAAGCCTAAGTGCATAAACTTGCGATCTAAGTGAACATACGGGAAGTTGCCATCAATTGGCAACGTAGGCGCCATTTTAACAACACCTACTAACATAAGCGGTGCAACCTCACCAGCAGCACGTGCTACAGCTAAAATAAGACCCGTCATGATAGCTGGTGACGCCATTGGTATAATGATGCGCCAAATAGTTTCAGCCTTAGTAGCGCCAAGTGCTAACGAACCTTGTCTTAATGAGCCTGGAATTCGAGACAAACCTTCTTCAGTAGAAACAATTACAACTGGTAACGTTAGTATAGCCAATGTTAGTGCTGACCATATAACACCAGGCGTACCAAAAGTTGGCCCTGGAAGTGCTTCAGGATAGAAAAGCTGATCCAGTGAACCACCAAGCATATAAACAAAGAAGCCCAAGCCAAATACACCGTAAACAATAGAAGGTACACCAGCTAAGTTAATTACCGAGATACGTATTATCTTTGTAACGGCATTGTTACCAGCATATTCGTGAAGGTAAATAGCCGCTACAACACCAAATGGAGTTACGATTACAGCCATTAATAGCACCATAAATACAGTACCAAATATAGCTGGGAATACACCACCTTCTGTATTTGCTTCACGAGGATCGTCTGAAACGAATTTACCTAGTTGTTTGCCGTACTGAATCACTTTTTCAAAAAAGTTCATGTCGTTTGGAAACGAGACGTCGAGTACATAAAAAATAGGCAAGGTTACTAGTTCGCCACGCATGTCTTTTACGATAACCGAATCACGTCTTGCCTCATCTCTGAAGGCAAACAGCTCTTTCTCGTAAACTTTGTACTCGTCTCTTAACGCTTGGCGTTGGTTTTCTAAATCACGTAACGCAGCGTCAGTCAGTTCATCTTCGAGTTCAAGCTTACGTTCTTTTAATCTTAACTTTTCTAATTGATAGTTAATCGCACCAATTTCGTCATTCTGCAAATCAAGAGCTTGATCATTTAAATCAACCGCTCTATCTATCGCTGCAAATAAAGCGTCTTCTTTATTCTCACGAATGGTTTTGCCATCAACAATCACTGAATCTACAAAACCGTAAAAGTTACCATTTTTGCTACGCTCAAATACGGCGATGCCAGAAGGTCTGGTTTCTTTAACAATTTCAGGGCCCAATATCCATTGGAAATCCAGCTCAACGTACTCACGGTTACCCGTTTTAATTAAGTAACGCTCTACAAACTCGCCTTGTTCTTTATCGAATTCGATACCAGAGGTAATTAAACGTTGTGTAGGAACCTGTTCAGATTCATAAACTTCACCAATAATAACGCTAGTTTCACCGCTTGAGTTTGCAATTTCAAACTGGTGAATATCTGAAGGCCAGAAAAATGACAGGCCTCGAGATGCAATGAGTAACAATAACCCAATTACTGATAATAAACTGATACTTACCGCGCCGGCTGTCATCCAAACCCACGGAGCACCCGACTTAAACCATAACTTCATATTAAATCTCCAAAAAATAGGTGCTAATTAAAGTGAACTGTACTTTTCACGAAGTCGCTGACGCACAAACTCCGCAATCGTATTAAAGACAAAGGTGAATATAAACAGTACAAAGGCCGCTAAGAATAGAATTCGATAGTGTGAACTACCAACTTCCGACTCTGGCATTTCCACCGCGATATTCGCAGACAACGTACGCATGCCTTGGAAAATACTCCAATCCATAATTGGCGTATTACCGGTAGCCATAAGAACAATCATTGTTTCACCTACAGCTCGGCCCAATCCCATCATTACTGCTGAGAAAATACCTGGACTTGCTGTTAATAAAACAACTTTTATAAGTGTTTGCCACTGCGTAGCACCTAGTGCTAGTGAGCCGCTAGATAATGTTTTAGGAACACTGAATACCGCATCCTCTGCAATTGAGAAGATAGTAGGTATAACTGCAAAACCCATGGCGATACCAACAATTAAAGAGTTTCTTTGGTCAAAGGTGATACCTAATTCGTTGGTAATGTATAGACGTGTATTACCGTCGAACAACCACTCTTCTACTAATGGGCTCATTTCAAATGAGAAATAACCAACAAAAGCAACAATTGGGATTAACAGAATTGAGTCCCAGCCAACAGGCATGCGGTTTCTAATTTTTTGTGGAATGTTATGCCAAGCAAATGCAGTTAAGAAAATAGCAACTGGCAATAACAGTATTAATAGAATTACGCCTGGTAGTTTTTCTTCAATCAGTGGAGCTAACCAAAGACCAGCTAGGAAACCTAGGATAACCGTAGGTAACGCTTCCATGATTTCTACCGTTGGTTTTACAATTTTACGTACACTTGGGGCCATAAAGTAGGCTGTGTAGATAGCTGCAGCTAAACCAATTGGAACAGCAAATAACATGGCGTACATAGCCGCTTTTAATGTACCAAACGAGATTGGTACTAAGCTGAACTTAGATTCAAAATCATCACTTGCAGAAGACGACTGCCAAACATAGTCAGGCTCAGCATAACCTTCGTACCAAACTTCTTGCCATAAGCCAGACCAAGTTACTTCAGGGTGCTCATTTTCTACGTTAAGTACGTCAAGTTGATTTGCTGACAAAACAACAAATGCGTTAGAACGTGGAGAGAAAGAAATGTCAGTGATGTTATCTGTTGGTAACTTCCCTTGCCATAAGTCCGCTTCAGAAGTGGTGTGGAAAAAGTTAACTTCGCCTGATGAGGTAGTTGCGATAAAGGTTCTACGATAAAACTCTGGATAGATTTCAGCTACGGCTTTATCACTGCCTTCAACGTTCATAGTAAAATCTCTTACTTGAACAAAGTCACGTCCAGACTTGCCGTTAACTTCAAACCACTGAGTAATTTTACCGTCTGTGTAACCTAGCATTAAAGAGTTAGCACTAGCTAAAAGTTTAGCAGTAGTAATTTGTTGGTTAGGGCGACTAATGTTTTTTGTATACAGTAATTCAACTTCGCTGCCTACGCGGCTATTAGCGACATAAATTTCATTTTTAGTCAGAATGAAAATACGAGAAGCATCTGGAGAAATGAGTAGTCGCTCTACTTTTCCATCTACAAAATCAAGTTCAGATTGTTCAACAATCCACTCAATTTCTTCAGTGAACATGTTTTCTTCACCTTCAAGGCGAGCGTATCTTACAGCGCCATTTTGAAGTTGGTAAAGAATGCCAAGTACGCCTTCTTCTTCAGCAAAAACAAATTTTTCAACTGTGTAACCTTCTTCATCAAACAATTCAGGTAGTGGCTCTTCACCAAAGGGTAATTGAACACGTGGAGTTAAAGAACGAGTGTTATTCTTGAAGTCGATTTTGAAAAAAGGTTTGATGATCGTTAAGCGAGCATCGTCATTCATAAAGCCGAACAAGCCTTTATGCGGAGCGCTTTGTGAGTAGGCTGTTATTTCGCCAGGGACTTCAGTTGCTATTGAAGCAATCTGTTGGCCAGACATGCCATCTTCTGCGTTAAAAAAGTCTACAGTTGCATTTGGCGTTATGGCGTATGAAATTTCAGTTTGTTCTTCAATTCCCGTTGCAAAATAGGCTTTATCTAACGTAGATGTCGCCTCTCTTGAATCTACGTGAGCAGAGTCAAAAACTGGTTTAACTACATATAATAGATAGAAAAAAATCAATAATAATGCGCATAGTACTAAGATGCCACCGGTCATTACACCGTATTTAGCGAACTTATCTTTGAACTTTCGAGTTGACTCAGTCTTCAACGCAATGTTTGTCTGTCCAGACATATATAAATACCTACCCTTTATCAGATGCCGCGAATTATATTTCATTAATGTTACAGTAATGTGACATTGGACTTTCAGTCTACGTTGAAAAGCAGAGAAAGTCGGTACTAGGATAGACGGCACTTTTGGAAGTTGTTAGGGACATTTAGCCTAAAAAAGGGACTGGATTATTTAACATTTATTGTTAATACTTGAGTTAATAAACATCAACTGGAGTGCATCTAAATGCAACACCTTGTATTAACGGTTATTGGCGCCGATCAGACAGGCTTAGTTAAGTCACTGTCTGAAATTCTTAATAAGAATGAAGCTAATTGGTTAGCGAGTAACTTATCTCATTTACGTGGGTACTTTGCAGGTGTTATTGAGGTAGCAGTACCTGAGAGCAATTTAGTAAGCTTAACAAATGAACTGTCTAATATAGATGGCCTTACCGTCACTACTTATCTCAGCAATCACGTTGACGCTCAAAAAGAGCAAGAGTTAGAGTTTGTTATTACAGGTAATGATCGCCGTGGCATTGTGCAAGACTTAGCGTCTGTTATTAGCCATAAGGGTGCCAATATTGTGAGCTTTGTATCGACTCACCAAACAGCTCCTAATTGGGGTGGTGAGCTATTTCATGCTGTGGCTAGAGTCATCCTTCCTGCAGGATTAAGCGCTGATGTAATTGTAGAAGCGTTAGAGCAGTTAGCGTCGGATATCATTGTTGATGTTGAGTTAGACAAAGCGAGCTAAAGCTTAAAGAGAGTTGTCACGTATCATTTGAGTTCTAATGTAAATTGTTTCAAATAAAAAAAGCCAACGACATATTATTCATGCTGTTGGCTTTTAAGCTGTCACATTAGTTTAATAAAAGCTGTTTTATTTGGGCTTTTAATACATCAATTGCAATTCTGTTTTTGCCGCCATTCGTAACAATTAAGTCAGCAACCTGTTTTGAAGGTGCTATAAATGCTTGATACATAGGCCTTACTGTCGTCAGATATTGCTTTATTACTGAATCGAAGCTTCTTCCACGCTGTTTAATATCACGCTCTAGTCTTCTTACTAAACAAATTTCCGGCGGAGTATCCATAAACACCTTAATATCAAACTCACTATATAGTTCTGGGTGTGTTAACAGCATAATACCTTCGATTAAAATGACTTGAGCCGGCTGTACCGGTGTCGTTTCTTTTAATCGAGTGTGGGTCTTATAACAGTATTGAGGCATTTCAACGGCTTTGCCTAATTTAAGATCACGAAGATGCTCGATTAGTAAGTCATGTTCAAATGCTTCAGGGTGGTCATAGTTCGTCTTTTCTCGAACGGACATTTCCAAATGATCTTGGTTACGGTAATACGCATCCTCAGATATAAAGGAAATTTGATCTGAACCCAATTCCTGCGCCAACTCTTCAAAGATAGTGGCTGTTAATAGTGTTTTACCAGACGCCGAAGCGCCTGTAATTGCTAATATAGTGGTTTTCAAAAGGAGTCTCTTCTCTTGCTACTGTGCCGAATTCAATTGTTTAAATAGTTTTTTAGCAATATCCGTATTGTCTTGTTGTCCGTTGAATAGATGACTGTTTACACCAGACGCGAATACTTGCACATCACCAGCAGTATGACCGCCAGTTGTCCAACCGGTTAACGTAGTGTCATTAATAATAGCTTTAATTTCACGAGTCATCTTTTCTTTCTTTAACTTACTGCTTAGAGCCGACTTTAAAGTCTCTATTTGACTTGCTGACAGATCAAAATCCACATGTTTTTTCCATGTAGACTGGATGACTTTATCAGTAACATCTTTCTCTAAGCTTAAAAATGCCGGGATTATAACAGCTAATGAAGAATTTATTTGCTTAACTTTGTCTGTTTTCCAATCATAAGTGCCATTAGCACCAATACTTAAGCCACCGGTAGCATGGTCAGCGGTAATGATTAACAACGTTTCACCATTTTCTTCAGTAAATTGTTTTGCGTACTCAATAGCTTTTGCAAAGTCTTCTAGTTCACCCATTGCGCAGGCAACATCGTTACCATGAGCACACCAATCAATTTGGCTTCCTTCAATCATAACAAAAAAACCATTGTCTGAACTTTGAGTGGCTAACAAGTTCAAAGCAGTTTTTGTCATGGCCTCAACTCTATTTGGCAACGCATCATTGTCTACAGCAAATGGAAGGCCAACAGGCGCAAAAAGACCTAGTGCAGGTAACGTATTTAATTCGTTTAGTTTTGTTAAATCGTCAACGTAACTATAGCCTAAGGATTTGAATTCGTTAACGATGTTTCGATCGTCACGAATAAAGTAGGAAGTACCACCACCAAGCATTAAATCAACTTTAGGTGCGTAATTAATTTTTTCGTCGATGTATGCATCCGCAATCTGATTGTAATTACGACGCGACTCATTATGAGCTATAAAACTAGCGGGTGTTGCATGATTAATTTGAGACGAAGAAACGATACCAGTAGTTTTACCAAGTTGTTTCGCTCTTTCAAGCAGTGTAAGAACAGGTTTTTTATTTACATCAACGCCAATTGCTCCGTTATATGACTTAACGCCAGAGCTTAAAGCCGTTGCGGAAGCTGCTGAATCTGTAACGTAGGTATTGTCATCAGGATAAGTTGAAGAGGTACCTACAAGAAGTTCATCAAATACAGTGCGTTCTACTTCTTTTGTCGCTTTATCATCAGCGAAATAACGATATGAAGTTGTATGTGCGACACCCATGCCATCACCAATCATAAAAATGATATTTTTAGGTAGCGTATTAACGTCGTTTTTAACATTTGAATTGGCACACGCCGTGATTCCAAGTGTTATAGCGGCAATGGTGAACAGTTTATTAATAGCATTGTTCTTCAAAAGATTTCTCCATAAACATTTATGCATGAGTAAAATACAAAAATGCCCGCCTATAAAATAGGCAGGCATTTTATTTTAGCAAGTAATTATAAATTAAAAGCTATATTTAACACCAACTTTCATTGACCAAGATGATTGTTCAACTTCGAAGTTATCGTAGTTGTTAGTATTAACACCACCAAAACGGTTCTGAAGTTGATACTGACCTTGATCATTTGTTTCTAAGTCAAATAGAGGCTGCTGTGGGAAGTTCATGTTATAAATCTTGCCCCAGTCATCATTTAATAGATTAGCAAAGTTATCAATGATGAAGTAAAGCTGACCTTTATGACCTTCTGCAAAACCAGGTAATTCTTGAGTAATTGTTAAGTCCATGTTTGTTGTCCATGGTTGGTTACCAACATACTTAGGAATTACGCCACCTGCGTATTGAGTTACACCAGCTGCTTCCATTAATGCATATGTTTCTTCATAGCTTACGCGAGAGAAATCAAAGTTTGCATCGTCTGGACCAGTTGGTAGCTCAGGAAGGTATGTTCCTGCACGGTAGAAACGAGATTGGTCACCAAAGTCTCTGTCATTATACAGACCCAATGTCCAAGAGAATGGACGGCCAGACTTACGCTCGTAGAATAAGTTGAAAGATGTTTCATATCCTTCAAAGAACTCTGTGTCATAACCTAAGTTAAGAACAAAACGGTGCTCAATTTCATAGTAAGCACGACCCATTTCTGGGTTGTTACGGTTAGTTGTAACTTCATACTGGAAATTAGACGTAGCTGTTGAGCTTGTGCCTGGGTTCACTTCATCAATATTTTGATTAGTGTAAGACATATTTAGTGATACGCCATTATCCCATTTTTTGTTTAATGCAGTTGTTAAGATACGGCTGTAACCGCCTTTGTCTATGTTTGTTAACTGTAGGTCGTAACGGTCACGGTTATCCCAACGGTTTTCATACACGATACGTTCGTTACCGATGCGCTCACCAGAGTCTACACGAGCTTCATCAATCCAATATGCTGCGTTTTCGCGCTCAACAAATGTAAATTCTGTGAACCACTGGAAGTTGTCGCCAAGTACAGGAAGGTCAAACGTGTAGTCCGCAGATACCTGGTAACGCCAATCTGAAGGCATTTCGAAGCCTTTAGCGATTGTATTAGTATTACCATTACCTGGTACTAAAGAATCTTGTAGTGTTTGAGGCACTTGATCAAACATTACTTGTGAAGGATCTGCAATTACAGCATTTTGAGCGTCTTCTGTTGAAGAAATCAACGTAACACCGTCATTTGTGTAGGCATTAGAAACCCAAACTAATGGCATTCCACCTGAGAATCGACCAACGCCACCGCGAACAATTAAGTCGTCGTTTACAGTCCACTCAAGGCCGATACGAGGCAAGAAGATATCAGAACCGTCAAGGTTTTCCTGGTTATCAACACCATATTCGTTTAGATAGTTTTGGTTTAAAGTTGGCTCGTCTTTAACTGATAGACGCTCATAACGAACACCTGCAGTTAACATTACGTCGTCCATGATCTCAGTGTTAACTTCACCATATAGAGCGTATTGTGTAGACTCAACAGAAAACGCTAGGTCTTGCATGTCGTTTGTAAATGCATTGTCATAAGCAATCGAAGCAGGTACTTTATTTTCGAAGTCTTCTAATGAATCAAAGGTCCAAGTACCTGATGCATGACGAGCATAAAGGTTGTAATTTTCTACATTTTCAACTTCTAAACCAAACTTATACTCTAAGTCGCCTACTAAGTATAAACCGTGGAAACCAAAGCTTAACGTTTCGTTAGAAAGTTCATTACCGTGACGGTTTTCATCTTGACCAGCAACAACAGTACCACCGTCTAGGCGAACATTGATTTCACCTAAGTCAGATGCTGTGTTTGAAGCTTGTACGTAGTCTTTATATGCAAAGTTGAACTCAGTAGAGAAGTCTGCATTCCAATCAGAGAAAAGGTGGCCAGTTAGAATTTCAGTATCAGAGTCTTGCGACCAAGCGTTAGACGCTAAATTTACTGTACCGTCACTGTTTGTATAGTTACGAGCAGCTGAGTTTTCTTGAGTGCTGTATGTTAAGTCAGCTCGGTGATCATCATTGATGTTCCAATCTAACTTAACTAATAGTTTTTTGTCGCTATCTGGAGCAGGAGCTGCACCAATTGAGTCAGAGATACCGTAAGTATTTTGAAGAGCATCAATTACGCTTTGTACTTGGCCTGTTGTAAGGTTATGACCAGCAAGTGTTGCTGGATTAAATGTTACAGGAACATCTTTTTCCCATTCTTCATAAGACGCAAAGAAAAATAGTTCATCTTGAATTAATGCGCCACCAAGAGCTGCACCAAATGTCATTTCTTCATTTTCTAATGAGTCTTTGTCAAACTCAACCGTTTCGTATTCACCTTCACGACGGTTAAATGACTGTTCATCAGTTGCAGAACCGTTAAATGGTACTCGCTCGTAAAATACAGAGCCAGATAATTCATTAGTACCAGACTTAGTTACTACGTTGATTGTACCGCCTGAGAATTTTGCAGCACGGGCATTAAACGGTGCAAATTCGATGCTTACTTGGTCAACCGCGTTTAAAGAAACCGGTGGACGCTGAGCTGGGTAACCGTTTGAGTTAAGGCCGAATGTATCGTTTACGCCAACACCATCAACTGTTAGTGAGTTGTATTTAGGGTTTGAACCAGCAACACTTAATTGAGTACCAGATGCATCAACAACCGCTAGAGGGTTAGAGCGAACAATATCTTTAAGGTCACGGCTAACCGTTGCTGCTTTAGCAATGTCATCAGAAGTAAATACAGAGCTAGAACCAGAGTTAGCAAAGAAGTTTGCAGAACCTGTTACTGTAATTTTTTCGATGCTGCTGCTTGTTTCAAGCTTTGCAGAAAGGTCTAAAATGTCATTAAGTTCAAGGTATACGTTTTCGTATACTTTGCCTTGGAAACCTTCAGAAGCGATAGTAACCATGTATGGACCACCAACGCGAAGACCACGGGCACGATATGCACCTTCTTCGTTTACTGTTACTTCTTTTACGCTACCAGATGGTACGTGTAAGAAAGTAATAGTTGCGTTGTTAACAGATTGGCCTGCAACTGTCTGAATTGTACCGCGAACAGCCGTTGAAGTTTCAGCCGCATTAACGGTAGCCGTGCCTAGAGCAGCTGTTACAGCTAGTGCTAGAGCGCTATGTTTAATGACATTTTTCATTGTCTTTTCCTGGTTGTTGTTTTGTTAAAATTAAAAAATTGTTGTTTTATTATTATTTTATCTTTACGCCGTTTTTGCCTACTTTTACATTAGGATCAAAAATTGCGTTTAAAATTCCAGCTAATCGAATTCCGCCTTTGCGCAATTGGTCTTTTACTGTTGGCATATGTCTATAGATATAGTCATATGAAAATTCGCCGTCTTTTATGTCGTAAACATCGTCACGAAGATTAAAAGACTCAACAACCCAATCTCTTGGTTGAGTTGAAACATAATTAGACACAAGTTTTGTGTCAGTTGTATTAATGAATCGTGCAAATTCGGTAAAAGATAGATTTTGGCTTTCAATTAGTTTTGTGTCCCACAAAGTGTGCAGGTTCATTTTCTCTCTGAAAAACTCAACTTGAATAGTATTGCCGCCTTTATCTTCGGCACGACCAACATGCAGAGGCATGTGCAAGTCACCAACTAAATGTGTTAGGAAACGTAGGTAAAATTCTTTTTCTTGTTGTTTTGATTTCGGAGAGGAGAGAACGTCTATTGCTTTGCGGATACCGGTGTATACATCTTTAACTTCATCTTCGAACTTATATGTATCAGGTTTGAAATCATCAATCGTATTTAAACTGATATAATGCCACTTAGTTCGAGACCACCATTTTTTGTCTGGTGATGAGCGCATTTCGTCTGCCCATGTTGTTACTTCTGGAAGGTGATCGCCACTGAGTAACTTTTCTATAGCTTGTTTAGTTACTGGGGTTAAATGCCACTCAGCAATTTGTCCAATAATACGGTGACCATTTTGGCCATAAGCTGCAGCATTGTTTGAGACCGCTAACAGCATTATCGACGCTAGTGTTGTAAGTAGCACAAGCTTAAAGTTCTTCATTTATTAATTTCCGTTTCTACTTTTGTAATGTAATTGTAAAAATTGAGCTGGTCAAATATCAACCACTACCTTTGTCCACTCCACCACCCAACGTGTCAGATCTACTTCGACCTGGTCAACCACGTTGGCACCTCTGGGAGTGGTTTGCAGGCCACGCTGGAGTAACGAAGGAGATGAGCAAGCTTACCTTCAACGGGTCCAAGGCAATTTGTGGACCACCGATATCAAGAGAATACGGGTGGGAACTTTCGAATCCTGCTCATCAAGCGATCCTTCGAGATCTCTTGGTTCGACGTCGCCCTCACTGCCTGCTTGCGACACCCAACTGTGGACCCTGGAGCTCCAGCAATACCAACATGGATGTTGATTCTTTGGAGTTCATTCGACAGCAGGAGACAAGTGCACTGAAGTTCACTCGAGAAGCTTTCGTGATGCAGGCATCCAA